>Ga0182036_10000082_pt1 | contig 39413 bp, 32 predicted proteins | sample sta12Cox44000080_FD_125966 | JGI IMG/M metagenome (GOLD analysis project Ga0182036, IMG submission 125966) | Lab enrichment of tropical soil microbial communities from Luquillo Experimental Forest, Puerto Rico - statoxic.12C.oxic.44.000.080 | ecosystem: Environmental > Terrestrial > Soil >...
AGAAAGGGTGCATGAGCACGCGCGTCATTCCGAGTGCGTCGGCAACTAGGCATGCATGTTGGCCGCCGGCGCCGCCGAAGCAGTTGAGCGCGTACCGCGTGACGTCATAGCCCCGTTGCACGGAAATTTTTTTTATCGCGTTCGCCATGTTTTCGACCGCGATCTTGATAAATCCGTCGGCGACCTCTTCGGCCTTGCGGCCGCCAACCTGCTGCGCAAGGTCGGTGAACGCATTGCGCACAGCGCTCGCATCGAGAGGGAGATTCTGTGCCGGGCCGAAAATCTTCGGGAAGAATTCCGGAATGAGTTTGCCAACCATCACGTTGGCGTCGGTGACCGCCAAAGGTCCATCGCGTCTGTAGCATTTGGGCCCCGGATTTGCGCCGGCAGAATCAGGCCCGACGCGGAATCGGGCGCCATCGAAATGCAGTATCGAGCCGCCACCGGCGGCGACCGTATGGATGAGCATCATCGGCGCGCGCATGCGTACACCGGCGACTTCGGTTTCGAATGCGCGTTCGTATTCGCCGTCAAAATGGGATACGTCCGTCGAAGTACCACCCATGTCGAAGCCGATAAGCCGATGCAATCCGGCTTGCCGCCCGGTCTCCGCCATTCCGACGACACCTCCCGCTGGACCGGAAAGAATCGCGTCCTTGCCCTGGAACAACTCGGCGGCAGTAAGTCCGCCGGATGACATCATGAACATCAGACGCGCGGCTGACCGTCTGGCGTCCAGGTCCTGGTCGACCTGCGCCACATAGCGGCGCAGAATCGGCGAGAGATAGGCATCCACAACCGTCGTGTCGCCGCGGCTGACCAGCTTGATCAGTGGCGAGACCTCATGACTGGCTGACACTTGCACAAAACCCAATTCGCGCGCGAGCGCCGCGACGCGCTTTTCGTGCTGGGGAAAACGGTAGGCGTGCATGAACACCACCGCGACCGCCTTGATACCGTCGGCCTTTGCGCTCTCAAGGGCAGCGCGTGCCGCCGCGAGATCAGGTTCGCGCTCAACGGTGCCATCGGCGCGCACGCGTTCATCGACTTCGACAACGCGCTCGTAGAGCATCTCGGGCTTTATGATCTGACGCGCAAAAATCTTCGGGCGAGCCTGGTAGCCAATCTTGATCGCGTCTCGGAAGCCCTTGGAGATCAAAAGCAGGGTGCGCTCGCCCTTGCGTTCGAGCAGTGCATTGGTCGCAACCGTCGTGCCCATCTTCACGGCGCCGACACGGCCGGGCGGAATTGCTTCACCGGCTTTCAGTCCAAGCAGATCGCGAATGCCTTGCACGGCCGCGTCGGAATAGGCACCAGGATTTTCCGAGAGAAGCTTGTGCGAAACGAGTGCGCCGTCAGGCCGCCGACCAACGATGTCGGTGAAGGTGCCGCCGCGGTCGATCCAGAAATCCCAAAGTTGCGGTGTTGATCTTTTCGGCATGGTGGCTGACGCGGTCGGACAATCGCACTATGTCCGGCCTGTCGGGGGCAAAACAAGCCTGCTAGACTGATAACGGCGAAAAAAGCGGTGATGTCATGAAGATGGGTCTTGCGTTGGCGGGCGGTCTGTTGGTCACACGGTCGATTGGCTAAAAGGTTCGATCGCGTGCAGATTTCGATGAATTCCGTTGCTGCCTTGGCGCTTGCGTGGACTGTTATCAGCCTCGCTAGCGCCACTTCGGCGCAGACTCAATAGGATTTGGCGACCAACTATCCGGCTGGCGCTTTTCACACCAGGAACATTGTTCAGTTCGCTTCTGACGTGGATAAAGCGACCGGCGGATCGCTGAAGATCGCCGTCCATCCGGGCGGCACAATGTTCAAGCACGCAGAAATCAAACGCGCGGTCGGCGAGGGCAAGGCGGCCGCCGGCGAGGTTTTGATTTCGCTAGCCGCTGATGAGGCCCCGGTCTACGGGGTTGATTCGATTCCCTTCTTGGCCACCGGGTACGACGGCGCGCGCAAGCTCTACGACGCCCAGAAACCCTACCTCGAAAAACAGCTGTACAAGGAAGGATTGGTCCTTCTGTTTTCGGTGCCGTGGCCACCGCAGGGCATCTATGCCAAGCGCGAGATTAGGGCGATCGACAATCTCAAGGGGCTCAAATTCCGCACCTACAATGCGATGACCGGGCGAATTGCGGAACTCGCGGGCGCACAGCCGACTCAGATCGAAGTACCCGATCTTGCCGCCGCCTTCGCATCAGGGCGAGTCGATGTGATGATCACCTCCGCATCCAGCGGAGTGGAGACGAAGGCCGAGGAATATCTCACTCACTACATCGACTCTCAGGCATGGTTGCCGCGCAACATGGTGTTTGCCAACAGGGCCGCATTCGAGCGCCTCACTATCGCTGAAAAGAAAGCGGTGAGCGAGGCAGCACAAGTCGCCGAAGCGCGTGGCTGGAATTTGTCGATCGAGGAAATGACGGTGAAAACCAAGGCGCTGAAGGATGCCGGCATCACCGTGCTTGCACCGACTCCGGAACTCAAATCTGGAATGGCAAAAATCGGCGACGCGATCGCGAAGGAGTGGGCCGCATCCGCCGGCACCGATGGCGAAGCGATGTTGGCCGCGTACCGGAAGTAGTCCCAATTTTCTTCGGATTGTCGCGTATGATGCTCAGAAACAAGATTCTGACGTGCGTTTGACGATGGCTTTGCCGGTATCGGATCGGCGTCGCATCTGTGCAGTCTGTTGTTCTTTCACGCGATCAATACCACGGCGAATGGCGCGCCATACAAAGACACGGCGCCCGCACTGATTGATCTGCTCGGAGGTCACCTCGATTTTATGTGCGATCAGACGATCAATGTTTTGCAGCCGGCGAAGAGCGGACTGTTCAAGGCCTTTGCCGCGACGACTCCGCAGCGCCTCAAGGTCGCGCCTGGGCTTCCGACCGTGGCGGAATCCAGGCTGCCTTCAGATGGGTGCTGGTATGCGCCGAAAGGGACGCCGAAGCCGATCATCGATAAACTTTCGGCTGCGCTGCAGAAGGCTCTGCAGGATCCGGACGTGCAGGAGCGGCTGGCGCAATCAGGTGCCGAGACCGTGCCGGCCGAACGGGCGATGCCAGAGGTGCTGCGCGATCATCTCAAAGCTGAAATCGACAGGTGGGTGCCGATCATCAGGAAGGCCGGCGTGTTGGCGCAGTAAGCAGTCAGGCCGGCGCGCGTTGAACGATCCGCAATGCCGCGAAGGCCTCCGCCGCTTCAACGCCGACAGTTGCACCCCGCGTACGTGCCAGGTTTTCCAGAGCGCGGATCGAGCGGGCGTGCGGCTCGGGCCGCATATCGAATTGATAGAGCTCAAGCGCCTCGAGTTTAAGATCGAGAACGGACGTGATCTCGACGAAGAGCGAGGGATGGAATGTGTCACCGAACCCCGGCGGAGCCCAATCGGTGCTTGACGCGACCTCGTAGGCGTAGAACTCACTCACCGGACTTCCCGGGACGGGTCTCAGCGCCGTGGCCGCCGCCCGATAGGTGGTCTGATGGTCGACGTGCAGGTTCCCGCCGTGCGTCACATAGACGACGCCCGGCCTCAGAGTGCTGATCGTGCTCTCGATGGCACCGACGGCATCCGACAAGGCGACCATATCGCTGTGGTTCTCTGGCAGTCCGACAAATTGCGGAGGCTTCGCGCCGAGCAAAGCGGCGGCCCGGCCCGCCGCCGCGCGCCGTTTTGTATTCTGGCCGCTGCCGTCACCGCAAAGAACGAGAACATGAACGGAAGAACCGGCGGCCGCATGCAGCGCCATCGTGCCCCCGCAACCCAAAACTTCGTCGAGGGCATGAGCGGCAATGACGAGGACCGACGGTGCGCTCATGATGCGCTCATAAAAAGCCCTAGGCTCCGTAGAACTCGTTTACGGTGTGGGCCACGTAGCCAATCTGGTCTTCGGACAGCTGTTGATGGTGGGGCAGGGCGAGGGCGCGATCGGCCTGATGCTCCGCCTTGGGAAAGTCGCCGCGTTTGTGCCCAAGGCGCTTCGCGGCCGCGTGCAGATGAAGTGGCGTTCCGTAGTAGACCAGCGATTGGATGCCGCGTCCGGCAAGGAACTTCTGCAACTCGTCGCGTCGCTCCGATTGCGTGATCATCATCACGTAGGAATTCTTCTCGTATTGCTTGTCGGGCGGGATGTGCACTTCCTTCGCCTTGATCGTCTTGCGGTAGAGATCGACGTTCCGCTGGCGTCGTCCGATGACTTCGTTCAATCGCCCGAGCCGGTACATGAGGACCTCGGCGTTGAGCGAGTCGAGGCGTGAATTCACGCCATACATCACGCAGGAATCGCGCTCCTGCAGGCCGTGATTGCGATAGAGCCTGATTTTCTTCGCCAGGTCCTCGTCATCGGTCACCAGAAAACCGCCGTCGCCGATGGCGTTGAGGTTCTTCAGCGGGTGTGCAGAGAACGTGCCGATATTGCCGAACGTGCCGCCGTGCTTGCCCTTGTAGTAGGCGCCCATCGACTGTGCGGCGTCCTCGATCACGGACAGCTTGTGCTTGCGTGCGATGTCGAGGATCGCATCCATGTCCGCGATACGGCCGCTCCAGTGCACCGGCATGATCGCCTTTGTGCGAGGCGTGATCTTCTTTTCGATTTCGGCCGGATCAATGTTCTGGTCCTCGCGCACATCGGCATAGACAGGTGTTGCGCCGACATGGGCAATTGAGCCCGTGGATGCGATAAAGGAAATCGGCGTGGTGATGACTTCGTCACCTTTGCTGATGCCGAGTGCCCAAAGTCCCAGCATCAGGGCGTCCGTCCCGTTCGCGCAGCTCACGCAATGCTTGGCACCAGTGAATTCCGTGACGCGGCGCTCGAAATCGAACACCTCCTGCGTCATCACCAGATGTCCCTGCGAGAGAATGCGCTCGACGCAGGCCATCAACTCGGCCTTTTCTTCGATAAAACGCTGCTGCAGATCGATGAACGGAACCTTGAACTCGGTCATTGACGTTTTCCGGCGTAGAATTCCCTTACGGTCTCTAAGACGTAATCCTGCTCCTCGTGGCTCAGATGCTGGTCAACCGGGAAGCTGATGACTTCGCGACAATGGCGCTCGGCGATGGGGAAGTCGCCAACCTTGTAGCCAAGATATTTCAGCGCGTCCTGAAGATGCAGCGGGATCGGATAGTGCACTTTGGCCTCGATGCCGCGATCGATGCAGTACTTGAGCAACTCATCCCGTTCCCGGGCGAAGAGCACGTAGAGCAGGTAGACGTTTTTCGTCTCGGCACGGCGCGTCGGTACTCGAATTTGCGGAATGGTACGAAATCCGGCGTCGAAATAAGCCGCATTTTCGATCCGTTTTGCGACGATGTCAGGCAGCTGACGCACGATCCACTTGCCGACCACGGCCTGCGTGGAATCGAGGCGCGAGTTGTAACCGAGGATTTCCATCTCGTCGCGATTGCGCAGGCCGTGATTGCGCAGCAGGCGCACGCGGCGGTTCATCTCGTCGTCATTGGTGACGACGATGCCGGCATCCCCCCAGACGTTGATGATCTTCAGCGGGTGCATCGAAAATGCCGTGGCATCGCCCCAGGTGCCGACGCGCCGGCCCCGATATTCGCCCATCAGGCTCTGGCAGCCGTCTTCTACGATGGGCAGCTTGTGGCGTTTGGCGATGTCCATGATCCGCGGCATCTCGGCGACGTCGCCCGTCAGGTGAACCGGCACAATGGCTTTGGTCCTAGCGGTGATGGCTTGCTCGAGTTGATCGACGTCGATGCAGAATGAGTCGTCGCAGTCGATGAAAACTGGTTTCGCGCCAACCTCGCAGATTGCGCCAACCGTCGCATAGAACGTGTTTGCGGCAGTGATGACTTCGTCGCCCGGTCCGATGCCCAGTGCACGGAGCGGAATCTTGATGGCATCCGTGCCCGAGCCAACGCCGATCGCGTGCCTGACGCCAATCGCGGAAGCAAACATGGCCTCGAATTCCTGCACGGGTTTGCCGAGCGTGAAATCTCCGACCGCCACCAACGCGCGCAATTCTTCAAACACGCTGTCGACGTGCGCGAATTGCTGGCCGAGGGGGGAGTAACGGACGCGCATCTTATCTGTCGTTTGCCATGAGCGAGCTGGCACAAAGAGGCCTAGAACGGGCCCTTGAAGAATGGATCCGGTTGGTCGATCTGCAAATCTTTGCGCTGGATGTCGAGCTCCTTCAGCGCCGAATCGACCTTGACCTGATCGAGCGCAAGGATCTTCCCCGCCTCGCGCACGATGCGTTGAGAGTCTGGATAAAAGCCGGGGATCAGCCCACGTGAACTTGGCGTCGGATGATCCGGGAGGCCCAGCCGCACGGGTGCGGCTTTCAGCGCATCGAAGACCTCGGTCATGACGCTGGCAACGATCTCCGCGCCCAAGCCAAAGCGGACAAATCCGGTGTCGACGGTGATGAGGCGGCCGGTTTTGCTCACCGAGGCCACAATCGGCGCGACGTTGAGCGGACGCAGAACGCGCATGTCGATAACTTCGGCTGAGCAGCCGATCTTGTGCAGAACATCCGCCGCACGCATCGCCTCGAGCACCCCGTGCGAGGTCGCGACGATGGTGACGTCTTTGCCTTCGCGAACTATGCGTGGGCCGTCGAGCGCATTCTTGTAGTAGCCCTCGGGCACGTGGCCAGTCGAATAGTGGAGAAACCGATGCTCGATGAAAATCACCGGATTGTCGTCTTCAATGGCCGCGATCAGCATTCCCTTGGCGTCGGCGGCGAAGGCCGGCATAACGACCTTGAGGCCGGGGAAATATGCAAACAGCGGTTCGAGGCTCTGCGAGTGCTCGGGGCCTTGGCCCCAACCGCGTCCGATCACCATGCGAATGACCAGGGGCACCTTGTGCTGGCCATTGCTGATGTACGAACTCTTCGCGGCGTTGTTCACGATCTGCTCGAATGCGAGCAGCGCGAACTCCACGCGATGAAAGCTTATGATCGGCCGCTGACCGGCAATCGCGGCTCCGATCGCGATACCGACTGCGCCATTTTCAGCGATCGGCATCTCGATGACGCGATCCTCGCCGAATTTGTTGCCGATGCCTTTCAGCGTGCCCCACATCGATGAGGGGTCGGACACGCCCTGCGCGAACAGGAACGTACTGTCGTCTTTCGCAAACGACTCCGTGATCCCCTCGCGGATCGCATCGGCGAGTGTGATCACGCGCTCGTGGCCTTGCGCTACTGCATTCATGCGTAGACGTGCCGGGTAGCCTGGCCTGGATCAGGCAGGGGCGTGGCTCGCGCGAACGCGCGCGCATCCTCGATTTCGGCCATGATATCGGCCGACATGGTGCTTTCCATGGTGGCATCGAGTGCGGCGCCGATGCGCTCACGGTAACGCCTGATCGGATCACGCTGCTCCCAATCCTTGAATTCGCTCTCGGCGCGATAGCCGATGTGGTTGTCGAAAGCAGGGCCGCAATGCTCGCGCCATCGATAGGTGTCTAGAACCAAAAGAGTCGGGCCCTGATCATTACGCGCGCGTTCGACTGCCTGAACTGAAAGCCGATGACACTCATCCAGATCGTTGCCGTCGCCGTGTGCCGCATGCATCCCGTGCGCCTTTGCCAGTTCAGTCAAGGGACGGTTCGGCTGGCGTTCATCGATGCGCGTGTAGACGGAATAGAGATTGTTCTCGCAGAGGAAGATGACGGGAAGTTTGTGCAGCGATGCAAAGTTTGCGCTCTCATGAAAGACGCCTTCCTCGACCGACGCATCGCCAAAGAACGCGACAGTCACTTTACCGTTGCGCATGCGCTTGTCGGCGAGGGCGCTGCCGACAGCGACCGGAATCGAGCTCGAGACGATCGGAATGCTCGCCATGACACCCTTCGGGATATCCATCAGGTGCATGGAACCACCGCGGCCGCCGACGCATCCCGCCGCCTTGCCGCAAATCTCCGCCATCATGCGTTTGAGATCGCCGCCCTTGGCGAGATAATGCGCGTGGCAACGGTGCGTGCTGTAGACCTTGTCAGACGTTTCCAGCGCCGCGCAGGCACCGACCGCGATCGCTTCCTGGCCAATCGAAAGGTGGACCGGGCAGCGCATCTCACCTTCAGCGTAATGATCCGCGATCGCCTCCTCGATCAGGCGAATGCGAAGCATCTGGCGGTACAGATCAATCTGCCTCTTGGGGTCAGGCGACCCGACGGCGGAGAGACTCTTGCGCGGTGCGGCAACTGTGTTCACGCAGAACAATCCAGATCGTGTCAGGTCTTAGTATGGCGATGCGTAACGGCTTTTCACGCGCGCCGACACCCGGTCTGGTCCCCCTCGGGTTCCCAAAGAGCGCCAGCCGCGCAGTCGGCGAAACCATCCCTCTCGGAAGATGCCGCAGAGTTATCGCATGTGGTTTCGGATGTCTATTCTTCGATTTGTTGCCGAAACCGCCGATTTTGCCGGAAATGCGCAGCAAAATTGGCGGGGGCCCGGCGGTTTTCCGCCGAGCCCCCTTACTAAGATCAGCCGGCCTGTAAGCCGGGTTCTGTATGGCCTGCGGCAAGAACCACAGACGTGACGACCATTCCTCTTGCACGCCGGTTGCCCGGCGCATCAAGCAACCTACCCGAACGGCAGATCAGGACTGATCCGGGATTTCTCCCACGCCGCTCCTATTCGGTCTTGCTCCCGGTGGGGTTTGCCGTGCCGTTTCCGTCGCCGGAAACGCGGTGCGCTCTTACCGCACCGTTTCACCCTTGCCGCGGCTAAACGCAACGCGCCGAGGCGGTCTCTTCTCTGTGGCACTGTCCCTGGGGTTTTATCCCCGCCGGACGTTATCCGGCACCGTTTGTCCGTGGAGCCCGGACTTTCCTCTCCGGCCGCCTTTCGGCATTGGCGCGGAGCGGCCGTCCGGCCGACTGACCTGATAGCAATGGGGATATGCGCGTATTGCGTCAAGGTCTCTTGCGCGACAGCATTAAGAAGAGCGAAAGCGTCTTGTCTACGCGATTGTCTTGGGAGGCAGCGGCGCGGGCCGCGTTTCGAGCAACGCACGTAATGTCAGCAGCGTGGAGGGATCGGCAATGCCATCGACGCGAGCCTGCCGAAAATGGCGCTGGAATGCCGTAACCACTTTTTGGGTCGCGTCGTCATAACTCCCAGTTTCGGTTATTCCATAGCCGTACGTGCGCAGCGTGCGTTGCAGTCTGATGACGGCGTCGCCTCGGTCGCCCGGCTTGATGTTGGCGCCCTCAAGATCGAGAGGCGCGGCACGAACCCAGTGGCCTACATTGGAGTCGCTCAACAGGCCCCACGGAAATTTTTCGCCCGGATCCTGTTTGCGCGCGGGCGCCACATCCGAGTGGGCGAGGATGCGGTCGCCGCTGATCGGGCCGCGACGAACAATGATCGACTTGCACAGCGAAATGACAGCTGCAGTCTGACGCAGCGGGAAATCCGGATAGCCGAATTCATGGCCCGGGTTCACAATCTCGATGCCAATTGAGTACGAATTGATATCGGTCTCTCCGGCCCAAGACGATTCACCAGCATGCCAGGCGCGTCGCGCTTCCGGCACGCACTGAACGATGCGGCCGTCTTCGAAAACGACGTAGTGCGCGGACACCTTGCTGGCGGCAGTGGTCAGCGCCTTCAGGGCCGCATCACCGCTTTGCATGCCGGTGTAGTGCAGCAGGATCATGTCCGGCCGGCGGCCGCCCTTGCGTTCGTCGAAGTTCGGTGACGACGCGACGTCGGCGACGATGAAGGAATCCGGCGAGAAAGCAGACATGGGCCGGGGATATAACCGGTGCGTTGATAAAGGGCGGGCATCATTCACCGCCCGGTCAAAAAAAAGCAAGGCTTACGAAATACGCCCGCGGTCCGGTTGCCCGGACCGCGGCTGCATTCGACCAAGCTCTATTAAGGACTAACGGGTACTCGGCGATGGGCTCCCAGAAGGCCTCATGCCGCCGCCGCTCATCGTGCCAGAGCCGGTCGTGCTGGTCGGACGCGGAGCCTCATAGTGCGCGAAATTCTGCGCGTCCTTGAGCTGGTCCTTCGTCGCCGCGACCTTGAGCTTTGGGGATGAGCCGTTGTCGCCCGGTACGACGTCGAAAGAACTCGGCGCTAACGCCACCTCTTTGGAGCCGACGCCGAGGAATCCGCCGACACTGATGACGAAGGCTTCAATCTTTCCGGTCTTGTCGAAAAGAATGTCGCTGACGTCGCCGATCTTCTGGTTGTCGGACCCAAGGACATCCGTGCCCTTGAATTTCGAGGCGAGCCATTGGTCAGGCTTCTGCGACGACACGAAGTTCATCTTGCCTGAAGAGTCTTTGGTTGCCGGCTGCGCCTGGGTGGCCGGGTCCGGCTTGGATGAGTCAGTCGTACTCGACTGTGCCCACGCGCCCGTTGCGACAGCAGCGCTGAGCGCCACAGACAACATCAATTTCTTCAGCATTTTTCGTCTCCTCCTTTTCACACAAAATGTTTTCACGGGATCACGAATATGTTTCGTGACCACAACGCGCGGCGGTGATCACCGTTCCCCTTTCGGAACAGTGCGCCTGTTTTTAAGAGCGGAACCCGATCGTCGCGTGTTCCCGAAAGAAACACTTAGGAATCAGATCTCTCTTCGAGCGCGGGGCGAACGACAGTGACGGTGCAAGGCGCTTCTGCAACGACACGAGCGGACACGCTGCCAATGTGGCGACGCAGCATCAAACTTGCGCGTGAGCCCATCACGATGTGATCGACCCGGTTATGCCGAGCGTAGTCAATCAGTTGGCTTGCGGGATCTGTCGATTCGAGAACGTGATAGGTGATGCGTTCGGGCGCGATCGGAATTCCGCGCGCCCAATGCTTGAGCTGTACGAGCCGGCCCAGATGCGGATTGCGTCCCTGCGCGTCCTCAGTTTCGTCCAGCGCAAGACGGGCAATTTTCAGAACATTGACGCAGGCAAGACGGGCATTTGGTTCCGCCGTGAGGACGCGCCTTACCGCCAGTGTGATGGCTTGGCTCAAGCGTTCATGCCCCGGCTCGAGATCGATAGCGGCCAGCACAATCGGCGCTGTTGAGAGATGACTTGCCAAAGCGCGTCGTCGCCGCCGTTGCTGATCGTGCGACATGCGAAGGCGCCGCCAGGCAACGGTAAGCGGGCCATCGCGCCGTGTGCGTGCGGCCCGTTCCGTCAACATTACCTGGCCCGGATGCTGCAGGTCGAAGGCGATTTGCGCTGCGGTTGCGTAGCGTTTGTCTGGATCGACTTCCAGGCAACGCAAAATGATTTCCTGCAGCCAAGGAGGAACGTCGGCGTTGCGCCCGCGCGGCGGCACGGGATCGCGCCATAGCCGACGACGCCAGTTTTCCGCCAATTGCGGCTCGCCGAACGGGGTTGCACCGGTCGCCAACTGATAGAGGATTACGCCGAGGGCAAACAAGTCGCTGCGCGGGTCGCTGCGGTTGCCCAATAACTGCTCCGGGGCGATATAGGCGCCACTTCCAGCCGGACCTTCTGCCTCTTCTTGCACCAGATCCGGCAATTGGTCGTGGCGAGAGAGACCGAAATCGATCAGGACCGCATCGTCGCCGCGCAGGATCACGTTACTTGGCTTCAAATCAAGATGAATCACGTGCTGTTGATGAATGTCATGCAACGCGAACGCGATCTTCGCGCCGATCGCAGCGATCTCGTCCGGAGACAACGGTGCTTTTTCCATAAATGACTCGAACGAGAGCCCGGAAACAAATTCCATCACGATGTAAGGCTGCTCGAAATCACCGGCGGCGATGAAGCGCGGCACGTGCGGGCCTGTGAGACGTGGGAGCACCATTTGCTCGACTTCATAGCCGATGATTGTCAGAGGATCTTCGCCAGGTCTTAACAGTGGGATCTTCATCAGCATCGGCCGGTCGTCGCCGTCTCGCGCGACGCGCCAGAAACGCGCCATCCCGCCGGACGGGAGTCGTTCGAGCAGGAGGAAACCGTCGATCGTCTGACCGGCTCCAAGCGCGCGTTGGTTCACGTCTCAGGCTCCCTCGATCAGTCGGTGGCTGAGAAGTTCCGGCAACCCGGCGTCGCGCACTTTACGTGCCGCCGTCTCGTTGTCGTACGGCACGCGTACATAAACCAGCACGTTTCGCTTAACGTCGAGAGCGCCGTAGCAGGCGGCAGGATTGTAATCGCGTGGTTGCCCGACCGAACCGAGCACAGCGACCCAGCGACGGGGCGAAAGCAGAGGGATCTCCACGGACTGCACCGGTTCGAAGCCGGCAATTTTTCCGGTCGGTGAAAGATGAAAGAGGGCCGGAACATGGACGTGGCCACAGAACGTTGCCTGTGCACGCGTGCCAAGGAAGCTGCGGGATGCGCTCTCGACGCTGGCGATATACTCCCAATGTTTCGGCGCGTGCGCGCTGGCGTGCACGAACAGACGTTGGCCGTCTTCGAAGGTCAGCGGCAATCGAGCGAGGAATTCACGCTGCGTGGTGTTAAGCTGAAGCTGGGTCCAATCGAGTGCTTCCGCGGCAACTGCGTTCATGCCACCGGTGCCGGTCGCGATGGCATCGTCATGATTGCCGAGTAGGGCAACCGCGCCGCCCTCGACCTCGCGCATGACGGTATCGACGGCAAAACCGGGATCGGCGCCGTAGCCGACATAGTCTCCCAGAAAAATGAAACGGCTTATGCCGGCACGTCTTGCATGCGCGAGAGTCGCCTCGAGCGCTTCGCGGTTCGCGTGAATGTCGCTGAAGAGCCCAACCCACATCGCATGACCCCTGGCCGGTGGCGGTCCGATTCGGCAACGTTTCTTTAAGTTTAACCGCCGTTAATGGCGTTGATCCGCCTCAACACAGTGCCTCGGGAGGATTTGGGCGCAATTAATTGACGGCCATCTGATCCCATGATATCCCACAATTTCCCAATCCGGGACACTGTGTTGTCGAGTGTTGGCCTGCCCGGAAATGCAGGTCATTTGCCGCGTGCCAGTGCCCCCGATTGCGTCCGGTCGGTGAGGAGTACGGGGTGTGGACCGCTTTGTGTCGAATTTCACATTGCGGCTCGACTCCAAAGGGCGCGTCTCGATCCCTGGTTCGTATCGCTCGGTTCTCGATCGCGGCGGCTTCGAGGGGCTTTATTGCTATCCGGCGCTGGATCGCCCGGCGATCGACGCAGGTGGGAGCGCGCTGATGGCGGAGATCGAGGCTTTGATCGGGCGCTACGCACCATTCTCCGACCAGCGCGAACAGTTTGCTCTCGCGCTGTATGGGACCAGCGAGACGCTGAAGGTCGACGGCGAGGGGCGCGTGGTGCTGAGCGAAAACCTGAAGCGTCATGCGCGCATTACCGAGACAGTGGCGTTCGTCGGTCTCGGTCACAAGTTTCAGATCTGGGAACCCGGCCGTTTCCAAAACGAGCTCGCGGAGGCCACCCAAAAGGTGCGCGCGCTCATGGGCGAACTGGGTTCCCGATCGGCGGCGCGCGATGCGCCCGGAGCACGGGAATGATGGCGGGCGGCGGCGGCTCTGCTGTCGCTGGCGGACCAGCCCTCCACATTCCCGTGCTCGGCCGCCCCGCGGTCGAGCTTCTTCAGCCCAGGCAAGGTGGCGTCTACATCGATGCCACGTTCGGCGCGGGGGGCTATACCCGCGCGATCCTCGCGGCGGCCGATTGCAACGTGATCGGCATCGATCGCGATCGAACCGCGATCGCGCTCGGCGCTGACCTGGTCGATCAGGCCCGAGGCCGCCTGACGCTGATCGAAGATCGATTTTCAAATCTCGATGCGATTGCGCGTGACACCGGGTTCCCGGCCGTCGACGGTGTCGTGCTCGATCTTGGTGTTTCGTCAATGCAACTCGACAGCGCCCACCGCGGGTTCTCATTCCGCCTTGATGGCCCCCTCGATATGCGCATGGGTGGTGACGGCCCAAGCGCAGCCGATGTTGTGAACAAGGCCAGCGAGCGTGACCTGGCCAATATCATCTTCATTCTCGGGGAAGAGCGGCATTCGCGCTCTGTTGCGCACGCCATCGTCAAAACGCGCGCGGAGGCTTCGTTTGAAACGACCCGCGCACTCGCTGAGACAATTGCGTCGGTTGTTTACTCGCGTCCGAACGACATCCATCCGGCAACGCGCACGTTTCAGGCTCTGCGCATCTTCGTCAACGACGAACTCGACGAATTGGCGACGGCACTTCGCGCGGCCGAACGCGTCATCAAACCAGGCGGGCGACTGGTGGTCGTTTCGTTTCATTCGCTCGAAGACCGCATCGTCAAGACATTCTTCGTCGAGCGTAGCGGGAGCCGCGGCGGTTCCCGTCACGCGCCCGAGGTTAACCGTCCCGCGCCGACGTTTCGTACGCTGACCAAGCGGCCGATCGCGGCAGACGACGAGGAAATCGCGAACAATCCGCGCGCCCGCTCCGCCAAGCTGCGAGCCGCCGAGCGAACCGATGCGCCCGCACACGCAGACGCGCCGTCGAACCTGTTGCCCGAGCTGCCGGCGGTCGCCGACGTTGTTGGGGGGCGCTGACGATGCGCCTGGTCAACATTCTCGTCATCGCTGCGCTGATCCTCGCGGCGTCTTTTGTCTACAAAATCAAGTTCGATTCGACCCTGCAGGCGGAACGCGTTGTCAAGGTGCGCAGCGAGTTACGCCGCGAACGCAATGCTATCGCGGTCCTTCGCGCCGAATGGGCGAGGCTCGACACACCTGGCCGCATTCAGGGGCTCGCTGACCGCCATCTGGCCCTGCAGCCCGTCAAGCCCGCGCAATTCGACAAACTGGAACGTCTGCCCGAAAGACCCGCTGCCGCCGAACCGCCAGCCGGCAAGGATCTGATCGGCGCCGCGGTGCTTTCGCCTGGTCCCGACACAACCGGCAGCGTGCTGCCGCCGGCGCGGCGGTGACATCGTGCAGGACTCGAGCAAACACACCGAAAATCGCTGGCAGCGCGTTCTGCGCTCGCTGCTTTACGGGCATGGTGTCGATCGCAACGTAAAGGCGAAAGCGCGGCTTGGCCTCGCCATCGTCGCGTTCGCCGGCATCTTCTCCGTGATCGCCGTGCGCCTCGTGATGTTCGCGACGGTAACCGAAGGTCATGGGGGCCGTCGCAGCATGGCACAGGATGCGGTCGCCACCGCGCGCCCCGACATCCTCGACCGCAACGGCGAAATTCTCGCGACCGACGTGAAGACGCCGTCCCTGTTCGCCGAACCGCGCAAGATCATCGATATCGACGAGGCGGTTGAATTGCTGACCGCGGTCCTGCCGGATCTCGACGCCAGCGAAGTGCGCGAGCGGCTTTCATCGAAACGCGGGTTTGTTTGGCTCAAGCGCGAAATTACACCCAGTCAGCAGCAGGAGATCCATCATCTCGGTATCCCCGGTGTTGGCTTCCTGACCGAGAACAAGCGCGTCTATCCTAACGGGCCGGTGGTCTCACATGAAATCGGCCATGTGAACATCGACAACCAGGGCATCGCCGGCATCGAAAAATGGCTGGATGGGCAAGGCCTCGCCGCTTTGCACATGGCAGGTCTTGCAACCGATCAGCTGCAGCGGCCAGTCAATCTTGCCGTCGATCTTCGCATACAATATGCGCTGCGCGACGAACTGATCGTGGCGCGTGAAAAATACAAAGCCAAGGCATCGGCTGGAATTATCACCGACGTCAACACCGGTGAAATCATCGCGATGGTGTCCGAGCCGGACTTCGACCCGAATAATCCGCGAGAGGCGAACGATCCAAATCGGCTTAATCGGCTGACCACCGGCGTCTACGAGATGGGTTCCACCTTCAAGGCACTGACGCTGGCAATGGCGCTGGACAGCGGCCGCGTTTCCCTGTCGTCAACTTTCGACGCGCGATTACCCTTGCGCTACGGCAAATTTGAAATCAACGACTTTCACGCGCAGAAGCGCGTGCTCTCGGTCCCTGAAATCTTCACCTATTCGTCCAATATCGGCACCGCGCGCATGGCGCTCTCGCTTGGCGTCGACTACCACAAAGCCTTCCTGAAAAAGTTGGGACAGCTCGATCGATTGCGCACGGAGCTGCCCGAAAGTGCCGAGCCGTTGGTCCCCAAACATTGGGGCGAACTCAACACCGTGACGATCGCATTCGGACACGGTCTCTCGGTTGCTCCGCTGCAGGCGGTCATGGGCATCTCGGCGCTGGTCAACGGCGGAAAGATGATTCCGCCGACGTTTCTCAAGCGCACCGCGGCCGAGGCTGACGGCCTCGCGAAACGCGTCATCAAGCCGGAAACGGCCGATAAAATGCGTTATCTGATGCGCCTCAATGTGGAAAAAGGCACTGCGACTCGGGCCAATGTCCCAGGTTACTATGTCGGCGGTAAAACGGGTACTTCGGAGAAAGTGGTCGGGGGGCGTTATTCAAAGACCAAAGTCTTGACCAGTTTCACCGCCATATTGCCGTCCGACAAGCCGCGATATCTGTTGTTGATCATGCTTGACGAACCGCGGGGTCTGCCGGAGACCCATGGCTTCAGTACTTCGGGATGGAACGCCGTGCCGGTCGGCGCGCGCGTGATCGAACGCGTCGCTCCGCTGCTCGACATGCCGCCGCGCTTCGATTTACCCAAGGCCGATCAGATGCTGCTGGTGAGCGCGAAGGAGACGCGGTGAAGCTGCGCGATCTTCTGCCGGAAGCAGCGCCCGATTCGCGGCTTGATGGAATCGAGGTTGTCGGTGTCACTTCCGACAGCCGCAAGGTAAAGCCGGGTTTCCTGTTCGTCGCGATTGCGGGCAACAAAACCGACGGCGCGCGTTTCGTAAAGCAGGCCGCAAGCGATGGTGCCGTGGCCGTCATAGCCGAGCAGCGCCCGGACACACTGCCTGACGCCATGGCGTTTATTCGTGCTGCCAATCCGCGACGTCTGCTTGCCCTTGCCGCGGCGAAAATCTTTCCGCGGCAGCCGGCGACGATTGCCGCGGTCACGGGCACAAGCGGCAAAACATCGGTTGCCGCCTTCACGCGTCAGATATGGAGCGAGATGGGTTACTGCGCCGCGAGCATCGGCACGGTCGGGGTGGTTTCACCGGGGGGCGAACGCTACGGCTCATTGACCACACCCGATCCGGTCGAACTCCACCGAACGCTCGATCGACTGGCAAAACAAGGTGTCACACATCTCGCACTCGAAGCGTCTTCGCACGGTCTCGACCAACATCGCCTCGACGGGGTGTGCATCGCGGCCGGCGCATTTACAAACCTGTCGCGAGATCATCTCGACTACCACCCCGGCATCGAAGCCTATCTCGCCGCCAAGCTTCGTCTATTCGAGGAATTGATTGTGCCGGGTGGCACGGCCGTTATCGGTGTCGACGATTGCAATGCGCATCGGGTCGCTGAAGCAGCGAAAAAGCGCGACCTTAAAATCATCGCCGTCGGAGAGCAGGGGGCCGACATCAAGTTCGTCGGCGCGACGATCGATGGCTTCAATCAGATCGTCACGATTGTGCATGTGGGACGCACGTACAAAGTGCGTTTGCCACTTGTCGGGGCGTTCCAGGTGCAGAATGCGGGAATTGCGGCGGGATTGGCGATCGCAACTGGTGCTGAGCCCTCGCGTGCGTTTGCGGCCATGGAAAAACTTGTGGGCGCAAAGGGCAGGCTTGAGCTTGCTGGCACTTATAACGGCGCGCCGATATTCATCGACTATGCGCACAAGCCCGACGCACTCAAGAAAGCGCTTGAAAGCTTGCGTCCCTATGCGCGCGGGAAACTGGTGGTCGTCTTCGGCGCCGGCGGGGACCGCGACACAGGAAAGCGGCCGATCATGGGACGGATCGCCTCTGAGAATGCGGACCGGGTTATCGTGACCGATGACAATCCGCGCAGTGAAAGCCCGGCTGCAATCCGGGCTGCCATTCTCGCCGAAGCGCCGGGCGCTGTGGAAATCGGCGACCGCGCTGAGGCCATTGAGAAAACCATCGCGGCACTTGCGGCCGGGGACGTGCTGCTGATCGCCGGCAAGGGTCACGAAATGGGGCAGATCATCGGCGATCGCATCGTGCCATTTTCGGACCACGAAGCGGTCACGGCAGCGCTGAAGGGAAAAGTGGCATGAGTGCCCTCTGGTCTGTCGATGCCATGGCGATGGCGATGCATGCCGACCGCGCGGGTTCTTTGCCTTCGAACGTTGCCGGCATTTCAATCGACAGCCGTACGTTGGCAAAAAGCGATGCGTTTTTTGCTATCCAGGGCGAGAACCGGGATGGGCACGAATTCGTCGGCGGTGCGTTGAAGGCCGGTGCCGGGCTTGCCGTGGTGGCGCGCGGCCAGGAACAGCGCTTTTCCGGTGCGCCGCTTTTGATCATCCCTGATGTGCTCGAGGGCCTGCGTGATCTTGCGCGTGCCGCTCGCGCCCGCCTGCACGCACGCGTCGTTGCTGTTACAGGCTCGGTTGGCAAAACGGGCACCAAAGAGGCACTTCGGCTTGCGCTTTCGGCGAACGGCGAAACTCACGCTTCAGTTTCGTCTTACAACAATCATTGGGGCGTGCCGCTGTCACTTGCGCGTTGCTTGGAAAGCGTAAAGTACGCGGTGTTCGAGATCGGGATGAACCATGCGGGCGAAATCACCCCGCTGACCAAGCTCGTGCGTCCGCAGGTCGCCATCATTACAACCATTGAACCGGTCCACCTCGAATACTTCGGCTCGCTGGAAAAGATTGCCGACGCCAAGGCGGAAATTTTCGCCGGCATCGAGAAAGGCGGAGCCACAGTTCTCAATCGCGACAATGGCCAGTATGAGCGACTGGTTGCCGCGGCGGAGACGGCAGGTGTCGGACGAATCGTTTCCTTTGGCGCGCACGACGGAGCCGATGCACGGTTGCTCCGCGTATCGCTGCAGGCCGATTCTTCGACGATCGAAGCTCGCATACTGGGGCAGCCTGTCACTTACCGCTTAGGTGTGCCGGGGCGACATCTTGTGCTCAATTCTCTCGCTGCGCTGGCCGCGGCTTCGCTTGTCGGAGCCGACCTCGCGCTGGCCGCGCTTGCTCTCAATAATCTCAAGCCCGCAAGCGGACGTGGAGCACGAACTCTGCTGACCGTGCCGGGAGGAGCCGTCCTGCTGATTGACGAAAGTTACAATGCCAACCCCGCCTCGATGCGGGCCGCGATTGCACTACTCGGTCAGGCCGAGGTTGGAGATTGTGGCCGGCGTATCGCAGTGCTTGGTGACATGCTGGAACTTGGACCGACCGGCGCCCAATTGCACGGCGCGATTGCAGAGGCTGTCGAGGCCGCCAAGATCGACCTTGTCTATTGTTCTGGACCACTCATGCGAGCGTTGTGGGAGGCCCTTCCCTCGCGGGTCCGGGGCGGCTATGCCGAGACTGCGGCGGGGCTTGAGACGACCGTGCTGGACGCCATCCGGGCCGGCGACGCGGTCATGGTGAAAGGCTCCCTCGGTTCGAAAATGGGGCCAATTGTTCGGGCGTTGGAGCGGAAATTTCCCAGGCAGGCTGCGCACGCTTAGGCGGCGCAGGACGAATACTGAGGGTTCGACTCAATGTTCTACTGGCTGACCGAACTGTCCGATAAAATCTCTTTCTTTAACGTGTTTCGATACATCACGTTTCGTACCGGTGGTGCGATTGTCACGGCGCTCGTCTTCGTATTCCTGTTTGGCGGACCGATCATCGATCTGCTCCGGCTCAAGCAAGGCAAGGGCCAGCCGATTCGCGCCGATGGTCCGCAATCCCATCTGGTCACTAAGAAGGGCACGCCCACGATGGGCGGCCTGATGATCCTCTCCGGCCTGCTGGTGTCGACCCTGCTGTGGGCGAATCCGAAAAATCCGTACGTGTGGGTGGTGCTGGGCGTGACGCTCTCGTTCGGGATGATCGGCTTCTACGACGACTATCTCAAGATCACCAAGCAAACGCACGCCGGGTTTGCCGGCAGAACGCGGTTGATCATTGAAACGATCATCGCGGTCGCCGCCTGCACGGCGTTTGCGCAGCTCGGCCGCGGGACGATCGCGACCTCGCTCGTGTTTCCGTTCTTCAAAGAGCTCGTTTTCAATCTCGGATGGGCGTTCGTGCTGCTTGGCACCTTCGTGATCGTCGCCGCCGGCAATGCAGTCAATCTCACTGACGGTCTGGATGGCCTTGCGATCGTGCCGGTGATGATCGCGGCGGCGAGCTTCGGGTTCATTTCGTACCTCGCGGGAAATGCCGTGTTCGCGGAATATCTGCAGATCCACTATGTCGCCGGAACCGGCGAACTGGCGGTGCTGTGCGGGGCAGTGATCGGTGCCAGTCTTGGATTTCTCTGGTTCAACGCGCCGCCGGCGTCAATCTTCATGGGCGACACCGGGTCGCTTGCACTCGGCGGCTTGCTCGGTGCTGTCGCTGTCGCGATCAAGCACGAGATCGTGCTTGCGATCGTCGGCGGCCTTTTCGTGCTCGAAGCGGTTTCAGTCATTGTCCAGGTCGTCTCGTACAGGGTATTCGGCAAACGTGTATTCAAGATGGCGCCGATCCACCACCACTACGAGCAGCTTGGTTGGACCGAGCCGCAGATCGTAATCCGCTTCTGGATTGTCGCCGTTGTGCTGGCACTTGCCGGTCTAGCGACGCTCAAGTTGAGATGAGCCTTGATTCCGGTCACCACGTTCGCCGGGAAGCGGGTCGCGGTTTTTGGCCTCGGCAGTTCGGGTCTGCTCGCCGCGCGCGCGATGAAAGAAGGCGGTGCCGACGTTGTCGCTTTCGACGATGACCAGAAGAAGATTTCGGACGCGCAGTCAGCAGGGCTGAAGACACAAGACCTTCACGCGATCGACTGGGCGGGCGTTGCCGCCCTGGTGCTGGCCCCCGGCGTGCCACTGACCCACCCTGAGCCACATTGGACTGTGACCCTTGCCCGCAAGGCAAATGTGGAGGTCATCGGCGACATCGAGTTGTTTTGCCGCGAGCGCGCCAAATCGGGTCGTCAATGCCCGTTGATCGCAATCACGGGCACCAATGGAAAATCGACGACCACTGCGCTCGTCGCCCACCTGCTTAACAGTGCCGGACGGGACGCACAGATGGGAGGAAACATAGGTGTGCCAGTCCTCGCACTTCAGCTGTTCGGACCAGATCGTGCCTACGTGCTCGAGGTGTCTTCATATCAAATCGATCTGGCGCCTTCTCTTAGGCCGACCGTGGGCATCCTCCTAAACGTGACCGAAGATCATATCGATCGTCATGGAACTATGGAAAACTACGCGGCCATCAAGCAGCGCCTTCCTGCAAGCGTCGAAACGGGTGGTACGGCCGTGATCGATATCGATGACGGCTTTACGCTCGCTGCAGCCGATCAAATTCAACGCGCCGGAAAAACCGTCGAGCGTGTTTCCGTCGAAGCGCCATTGGCCGACGGCTATTTCGCGGAGGGGAGCCGCATCTTGCGCGCGAAAGGCGGCATTGCGGTGGTTGTGGCAGATCTCGCGGGGATCGGATCGCTGCGCGGCGTGCACAATGCTCAAAACGCGGCCTGTGCAGTCGCAGCTTGCACAGCGCTCGGCATCGATGCCGCCACGATTCAAAAAGGTCTCAAAGGGTTTCCCGGCCTTGCTCACCGTATGGAGCAGGTCGGACGCAAGGGCAAGGTTCTGTTCGTCAACGATTCGAAAGCGACCAATGTCGACTCAGCGGCCAAAGCATTGGCCAGCTTTCAGGACATTTTCTGGATCGCGGGCGGAAAGCCGAAAACCGGCGGAATCGATAGCCTAATCGAGTTCTTTCCGCGCATCCGCAAGGCCTACCTGATCGGAGATGCCGCGAACGAATTCGCCAGGACGCTGGACGGGCGCGTGCCTTACGAAATTAATCGAATCCTGTCAGCGGCCACAGAAGCGGCGGCGCGCGACGCGCAGGCGTCGGGTTTTAAGGAGCCCGTGGTACTATTGTCGCCGGCCTGCGCCTCATTCGACCAGTACCCGAACTTCGAAGTGCGCGGCAAAGCGTTCAAGGACATCGTGTTGGGACTGGGCGGCACCCCGATTTGAGCAGCGGCGACGCGGACCGTTAATGCTTCCTAAACCGCGAAGCGTCAGTTTGGCCGGCGACGGGAAGCGGGATGATTTCACGCGCGCAACGCACACCCTTTGGTGAATGGTGGTGGACGGTTGACCGGCTGACGCTGGCGGCCATCGGCGCGCTGATGCTTGCCGGGATTGTGCTTTCCCTGGCCGCAAGCCCGCCGGTCGCGGCGCGCCTGGGCCTTGACCCGTTCTTTTTCGTCAACCGGCACATTCTCTATGTGCTGCCGGCGATTGCGGTAATGCTCAGTGTGTCTTTTCTCAGCCCACGCCAGATTCGCCGCCTGTCGCTGATGATCTTCTTCGTGAGCCTCATTATGGTGGCCGCGACACCATATTTCGGACCTGAAATCAAAGGCGCGCGGCGCTGGCTTGTGCTGCTTGGCGTCAACATCCAGCCGTCCGAATTCTTGAAGCCCGCCTTTGTGATCATCGTCGCTTGGCTGTTCGGCGAATCCGCAAAACGCCCCGACATGCCGGCAAACACATTTTCACTTTTGCTTCTGCTGACGGTGATCGCTTTGCTCGTCGTGCAACCCGACTTTGGACAAACCATGCTGATCGCGGTCGTCTGGAGCGCGCTCTTCTTCATGGCGGGGATGCGGCTCGTTTGGGTTGCGGGGATTGCGGGACTCGCGGGGATCGGTTTGCTGAGCGCGTATTACACGGTGCCACATGTGGCGCGCCGCATTCAGCGCTTCCTCGATCCGGCCTCGGGCGATACCTTTAACATCGATATCGCCACCGAAAGCTTCATGCGTGGCGGCTGGTTCGGCAAAGGCCCGGGTGAGGGCACCGTGAAACGCATTCTACCGGAGAGCCATACCGACTTCGTATTCGCGGTTGCGGCCGAGGAATTCGGAGTGGTGCTATGCCTCGCCCTTGTTGCGCTGTTTGCCTTTATTGTCATCCGCATGCTTATTCGCGCGATGCGCAATGATGATCCATTTTCTCGGTTTGCCGCCGCCGGCCTGACTATCTTGTTTGCCACGCAGTCGGCGATCAACATGGCGGTCAACTTGCATCTGATGCCCGCCAAGGGCATGACACTGCCGTTCATATCCTACGGTGGGTCTTCGATGCTGTCGGTTGCCTATGCAATGGGAATGTTGCTGGCGTTGACACGCGATCAGCCACGAGCGGCGATGACTTCGCCCGAACTGGCGATGGCCGGGAGCCTGATCTGATGGATGCGAGCGGTGCGCCGCTCGTTCTGCTCGCGGCCGGCGGCACCGGAGGTCATCTCTTTCCGGCGGAAGCGCTGGCGGACGCGCTTCATAAGCGAGACGTAACGATAGACCTGGCCACCGACCATCGGGCCGCACATTTCAAATTTCCTGCGCGCGCGGTGCATGTCGTTCCGAGCGCCACGGTGCGAGGCCGCGATCCGCTGTCGTTGATGCGGACTGCGACGCTGCTGGCTGTCGGCACTGCCAAAGCCTGGTCACTGGTCCGTCGTATCAGGCCGGGCGTAGTCGTCGGCTTTGGCGGATACCCGACCGTGCCACCGCTTCTGGCTGCAAGCTTGCGCGGGGTACCGACTGTCCTGCACGAGCAGAACAGCGTTATGGGGCGCGCCAACAGATTCTTGGTACCGCGTGTGACAGCGATTGCCACGGGATTCCGCGTTCTCAAGAACCTCAATCCGGACTGGCAAAGCAAGGTAACGTTCACCGGCAATCCAGTGCGCCCACAGGTCATCGCTGTTGCCGCGACGAACTACTCGGCAGCGAATCCAAAACAGAATTTGCTTGTCTTTGGTGGCAGTCAGGGTGCGCGTGTAATGGCTGAAATAGTGCCGCCGGCAATCGGGCGCCTGAGCGCCGATCTCCGCAGGCGATTGTCTGTCGTGCAGCAGGCACGGGCGGAAGACGCCGACGCCGTTCGCTCTGCCTATGGCGAACTTGGTGTCGAGGTCGAGATTGCTCCGTTTTTTTCCGACCTGCCGACACGCATGGCGGCGGCGCAATTGGTCATCTCCCGTTCCGGCGCCTCGACAGTTGCCGAACTGTCCGCCATTGGCCGCCCGGCCGTTCTTGTGCCTCTGCCGCATGCGCTTGATCAGGATCAGTTCGAAAACGCGGGCGTTCTCGCCGAAAGCGGCGGCGCAATCCGGATTGAACAGCGCGACTTCACGCCTGAAAGACTGGCCCTGGAAATTACGGCGCTCCTGAACGAGCCCGCACGGCTTGCCCGCATGGCAGCCGCGGCCAAAGCATCGGGCACCACGGCCGCCGCCGAGAGGCTAGCCGATCTTGTCTTGAAAGTCGCTCGGAATTAACCATTACCTTCGTGGACGGCCTTGTTTCGGCCTTGCGTCTCCTGCAGACATGGCACGGCGCGCGCCAGCGCGTAGCGAAGGGGTAAGGGCGACCTTATGAAGCTGCCGCGCGACATCGGTCCGGTGCATTTCGTGGGCATCGGCGGCATCGGTATGAGCGGCATCGCCGAAGTGCTGGCCAATCTTGGATACAGCGTCACGGGCTCCGACGTTGCGGATAACGCCAACGTCAAACGCCTGCGCGACAAAGGCGTCAAAATCGTCATCGGTCACAAGGCGGAAAACATAAACGGCGCGGATGTGGTCGTCGTCTCGACCGCAATCCAACGCGACAACCCTGAGCTCATCGCCGCACGCGCCAAGCGCCTGCCGGTGGTGCGCCGCGCCGAGATGCTCGCGGAACTAATGCGGTTGAAAAGCTGCGTCGCGATTGCGGGCACGCATGGCAAGACAACAACGACATCTCTTGTTGCGTCACTACTTGACGCCGGCGGCCTCGATCCGACCGTGATCAATGGCGGGATCATCAATGCGTACGGCACCAATGCCCGCCTTGGCGGCGGAGAATGGATGGTTGTCGAAGCCGATGAATCCGATGGGACGTTTCTAAAATTGCCGGCCGATGTCGCCATCGTCACTAATATCGATCCAGAGCACCTTGACTATTTCCAGACATTCGAAGCCGTCCAGGAATCGTTTCGTGCCTTCGTCGAGAATGTCCCGTTTTACGGATTTGCGGTCATGTGCACCGATCACGCCGTGGTGCAGAGCCTGGTTGGAAAGCTGGAAGACCGGCGCATTCTGACTTACGGCGAGAATCCGCAGGCCGATGTGCGCCTCGTCGAACTCGATCATCTCAATGGACAATCGCGTTTCTCGGTCCTTTTCCATGATCGCGCTGGCAAGATTTCGCACACGATCGACAAACTGGCATTGCCCATGCCGGGCCGGCACAACGCGCTGAACGCAACGGCAGCCGTCGCCGTGGCGCGCTCGCTGGGAATCGGTGACGAGTCGATCCGTGGCGCACTGGCCAACTTCGGAGGTGTCAAACGACGCTTTACCCGTGTCGGCGAGTGGAACGGGGTGCAGATCATTGACGACTATGGACATCATCCTGTCGAGATAGCTGCGGTGCTGCGCGCGGCGCGCGAAAGTGCCAAGGGAAAAGTGATCGCGGTCATGCAGCCGCATCGCTATACGCGCCTGCACGATCTGTTCGATCAGTTTTGCACCTGCTTCAACGATGCCGATGCGGTTATCGTTGCGCCGGTCTATCCAGCCGGCGAAAAGCCCATTCCGGGGGCTGATCGCGACGCGCTCGTGAACGGATTGCGCGCGTATGGCCACAAGCAGGCGTTTCCTCTTGAAGGACCTGAAAAGCTTCCGTCGATCATAAAGAACTTGGCAAAGCCAGACGATTATGTGGTCTGTCTGGGTGCGGGCTCCATCACACAATGGGCCTACTCACTCCCGGCGGAATTGAAGGCGCTATGAGCTTTCCCGACATCGTCCCGGACCTGAAAGCGAGAATGCCCGAACTGCGCGGGCGACTCCTGGCAAATCAGCCGCTTGGAGAATTCACCTGGTTTCGTGTGGGCGGTCCGGCGCAGGCCTTTTTCATGCCGGACGACGAAAACGATCTGGCTTATTTTCTGCGAAATCTCCCTGCGGATATTCCGGTCACCGTGATCGGCGCCGGATCGAACCTGATTGTGCGCGATGGAGGCGTGACGGGAGCTGTGATCCGATTGGGCCGCGGTTTCAACCAAGTAAAAGTCGAGGAGCATCGCATCACCGCCGGCACCGCGATGCTCGACGTGATGGTGGCACGCGCGGCACAACCTGCCGGCATCGCAGGGCTTGCATTCCTGAGCGGCATTCCGGGAACGATCGGTGGCGCACTGCGCATGAACGGCGGCGCCTATGGCGGCGAAACCAAGGATGTCCTCATAGAGTCGCACGGTGTTGATCGTCAGGGTAACCTGCGCAAGTTCTCTAACGGCGAAATGGATTTCTCTTACCGCCACTGCGGCGTGCCCGAGGATGTGATTTTCACCATTGCGGTGCTGCAGGGGCAGGCCGGCCAGCCTGAAGACATCGCCGCCGAAATGGCGGCGATCAAGAAAAAGCGTGAAGCAAGCCAGCCGCGCAACCGCACGGGCGGTTCGACTTTCAAGAATCCGGCGGGTCACAGTGCGTGGAAACTCGTTGACGATGCCGGTTGCCGCGGGCTCACGATTGGTGGAGCTCAGGTGTCAGAGTTGCACAGCAATTTTCTGATCAATCTCGGGGGGGCTACTGCGGCCGATATCGAAAATCTCGGCGAGACCGTCCGCGAAAGGGTGAAGACCCATTCGGGAGTTGATCTGGAATGGGAGATCAAACGCGTCGGAGTGAAACGCTGAGGCAATGAAGCACGTAGCGGTTTTGATGGGCGGGTGGTCGGCTGAACGCGAGGTCTCTCTGCGTTCGGGCAAAGCCTGCGCCGATGCTCTCGAACGGACGGGTTACAAAGTCAGCCGCGTCGACGTCAATCGCGACATCGCTGCGACGTTGCGCGAGCTCAAGCCCGACGTTGCGCTCAATGTATTGCATGGGCGCCCCGGTGAAGACGGTACGCTGCAGGGCATGCTTGAAGTTCTTGGCATTCCATACTCGCATTCTGGCGTGCTTGCGTCCGCGCTCGCGATGCAGAAGGAAACAGCCAAGACCGTACTCAAGGGCGCGGGTGTTCCTGTGCCCGGAGGCAAGGTTGTCTCGCGTAAGGAAGCGGCAAAGCAACACGCGTTGCCGCTTCCTTACGTCATCAAGCCCCTGGCGGAGGGATCGAGTGTCGGCGTTTTTCTCGTTCGTGAGGATCACAAGCATCCGCCGCAGGAATTGACCCGTCCCGACTGGACTTTTGGCGAGTTGGTTCTCGTCGAGCCCTATATCGCGGGAAAGGAACTGACCTGCGCCGTGATGGGCGAGCAGGCTCTCGGGGTGATCGAAATCGTACCTACAGTGAAGTTTTATGACTACGAAGCCAAATATGCGCCCGGGGGCTCAAGGCATTTGCTGCCGGCGCCGATCGTGGCTGAGGTCTATCGCGAAGTGCAACAAATCGCTTTGTCGGCGCACCGTGCGCTTGGCTGTCGTGGCGTCACCCGTGCCGACTTCCGCTATGACGACAGCCTTGCGGGAACTAAGGGTTTGTTCTGCCTGGAGGTAAATACCCAACCGGGCATGACCGAGACTTCACTCGTGCCGGAGATGGCGCAGCATGCCGGTATCTCGTTTGACGAACTGGTCCGCTGGATGGTCGAGGATGCTTCGCTTGACCGCTGAGGCTCGCGCCTCATCAAAATTGGTCCCCTAAGCGGCAATTTCTTCAAATTTTACTAATCATTTACCAATAAGCCCGAAGACTAGGCACTTGGCGGCGCACCGCGCGCTTGGCTGGCGAAAAGTCATGCGTGCGGGAGTCCGCCGCGTACAGCGGCCTCGGGGGACGGGGGACAGGTCTCATCTGAAGCCGGCCCGACAAGTGAAGCAGGTTGCTATGGAGAGTCGTGTGCGCCTCGCTGAATCGCCGGAGCTAAAACGACGCTCCGTTGCGTGGCCGGAGTTTCACGGTTGGCGATGGCCGAGGGTCTTGCGGCGTTGGGGTCATTCGCTTGTCGAGTTGAAAGTGCCGCGCGGCGCCGGTTCGACGGCTGCCGCGATGGTATTGCTCGCCAGCGCGAGCTACGGCGCGGTCAGAGGTGGGCATGTGCCGCAAATCATGGAAATCGCGCAGAGCCTCTGTGACGACGTTGCCAACAGGCTGGGCTTCCGCATTGCCGAGGTGGCGCTTGACGGCGGCCACGAAGTCGCGCGCGAAGAAATTCTGGTTCTTGCAGGCATTACCGACCGATCGTCATTGCTGTTCCTCGACGCCGCTCGGACCCGGGCGCGCTTGCTTTCCAATCCATGGATCGCGGAAGCCACAGTGCTGAAGCTTTACCCTGATCGCTTGCGCATCGAGATCAGGGAACGCAAACCGTTTGCGCTCTGGCAGAAGGACGGCCGCATCGCCTTGATTGCTGTCGACGGTGTCGTGTTGGAAAACAACGTCCGGGCGCGTTTTGCGGATTTGCCGCGTGTGGTCGGCAAAAGCGCAGAACAGAGCGCTCAGGGTTTTCTCGCCCTCATAGCGCGTTATCCGGCAATCGCGCGTCTGACCGAAGCTTCGATCTTCGTCGCGGAGCGTCGCTGGAACCTGCGCCTCAAGGACGGCGTGGAAATTCTGTTGCCTGAAAACGAAGCCGAGCACGCGCTGCAAATTCTTGTCGATCTTGATCGCAATCAAAAGCTGCTGTCGAGAGACATCATCGCGGTCGATCTGCGACTGCCAGATCGGATCACCGTCCGTCAGTCCGACGCCGCGTCATTCGCGCGCGATCAGGGTCTCAAGGAGGCCGAGAAGGCGAAGAAGTCCAAATCGGGAAGGGGAGGCGAAGCATGACCGTGCTGCGCTTCGGCGTTACCCCAAAGATGAAACCGGTTTCGCCTAGGCGAGCCGCTGTCGTCGCAGGTCTCGATATCGGTACGAGCAAAGTCGTTTGCCTCATCGCACGGCTTGAGCCGCAAGCGCCACAAGACGTCCTCCGTCGTCGTAGCCACGGTGTGCGTCTCCTGGCATTCGCTCATACCGCGGCACACGGAATGAAGGCAGGATCGGTCGTCGATCTGGTCGAAGCGGAGCAGATGGTTCGCCAGGCTATCGACCACACTGAAAGCGCCGCCGGTGTGCGGCTCGAGTCCGTCGTGGTGTCGATGTCCGGCGGCCGACTCGGCAGCGAACGTTTCATTGCGACGATTGATCTCGCCGGTCGCGCCGTGACCGAAGCCGATATTGGCCGCGTGCTCGCCGCCGCCAGTCGTCACTCAGTTCGCGACGGACGCGCCGTTCTGCATTCCTTGCCTATTGGCTATTCAGTTGATGACGCGGCTGGTATCCGCGAACCTCGCGGCATGCTCGGCCACCGCCTCGGCGTCGATATGCATATGGTCACCGCTGACGTGGCAACGGTGCGGAATTTGATGCTGACGGTCGAGGGCAGCCATCTTTCTGTGGAAGCTATGGTGTCGTCCCCGTATGCGGCCGGCCTCGCCGCCCTTGCCGATGACGAAGCCGACCTGGGGGCGGCTACCGTCGATATGGGCGCCGGAACCACGTCTTTGGCGGTTTTTTCGGCTGGCAAGTTCGTTCACGCGGACGGCTTCGCCCTCGGCGGCCTGCACGTGACCATGGATCTCGCCCGCGGTCTCAACACCGGTGTTGCCGACGCTGAGCGAATCAAAGCGATTTATGGCAGTGTTTTAGCTGGAGGATCAGACGAAAGGGACATGATCACAGTACCGCCGGTCGAGGATGACGGACGTGAGCCACCGCAATTCGCCTCGCGGGCTTCGCTCGTGCGCATCATCCGGCCGCGGGTCGAGGAGATTCTGGAAATGGTGCGCGACCGTTTGGCCGCTTCGCCGTTCGCCGCTGAACCGCGCGGACGCGTCGTGTTGACCGGCGGCGCGAGCCAGCTCACCGGACTCGCCGATCTCGCCGCGCGCATCTTGCGGCGCCCCGTGAGAATTGGTCGTCCGCTTGGCCTGGCCGGTTTGCCGGATGCGGCAAAGGGGCCGGCCTTTGCGGTGGCTGCAGGTCTGCTTGTGTACCCACAGACGGCTTATCTCGAACACTTCGAACCGCGGCGAACGCGGCAATTGATGACAGGAACGGGCGGTTACATGGCACGGGTCGGACGATGGCTGCGCGAAAGCTTCTGACCCTGAACCAACGAAACATCGAATCGGCCGGTGGCGGACCGGTCCAGTTCGGCGGCGTGCATGTGCGTTCGCGTCCAGGGCGCAACGCAGAGCCTGCTGCCCGTGCAATCATGAGGCAAACATGACTATCAATCTGACGATCCCGGATATCCGGGAAATGAAGCCGCGGATCACCGTTTTCGGCGTCGGCGGCGCTGGCGGAAATGCCGTGAACAACATGATCACGGCCGGCCTGCAGGGCGTCGACTTCGTTGTCGCCAACACGGACGCGCAAGCGCTCACAATGTCGAAGGCAGAGCGCATCATCCAGATGGGCACGCAGGTGACCGAAGGTCTCGGCGCCGGTTCGCAGCCTGAGGTTGGTCGCGCCGCCGCCGAAGAAGTGATCGACGAAATCCGCGATCATCTCACCGGCGCGCATATGGTGTTTGTCACTGCAGGCATGGGTGGTGGTACCGGTACCGGCGCTGCTCCGATCATCGCGAAGATCGCGCGCGAGCTCGGCATCCTCACAGTCGGTGTGGTCACCAAGCCATTCCACTTCGAAGGTCAGCGCCGTATGCGCTTTGCCGAGGCAGGCATCATCGAACTGCACAAGGTTGTGGACACGCTTCTTATCATCCCCAACCAGAACCTATTCCGGGTTGCGAATGAAAGGACCACCTTTGCCGATGCCTTTGCCATGGCCGACCAGGTCCTCTATTCGGGCGTGGCCTGCATCACGGACCTGATGGTCAAGGAAGGGCTTATCAATCTCGATTTTGCCGACGTGCGCGCTGTCATGCGCGAAATGGGCAAGGCGATGATGGGCACGGGCGAAGCGTCCGGCGAGAAACGGGCGCTCACCGCGGCCGAAGCCGCGATCTCCAATCCGCTGATTGACGATGCGTCGATGAAGGGGGCCAAGGGCCTGCTCATCTCGATCACAGGTGGCAAGGACCTCACGCTTTACGAGGTCGACGAAGCAGCTACGCGGATTCGCGAGGAGGTCGATCAGGAGGCCAACATTATTGTCGGTGCCACTTTTGACGAAAGCCTCGAGGGAATCATCAGGGTTTCCGTTGTGGCCACGGGAATCGACGGCGTAAACACCGCGCGGCACGCACAGCCGGCGGAAAGCGCACTCAAGGAGCTTGCCGGGAAGATCCGTACCGACAACCGCCGGCTCGCGGATCGCATCGAGCGTGCCTCGGCGTCGGTGACGCACGCGCCACCGTCGCTTGAATCTGCTGCCCACGCAGCCGTCGCCGCGGCGATCCTGCCGCAGTCGATCGAGGACGTTTCGATCCGGCCCATGCCGGTCAAGCCATCACTGTTCGAGCCGACCCAAAACGAGACGCCCGCCACGGAGCCGCAAATGCCGGCCGCCTACATACCGCCGGCGCCGGAGCGCTATGCGCGCACGCCTCGCATGCCGCGTGTGGACGAACTTCCTCTGCCGGCGCAGAACGAAATCCGCGCTCAACGTGGCGAACTCACCGACGATCATCCGGAGAAGCGCCGAATGACGTTGATGCAAAGGCTCGCTTCAGTCGGTCTGGGCCGCAAGACGGAAGCGGATGCGCCGCCGACGGCGACCATGCCTCGGGCGCCCAGGCCCATGCCGCAATACGAGCGTCCGCCACAGCGTCCGACGACGCGCCAGCCAGAAGGCCGGCCAGCCGACCCGGTATCTGAATATGCCCGCCGGGCGGCCCCACAGGGCCTCGATACCCACGGCCGCTCAGCGCCTGTGCATAATTCGCAGGACGAGGATCAACTCGATATCCCGGCCTTCCTGCGTCGTCAGGCCAACTGAAGGCCCGCTAACTACCGGCGGCCTCGCTCTCAGGATGATGGCGGGGTCGTCCACAAAAGCGCGCTTGTCCCTCAAATTATTGAAAAGAATAACATTTCTGCGGCTTAATCAGCCGCAGTCGGATTGCCGATAGACTAAGCCTGCGTCTGTGCGTACCCCACAACCAGCTAGATTGTGGAATGGTCCCCCCGACCGGCCGTTAAATACGGCAAAAAAGAGTAACAGTCGGTAAGAAAGCGTGAGTTGGAGAAGGGCCGGCTATTGCCTAAGTTTCAGCAGTCAAAAGGACTTTCGGTCCTTAGGGGATTGCCGCTGAAGCTACCTGGCGGTTGGGACTAAAGGCAGAAATGTGACCCCTCGAGGTCACGGGGATGGGGCCGCTCGGTATCCTGAAATGGGCCGGCGGGAAATTTATCGATGAAGGGCGCTAAGCAAACAACGCTCCGCCATCAAGCTGCGGTTTCCGGCATTGGCGTTCATTCCGGCCTTCCTGTCACGCTTACGCTTCATCCGGCTGACGATGACAGCGGCATTCTGTTCCAGCGCATCTCGTCCGACGGCTCCGTCGAGCGCGAAATCCGCGCCGATGTGCGGGCGGTCACCGCTACCGAATTCGCCACGGTCCTTGGTGACGCCAAGGGTCCGCTTTGTTCCACAGCCGAGCACCTTCTGGCGGCTCTCCGTGGCCTGTACGTCGACAACGTCGTTGTCGAGATCGACGGTTCGGAAGTCCCGATCATGGACGGCAGCGCCGCGGCCTTCGTCGATGCGATCGATCAGGCCGGGCTTACAGCGCGCGCCTTGCCGCGCCGCTACATCGAGGTGATCAAGCCGATAACGGTGGCCAAGGGTGGCGCCTACGGCGAACTGCGGCCCAACCTGAACGGCTTCCGGGTTGAGGCGCAGATCGAGTTCGATCATCCGCTGATCGGCCGGCAGGCCCTCTCGCTCGATGTAGAGCCCGATACTTTCCGTCGTGAGATCGCGCGAGCCCGTACTTTCGGCTTCATGCGAGATGTCACCAAATTGTGGACCGCCGGCTACGCGCTCGGCGCGTCATTCGAGAACACGCTTGTTGTGAGCGAGGACCGCGTGCTCAATCCCGATGGCCTGCGGTTTGCCGACGAATTCGTTCGCCATAAGGTGCTCGACGCCATTGGCGATTTGGCGCTCGCTGGCCAGCCACTGCTTGCCACCTACAAGACCATTCGAGGTGGCCATAAGCTCAATCATGCCGTTCTTTCTGCGTTGATGGCCGACCCCAAGGCCTGGCGGGTGGTTGAGGCGGCCGCGGAACCGGTACGTCGCGCGCGGGGCCATGCGGACGTTTTTACCGGATTGGTGGCTCCGGCTTATGGGCCGGAAGTATTCTGAAAACCTGAGGATTTTGGCTTTACCTTCGCCTTAATCCGGGCCGAATGTCGGCTTAGTCGCATGGCTAAACTGGTTGTTTTCGGATAGACCGGCGCGATTGTCGCGCAGCGCAAAGATATTTTGCGAAGCCGCCTTTTCGGGGAAGCAACTTCGCGTGGATGCGTTCGTGTTCAAGACTTTCGTAGCCAGAATTGTGCACGGCCGATGGATGCCGATGGCGCGTGTATGCGCGATCGCTCTCCTGGCGGGCAGCCTTGGAGCCTGCAGTAGTCTCGATTTTTTCTCCAAGAAGGAAGACGCGACCCCCGATGAGCCCGCCGACCGGCTCTACAACGAGGGGCTTTATCTTCTCAACGCGAAGACCGATCCCAAGCAAGCGGTCAAGAAATTCGAGGAAGTCGATCGTCAGCACCCATACTCGGAGTGGGCGCGCAAATCGCTCATCATGAGTTCATACGCCTACTATCAGGCCGGGGAATATGAAGACTGCGTCAATTCGGCGAAGCGCTATATCACGCTGCATCCCGGCGGAGCCGATGCTGCCTATGCGCAATTCCTGATCGGATCGTCCTACTTTGACGAAATTCCGGATATCACGCGCGACCAGGCGCGCACCGAGAAGGCTCTTGCTGCACTCGACGAAGTCATCCGGAAATATCCCGGCAGCGAGTATTCGGTCAGCGCCAAAAAGAAGATCGAGATTGCGCGCGACCAGCTTGCCGGCAAGGAAATGGAAATCGGCCGCTACTATCTGAACAAGAAGGACTACACGGGGGCGATTAACCGATTCAAGGTGGTCGTCACCAAGTATCAGACGACGCGCCACGTCGAAGAGGCGTTGATGCGTCTGGCGGAGTCCTATATGGCGCTTGGCATCGTCGATGAGGCACAGACCGCCGCTGCTGTGCTTGGGCACAATTTCCCCGACAGCTCGTGGTACAAACATGCTTACGCGCTGGTGAAGACCGGAGGCGGCGAGCCTGCCGAGAACACGGGATCCTGGATCAGCAAGGCATTCAAGAAGGTCGGGCTGGGCTAGCCGTCCGCCAGCGAGACTTACCCACACTATCGCGGTCGGGCTTGTCCCGACCGTCAGCGTCTTTGATTATGCAGAATCTGTAAGGCGTGAATGTCCGGCGCGAGGTCGGACACGACAACTGCCAGGACAGTAAAGGCGCCATGCTCTCCCGACTCTCGATCCGCGACATCGTGTTGATCGACCGCCTCGATATCGATTTCGCCGACGGGCTCGCTGTCCTTACCGGCGAAACGGGGGCCGGCAAATCGATCCTGCTCGATGCTTTTGCTTTGGCCCTGGGTGGCCGGGGGGATCAATCGCTGGTCCGGCAAGGAGTCGAGCAAGGCCAGGTTACCGCCGTGTTCGATGTCGCGCGCGACCACCCGGCGCGGGCGCTGCTGGCCGCCAACGATATTCCTGCCGAAGATGAGTTGATCCTCCGCCGTGTACAGTTCGCCGACGGGAGAACCCGTGCGTTCGTCAACGACCAGCCGGTGAGCGTGCAGGTGTTGAAGCAGCTCGGAAGTGTATTGGTCGAAATCCATGGCCAGCACGATGAGCGAGCCCTGGTCGATGCCGGCACTCATCGGCGCCTTCTCGATGCCTACGGTGGCTTGGAGGAGAGGGCGGCAGATGTCGCAACCCTGTGGGATGCACGGCGCGAGGCGCAAGCCACCGCCGATGCGCACCGTTCGGAAGTCGAACGCGCGAAACGCGAGAGCGACTGGCTGCGCCATGCCGTCGATGAACTCAACAAACTTGCGCCTGAGAGCGGTGAAGAAACCGCACTTGCCGACCGACGTACCGCAATGATGCAGGCCGAGAAGGTGGCGGAAGACCTTCGCAACGCGCACGATGTCATAGCCGGCGCGGATTCCAGCGTCCCCGCGCTCTCGGGCGTGATCCGCCGGCTCGAACGGCGGGTGGCGCAGGCGCCGGGGCTGATCGAACCGACCATCAAGGCGCTCGATACCGCTCTGACGGCGCTCGATGACACCCGCGGCCATCTTGAGGCCGCCTTGCGGACGGCGGATTTCGACCCGGCCGAGCTTGAACACATTGAAGAACGGCTGTTCGGCCTGCGCGCCGCCGGTCGCAAATACAACGTTCCCGTCGATGAGCTTGCGGCGCTTGCGCAGAAGTACAACGGTGATATCGCACTAATCGATGCCGGCGAAGAAAAACTAAAGTCACTTGAGGCCGCCGCGACGCAAGCTGACGCCGCGTACCGGTCGGCGGCGCAGGCGCTCTCACAGGCCCGTACCAACGCCGCAACAGCGATCGACAAGGCGGTGAATGTTGAGCTCAAACCGCTCAAGCTCGATCGGGCGAAATTTTCAACGGAGATCGAGAGCGAGGCGCGCGCTGCCGGGCCGCGTGGCATCGACCGGGTCGAGTTCTGGGTGCAGACCAATCCGGGCACGCGACCGGGTCCGCTGATGCGGGTGGCGTCTGGGGGCGAGCTGGCCCGTTTTCTGCTGGCGCTGAAAGTGGTGTTGGCCGACCGCGGCTCGGCGCCCACGCTTGTCTTTGACGAGATTGACACCGGCGTCGGTGGCGCCGTTGCCGATGCTATCGGCACGCGGCTGGCAAAACTTGGACGCGGCGTGCAGGTGCTTGCCGTGACGCACGCACCGCAGGTAGCGGCGCGGGCCGATCGCCACTATTTCATTTCCAAGGATACGGTGGAGAAGGGAAAACGGATGGCAACCCGGGTGACCGAACTGGCATCAGAACGCCGGCGCGAGGAGATCGCCCGAATGCTCGCCGGCGCCGAGATTACCAATGAAGCCCGCGCCGCCGCCGAGAGACTGATCCAGGCAGCGAGTTGATATAGTCCGTGCATGCCAAGTCGCGATGCGCTGAAAATCGATCCCGCCAAGCTCACGGAAGCACAGGCCAAGGCCGAACTTAAGCGGCTTGCGACCGAAATTGCCGCGCACGACAAGCGTTACTACCAACAGGACGCACCGACCGTAACGGATGCGGAATACGATGCCTTGCGTCAGCGCAATGCCGCAATAGAGGCGCGCTTTCCTGATCTCGTCCGTGCGGATTCGCCGTCGAAACGAGTTGGCGCGGCTCCAACCGGAAAATTCAAGAAAGTCCGGCACGCGTCGCCGATGCTTTCGCTCGACAACGCCTTTGCCGAGCAGGACGTCGTCGACTTCGTGGCACGCATTCGACGGTTCTTGAAATTGAATGACGACGAAAAGCTCGCGTTCAGCGCCGAACCGAAGATCGACGGCCTTTCGATGTCGCTGCGCTATGAAGGCGGCGAACTCGTCACGGCCGCAACTCGCGGTGACGGCGCGGAAGGCGAGGACGTCACCGCAAATATCCTCACGCTTGAGGATGTGCCGAAGAAGCTCAAGGGCCGCAGTGTGCCGGAGATCTGCGAGGTGCGCGGCGAAGTCTACATGACCAAGCATGCATTCCTCGCGCTCAACGAACGGCAGAAAGCGGCTGGTGGCACCATCTTCGCCAATCCGCGCAATTCCGCGGCCGGTTCCTTGCGCCAGAAGGATCCGAAAGTCACCGCTTCGCGGCCTCTCGGTTTCTTCGCCTATGCCTGGGGTGAGATGAGCGCGATGCCGGCCGGCACCCAGTCGCGGATGATCAAGTGGTTCGAAGCGTGCGGGTTCAGGACGAATCCGCTTACGAAACTCTGCGACTCGACCGAGCAACTCATCGCCTTCCACCGCAAGATCGAGGAAGGCCGGGCCGAGCTCGACTACGACATCGACGGCGTCGTCTACAAGGTCGACCGTATCGACTGGCAGGAGCGACTTGGTTTCGTTTCGCGTACGCCGCGCTGGGGGATCGCCCACAAATTTCCTGCCGAACGCGCCATGACCATCCTCAAGGATATTGAACTTCAAGTCGGCCGAACCGGAGCGCTTACGCCCGTCGGCAAACTCGATCCCGTCGGCGTGGGTGGAGTGATCGTGCAAAATGTCACCCTTCACAATGAAGACTACATCAAGGGCATCGGGGGCGGTGGCGAGCCGTTGCGAGACGGCCGTGACATCCGCATCGGCGATACCGTTATGGTTCAGCGCGCCGGCGACGTCATTCCGCAAGTCGTGGACGTCGTCATCGAAAAGCGCCCAAGGAACGCCAAGCCCTATCACTTTCCGAAGAAATGCCCATGCTATCTCCATACGGATGTTGTGCGCGAGGAAACAGCGGCCGGCGAGGAGGGTGCCCGTACCCGGTGCACCGGCGAGTTCGCCTGTCCGTATCAGAAGGTCCAGCATCTGATGCTTTTCGTTTCGCGTCGGGCCTTCGATATCGAAGGCCTGGGCGAGAAGCAGATCGAGCTGTTCTTTGAAAAAGAGTGGGTGAAGGAACCTGCCGACATCTTCACATTGGAGAGGAAGCACAGAGGCGAATTGCTCGACGAGGAAGGCTTCGGCGAGACATCCGTACGCAATCTCTTCAATGCGATCGAGGTCCGGCGTTCCATCTCGCTCGACCGTTTCATCTATGCGCTGGGCATCCGTCAGGTCGGCGAAACGACTGCGCTGGCGCTCGCGCGAGGCTACGGTTGCTGGAAGGCCTTCTATGATGCCGGCTTGAAGGTGGCCAAAGGCGACGAGGAGACCATTGCCGAAATGGATGCCTTGGACCAGATCGGTGACACGGTAATCCATGCTGTCGCCGCCTATTTTGGCGAAAGCCACAACCGCGGGATTATCGAGCGTTTGACGAAAGAAGTGAAAATTCTCGACGCGGAGAAGACGAAGAAGGACACGGCCATTGCCGGCAAGACCGTGGTGTTTACCGGCGCATTGGAAAAGATGACCCGCGAGGAGGCCAAGGCCCAGGCCGGGCGCCTGGGCGCAAAGGCAGCAGGCTCTGTTTCGAAGAAGACTGATTATGTGGTTGCCGGCCCTGGCGCGGGCTCGAAGCTTGCCGATGCCAAGAGGCTGGGCGTAACGGTACTGACCGAGGACGAGTGGTTGAAACTAATCTCTAAGTAACAATAGGTAATCATTCCTGTCGGACCAACCGAACCAATTCTCTCACTTCACCTTCTCCCGCAGTGGCTTCTCCCTCGCCAACTGCCGCCACTGACCGCCAAGTACCGTCAAGAATTTGACTGGCTAGACTGGCTAGCGCTTGGCCGAGCTTAGCCTGCTTTGCAGGTTTGCAGGTTCGGAATTGACGACGTTCCAAACGACGACAGCGACACTAAGAAGCTGCTGCAGGCCTCGAATGGTGCAAAGCCGGTGATAATTGATCATAGGTACAGAAAGTGGTGAAGCCACTAACAGTCATCAGTTAGCGCAGGCCGTTTATATTAGTGGTTACGGAATATACATTTCATTGATGTGCAGCGTGATAAAATCAAGGCCGTTCACCATCGCCACGGCCCCGATCTCACACAACTGCCCCCGAGGTCGGGGCCATCATCTTCTTAGAAGGTGGTGACCCACCATGTTCAAAAGACACTACGCCTGGAAGGTACGTATCGAACCAGAGGGTGGACACTTCCGCATCTTCTACCAACACGACTTTCCGAGAGGCGTAATAGAGGAGGAGCGTGACCCACGTCGCTTCAACTCGTTAGAAGAAGCAGAACGGTTCGCTGAGCACGTGCGCCGAGCCAATCGTATTTTTACAGCGCTGGATAAAGGCCGCCACTAAGCCCACGATGGCAGTACCGAATGGTGGGAAGCCACTAACAGTCATCAGTTAGCGCAGTAACACACGGCCAATATATTTCATTGACATGCAAACTGATAAAATCGGGGGTTGGAATGTTGGCTCCGGCACCTCATCGATGGGCTTCCTCATCGGTTGGGGAAGGGAGGGGATCGGGGGTCGCTCCCGCAACATCCACACATCGGCGAGTGGCCCCCGATTTCTAACTGAAAAAGATGATGGCCTGACCTCTGGGGTGTTGGTCGGGATTACGAATTTCTTTGATCGTTGCAGTGAGGTCACATTGGATGGCGAAGTCCATCAAATTATTGTCTTCAAATAGCAAGACAGCCAGCCTCAATTGGGTACATCTGTAGCAGTTGCCGTGTAGCGCAATCTGCGCATGAACGGCAACTTTCACAGCCTAGCCAACACACCGCCTAACAGAACTCCAAACATTTAG
>Ga0182036_10000089_pt1 | contig 38763 bp, 27 predicted proteins | sample sta12Cox44000080_FD_125966 | JGI IMG/M metagenome (GOLD analysis project Ga0182036, IMG submission 125966) | Lab enrichment of tropical soil microbial communities from Luquillo Experimental Forest, Puerto Rico - statoxic.12C.oxic.44.000.080 | ecosystem: Environmental > Terrestrial > Soil >...
GAGGTACCTCAGGGAAAGCATTGAACACGGCATCCCGATGCTTAAGGAAGTACTCTGAGGGAGTATATCGATTAAATCCCGCCACCGAGGAAGGCATGGTCAGAAACTTACTCTCTACAGCCTTGGTTACACGCTCCTCGACCCGCTCCTCCTCCTTCAGTTCCGTCGCGCCCACCAAACCGTAGGCCTTATTCACGAGGGTCAAGTAATTTCGCCAGCCAATCACGTCCTCAACGTCAGCCTCAGGCTTGTTCACGTACAAACGCAGAGTGAGAACATGGCCTTCCCGCAAGACCTGCGACCTTCCCCCATCTTCGGCGTTTTCCCCCCCCAGTCCACAATCCATCAGCACAGCGAGTTGAAGCTTGCGATTGCCGAACAGGCTGGCGAACGCGGCGACGTTATCCACCCCGCCTGCCGGACAGACTGTCCAGCGAGGGCTAAGGTGGATCCGGCCTCGGTTCTTCAACGCTTCAGAAAAGCCGGTCAAGTACAGCAGGTCAGATGGCGACCGCACGATAAGGCTATATTCGGCGACAGACAGGTTCTTGCTGATCTCGTATCCGAGAGCACCTTGTAGCGGAAAAGTTGTGTCTCGATCAGAGGTGCAAACAAAGTCACAGACCTTGGAGCCCGCAATCTGTGTGCTACCTCTGCCATCCTCAACGACAACATCCTCCACTGTACGGACACCGGTTAAATTTCCAGAGTCAACCATAAACGGAGAGTGCGTTGTGTAGATGACTTGATAGTCTGGCTTCAGTCTCTCGTCGATATAGCGAAGCAAGTCTGCCTGAGCCTTAGCATGCAGACTAAGTCCAGGTTCATCCAACAGGATGATGACATTCTTGCCAAAGCTTTTCCTGACCTGTGAAAAGAGCACCAGGAATGAAAAAAACCACACGAAGCCGCGGCTCCGGTCGTCGAAGTTCACGGAAACCTCATGCATGCGATTGAAGATTCTGGTATGCAGGATTCTGCCACGGTTAAATGGGGGAGCATCTGCCGGCTGGGCTGCATCCAGACTAAAAAGTACCTGCAGGCGACGGTTCTGGGACCAGAACTCGGCCATGTCATGAGTGATTTTGTTCGAAACCGCTTCGAGCCGGGCCTTGAGGGGTTCGAATTTCTCGATCGAACTGATTTCCTCCAGGCTGATTCCCACGAAGTTCAGGAAGGCGAGAAATATGTTTTCCCCGGGCGAGAGCTGGGTTGGGTCGGCGAGTTTCCGCTGCAGCAGATCCTCGAGCGCAACTGTCCCGCTCATCAGGTCATAGTCGCTGAAATAAAGAAAAGTAGGGAGCCGTAAGGCACTGACCGCCGCCTTGCGTGGATCCTGGTCGCGAAAGCTGTGGATTTTGTCAATCGCCTTATTTTCCCGCTCGGAGGTTGTCGCGGCCATGAGTCTGGTATGGAGTTGCTTTCGGAGTGCGGCCACCGTGGCACATTTACGGGCCCGCTCCGCTTCCTCCGGATAAAGTCCCGCCGCATCAATCACGTGCTCGATCACTTTCGCTTCATCAATCGATATGACCCAGACAGTTCCTTTGTCGTGATACCGCTTGTACACCTGAACGTCGCGCGAGGTTATCGTGCCGGGTCCTATGACCTTCTCGACTGCGTTTACGTCTGCATCGTCGAGCTCCCAAGTGGTCGTCACGACGCACGCGTCACGGCCGCGGTGGCGCTCCTCGTACTCCAGCAGGTATCGACGCGGGTATTCTTCGATCACGTCGAATTCAGCGACCGTGGCATCGTACGGATTAAGACGATAGAGTGCCTCTAAAATCGCCGTCTTGCCGGACTCGTTCTTGCCCACCAGGCAGGTAACTTGATCAACTCTAAACTCATTCGAGTCCTCGACAATCTTAAAGTTACTAACGCGTGCTTTGCGCAGGAGCATGGGGGAGGCTCTCCTTCAAGTCGATACGTTGGTCAGCGGCTGAACTGGAGTGTGCGCTGGCACACCCTCTCCTTCAAATTCTGACGGATCGCCAGCAGAACCGGGGACAGAAAGTGGCGACGGGAAGTGGTGCGCGCAAGAAGAAAAACTAGCAGGTGAGGTATTCTCACGTTCAGCCGGTTCATGTGTCAATGCGAAGGAAGCTTAGAGTTCATGGTGTCCAGTCGGCCACTGTCCGGTGGTACATGTACCTTCGAGCAGCGCGTCTGCGGTCGTGCAGCTAGTGATGTTATGGCCGCTTGTTGCTTGCCGCTTGTCCTTCGGATACCTGCCACGGTGCGAGGAGGAATCCTAATATGCCGATTACGTCCGGGCATGGTCAGTCCTCGGGTGCGCGACGAAACGCCTCGAAACTATGAGCCAGCGAATCCCCCTTGATCGTGGATCCTTCAAGCTCGGCCTGTCGACATTCTTCCAGCGTCTACACGGCCGGGGATTGCGGCCTGACGCAGTCGAATGGAGCGACCCGAAGACGCTCCCAGACCTGCTCCACATTCAGCAGAAAATAGAGGGCGACGAGCTTGACCTCGCGGCCGTCATGGATCGGGTAGTGAAAGTCGCCTGGAGAGAGCTCGGTGCCGACGGCGCTGGCGTGTGGCTGTTCACAAACAATGAGATCTTCTTTTGCGCTGGTGCAGGAAACGCTTCGAACGATGAGCGGCTGCGGCTTACCGTGCTGTCTACGCTAGCTGCCACCCACCAGCTGCGGAAACCTTCGCGAACACCGCCAGGCGCGGCCGCCAAGACCTGCGCCCCGTCGAGCGCTGCCGGGCCTGCCTCGAGTTATGCCAAGTCTTTGCTGATAGAGCCCATCTCTCAAGGACAGAAGATTACCGGAGTGTTCGCTGCCTTTTCATCCGAGCTCGAAAGGTTCGCAGAGCGCGATGCCGCTAAGATCCAATTCCTGGCCGATCTGCTGGCGAAGGCTCTGGGTAGAGTCGCGGACCACTCCTACGTCGCTCTGGAACCCGTAACGATGCTGGAGCTGGTCGAAGGAATGATTCCCGCTCTGCAGAATATGCTGAACGGTGACGAGAGCTCCTATAACTTCACCAACGGGTTTGGGCGCGATGCGATGTGGAAGGACAGGGAGCCCGTGCCGCCGTCCCTGCCAGACGATTCCGCAACATCTGTCCTTCACTGGGAGGCAAGCCCGGCGGGAGGGCCAACGAACTGTGAAAGCGACTCGGCGGAGTCACCGATTGTCCCTTCCCAGATTCGATCGAAGTGGGATGGCGCTGTCGGCTTTGTCAGGAATGGCCCATCACGCGTGTTTGGTGCGCTGAGGGTCGCGGCAACTGGGTCCGCGAAACGCATCGAACACGTGGTGCGTCAGGTTTGGCAGGCGGTTCATTTCCGTACACCTCGTCCGACCTTGCAACTGGACCTTGGCAGCGCACGCCGTTTTCTATTCGAGGTTTGGGCAGGCGCCAACTCTCACCTTAAGGTGTGGTTCCAGCCTCGCCGCCATCTCACAGCAATTCCTGTACTCGCGGTGCTCCTCACGGCGATCGCCTTCCTGACGTTGAAGACAGGCCACCACTGGCCTGGACAAACCAAGGCATCCGGACCGACGACGACGGGGGTGGAGAAAAACCCTGCCGCCGACGCTGGCCCGCCTGCGTATCGCGAGATTGCTCGCAGTGATGAGAGCGCCACGATAACTCCCACAGAAGCGCATGTGGCCCAGCAAGCGGCAATGCCTTCTCCGACCCAGGTGAGCCACCTTAGGGTAACCGACCGCGCCACCCAAGAAGCATTACGAACTTTGAGTCAATACGAGCTCGCCGCACTGCGTCGCCGTGCATTCTACGGAGACGATTTTGCAGAGTTCTTGATAGGCATGGCTTACGAGTCCGGACATGGGGTTCGACAAGACTGCAAAGCTGCTGCCGATTGGGTCACGAAAGCCGCCTCCGAAGGCAACCCCGCGGCTGAATACAACCTGGGGCTGCGCTATCGCGATGGAGATGGAGTACCGATGGATCAGGACGCGGCTCTCACATGGTTGCGGAAGGCTGCCGCGCGGCACGTCTTCGGTGCCCAAGTGGCATTGATGGCGGTGGCACCACAATAAGCCGCGTCGATCCGGTGTAAGAGCGTGGTTGGGACAGCAACCCTCTATTTGTGTTTGCTTTCTCTTCCAGCGATTCTGGGTTTAGAGTTCGACTTAGGCTCAGTTGCCTTACCCGTTTGATCATCTCCACACACCAGTTTGGTCGCACACTCTTTGGTCATTATCGCGGTGTGACTGTGTCCTGCGATGCCACAAATCGGACAGTTCTGCTCGGGATCACGGTTCGCACCTAAAACGTCGTCTCCATCCGCATCATAGCCAAGAAGATCGCCGAAGAAAGTGCGCTGATCTCTCGCGACTCGGTGGTCATCTATCGCCTGTTCTACAGAGTTGTCCTTCGCTAAGTACGATTGGATGGCCGTTGTCAGTCTGCGCTGACTGCGCCCAGCGAGAGCCAGGAAGCGGAATGGCTGCAAATCCGAAGAGACTGGCGTCAGCATTTCTACCGAGCCACGTATTGTTCCCACACGGGTCACGAACAGTACCTTCGCGCGCGAACGATGAACCAATGGCACTGGCAAGCAGACCAGGCCACCCGTGAGAGAAACCACCTGCAATTCACCCTCACATCGACTACCGTTCTTGGATCGAAGAACAGCTGGAGTTGTGCTAGGAAGCCGAACGCGAGGACTCCGTCGAACAGCGTGCGATTGAATGGTCATGGGAGTACCCGAGTATCATCCCCGGTTTTGAGGAGCAGCAGATTACGGAAGGACCCTGGAGGGTACGATTACCCCGTCCGAGAGAAAAACTGGCTCACGTTACCCTACTCGATGCGCCAGACTGACCGAATCACCCACCCGGTTCGAACAGGCAGGTGTAAATCGCGCACTCGCGGCCGCTACCGCTCCTCCGCGTGTTCGTTTCGAACCAGGCCAAAACGGAGTGTTCTCACGAGAGAGCGCCACACCCGATAGGCAAGCGCCTGGCGAGGATCCCTCTCTTCAGCAGACAAGCGCTGCACGGCACGGTTGACAACCGTGCCGAGTTCCGTTGCGTACCTCGCCTCGCGTCCCCTTGCGAGGGCAGTGCATGCGTCATCAGCAATGAACCAAGTGGGGTTGCGCCCTGCTTCTTGGGGAGGCTGAGTGTGAGTGACCTCCAGGAGAAAAGCCTTCACGACAAATTCCTGGACGCCATTGCGCAGGCTGGAGTCGCCTTTTGTCTGCAGGTAGAGATGAAAATGCTCCTGCTCGATTACACCAACCACCCCAGCTTCCTCTAGCGCTTCGCGCTCCGCGGCCTGGCGGTGCGAGAGTCGTCGCGCAGTGGCACCCTTAGGAAAAGTCCACCTGTCGCCAGCGGTGGTTTTGACCAATAGAAATTCAATGGAGGTACCGCGCCTTCTATAACAGACCGCCGCCACCTGGAGAGGAAGGAACCTTGCTGAACCCATGACGTGATTGTGCAACGAGAAATTCCAGCTTGGATGTTACCGAAGGCCTACCGCCACACGCGCAACCGGAAGCCTGCTCGACACGACCTATGCAAGCCCATGGCGCCACTTGTATCATAGCCCCGGGGAGTTCGCGCCAACGTAAGCTCTTCGACGCCCCGGGCACTTCGTCACGGAGACCTCTGGCCTGGGGGTATGCCTTGACGTACACACTTCTCAACATCTCACAACCCGACGCACCGCGCCAGAGGTCGTACTGGAAGTTGTGGCTGGGTGGTATTCTCACGGTCTTTGCTCTTTGCTTCCTGCGGTGGGGTGGATATTTGCTCGTAGCACGGAACCCTCTGCCGGACCGCGTGGACGCAGCCGTCGTCCTGCAGGGTTCAATGCCTGGTGAGAAGGCCCGAATCGCCACAGCCATGACGATGCTGCAGCGCGGTTCTGCGCAGCGAGTCGCGTTCAGCGTTCCCAAGGAATCCTATTGGGGAGAAGAGATCGCGCCCATTGCGCGCACCTACCTCGAAAAGGCCTATGGGGCGGATTTGGCCTCGAAGGTGGATTTCTGCGAAACGTCGGGGGACGTTAGCTCCGCCGGGCAGGAAGCCGAGGCGCTCAGCGCGTGCATCCAGCAGCACGGATGGAAAACGATTGCTCTGGTGACCTCGAACTATCACAGCCGTCGTGTGGGGATGATATGGAGAAAGACTTTGCCCCAGCATGATCCATCGATCCAGCTCTCGGTGAATGGCATCGCTGATCCCGATTATCAACCGCGCGGATGGTGGCGCCATAGGGCCTACGCGACAATTTGGGTCGCCGAGTCTGCGAAGCTCGTTTGGACCATTCTCTGACCTGGCTTCGGTCCAGGCTGAAGGAGACCGCGTAAGGGTCACCGACCCACGAATTCGATGGTTACTCGATGGTTAATTGGAGGCGGAAATCCAAGAAGGGTGCCGCGTAAATCGCGATCCGCAAAAATAGTGGGGGGATGAGGCCCCGGAACGGGTTTCAGATCTGACCCGGAAAAGAAGACGATGTGTTCGTTGGCGCCGCCTTCGTTGGGTTCTCAAGACGCTCGGCTAGGAGGGCGTCCTCCGAAGCTAGCTGTCTTGTCTCAGCCGACCGGTGAACGCGGTATCGGAATTCTGTAAAATCTCGGCAGCCATTTCACGCGGCGGAACTTCAGATCCTTCGACGAGCCCACAATGAGCGAACAGTTTGTTTTTTCTGGTCTCCGTGATCTGTTCGCCAAAGCCAACGAAGAAAAGTCGGGTGACCAACTGGCTGGGATCGCGGCCCGCTCGGAAAGAGAACGCGTTGCGGCCAAGAGGCGGCTTGCTGACCTGACATTAGATGAGATTGTTCGAGAACCGCTCATTGCTCCTGACGAAGATGATGTCAGCCAGCTGATTCTTGATACTTTCGATCAAAAGACATTTCACACGATCCGCAGCCTGACCGTAGGAGAGTTCCGTGAACTGATTCTTGCGGACTCTACCGGCGAGGCTGATCTTCAGCGAATGCAGTGGGCAATCATTCCTGAAATCGCCGCGGCTGTGACCAAGATCATGAGCAATAAGGACCTGGTCATGGCAGCTGCGAAGGTCCGGAACGTCACACGTTGCCGCAACACAATGGGCGAACGAGGGGTGTTAGGCATTCGGCTGCAACCGAATCACCCTCGAGACGACATCGGCGGAATTCTGCTGGCGGCATTCGAAGGCCTACTTTACGGCTGCGGCGACGCGGTGATCGGAGTCAATCCCGCGACGGACTCGGTAGAGACCGTAAGTTCGATACTCTTCGCCCTTGGCCGTCTGGCCGAGGCATACAAGATTCCCACTCAGACTTGCTGCCTGGCACACATCACGACTCAAGTTGCAGCCTTGGAGCGAGGAACGCCCGTGGACTTGCTCTTCCAGTCAATTGCAGGAACCGAAGCGGCGAATCGGAGTTTCGGGATAACCCTCGAACTGCTGCGCGAGGGCCGCGAGCAGGTGCTCAGCCATCATTGCACGCGTGACGTGGATTGGAAAGGCAACAACGTGATGTATTTCGAAACCGGCCAGGGAAGCGCCCTGTCGGCCGAGGCGCATCATGGAGTGGACCAACTGACGCTTGAGGCCCGAGCTTACGGAATCGCGCGAACCTTCGAACCCTTCCTGGTGAACAGCGTCGTAGGATTCATTGGCCCTGAGTACTTGTTCGATGAACGGCAGATCACTCGAGCGGGCCTCGAAGACCATTTTATGGGAAAGCTACTGGGGTTACCCATGGGATGTGACGTTTGCTATACGAACCATGCGGAGGCGGACCAGAATTCTGCGGACAACCTGATGATTTTGCTGGCGGCGGCAGGTTGCAACTATTTCATGGGAGTGCCCTGCTCCGATGACGTCATGCTGAACTATCAATCCACGAGCTACCATGATGCCTTGTCAGTCAGACGGCTTTTTCGTCAACGCCCAGCGCCAGAGTTTCTGGCTTGGCTCCAGAACATGGGAATCTATCAGGATGCGGAGCCGGCATCACTCAATGGCCATGCCCAGCGTCAATTGTTGCGTGGACTGGAATCGTCGATCGGCGGGGCCGTGTGATGGCAGCTCCAGGAGACGCCCCGAAGTCCACAGAGCTCGGCCGACACGAACTCCAAGAGAACGATCTACCGGCGATTGTTCGGGAGGTTCAGAAGCGGACGCCAGCTCGGCTTCTGGTGGGCCGCACCGGCACCGCGTATAGGACCGGCACTCTGGTGGAACTGCGCGAGGCGCATGCAGCAGCGCGGGACGCGGTTCGCACGGAGCTCCAATTGACGGACGATCTGGGTGCATCCGCAGTCGCAAAATGGAGTCTTTTCGAGCTGTGTACGCAGGCGTCCAGCAAGGACGAGTATCTGATGAGACCGGACCTCGGGCGGCGATTCGACTCCCGGTCTCGCGCGGAAGTGCTGCACCGCTGCCCGCGGCATAGGGACTTACAGATTGCGATCGGCGATGGATTGTCGGTTACTGCGGTTCGCGCCCAAGTACCTGAGCTTCTGGAACTGCTGCAGGGCGGCGCAGTTGCCCGAGGATGGACCGTTGGTCAACCGTTCGTTGTTCGTCACTGCAGGGTTGGAATTCTGAATGAGATTGGCGAGTTACTCGCTCCCAAAGCTGTGATTTTGCTCATAGGCGAACGCCCGGGGCTAGCGACAGCGGAGAGCCTATCTGCATACATGGCGTACCAGCCGAAGAGTGGCGATACGGACGCAGATCGCAAGCTCATATCAAATATTCATACTCGCGGCCTCAGTGTGACGGAGGCTGCTCTCCGGATCTTGAGGCTGACAGAGGAAATGATGGCTGCTGGAAGGAGTGGCTGTGGGCGGGCACTCAAGAACGGCTGATCGAGCTGTGCCGAGCGACAGGCGCGGGATGACCAGTCTGGAACCTGCGAGATCGCCCACGCGTGTCCCCTCGCAGGTGCAACAGGGACCGCTCATTTTTACAAATTGTGTTTCTAAAGGGTCACAACTTGCTTTGATTTCGCCGCGATGAAGCGACGGCGTTGATCGAGTAACCAACGAAGTTCTTTCCGGCGCAGGTACCAGTGTTTTCCGCTGGAATCCCACGCGTACAACCTCTCCGCATCTGTAGGCAGCCATCCAGTTCGGTCGATCACCTGCAAGAAGGACATGCCCCGCGCAATCATCATGGGAGTCTCACAGGGCGAGAAGTGGTGAGTGGGTGTGGAGCCTTTTTTGAGTTGGATGGCAATGCCCTGGATGAGGATCGGTTTCGACCCAACGTTGGTGACCCGAACCGCGAACACTGGCGGCAAGATGGGCTTGGTGCTATCCACTTGATAGATGCCTTGCAGCTTTATGCGTCCCTTTGAACGGACGGCGCGCAGGATGTTCCAGCTAAGGGCAACGGTCGCTGCGATGGCGCCCCACCAAGCTACCAGATCGCCGTGCGAGACATTAAGAGATGTCAGCTTTTCAAGCGAGAGCGGGATGACAGCCGCTAGTGCCACCTTAGGAGCTCTCTGGCGGAGGAGTCTTGGGCGCCTCTGAAGGAGGCCTGTCGAACTTTGATACCTCAGCTTGGGAGGTAGGTCAACGAAATGTCCCGTTCAGGGGGAATCAGAGGTACACGACACCCAACACTCCCAGAGAGGTATGCGATCCCTTCGATAAGCGATCAACCGATGGTCTGATCCGCATACGGCAGTTGTGAGCATGCAGCTTCGACGGTCTCACAATCCACCCAGCCGTGCCATAAAGTATCGGCAGCAACTGGCCAGGTTGATACCTGCGCCGCAGTTCTGCGACTCTTTCGGTTCCGTTGCGGTAGGCGGGCAAATACATTCGCCCCAGCAGCGGATGGCGTGCCGACTCACCAGACAGTTTGTTGGAGCGTTCCTCGGTAACCAGATAATCCCGCCGAAGGATATGGAGCGTGAGGTGATCTCCGGCAATTGTGTCGATCAGTTCCGTCGACATTGAGCGGGCCCTCGCTCAAAGTGGAGCACTCGAGCCCACATCGATCAATGACGCAGATCACAATGCTTTGGCAGGCAGACGCTACCGTGCCCTACAGATTCTTCCTCCAGAACTCCCGCATTGTCTTCGCCAGATGAATCCTCGCAGCCGTGTCGGTGAAACCATGCTTGCGCATGGGGTACACCATCACCTCAAACATCTTGTCATCCTTGATCAGCTCGTTCATAAACGCATACTCGTTCTGCGGATGGACGTTGTCATCATAGCTGCCGAAAATCAGCATCACGTGGCCGCTCAAGTCTGCCGCGCGCTTTACCAACGACGTCCGCTGGTAGCCCTCCGGGTTATCCTGGGGCAGCTTGATGACCATCTCCGCGGTCTTCGAGTCGTAGTAGCGCCAGTCCGTCACCGGCGCGCCGGCGATCCCCGCTTTGAATTCCTTTGAGTGTGTCATCAGGGTCAGCGTCATCGTGCCTCCGCCGCTCCAGCCCCACACGCCAAATCGGCTGCCATCCACCCAGGGCTGCGATTTCAGCCATCGCACCCCTGCCACCAGATCAGTGACGGAGCCTTCCGGATTCGTCGCATAGGTATCCTCCAGTTTCTTGCTGATTCCGGTGGAAACCCGAGCGTCGAGGCCCATCAACACGTATCCATCCTCGAGCCACAGTTGATCGCGGAGGAGCGAGGGCTGCCACGCGTTGTGAATGGTGGGAATCGATGGCATTCCGTAGACGTAGAGGATCACCGGATACTTGTGCGCCGGATCAAAGTTCTTCGGCTTCAGGATCTGCGCCGGCAGCGGAAAGCCGTCATCTGCCGGAATCGTTCGCAACTCCGGATACTGCATGTCCGCCGGCAGCAACTCTGGGCGCGGAGCCGCCAGCGTCTCCCGCGTCTTGCCATCAGCTCCGAACAACCGCAGCGCGGGCAGCGAACGAATATTCGAGTACACGTCAAAGTAATAGCGTGCGTCCGGCGACATCGTGATGCGATGCGTCCCCGCCTCGGTCGTGAGCTTCGTCAGTCCGCTGCCGTCGCTTTTTATGCGGTACAGCTGCCGCTCGACCGATGATTCCTTCAGCGCCGTAAAATAGATCCAGTCCTGCTCCGGATCGATCCCCACCACTGCCCGCCGCAGCCACGCTGCTACTCCGCCCGCCGAGGCTAGTGCCCAGTCCCCCTTCGTCACCTGGTTCGTCAGCGTTCCATCCATCTGATAACGGTACAAATGCATGTACCCGTCGCGCTCGGACGCGAAGAGGAAATGCATGCCGTCTTTCAGAAAAAACAGATCGTCGCTCGTGTTCACCCAATACGGGTCGCCTTCCGTCAGAATCAAGTGCGAGACGCCCGTTTTCGCATCTGCAAAGTAAAGCTCCATCTCCGTCTGCGCGCGATTCAAGGTCTGCACGCTGATGCGTGCGGAATCGGGCAACCACTTCACCCGCAAAATCCACTCGTACAGCTTGTCATCCATTCCGATCCAGCGGGTGCCTGTATCCCCGATTGTCACCAATCCCACTCGCACTCGCGGATTCTTTTCCCCCGCCTTGGGATACACCTGGCGAATGACGCGGGGATCGACCGGCGCAAAATCCACGAACGTGCTCACCGGCACACCCGACTCGTCCGTCTGTAGATAGGCAATCGAACGCGAGTCCGGAGACCACCAGTACGCCGTATCCCGCCGCCCAAAAACCTCCTCCCAATACACCCAGGAGAGCGTTCCATTCAGGGTGGTCTGCGATCCGTCGCTCGTGAGCCGCGTTTCCTTCTTATTCGCGATCTCATAAACGTAAAGGTCGTTATTCCGGACATAAGAGACAAAACAGCCATCCGGTGAAAAGCGGGCGTCTTTCTCGTCCGCGGGAGTGTCCGTCACTCGTGTGAAGCGCGACGTACCCAGGTCCAGCAGAAAAATGTCCCCACGAAACGCATACGCTGCCTGCTTTCCTGCACCATCGATAGCTTCCGGCCAGGGCAGCGAATCCTTCGCGTCGGAATCTCTGACAAGAGTCGCTAGAGACGCCACTGCGTCGCGCATGTTTAGTGCCGGACGACGCTGCCCGCTCGCCGGATCCAGCTTCTCGATCGTTCGCTGCGCGGCCGGAACCCGGGTGTCATACAGCAACGCCGTCCCGTCGTCCAACCAGACAAACTCCGGAATATCGGCAACGCGGCTTCCATCCCCGTAAACCCACTCGGCGCTCAGCTGCGGCTTCTCTGCTGCCGCTACAACAGAACAGGCGCAAACAAGCACCATGCTCAGCCGGAATATGAATGTGCATATAGGAATCGTGCGCGTTGGAGTTTTGCGTAGGTAAGTCATGTGACCCCTGGATTCGAACAAGTTCACGTCTTCACGCGTGCGCACCCGTCCCGCTGGTCTTCAGCTGTTCGCTGTTCAATGTCCCCCAGCCGGCAATGACATCAAGCAAGAGCCAATGACGGCTAAAGTTGTTGAAACTGGCGGAAGCGTGTGCGAGTCGAATCCGCCATAAAACGGCGAAGAAAGCACTTAACCGGGCGCAGTTGGCAATCTAGAGCAATCTAAGTCTATGCAAAGCAACGAACTGATTTCGGAAATCAGATTCACAGGCGCCTGGTCACGGGGCCCATAATACTGCTCGGCTCGACCTTCGTCCTTCAACAGGGTGTTCGACGCCATGTCAAAGGCCATCTCTCTCCGTGAAATCATCGATGCCTTGGAAGCGGCGAGCGACGACTGTTCCTCGTACTTAGGTCCGGAAACGGGCGATATTATCGTTGTGACGGAGGAAGAGCGAGCCCTGGCAGAAGACGAATGCCGGGAAGAGGCCCCCGCTTGGCAGTGTGAAATGATGCCGAAGATTCGGGCCGCGCTGGAAGGCGATCGATGGCTGGAGTTGCCGGACCGTTTCGACATTCACGAGTGGTCAATCATGGAGCAATTTTCCCGAGCGCGAAACATCGAGCGGATACGGAACGAGCTGTTGAGTGCCATTCACGGAGCTGGTGCTTTTCGTACATTCCGGAGTGCAATTCGACAACTTGGCTTGGAACAAGGTTGGTATCAGTTTCGAGACGAAGTTCTGGCCGACATCGCACGTAGCTGGCTGGAGGAGCACAAGCTGCAATACACCTCGTAGGAAGTCAGCGTCCAGTTGACACTGATCGGCGGGACTACAATCGGCAGACGGCAGAGACAGGAATGGTCTGTCCAGAATTTACCGCCGTTTATTGTCACGCCTATGGAGCGGTCTTAGCCCAATCCGCCTGCGATCTTCACCGCCTCCGGCAAACTTTTCAGCCGTAGCATCGCGGCAACTCCCAGCACCGGGCCCAGTGCTAGCATCGCTAGCGCAATGTGCCAGCCCGCTCGTTCCCGCATCACTGGCACAAGCCAAATTGTCGCCACCGTCAACGTAAACCCAATCGCGAGTTGCATGGTCAACGCAGTTCCCACATACGCTTGATCTCCTACCTCAGTAACCATGGTTGAAAACTGCGCCGAGTCAGCCACCACGGAAAATCCCCACACCACTCCCAGCACTAACACGGCTGCAACCGGCAACGCGCTCCATCCGATCACCAACGCGCACCCTCCCGATAAAATCATCGCTAACGCCGTCGTTCGCGTTCGGCCCCAATGGTCCGCAAGCCGCCCAGCGGCCCAGCAACCAAGCGCGCCCGATCCAATTACCGCAAACGCACCAAACGCCGCATCTTTCTGAAACGCCGTGACACCGTGCGCACGCAGTACATCCACGCAAAACGCAGCGAACCAGGTCCACATCGCATACAGCTCCCACATGTGCCCGAAATATCCTAGCGTTGCCAGGCGCACACCGCGATTGGCAAAGGATACAAAAATCTGTCGCGGCTCGAACACCGCTCGCGGGAACGGAAAAGGGCCATCCTTCGTGCCAAACTCCGCCACTAAGCCACCAATCAATGTCAGTACCGACGTCCCAACAATCACCACACGCCAATCTAGCCCTCCGAGCCCGTTCAACAAATGCGGCATCGCCGAACCTAGAGTAAGTCCGCCGACTAAGGTCCCCAGCGCGGTCCCACGTTGCCGCCTGAACCACGTCGCCATCGCTTTCAGACTCGGTGGATACACGAACGCAAGACTCGCGCCCGTTAAAAACCGCACCGGCAATGCACTTGCTGGTCCGCTGCAAAACAGCAATGACCCATTGATCACCGCCGCTACGCACGCTCCAACCAACATCAGCCGCCGTGGCCGCACCAAATCCGCCAGATTCAGCGAGGCCGAGAGCAAACATCCGGCTACGAATCCCAGCTGCACAGAAATCGTCATCCATGCGCCTACGCCCCCGGCCAAATGCCATAGCGCGCGCAGTTGTGGAAGCACCGCCGACGCCGAAAACCACGCCCCCATGCTAAGCACCGAGGACGCCGCCAACGCCCCGAGAGCGTGCCACCGTCCTGCCGGATCCGTCTCCATTTCTGTCGTGGGATTCATTTCTGTATCAAAGAAAGATTTGCCGATGCACCCGTCGCTCCGTTTTTCACACAGCTCGTGTCAACTGTGAACTGTCGAGCGTCAACTTCTTGCAAAAGACCGCGCTTGATTCCGGCGCCTTGCTGAACCCGATTGTCCAACAACTGGGTTCTTAGACTGAGCCAAACCGCAAGTTGTTCACATGCTCGTCGAGGCGCTGTATGCTCATGGTCCCCGGCATGATCTGAAGCCACCGAACTCGATACAAGCGTGGGGAAGCGGAACAGGGGCTTGAGCTTGCGGAAAGTGCGGAAACCCCAAAAAACTCGGAGCACGGGGACCGATGTACCTGAAACCCCATCTGGCGCCAGTAGTGCGCATAGATCGTGCGCGAAACCCGAAGAGGACGGTGACACACCCAAAGAGCAGCGCCACGATGGCGACCGCAGAGTCACAGCAGCTATTCTGATTCACTCACGCCATCGTGTCTAGGATGATTGACGAAAACAGGCGTTTCCCAAGCGTGCGCTTTTCCTTCGCCTTTTGGCGTGCCAATGAGTGAAATGGGGATTCTTCGCCAGTTGAAACCATCCCCCAAACAACGTGGTGGCCTTCATTGACGGGCAGAGGGAAGTATTTAATATAGATTTCCTGGCAGAGACTTCCTAGGAGAGATTGCGGTTGGGTTGCAGATGCGCCCGGATGGTTTCGAGCAGACGGGATGCGGCCTCACCTGCATCCTGCGTGGAAAAGTCGCTTTCAAGCTCCAAGACTGGGATACGAGCACAGGCGGTCTGGAAGGCTTGCCGAGTCGATGGCGAACCGGTCAGGCTTGGGCCCAGAATCAGTAGCACAGGACAAGTCGCGCGGATCAGAATTAGAGCGTCGGCCAATCGACTGGTTGTGTGCACCTGGTGTCCGCAGTGCGTGAGCAGTTCTCGAAGGTAGGCCAGGACATCGCTACTCTGGTCGACGCACAAGACCGGAGAGCCGGATGCCAGCGAATCTTGCGGCGCGGAGTTGCGCAGATAGAAAGCAGACACGGCACTTTCTTCCGAGTCATGGGTCTCGAAGAGGCGATTCAGGTTCGACACCTTCAACAGCTTCTCAATGGCTGGTGGGACATTACACAGCTTCAAGTCCCCATGCGATTTCCGGGTGGTGGTCAGAAGACGGACCATGGTGCCCAGGCCGCTGCTGTCGATGAATGCAACGTCGCCCAGGTGCAAGACGAAGTCCTTGCGCACACGCATCATTCCGTGGACGTGATCGCGCAAGGCTTCGGTTTCTGTGCCTGCGACGATCCGTCCACTGCAATGGACAACCGTGACCTTGCCTACACCTCGTGCAATGAGTGCAAGTGGCATTGTGCCCCCCAAAGCCCGCGGTCAATGGTTGCTGTAGCGCGGGCGACCCGAACGGCGATTGGCGGGGTCATTCTCACACAAAACGCCCGGAACGGGAACACTTACAAGCGTAGCCAGCGTTGATCCAACTAAGCCTTCTCGTCAGGTCCGCTTGAGGCGTTGCCCAGAACATCGAGATTCTGCTTTGGGAGAAGAGCGGATTAGGATCACAATCATCGTTGCCCGATAACGTTTGACTGACTACGTCAAAACAGATGAGGTTTGATAGTTGCTTCCACCTATGGTCCCCCGTCAGCTCTAGGGGCAGACCCTGACGCTATTCGACAAGCACCCGGTCAACGCGAAACTTGCCGATCACGACGCTCACACGGTGTCCGCGCTTTACATAGCGTTCTTTGTTAGAGAAAGCCATCCAATAGACCTTCCCTGCCTCAGGAGTGCTGGTTTGCCGAAGTTTTCCCACCTTTTCAAGTGCGGGAATCACCAGGCGCGCGTGAACTAGTTCATCGACGAGAGATGGCTCATTCCGTTTGTCATTGAGAGGTGCTGCTTTTTGTGGATCAAGCACGCGATAGCTGAAGCGGATCATCTCTCCACCCTCGACTGCTTTAGCGCCGAAGGAGTCGACGCCCCACTGGGTCTGGTAATAATCGAGGGCCCGCTTTGGCACACTTGGCCGATACCGCGGAACTCCGTTCACCGTCGCCGTTTGCGAGGGTACGTTTCCCGGCGATGTGTTTCCCGGCGCTGGAACAGGTCGGTTCGGAGTGGCTGATTGGGCAACCGAGAACCCAATCAGGATGGTTGTTACAAGGATGCTGTGAAGAGAGCAACTCCGGATCAATTGAGATGGTAACTTCAGCATTTCTCTTAACCTGCCATGACAGCGAGTTCCCACAATGTGACAAATGATGCGGACTGGTGGGAGCAAAACTCAGACCTAAGTCTTGCTTTCGAGCGCGGTGCTGCAGGCTTTCAGCGCCTCATTTTTTTGCAGCTTCCGCAGTTCTTCCCCGACCCACTTGTACCCGGACTTATATTCATCCGATTCCCGGGCCTTGGCCACTTCGCCTTCTGGCACATCCTTGACCAGGGATTTCTTTTTCTCGTCATACTTCTTCGCCGCCGAATTGTCGACCTGAATGCAGAAGTCCAGCGTGCCTTCCAGCTTCCCAAAGATGTCATTCGTGAAGGGCATTTTCGCCAGTGCGAACTGAACAAGAACCGCTCCCACGAGAAAAGAAAAGATGCCTCTGACTTTCATGATCGGATGCCCCCTTGCTTAAGTCAGCTGTCACGCACCCAAGGCCAAGTTGAGACCGATACTGCTCGCGAGTCACCCTACAAGCGGTATCCGTTGCCGATGGCAACTGCGACGGTCCTGCCCTGGTATTCTCACTGCACGATAGCCGGCCGCCCCTGCCCCCGTGCGGTTCAACGACAGCAGTAGGCGGCCGAAATTACCAGGCTAGAACAACCGCGTACCAGTCAGTCCGACCAACACCGTGGCCGGCTCGCCCTCGGTAATGTTGAGTGTGCCAGTTCCTATCGTCAGCGGTGTCGGCGACTGGAACCTGACTCGGATCTGACAATTGGCGCCTGCGGTCAATCCAGATGCCGTTGTCGGGCAAGTATTGCTCTGGATTTGGAACGTGACGCCATTGGTTACGTTGGCAATACTCGCACCAAACGGCCCTGGGATCGACCCTGGTCCCGGGTTGCTCACGGTTACGGTCTGTGCCGCGCTGAAGCCTGAACCCAAGGTCAGGAAGTTCAAGCCGGAGGGCGAAACCACAAGCCGCGTACCTGCGCCGCTCAGCTGTACCGTCCGATCGGTGGCTGCATCTGCACTGGCATCGTTGGTGTTGATGGTCATCGTTGCTGCCACGGGCGCAGTGGCCGTGGGAGTAAAGGTGACATAGATACGGCAGCTTGCACCGACCGCCAACGATGCCCCGCAATTCTGCGACAACCCAAAGCCCGTCGCCCTGGCGAAGCGTGGCGAACTGAAGGTCACGCTGATGGCACCACCTCCCACGCCTGTAAGCACAGCGCTGCCGCTGTTAGTGAGCGTCACGAACTGAGGTGCGCTGGTCTGGTTGATCGTCACCGTGCTGAATCCGAGCGACAGAGGGGTGACGTCCAGATCCGCCGCCGGACCCTTCAGGAACTCGACCGCTCCGATGTCCGGCTCCGCACCCTGCGGCCTGGTGTTGCCGAAGTAGTCAGTCGATGGGGAAACGGAATCATCGGCGGCGTCGATGGCCGGAGAACCGGAACCGATACCATAGTTGCCCATGACATTACCATTGTTCGGATTGGTTAACGCCAGCGGTCCCCAACTGACGTTGATCCAGTTGTTGCCCTCATCGACCGTCGCGGCCGGAGTGAGGTTGAACACCGGATTTGGCACCGTCGCATCCGAGATGCCGGGCGGCACCTGATACCCCATTCCTCCGTTCTCCGGCGGGATGCGTGACCCATTGCAATATTGCGCGAGAACCGGCGTCGACAACGGTTGCAGGTTGCTTGCGCCGTAGCCGCTCGTGCTGGTCAGGATGGAGTGCGTCGGGTTGAGCTTATAGCCATTAGGACCCGAACCCGGCGCCGTACTCGTATCACCGCGCACGCCAAGATCCCAGTAGCTCGCTCCGTTTATGCATTGGCCGGTGCTGGTCTGATTCAAAGTGGGCACAAGCGCGACCACGTTCTGCTGGTTTTGGGGTCCCGATGCCGGCGCAGAGTTCACGGTAATGTGAAACGCCCGGTTCTGCCAGAACAGGTTGTTCGCCAAAAGCGGGGATGAGAAGTTTCGACAACCCGGTTGACCCGACGGACAAGTGAGCGCCACAGGCGCAGCCGGAGCCGGAGGGTTCAACAATTGCATGAGCACGGGACTATTCTGGATCGCCACCAGCCCGGCCGGTTGAGGCGTTGACGTCGTGACGCAAGGCTGTGTATTCGCCGGGCATGGACCCTGGCTGCTGGCGATCGGGGCGCCCAGCGTATTGAATAGCACCCCCGCCGATGCGGTGGTGTCGTTCGAAGCGATCGTGTTGTTGATCAATTTGACCGCGAGTGCATCTTGCAGCGACACGCCCGCTCCGTCCCACCCTGCCACGTTGTTCGTGATGATGTTGTTGGTCACCTTCACTGCGTTCCAGCGCCACGGCTGAGTCGGGAAGAATGTCAGTTCAGTTCCGTTAAGGCCCTGCAGACGGATACCGCCGCCGCTGCCGCTTTCCGCGGCGTTCCCCATGACCAGGTTCGCGTTGATGACAAGACCGGGGCCGGTGCCGTCGCTCACTCCAGCCGGACAATCGCCGTCTGGAGCGGTGCCGCAGACTGGATCGGTATCCGGCGCGCCCAGAATCGCGATACCGCCGCCATTGGTGGAGATGGTCGGGTTCGTGCTCTGGTTGAAGAGAATCGCGTTGTGTTCAATGTCTCCGTTGTAGCTGAAGCCGATGTGAACCAGACCACCACCATCGCCCGTACTCAGGTTTCCACAAACCCAGTTGTACTGGAACTTGTAGAAGTCCGCGCCGGTGCAGAAGGCGACTCCACCCGCACCAGACGGTGTTGCGGAGAACAGCTCGTCGCCCAGAGTGTTGTTCGACGAGATGTTGTTGTTATGCACGTTCACATTCAGGTTGAAGCAGTACGGTAGCTGCGTGTTCATTGGACCGCTGCTCTGGCACGACCCCGGATCCGGATTCACACCGCCGGCAAGGTATTGGGGCGGAAATTCCCCTTGGCCGATGCTGATCCCGCCCGACAAGGTTCCGGTGTTGCTGTTGATTCGGTTGTTGGCGATCTGCAGGTTATGTGCCCAGGCGTGCACGAAGATGCCGCCTCCACCCTGGGAACTGTCAGTAACTCCCAGACCATCAATGCTTGAGGGGTTGCATTGGAAGTTGCTCGGGAACGGATTCTTTCCCTTCACGAGACAGTTCCGGCTGGTCAAGAGTGTCGTGCCGGCCGGGAACGTATCGGCGGCGTACGGATTTCCTCCGTGGTAGTCCACGCCCTTTGCTACTACAGTGATTCCAGCTCCTTCATAGGCGCCCATCAGAGTTGGTTCTTGCAGCAGTTCAGCAAGGTTGCCATTGAGTGTGGCGTCCCAGCCAACCGTCGCTTCGAGCGGCAGACGATCCACCTGGAAATTCATATCCAAGGGGTTGGACGATTGGCCTGCGCCGCTACACATGAAAGTTCCGTTGGCATCGTAGGGATTCGTGCCCGAGATCGGCGTGCCGTCCATCGCCATGCCAAACAGGCAGTCGACCTGGCGGCGCCATGGATCCATTTTGCCGGCAGGATGAGCGTTCGCATTGATGATGCTCGATGCCGCGCCCACGCCTTGCAGACGGATTGGCTTCCACATAAGCACCATTTCATTGTGCGCCGCCGGGGCATGAGTGTCGGTCTTCGTGCATCCTTCGGCTACGCCTGTCGAGGTGGTACAGGTTGGGTCGATGATGATCAGGTCGCCCGGCAATGCCTTGTCAATCGCGCTCTGGATCGAGCCCGACGCAGCAACGTGGCTGGGCGCTTTGCCGCCGATCGTGACCGTAACCGTGTCAATCGAGTGCTGCCCGGTGGAGGTGACGATGTCCATCTGGCCGCACTGTGCTGCGCTACCTTGATAGATCCCCTGCTGTCGAATCGGGCACGCCGATACCGCCACGTTGAACCCATTTGGCAGATTGAGAACGATCTTCGAATCTGTCCAGGTAGTGATGTTCGCTGCCGGCACCGTCGTTCCGCCGATCTGGATCGTGCCCTTGGTCGCTCCAAAGCCGTAGTGCCGGCTTGCCTTTTTCTGGTTGAACGGCGCTTTGGTCGCGGAGGGTCCGGAGTAGCCGTAGTTGTTCACCATCTGGTCGCCGAGCGCAAGGATCGTGATGGGGTGCGTGGTCCCGGTCGCACTGATGTATGGTCCCACGCCGTCGCCGTCCACTTCGCTGATGGCCGGCGTCAGTGTCGGATAAGCGCAGTCCGGATTGTTGTATCCAGCGCCGGCAAACGCTGCGGTGGGCACCACCGGCGTGTCCATGTACTGCGTCTGTCCCGGCATGAATGGGATCTCGTAACAGAACTGGCTGTACTGCGGGTTGTACAGCGGATCCGTGATCAACTGGTTGTAGGTCAGGGAGGCATGGTTCGTATCAAGGATCGGGCCCGGATCGTTCATACACGTCACCATCATTGTGGGCGCGTATCCAGTCGGGTTCGGCGGGTTCACTTCCCAGGTGGAGTAATTCAGCCCGTTATAGGCGCCCCAATGATCCGCATACGTGCGCGACACTTCGTTCCCGCTGAAGTCCTTGATCGAGATGGGAAGGTCCGGTGGCGCGAACTTCTCCCCGAATTGCGGAGAGAACGGATCGAATTCAGAAGTGAAGTCGTCCGTGATCACACCTGTGTAGTGCGCGGCCGCATGGGTTGAGGTGAAGATCCAGAACTTCGCCAACACCGAAGTCTGATCATCCAGTTGCACTTCTTTACGATCGCAGAGATTACGGCTGGCTCCCGCGAAAGGAGACACCTCCTTCGATTGCGGGAACAGGCTGATGTAGTCGGGAACGACGCGGAGCGCGCCCACGCAAGGCCAGAAGGTCTCGATACTGCCGGTGTCACCCTCGTGGCTCGGGAGCAAGGTGCGTCCCAGGGTCCCGGTCGGGTTTTGTGGATTGTTCGCGTTATAAAGCGATCGCACCTCGGCCTGATCAGGCAGGATGAAGATGGACCCCAGGCCGCCGAATTCCTGCGTCACCGGGGCGATGTAGTTGTCGCCGATCAGAATGTTCTTGTCTTCTTCCTTCACCAGTTCATAACCAGGAGGAACCATCATTTCCACAACATACTTCCCGGCGGGCAGCATGGGAGCACCTTTGCCCGCGGTCCAGGGAACAGGCGTGGTGCTGCCACCGTATCGGTAGGCATCGTTGGAGTCGGGGTCCGTCACGCAGATTGTGCAGTTTGTCCCCGTCGGCTTACCGGCTACCGGATCCGTGCTCGTGACGCTCGGGAATGAATACATGCCATCGTACGGCGCAGGCTGTAACTGGTTCCAGTTGTGCATGCCGTCATAGCACTTGAACTGAGAATTGTTCGGCAGTGCGGTAGCCGCCGGCCCACCGTGCTGCGAGTTATAGACATTCAGGTAGTTCGGCTGATTGAGCAGCGAGAAGTAGAACAAGTCAGTGGTGGCCTGTCCCGGGCAGTTCATATTAGGAATCCCGTCAGAGCGGAAACCCTGCGCCCAGTCATCCCAGCTGGTGGTCTTGGTCGTATCCACCAGCGTCAGGCTCTGCGACCCGTCGGGAGCCGTGCTCTCCTGGTACAGGTTGATGGTTACCCCGGGTACGTTCGGAGTCCAGCTCGTGTGAAGCAGCAGGGTCGGATCATCAAAGGGACGGGTCGAAGCATAGGTCACTTCGCCGTGAATACCGCCGTTCTCGCCGACTGCGAACGGGGCTTTACCGAATTCTAGGAAGCTATTCTGACCGGAGAACCCCTGCCAACCTTCCGCCGGAACCCAGGGCGCATCAATTCGGGCCGTGGAGTTGGGAGTACCGCTGCTTGGACCGTCCTTGATGGACTGGCCGGTACAGTCGGCGTTGTTGCAATACACCGAGCCCGGGACGTGCAGGTTGGCAGGCACCGGTACCTGCTCATACGTATTTGCGTAGTTCCCAGCGATGCTGGAATTTCCGCAAGGAGCGGTCGCCGGCGGCCCACACGTCGTGCCGTCGGCAGGTCCACCTGCGTCATACACCACATGGATACCGGTGCTCTTATAGCGTGTGGTGTCGGTTTCCACCACGTACCAGCTGAACAGCGGGAAGACTTCGTTGAACCCGGCATTCCCGTTCAAGTCGGTGTTATTGAAGTTCGAGTAACTGCCATCACGAAAGCGAATGTTGGTCGCCACCAGTGTCAGGCCTGGCTCATTGTTGTCCCGCACGCCATTTCCGTTCTGGTCAAAGAACGTCGCCGTGTAGATGTTGGCTTGCCACTGGTTCATGGCAATATCGCCGAGATTGCAGGTTGAGGAGGTTGACCCCGTCCCCGAGCACAGCGAGAACCCGCTGCCCAGGCCCACAGGAGTGGAGAGTCCATCGACCAGCATGTCGTTCCACTGGTCAAAAACCGTGATCCTCCAATTGCCGGCAGGAAGGTTGCTGAGGCTGAACGTGCCGTCGGAATTGCATTTCGCGAAGGCGAAGTCCTCGCCGTCTGGATCACCAAAGCTCACATAGCACTGGGTGAAGGCGAAGCTGTCGTTCGAACCGCTGCTGTACAGCCGCTCATCCGGCGTGCGGCTCATGCGCTCGGTCGTTACCCGGCCCATAACGGTGTGGGTGCAGTCGGTGCCGGTGATGTTCACATCGGTTCCGCCGCACACGCCCGCGTACCGCGAGTTGATGATCGTCGGATTCGCGAAACCGATCGATACGTGATAGCCGGCTGGCCCGAATTCCTGAAAATAGCTTGGCTCGCCAACGCGCAGGAAAGAGTCGTGCGCTTTCTGCCCATCCAATGTATTGGTCTGCAGCCACTCTTCCCCGCGCGCAATACGATCCGCCGCGGGAGTAGCGACAACACCGTATCGACCAGGCATCAGATTGGCCACCACCGCTTGACCTCGCAGCGGGGAGTGCGTCAAGCCGTCTGATTCGAATTCAGGACAGGTCACGATGGTCCCGGTGATGCTATCGGTCGTAACCGAGATCGGACAGGCATTCATTCCGGTGCTCGGATCCGTCGTGCCCGAGAGGCTGTTGCCCAACGGCATGTTGAACATGTCGTACGTCATCTGGCCGGTCGCGTCGCCGGTTCCACCTGCGTCGTCAAACAGGGTGATGTTGAATCCGCCAAGGCCAGGCTCGTTCGGTGACAAGGTATCGATTCCGCCGCCCGCGTCATTTTCGCCGTTGAGCGGAAAGTCATCTTCGAACACGAACACCGATAGCTTGGAGGTCTGGTAAGGCGAGGGCTGAGACAGAATTGTGACCGCCGCCTGCCCGGCAGCGATCGGAGCTCCCGACATGCCGTGACCGCAAGTGGAAGACGGTACCGAATTGCCTCCCGAGGCAACGCAGGAGGGCGGCAAGACGTAGCCGCCGCCGAACGGATTACCTGCATCGCCCGGCAGGATCGAGATGTAGTAACGCTTGGTCGGATCCAGATGGACCTGGCTGGGCATCACCACCGCCTGCCCGGTGCCTACGGTGTCAGTTCGGCAAACACCATTCCCGATGTCGCAAACTGCCAGCTCGTGCTGGCCTGTCGCAGGATTGAGCCATGTCTGGCCCGATTCACAGGAGAGTGCGCCGGTGCAGCCGGTAGCTACAAGCGGCATGTAGCTGGTGTGGAAGTTCACCCCGAACGTGGGTGGAACCGTCCCGCTATTGGTTGTGGTGGTCGGGTCGACGAAAAACGTCCGGTCTTCCTCGATGATCCACCGATAGTCGGTAATCTTTGTCGCCTTGTCAGCACCATCCAGTACCGTGACCTTCAGGCCGCTTGCCGACAGGAAGGCCAAAGTTACAGTCGCTGTGGAAGTGCTCGGCGTTCCCTGCGAATTCTTCGCGCTGTAGGTAAACGTGAAGCAGTTCGCACCCGCGGGCGTCCCCGTCGGGCAGGCAGCTCCGCCCGCGCCCGTCGGCCTGGCCGTGAACGAACCATCTCCGTTCAACTTGAGGTTTAAGCTCGCCGGCGCACTCGCCACAATCGCACTCAGGGGATACCCGGCGGCATCGGTGTCGTTGCCTAGCACGCCCGGAGGCGCAATGCTGATCGATGCCGCTACATTCGAGGAGTACTGATCGTTTCTGAGCGTGATCCCGCTTGCGCCTTCGAGGGTCGCGGCGCCTAACGTAACCGTTGCCGTCAGCCCCGAAGAGCAGACCGCGGCTGTAACCGAGCCGTTGGCGCAATAGGTGAACGAATCGGAAGTGGTTCCCGCGTTCGCGACATAGCTGAAGGTGCCATCACGGTTCAGCGTGACCGTTCCGCCGGTCGGCGCGCTCAACAATTGCACGCCAAAGACATTCGTATCGTTGGCGATCACTCCCTGGCCGGGGTCCGACACGGTCAGGCTTTTTCCGGAAACCACTGAATTATATTGATCGTTTCTTGCAATCGCTGCCGTAAACGCAGAATTGCCCGGCAGTCCCGCTCCGTTGACGCTGATGTAGGCCAACATGCCCGAATCGCGCGCGGTGGCGTTGGCTGACAGGCTCAACTCACGGTCATAAATAGGAAGAGCCGTTGTGCCAGTGGGCACGTTAATCATCACGTCGTAAGTCTTGCCGGCAGCCAGGAAAACTTCGTTCTGCACACGCGGGACGCCAGGGAGTGGGTTGCCGTCTTCTGCGATCAGGGCAAGACCCGAAACCGGAGTTCCGTTACCAACCTGCGACCCGACAATTGATGGCACGTGCATCCGCAAACCCGCGTTCACCAAGCGCACCAACACGCTGCCGGACACCGGGCTGGCCGTGCTGCCCGGAGTTGCCGCAAAGAGCGACGCGCTCGCATTCGTCTTGTTGAACGCCAGCCCATTAATGAGGTAATAGAGAGGCTTGTAATTCACCGCGGGCGGGTAGCAACTGCCGAAGGTCGGAGATGCGGGATTGCCGCAGCCACCCGGCTGCCCCGACCACACTGCGGTTTCGCTGAAACCCGCCGAGTTCACGGCGATATTCACAGCGTTGTTCTGCACCGGATCAATTTCGCTGAACAGGAGCGGAATTTCAGCGTTGTAGGGCACACCGGAATAAGCAGTGCCGGGAGTCTGTGCGCCTCCAGCAGGAGCCGTAGGCGCAGTCGTAACCACCACAATTCCGTAAAGACCCATTGCCCCCTGAATCGAAGGATGGGTGCCCGATTCCAGTAAGTAAGTCCCGGGTCGGGGTGCTTTCCAGACCAGCGGACTCGTACTGGAGGCGCCCCCCGCCACTTCAGTCGAGAACGACTGCACCCGTGGACCCTGTGCCGGCGGAGTATTTGTCGCACCGGCGTTCGCGATGGGCCAGGTGGTGGACTGACTTGCATGGGTCGGACTGGAGGTGGTCGTTCTCTGGGTTGTATCTCCCAGACCGCCGCCTAACTGGCCCACGATCACCAGCGAGGTCGGAATCTTATTCGCACCGAATACGAGATTGTTTGTGAGGTTGATCTGCAGATCTTGTCCGCTGGGAACCGTAATTATGACTGGTGACCAACTCCCCGATGTATTCAGCGCTGCGCAGGTTGCGGTCCCCGTGACGGCACCGCACGTGTAACCCCACATCGGTACGCTCGTGCCGTCCGGGAGGGTGGCAGCGGCAGGGCCGGCACCCAGGTTGACCTGCGCAAGCGAGAGGCTGGCTCCGAGGAGGAGAACTGATATCGCCAGGATGGCTGTCTTCACGGTCTTCAGATATTGGGATCGCATTTATGCTCTTCTCCTCAATTAGTTCGTCTCGTCGATAAGGTATTCCCGGGAATCAACCAGCATCATCATCAGCATTCCCCCCGGGAAGATATTGTTCGTCGTGATCTCGCGCTCGTTGTGCGAGTGCCACATGAAGGCGAAACCGGCTTCGCTGGCGGGCGGATTGGCGATCGTGCCCGATGGTGGCGTGGTACCGGTAGCGCCCACGGCTCGCACCGTGGCGTCAGGTCCGAGGTAAGGACTGCCGCCGTACCATGCGCCATTGGTAAACAGGTTCGAATCGGGCAGAATAATGGGACCGCCGCCGGCGATATCGCCCAAGGGCGCGGCCTCTACTGGCTTGAAGTGGTCCTGGCACCACTCGTAGTAGTTAATGGCATTGGGATCGCCGGTGTTGTAGCCATTGGCATCGGGCTGGCAAGGAAGGATCGCGCTCGCATCGCCGGATTTCGGGTTGTGGCCGTAGGCGTCCCAGTTCAACCCCCTGCCCGTCCAGTAGAAGATGCCGTCCATCGCCACGCCGGGCGTCGTCGTGGTCGTGAACAACAGCGGGCCCGCCAGGCTGTTCGGGTCCGTCTGGCTGAGAATCAGGTTTCCATCGCGCGCCAGGACCCGGACATGGTTCCCGTGTTCGTGAAACGGATGCTGCCATCGGCCTTGACCAATAATGCGCAGCAGCACCTGTTCGCCAGGATGCATGTGCGGATCGCCGTTGTAGGGTTGGTGCGGATATTGCGCGGCGTAATTGCTGTCCATGTCGTCGGGCATGGACCGGCCGTTAATCATGAAGTACGCCGGATGGTAAGGCTCAGTCGGCACTTGAAGACTGCACCCCACCGCTCCTGCCGTGCATGCTCCTAAGGCAGTGACCTGCGCCAGGGCCGCGCTGTGAATTCGCGGATCGATCTCGGAAAACTGGAAAAGATACTCACGGTCGTAGCAGGTTGCGGCATGATCGTAAGCTGACGCTGACAAACGGAAATCGGACTCACCCCAATGTTTTTCGGCTGTGACGTTCGAGGCGTGTAGGCCCGAAGTGCACGCGGCCGGAACGTTCGCTGGAAGCACGATGATCGCGCCATACAGGCCCATCTCCACTTGCAGGTCACCCTGGGTTCCGCTGTAGTAGGCACGCGTTCCTGGCGACGACGCGGTGAACTTGTAAGTTACACTCCCGCCGGGATTTGCCTCCTGTGTAAGCAACCCCGTCACCCCGCCCGACGCGGTCACGTTGAAGCCCGAGAACAGAATCGACGTATTCCCGGCCGCCGCGGGAAGATTGTTCGTCAGATTGACCGTGACCGACTGTCCCTCTGTAACGATCAGCGTCGGCCCAGGAACCTGCATGGAGGAACAGTTGGCGTTTGTCATCGACGGCGCGTACCCGCTGGGGGCGCCATTGCAGCCATATCCCCACGACCACACCATCTGCCCATCGGGCTGGCTGATGTAGGCAGGCTGCGCCGTCAGGTTGAAGGTCGGACCGGTGATGCCGGGAGCGGCAGCGAAGGCGGTTGCTGTCAGCAAGACCAGCAATGCCGCCATTAGCGTGAGAACTCGTGTAACGGGAACCGCTTTCTTCATGTCCATCGCCCTCATGGCTGCGCTCCTAATTGATGTGGACTTCGGTCATCAGCCCGCCGAAGTTCTCGGCGTCATTTGAAAGGTGATCGAGATTGGGGGTGTACAGGTAGAACACGCTCCCCTTCGGATAAAGCGTCGTGTTGGTGGCATCCAGAATCACGTCCAGCGATTCACCACCCGCGAGCGTGATTGAGTTGGTGTTGTAGTAAAGGTTGTTCCCCGCCTGGTCGCGTAGCAGCTTGGCGTTCAGCGCAATCACCTTCATCGGAATTCCCAGGGAAGCAAGCGTTTGATACTCCGTCACGTCGAGGTCGGAGATCCGCAGTAGCGCTTTCCCGCCGGAGGGAATGTTGATGATCGAGGGGAGCGGCTGCGAAAAGTGATTCGACCCATCTGCTGACTGCGTCTCCATCGGACCAGAGGTGACCGTGTCCGGATAGCTGCGTCCGTTGAGCAGGAAATACTTGTCTTTCATGTCCGTGAAGCCTTCGGGGTTGAAAGTCATGCCGACGAAGTGGAAGTCGGGATCGAAACCGTGAATCTGAAGCGGATACTCGACGTCATATGCCGTGGACCCGTCGCCGTCGTTGTACGCATAAAGGCGGCCTCCGCTCGCCGCTGTATTCACCGCCGGAACCGGGTTGCTGCATAGAATGTCGGGTGCGACTGAACCGGCACCTATCGCCGGCCGCGCGCCATCACCTGCTCTGCGACATGCAGTGCGCAGATCGCCTTGCTGGGTCCGGAGCGAGGTATACAGATCGCCCGACACACGGTTCTGCCGGGGGCGCACATATATCTGTCCCACCATGCCCATCTGCAGGTGCTCGGGCGGAGTGATATGACAATGCCAGAAGTAGGTGCCGGCATCCGGCGCCAGATAGTAGTAGGTGAAGCTGGCACCAATGTTGATCGCGACCGACGCGTCCGGCACGCCGTCATAGAACGAAGAAGCGTTGGGATATCCGTGGAAGTGGACCGTGTGCTGCTCGAATAAGTCCGGCCTCATGATCATGCCGACGTTGGTCAAGGTCAGGAAGAACTCATCGTCCTCGTCCAGAGCCATCAGTGGCGCGGGGATGTTGCCATTCATTACCCCCACGTCCATGATCTGGCGGGGATCTACGTGACCGTCGAGTCCACTTGCCGGCAGATTCGGACACGGAAGCGCATTTCCAGCGGCTTTCGCTTCGGCGTTCCAGGCGATGCAATCTGTGTCTGGTGCCAGGCCAATGGCTCCGTTAAAGGAGAATGCGCCACCGCCGTCGATCGTCGTCGCGGGATCTCCAACCTGCGGCGTTCCTGGAAAGACCGTGTTGAATGCATTTGGGAACTGTGTTCCCGGCAGTCCGTTTGCGATGTCCGCCAGGCCTGACAGCGGGCCGAAGGAGAACATGTACGTCTGCGTGCCGTCGCCCATGGTGGCGTATCCATCGCCACCCGAGATCTGCTGGCACTTGATCGCGCCATTCACGTTCCCATTCGGGATGAGGTAGCCGTTGCTGCCCGTGGTCAGGCTCGTTGGTCCGTTGTAGGCCGGTTCGGAATTGTTATCGTGGAGCGCCGATGGGTGAGTGATCGTGTTCGTGGGGCACTGCACGCGGAACGACTGTGCGTTTGCAGTGGCTGCCGCGAAGCAGCATAGAAGTATGGGCAAACAAAGCTGGTGCGTCCTTTTCATGACTGTGCGACCTCCTTGCAGCTCAGCAGGCGCATGCACGCCCTGCTCGATGTTGGGGAGTGAAACGGAAGGAGTCGGGAGGTGGCCAGGCACGAGTCGTCTGTCGACAGGCTTACGCTCAGGTTCCGCGCGCCTCAGCATGCGCATCGAACGAGCGTTGGTGTCGTATTCGTTAGACAGACGGGCACAATTCAGGGCCAACTGGAATCCTCCACAGAACTCACAACCAATGGGTTATGTCGCTGGGCGGGGGAGTAGATGCCCGTGCTGAAACGCGTTTTCTTGCCGAGAACTCAGGCTAGGGGGAGCCTGATCTCTCCGGAACTGCTGCAAATTAGGGGAGTGAACAACTGCTATTTACGTCCACATCATGACGGGAGCCAAGTGCTTCCCTAAAACACGAACTGACCATTCGTGCTGCCGACTCTCTCTCAGTCGAGGCCGAGACCGATGCTCTCATCCAACAGCGCGACCAGCTCGCCTTGACGACGCACACCCGTCTTGGCAAGAAGGTTGCGAAGATGCATGCTCGCTGTGGTGCGACGTATGCCCAGCTCATCGCAACAATCTTCCAGGGCCATTCCTTCCATCAGCAGGTTTGCCAGTTGTGCCTCGGCCGCGGTGAGTCCGTAGGGTTGTCGCAGATCCAACTCTGCCCCGCCCACTTGGAGCGCTGGGTCCAAGATCATCACCACAGCGGCAGCCTCCTCAGTTGTCGCGTTGTCGCCTGTCGTGTCTAGGGGCCGGACAAACACGGTCAGCGCCCTTTTCCCAGAAGGCCGCTGCACGGCGAAAAAGCCGTCGAGCCTGTCTGCAGCCCCGTCTCGCGAACTCCTGAACACCTCTTTGATCAGATCGGCCGGTGAGTCATCGCTGGCGCACATAGCGCGGAGCACGCCTTCCGAATCCAGGTCGAGCCCGTCGCGGGTTTGGAGCACCTCCCGGGCGGTGTCATTGGTAGCCAACAACTCGCCGCTACGCCCGCACACCATTACTCCGACCCGTAGCAGATCCAGCGCTTCAAATCCTGCTGCCAACAAATCGCTCCCGCTGGCGCATGAGCTGGGCAGGATTGACGGCGGGGACATCTGTTGCCAGGAGTGGATCCCGGATGAAGCGGAAGCCGGCACATTCATCCCCTGCAATCGAGCCATTTTGGGTAGGCTTACGACAGTGTTAACGCCCAAGGTGATAGACCTCACGCGATTTCATGGGTACCTTGAGCGTTCAGGGGGGATCGCCACTGGGCGATTTTGGCGCTCAACTCCACATCCGTGCTGAGGTCAGGATGTGCGTTTCGCTCGCAAAAGGGAACCTTATCTTTCGTGGCGCGAGACGATCATGTGGACACGCATTTCTGTCCTTTCGGACAGGCTGGCAGGTAGGTGCTTGGATCGGGGACTTTCGTGTCTAGATCAAGAGGGAAGGGCTACGCTGCAAAGGAGCGGCCAGGGCTGATGGAAGCCCGTAAAGGTGAAGTTTTACGACCTCGAACGAGACTATCTTTTGGCCAGTTCCTGCAAAGAGCGTTAGCATTGGGCTCGATTTTGAGTGAAAATTGGCGTTCATGGCGAAGGACCCGCTATCGGTGATTTATGCGCCGGCCCACCGCGCCAAGCTCCTTGCGCTAGCCGGGTTCCTTTTTGTTGCTATCGCCGTAGTGGACTGGTATATCGAACCATACGTCTCGCTCGGCTTCCTCTATTTGTTCCCGATCATGATCGTAGGAGGATTTCTTTCCCGCCCGCAGATCACCATGCTGGCGTTGACATGCGCCATTCTTGATTTCAGCAACGCTCCCCGGAATGAGAGCTTCGTTCATCTCATATTCAGTTCCGCAGGATTCCTGGGCACGGGTCTGTTCATCTCCGAACTGCTCAGAAATCGCCGCATGATGACGCGCAAACACCTTGGCGACCTGATGAAAGTGCAACGCGAGGCCGAAGAACAGTTGCAAACTCTGGTTGAGAGCAGCCCCGCAGCCATCGTGACCATCGATGCCAGCGGTAAGATCCTGCTGGCTAACGATGCTGCTCGACAATTACTCGCGCCTGAATCCCCCAGCTTGCAGGGTCAAGACATCAGCGCTTATTTACCAGCGCTGCGAACCGCAGTACAGACACAAGCGACGCAAACCTTCCGCACTACTCTAGAGTGCCGGGGACGGCGTAGTAATGATGAGGCGTTCCTGGCAGGCATTTGGTTTTCGACCTATAGCGGTCCGTCGGGGCCTCGTCTGGCCGCCATCGTCGTTGATTTGTCGGAAGACTTGCTGAATCGCGAGGAACTCAGCCTCGACCATCTGCTCAAGAGCAGCCGCATCTTGATGGCGGCCGTCGCCCACGAGGTTGGCAACATTTGCAGCGCGATGCTCGTGGTCCATAAGAATCTTTCTGCTGTCTCAGAGCTGGCCAACAATGAGGATTTCCACGCCCTCAATACTCTGATCCAGAGCCTGGAAAAAGTTACTGCCCTGGAGTTGCGCCCGTCCGCAGTGCAAAATGCGAAGCCTGTGGATTTGACTTCAGTGCTGGACGAAGCCCGCATCCTGATTGACTCTGCCTATCGCGAGTCCGAGATGGAGGTCGCATGGCACCTGCCTGCTACCCTTCCCGTGGTTTGGGCGGACCGGCACGGTCTTGTCCAGGTTTTCCTCAACCTGGCAAAGAACAGTCAACGTGCCATGCGGGCGGTCAGTACCAAACGCCTGGACGTTACCGTTGCCGAGGACAGCCAGAACGTCGTCATTCGCTTGGAAGATACAGGCCCCGGCATAGCCAACACAAAGAATCTGTTCCGACCGTTCCAACAGGGCGCCGAATCCAATGGACTCGGCCTTTACATGTCGCGCGCCATCATGCGGAGCTTCGGCGGAGAACTGATGTACGAGCCCAGAGAACAGGGATGTTGCTTTGCCATCCTTCTGCACGCTTACTCTCAGGTCGAGGACCCTGTGCATGCTTGAACCTGCACAAGCGACGGTTTCGATCCTGATCCTCGACGATCACAGCCTGTTTCGCGAGAGCGTCGCGCGATTGCTGGCTGGGGTGCCCGGTTTCGAAGTCGTCGCACACTGCGGATCGATCCAGGAAGCACTCGATATTCTCCGCAACACGCACATCGATATCGTGCTCCTCGACTTCGATTTGAACGAAGGGGATGGCACGGAATTCATGCGGCTCGCGAAGCGCCAAGGCTTCAACGGCAGGGTTCTGGTTGTGACCGCCGGGGTCGAAGAGAGCAAGGTGACAGAACTCATCAGCACCGGAATTTCCGGAATTTTCATGAAACACAACTCTGCTGCATCTCTTACTCTTGGTATCCGCGATGTCATGGCAGGCAAGGTCTGGTTCGATCAAGAGCTGCTTCAGGGCGCCATCGCTGGAAACGCAAACCTTCCTTCGCAGCTGCGCTTTACCCAGCGCGAGCATCAAGTCCTCTCCTTCGTCTTTGAAGGCCTCGCTAACAAGGAAATTGCGACAAAAATCGGCGTTTCCGAAAGCTCGGTCAAGGCAACTTTGCAGCAACTGTTTGCCAAAACCGGCGTGCATACGCGAAGCCAACTGGTACGGGTCGCGCTTGAACAGCGCAAGGGCGACCTTTAGCCGAGAGAGCAGGGAATTTTCCCAGGCTGCTGGTCGCGGAATCACTGAGCGCCCGATTTGAACCTCATGCGTTCGCTCGCTTACGCACAAAGGCACCCAGATACTCCGTCACCGCAGTCTCCAGATCGAATCACTTTCCTGCGCGTCCGAGGGCTTCGCCGAGTGAAGATTACAGACAGAAGGGGTCCGTCCCGCCGACAAGATGGATTCCGTTCGGCGGCGCACCAACTGGGAGTTCCGCCAGTTCAGGCAAGCCGTTTCCCGTGAACGAGTCTAAGGCAGTTGTGGGTCTTTGGGGATTTGCGTTGCACACCATGGGAATTCTTCGTGGTCCGTCAGTTCACGCTTTTGACAATTTCATCTTCCTCTATGGAGCCCCGCCCAAGCCGCCTCTGCTAGAGTTACACCTTTGCTCTTGCCGCGTCGAAGATCTCCTATCAGAAGATACCTGTTATCTCTGGTAGTTTCCCCGTGCGACTCGCGCGTCTATTGTCAATGTTCATCCATATCGAGGGCCCGTGGTTCTCCCGGCTCCTCGAAGGACGCATCCATTTAGAAAGGAGACCAGCGATGAGATTGAGAATAGTGGCTCCGGTTCTGGTCGTGACGTTGCTGGCGGCAGGTTTGTCGAGCGCCAAGGATTCACCCGACCAGAAGCGGCAAAAGACTCGCAAGATGGCAGCCCAAACTCTAAAAGATTTGTACAAGATGGAACCAACATCTCAGGAGGCCATCAAGAAGTCGGCCGGATATGCGGTTTTCAATAACATGGGGACGAACCTGTTGCTGCTGAGTACCGCGCGTGGGGCGGGAATCGCCGTCAGCTCCAAAACCAAGCAGGAAACCTTCATGAAAATGATTTCGGCTGGCGCCGGTCTGGGTTTGGGAGTCAAGGACTATCGCGTGATCTTCGTGTTCGAGAACGATAAGGCGCTGGCCCACTTCCTCGATTCTGGGTGGTCGGGTTCAGGGCAAGCAGACGCCGCGGCCAAGGCAGGGAAATCAGGCGGCGCCTACTCGGGAGCTGTCCAGGTTGAACCGGGTGTTTGGGTGTACCAAATTACCAAGAATGGTCTCGCCCTCCAGTTGACTTTGCAGGGAACGAAGTACTACAAGGACGACGATCTCAACAAATCCAGTCTGATGCCGGGCGCGGAGTAGACCTCGGTTCCGAATCAATAATCCCTTGGAGATACAACTATGAAACAAGCAAGCTCTTTCCTTCTAAGGGACATTTGCGCTCTGACAATCGTGATGGCCGCGATGTCCTCCTGGTCCGCGTCGCAAACGTCCGAGGTTCATGCAAAGCCGATCACGGACGCCGACGTTAAACTTCTTCGCGAGGACATCCAGTCCATGAAAACGCAAATCATAACCGACGCGATGACTTTTAGCGAGAAAGAAGCGGCCGACTTCTGGCCACTCTATAAGGAGTACAGCGCGGCGCAACATTCGATTGCTCAAAAGCGACTCGCGCTTATCACCGACTACGCCCAGAACCTCGACAAAATGGATGACGCCAAGGCCCGTGGCCTTACCGACCGTATGTTTGCCATCGAGGATGAAACCCAGGCGCTTCGAAAGAAGTACTTCCCTCGCTTCGAGAAGGCGTTGGGTGCGAAACGTGCGGCTAAGTTCTACCAGGTGGATAACCGTCTCACCCAAATGGTGAACATTCAGCTCGCTTCGGAAATACCGCTAATCCCTTAATCGAGACAGGCCGCATTCGTCCTCGCGTTAGCAAACTCGCAGAATTAGGTGAGCTGCGAGACAACTGATGTTCTTTTACTAGTTGGCCGGGAAACTGCTTGGTGACGCGCGCGACACAAGTCGAGTCTCATCTCTTGATTCCGACATCCCTAACCAGCACCTGGAACCGAGGATCAGCACGGAGCGGCTCGATAATCGGCTCGACACCAAGGTAAAGCATGTGCTCTGACCGTTCTTGGTAGGCTCGATTCAGCCACGCGAGCGCCTGTTTTTTGTCGCCCAACCCCATCCACAAAATAGCAAAATATGCAGAGGGAATGTAGCGGTGTCCTGCCGTCGCTTGCAATTTCGCGAGCTCGTTCATTGCCTCTGGTCTTCGACCTACAGTCGCGTAGGCGTGCCCGAGCAGAGCGTGTAGCACAGGAGGATCGATAGTAGTCGTCCTTCGGTCGCCAGAGGCGTTCAATAGCGATTTCTCAGCTGCTTCCAGCTCAGAAACTGCCTGGCCAATTCTTCCAGTTTGCTCATAATCCAACGCGAGTTGAATGCGTGCGGGAAGATAATTCGGATTAATCTGCAGACCAAGTTGACATTGCGCAATAGATTTTTCGTACTGCCCGGAAAGATAATACAGCCTCGCTACCCCATTGTTCACAAACGGAGAATAGGGATCGAGTTCAAGTGCGCGTCTTGCCTCTGCGAGACTCTCCTGGGTGCGTCCGGATTCAATCAAAAGGTGCGCATACAAGTGGTGTGCTGTTGCGTAGTTGGGGTTAAGTTCGATCGCGCGCTTGAATTCGCGCTCAGCAGCACTCCAATCCCAGTCATAGTTATGCAGGATATTAGCCATGGATGTGTGGGCTTCGGCGAGCGAGTCGTCGAGTAGAAGAGCTTTGCTGGCTGCGTTTCGCGCCTTTGCCATGGCCTCCCTGGGCGCAAGGATCTCCGGTCCCCCGAGAACCGTAAGGAAAGCAAAATAGTCGGCTTGACCTGAGTATGCGAGAGCGAGACTCGGATCCAACTGGATTGCGTCGGAGAAATATTTCCCTGCCTTGTCTAGGCCATCAGCTGTCCTGGAATTCCAATAGTACCTTCCAAGAAGGTAGGCCTGGTATGCATCCGGATTCACTGGATGGGCAGCAGAGCGAAGTCGCTCTTGTTGTTGGGGGGTCAACCGCAGATCTATTTGATTTGCAATCTCTTTTGCGACTTCGCTCTGCAACAAAAGAACATCTCTGAGCTCGCGATCATAAGTTTCTCCCCAAATGGGGGTATCGGTCATCCCGTTTACGAGCTGGGCAGTAACACGTACGTGGCTTCCGGCCAATTGAACGGCGCCTTCAACAACCGCATCAACGTGAAGCTCGCTGGCAATCTGAGGTAGAGATTTTTTGCTTCCTCTGTATCGCATTGCGGATGTACGCGATATCACTCTCAAGTTCCCGAGCCTCGAAAATTGATTTATCAACTCTTCGGTCATCTCATCGGCAAAATAGTCTTGTTTTGCGTCCCCCGAGAGGTTTGCGAGGGGCAGAACTGCAAGCGAGCGAAATGACTTATGCGGGCTCCCTCCCAATAACCAGGTTTTCAGGCCGTGGAAGTTTGTAGCTACAAGAATGGTCGCCATACAAATTGCGATACCGAAACCCGTGAGCACCCCCGTCCATGGGTTCCACCCGGTCGCAGGCCGCGGTTTTGGCGGTGTCGTGGGTGGCTCCGGAGAGGGTTCAGGCCTTTCGATTTTGCCAATGAAGCGATAACCCCGGCGGGCTACCGTTTCAACGTAACGAGGTCTGTCGGCAGAGTCATTAAGAGCAACACGCAGCCGATTCACAGCCGCGTGCAGGCCGTGATCGAAGTCCACATATGTGTCTGCCGGCCAGATCTTGCTGCGCAGCTCGTCGCGAGTAACGATTTGTCCGGGACTCTCGAGAAGTGCTTGCAGGATGAGAAGAGGCTGTTCTTGCAGTCGAATCCGAGTTCCATCTCTGCGTAATTCACCCGAGCGCAGGTCAAGCTCGAAATCACTAAAGCAAACTCGCTGGGAGACTAGGGGCGCTGGCATCAAGCTTTTTGGACTCTCCGGCCCAAAAGGTTGCGGAAGTGTAGCACGTCCTACCATTGCGCGTGAGATTACACATAAGACCCTTATCTTCCGAGACTTACCTCGTGAGTGACACATGAAAATGTGGTGAGTGTCTGGGCATTGACGGCGAACCCCGCCAGGTGCAGATTCCCCACCCGAAAAGCGACTCTTCAAGTCCGACAGGGCAGAACGGCGCTTTTTAGACCTCACCCAATAAGGAGCCGAGCATGACAACCATAGGGGCGGTAGCAAGCTGGATGGCGGGTTCATTCATTTCCGCGGAGTTCCTCGGTTATTGGCTGCACAGACTTCTACACAGCGGCGCAATCGGAAGTCTCAGCCGGAACCACATGCGGCACCACCTGGTGCTGTACGGACCCGAAGAGGCACAGCGGTCCAAGGAATACAGAGACGCTACCCTACATAGTTTTTCTCTCGGCAACATCGGTATGGAGTGGCTTGCACCCGCAGGGAGTCTGATCGTGCTTGCCGTGATCACCTTTTACTGGATCGGCGTTCCTGTGCGCTACCAGTGCGTATATCTCATGACCACGATCGTTTGGAGCTTTCTTATGTTCAGTTCCTTGCACGACTGGATGCATATTGAGGGGTTCTGGCTAGAAAGGAACCATTTCTTCAGTCGCTGGTTCTTATCTGCGCGCCGCCGGCATGATGCGCACCACCAAATGATCAATGACCGGGGCCTCATGGACAAGAATTTTGGGATAGGGTTCTTTTTATTCGATCGCCTCTTCGGCACGTTGTCTGACGCAAAAGTGGAGTTCAACCAAGACGGGTATCTGGTCGCAAAAAAGCGCTTCAAGTCTGTCCTCGATGCGAACTAAGCACTCAGCCGTACTCAGGAGAGATCAAATGAACCTTTTCAAATGGCGAACTCTTCCTTTATTGATGTTTGCTGCGCTAGGTCTGACTTCATGCGGCGTAGACGAATTTCTTGTTGCGGTTCAAGTCCTGCCCCAAAATGCGACGGCTATCGTGGGTTCTCCCACTGCTACAGTGCAATTTACCGCCATCGGCTGGTACGCCCCTCTACAGTCTTGCGGATACTCCGACTGCGGTATCGACAAGCCCAACAAGCGAGTAACACTCACAAATGCTAGGTGGAGCACTAGCGATCCGGCCGACACAACGATTGATCCTCAGGGAGGGGCAATCTGTCTGGCGCCGAGCTTGAGCCCTGCAACGATCACAGCGACTGCTTCTGGAGGTCAGTTTGGCCCAATCAGTGGAACTGCGGAGCTGATCTGTAATTAAAGAGTGCACCAAAAAAATGGTTGGCTCGGGCCGGAACACCGCTTATTCACCCAATCCGATTTCCAAATTCTAAGAGGAGGGAAAACTCCGCAAAATAAGGGGTAAGACCGTGCTACTCGATTCTTTGCGCACTTTCCAGGAAGGTGGTTCTGACGGGTTTTGCCTCGTTCTGATCCGTTTGGGCCATGGATCTATCACGTTTTTTATCACGGCGTGTTCAGCAAGCGGTTCGATGGGAATACGCACACCGGTTTACGCCCGCGCTTGCGAGTTCTTCGCTGCAATCCGGTATCCGCGGTCGGCACGTAGTTCGGCGGGCCACGGCCCAGCATGCGCAAACGCCCTAGCGCGGCGCGCCCATACCTGAAATCGAACATGACGTAAAAGGTTGCGCGGCTGACCGTGGCAGCGTGGGTGGTGTAGGGCAGCAGGACTCTTCGTTAGACCATAAATTAGTTTTGGCGCGTCGGTATCGACACATCCTGCTGTAACGTGAAATCGAGCAAGGTCTCGCTCGGTACTTTCACCTGATCTCCTTTCGTGATTATCTCCGACCCTGCGCCAGCGCCAGCACCGACCCCAGCACCGATCGCCGCTCCTTTGCCGCCGCCAGCTATGGCACCGATGATC
>Ga0182036_10000091_pt1 | contig 38349 bp, 32 predicted proteins | sample sta12Cox44000080_FD_125966 | JGI IMG/M metagenome (GOLD analysis project Ga0182036, IMG submission 125966) | Lab enrichment of tropical soil microbial communities from Luquillo Experimental Forest, Puerto Rico - statoxic.12C.oxic.44.000.080 | ecosystem: Environmental > Terrestrial > Soil >...
CGGCGGCGCGGGCGTTTGCGAAGAGCCGGACATGCCTTCCTTGAAGCTGCGGATGCCTTCGCCGAGGCCCTTCATCACTTCGGGAATGCGCCTGCCGCCAAAGAAAATCAACACAACGGCCAGAACAATCAGCCAGTGAAAAATACTGAACTCACCCATGGAGCCTCCACGCGCCCCCCGACTGGGTCGGGACGCGCCTTTTCAACCCTAGCGCAGTCTTTTGCGCGCGGCAAGACTGTCCTGCTACGGGCACCTATAGGATAACACGCTCGTCGCCCGCGCGGCGCGTGACCCGCTCGCGGTCCAGATATTCGAGCAAGGGTATGGCGTATTTCCGGGTGATCCCGGTCAGGTCCTTGAAGCTCGGCACGGAGATCCGCTCGCCCTTGGATTTTTTGTAGGTCGCAAGCTTTTCCTTCAGCTCGTCGAGCGCCCGGCGGTGAAAAATCAGCTCGGGCGAGACGCGCACGAGATTTTTCTCGCGCAACAGAATCTGTAACAGCCGCTCCGCGCGTTTGGTTTCCATGCCCAGTCTGGCCAACACTTCTTTCACCGAAGGAACTGCGAGCCCCGCCCCGGCAAAAGCCGCTGCGATGTGATCTTTGGCTTTCACTTCGTCCGGCTGCAGCGAGATTTCCGACCCGGCCTTCTTGACCAGCTCGCCGGGGGCATCCAGCTTCTTTTGCGTGACGAGCTCTTCCAGGGCGGCGCGGAAGGTTTCTGCCCGCACGCGCTTCCCCAGGCTCGCGCGCAAATCCTCTCGCAATATACCCGGCAGGAGCGGGTTTTCCTTTTGGAATTTGTCGACCTTCTCCAAAATTCTGATGCGAACTTCCGCAAACAGTCGCTCCGAAACCAGCACAAGAGGGTCTCGGGAAACCGCTTTTACGCGGCCTAGAGCGGAAAGTTTCCCGGCTGCCTCGCGGATTTCCTCATCCATCCATGCCGTGCGCGAGACGATTTCTCCGTAACCTAGGCCGAGAATCGCGCGTTCAGCGAGCGAGGCGAGGATGTCTTCGCGACCCGCGCGTTCGAGCGTTTCGAGGTAGCCGACGCGCCCCGTGTCGCGGAGCATCGGCCGCCGTGCCAGCGGATCGAGTACTACCCCACCGCCAATCGTCGCGACCGGCGAAAACTGCCGCACGATGAACCGGTCGCCTGCCAGCACCAGAATTTCGTCCTGCAATTTCAGATTGGCGAAGGCGTTCGAAGCCGGCGGCAATTCCTTCTGCCCGTGAAAAAACACTTCCGCAATGGTCTCCCCCGTTCCCGCGTGAAAATGGACTCTGGCGCCCTGCTTCATTTTCCTTGCCGAGGCGAGCAACTCCAGCCGCGCATCGATACGGCGCGTCTTGCGGAATTTTCCCGGAGTTGCGAGCACCATGCCGCGTCTCAGCGCGGTGTGCTCGATGCCCGCCAAATTCACCGCCGTGCGCTGCCCCGGCATGGCGCGTTCGACCGCTTTCCCCCCCGATTGCACGCCGCGCACGCGAAGCCGTTCGCCGGAGGGAAGCAATTCAACTTCATCGCCCGGGCCGACGGTCCCCGAAACGAGCGTGCCCGTCACCACCGATCCAAATCCCTTCATTGCGAAGGCGCGGTCAATCGGCAAGCGAAAATAGCGCGAGCTGTCCCGCGCGGCGACGCTTGACGCGGCATCCGTCAAAGCCTTCTTCAAATCGTCGAGCCCCGCGCGTGTTTTGGCGCTTACCGCAACGATCCGCGCATCTTCGAGAAACGATCCGCGCAAATATTCTTCGGCTTCGAGCCGCACGAGTTCGAGCGTGTCCTTGTCGACCAGATCGCTCTTGGTCAGCGCCACAACGCCGCGCGCGACGCCCAGCAGGCGGCAGATGTCGAAGTGCTCGCGCGTTTGCGGCTTGATGGATTCGTCCGCGGCGATCACCAGGAGCAGCACGTCGATTCCCGCCGCGCCCGCTAGCATGTTGCTGACAAACCGCTCGTGCCCGGGCACATCCACAAACCCGAAGCGCACGCCATGCTCCTCGAGGAAAGCAAACCCCAGATCGATGGTGATGCCACGGCGCTTCTCTTCTTCCAGCCGGTCGGGATGCGTGCCGGTGAGCGCTTCGACGAGCGCGGACTTGCCGTGGTCGATGTGCCCGGCCGTGCCGACGATCACGCTTTTCGTTGCTGCCGCCTTCATTGCCGTGGCCATGGTGATAGTGGGCGAAGATTCCCGCCGCTCTGGATGCTACTGGAGGAGAGTTTCCGGGGTCAAACGGGGAAGCTATTTGGCGCTATTTGGCGGCGGCAATTTCGTCGACGATCGACTGCGCGGCGGCGCGCGGCTCGGCGGCCGCGAGAATCGGCCGGCCGACGACGAGAAAATCGGCGCCCGCGCGAATGGCCTCCCTGGGCGACGCCTTGCGTGATTGATCGTCGGCGGAAGGTCCGAGGTCGGAACCGTTTGGACGCACGCCGGGAGTCACGATCAGAAAACCATCGCCGCAGGCCTTTCGAATGGCTTTGGCTTCTTGAACGGAAGCGACGACGCCATCCACGCCGGATTCCTTCGCAAGCAGCGCGAGCTTCACGGCGCGCGACTTGGGCGTGCCGGCGACGCCCACCTCCTTCATGGTTTTCTGGTCCATGCTGGTGAGAATGGTGACGGCTAACAGGCGCGGCCGGTCCGCGCCCATGGGCACTCCCGCGCTGACGGCCTGCGCTGCGGCTTCCATCATGGCTTTGCCGCCGAGCGCGTGGACGTTGAGCAGCTCGACACCCGCTGTCCCCGCCGCGGAGAGCACCGCTCCGGCAACGGTGTTCGGAATGTCGTGATACTTCAGGTCGAGGAAGACCCCTGAACCGAGCGCGGCGATTTCCTGGACGGCGGCGGGACCAGCGGCGGTAAAAAGCTGGTTGCCGATCTTGAACATGCCCACAAGATCGGCAATCTGCGTGGCAAACTTCACCGCGGAGGATAAGGAGTCAAAGTCGAGCGCGACAATCAGGCTGCTGCGGGGATGGGCATCGAAGGTGGTCTGGGTCATAACTGACCCCGACCTCCTTCGGGGTCAACGCCTCTCAGGCAATTGCATCAACTCGAGCCGGACCTGGCTCACGCCCGCGTGAATCAAATCGAGGCTGCGGGCCACACGGTAGGATACATCAATCTCACGCCCTTCTTGATAGGGCCCGCGGTCGTTGATGCGTACAAGTACAAAGTTGCCGTTCCGGGGATTTACGACGCGAACCAGGGAACCAAAAGGAAGGTTGGGGTGGGCGGCCGTCAGGGCTTCGGTAGAGAAGATCTCGCCGTTGGCGGTCTTGCGCCCGTTGAAGCCCGGACCGTACCAACTAGCGTTGCCCGTCCAGGCCTTAATCGGCTTTGCTGGCTGACTTAGGTGCGCCACCAGCGGTGCTTCCATCACCGGAGCGACGAGGAACATGAGTAGCACCCACCGGAAGGCAGCCCAGATCATGAAGAGTCGATGTCTCATAGTGTGTGTTTTGTGCTACGAAACTACCAAAAATTGTAGCAGAAAAACCTCGTTATGTCAACCGTTTTCCGCGAGAGGCCTATCGCGTAACTCTTTGAAACTTAATACGTTAGCTTCCACGAGCGCGCTGGGAAGGGCATCAACCAGGCTCTCACTGACCCTCGGGTCAGCAAAGCTGGCCGTCCCCACCTGTACGGCCGACGCGCCTACCGACAGGTATTCAAGCACGTCTTCGGCCGTCTCGATTCCTCCCAGACCTATAATTGGTGATTTGACGGCCTTCTTCGTTTCCCATACGAGCCTCAATGTAATGGGTTTAATCGCAGGGCCGGAAAGTCCCCCGGTCGCCGAGCCGAGCCTGGACATTCCGGTGCGGAAGTCGAGTGCCATTGCGGGATAAGTATTTGCCACTGTCAGGGCATCGGCCCCGGCTTCCTCGGCCGCACGGGCAATAAGTCCAATGTCTGTAACAAGCGGGGAGAGTTTGACCCAAAGGGGTCGCTTAGAGGCCGCCTTCCGGGCTGCCTCCACGACTTCTGAGGCCTGGGAGGGGTCGCTGCCGAACTGCATACCTCCCCTTTTGACGTTAGGACAGGAGATGTTCAGCTCATACCCGGCCAGCCCCTCGGCACTTTCAAGGACGCGGATCACCTCGACGTAGTCTTCCAAGGTGTAGCCGAAGACGTTGGCGATGACCACGCTATCGAACTTTCGCAGTTCCGGGAGTTTCTCGGCAACAAAGGTGCGAACCCCCACATTCTGGAGGCCGACGGCATTCAGCAATCCGGAAGGGGTGGGGCAAAGTCGGGGTGGGAGCGCGCCCTCGATGGGTTCTCGGGACAGGCCCTTGGTCACAAAGCCGCCGAGGCGGTTCAAGTTGACGAGGTGGGCAAACTCGAGGCCGTAACCGAAAGTGCCGCTGGCGGCGAGAATAGGATTCCGCAGACGCAGAGCGCCCACTTGCACGCTTAGATCAACGGCGCGGGCGGAAGTCACTTCGGGGAGGATAACACGCGTGCCGGGTTTAGGTCACCTGACGCGGGGCCGCGACGAATGAGGGGTGAAAGAGGCCGGTGCCCGCTTGGCTTGGGCCGGCTCTGATTTCTTCAGAGCGTCGAAGAGGATATGGCCGTCCCGGCCGGCCAGGGTGACGCCGCAAAGAGCGGCGAGCGTGGGGGCGATATCGGCGGGCGTCGCGGACTGAAAGTATTCGCCGGGCTGAATCCCATAACCCATGAAAAGCACAGGGACGCGCTGGTCATAGGCATAAGGAGTGCCGTGCGTGGTGGCGTAGGTGCGGCTCTTGCCGGGCGCGGAAGAGTCCCAGGGCCAGTACGGTTTGGGAACAAGGAGGAGGTCACCGCTGCGAGCCGGGAAGAAGCTATTCGCTTGCGCTGTTCGGAGAGGACTCCGAGTCGCGGGCGAATCCTCCAGTTCTTCGGCGCGATAAACGGCGAAGACACCGGGAACCGCCTCGATGGCCTTGCGCACGGCGTCAAGACCGGCGGCATCCGACTTCAATTTGTCGTAGACGCCCGGAGCAAAATAAATGTCGGTGGCGGCGATTCCCGAGATGATCGGCTTCGGGAAATGAAACGGCTCCAGAGCCATTTCGATGTGCGCCTGCACCTCGGCGAGGTTCAGCCAGCCAGCTTCCCTTGCCGACTTTAGGAGATCGTCGGGAATGGGGACGACGCCGTGGTCCGCGCTGAATGCCACAACATAGTTGCCCTTGCCGACGGTAGCGTCGAGGTGAGAAAAAAGGGCGCCCAGATCGCGGTCGAGCCGCAGAAGGATGTCCTGGATTTCCCAGCTGCGCGGGCCGAAGGCGTGTCCGACATAATCCACGGAAGAAAAGCTAACCGCGAGGAAGTCCGTGACTTCGCGCTTTCCCAATCCGAGCCTATCGACGGCGGTTTTCGCCAGCTCGGCAAGGTAAGTGTCCGCATAGGGGCTGGCCTGCCATTGGGAGTAAAAAAACGGGTCGGGCTTGCTGCTGTCCGGTTTTCCACGGAGCGGGTGCGGAAAAGTTGCGCCGTAGTCGGTCGGGGGAACCGCGCCGGTGGCCGCCGGCGCGTAGAGATACGATGAACTCGGCAGCAGCGGCGCCCACGTTTTCCCATAATCGCCCGACACCGGATGGGCCTTGGCGTACTCTTCGACAAACGGCGCGGTTGGAAAGGCGGTAGAAGTTGTCCAGGCGCCGACCGTCGGGTCGAACCAGGTAACCGCGTCGGCGCTGCGGCCGCCCATGGTAATCGACGCACGCGCTTTGAGGGAAAAAGTCACGACCCGGCTGCCTCCGCCCCATTGAAATTTCAATTCGTCGGCAAAGGCGGGGAGCAACATCTTGACGGCGCTATCGCCGCCGGTCACCGTGGCTCCGCCATAGGCGACGTTTTTCACGTCCGGATCGGCGGTGCAGGTCGCGCTCTTCCCTAGACCGCGATCCCACCATTCATTGGAAATCATGCCGTGGCTAGAGGGCAGCGCTCCGGTCGAGATGGTGGCGTGGCCGACGCAGGTTTCCGTGGCGGCATAGGGATAGGCGGCGTTGCGGAACCAGGCGCCTTCGTCGACCAGGCGCTTGAGGCCGCCCGTCCACGCAAAGCGGAACTTGTCGACGTAGTCGGCGCGCATTTGATCGACCACCAAGAGCACCACGAGCTTAGGTTTCTGGAACGGCTTCGCCGGGCGGGCCGCAGCCGGCGCATGCTGAGCGCGGGTAGGCGGCATGAGCGTCGCTAGCACCGCAAGCATCACAACGGTGATTCGTTTGAGGCGGTTCCAGGAATTTTTGGTGCGCTCCATCAACAGTTCTGCCTCCAAAAACAGCGTTGCGAAGTCTATCACGCCAAGCCGCGCGCCGGGTTCGAGGCGCAAATTGACCGCGCGGCGGGCACCAATGATACGATTACCCGACCGATGCGCATCGTCGAAAAGGCACAATTGATGTCGGCGGAGGAAATCGACCGCACGCTGCAGCGGCTGGCGCACGAAATCGTGGAAAAGAGCGGCGGAACAAAGCACCTGGCGCTCATCGGCATCGTGCGACGCGGCGTGCCGCTGGCACAGCGGATTGCGCACGCCATGCGCGGGATCGATGGCGAGAACGTACCGGTGGGGATCCTGGACATCACGCTGTACCGCGACGACCTTTCGAAGGTGGCCCCGCAAGCGGTGCTGCGCTCTTCGGATGTCCCGTTTGGCGTCGACAATATGGACCTGGTGCTGGTGGACGACGTGCTGTATACCGGACGGACGGTTCGCGCCGCAATAAACGGCCTATTCGACCTCGGCCGGCCAAAGCGCGTGAGGCTATGCGTGCTGATTGACCGCGGGCATCGCGAGATGCCCATCGAAGCGCAGTACACCGGGCGGCTGGTGCAGACCAGCGACACGGAAATCATCGAAGTGCGCTTGCGGGAGATTGACAAGGAGGAGCGCGTGGTGCTGGTCGACCGCGTGGAATAGGTCGGCGTCCATGACACACGACTTAAAGGCGCTTGTCGGCGGCGACCACAAAGCCAGATTTCCTCGCTACCGGGGCATGACCTGATTGCGGAGCTCAAGGCCGCGACGCTCATCCGTTGGATTTGCAAAGCGAGCGAGGACAAAACCTGCCAACCGGCGCACTAGCTCACGGTCGGCACGCCGGGCAGGCCTCCGGATTGACAGGCTGTGAAGTTTCTCGGCACCCTGCTAGAATCTGAGTCGGGAAATTGACTTACCGCTTCCGCGATCTGCTCGCTCTCGAACCGCTCACGGCGGACGAGCTTCGATTTCTTCTCGACCAAAGCAAACCATTCCAGGAAATCCAAAGACACCCGCTGAAAAAGCTGGCGACGCTGCGCGGCAAGACCGTGGCACTGGCGTTTTTCGAAAACTCGACGCGCACGCGCATCAGCTTTGGAACCGCGGCGGCCCGGCTGGGTGCGGACACCATGAATCTGCAGGCCGAGGCGTCGAGTATCAAGAAAGGCGAAACGCTGCTGGACACCGCGTTCAACCTGAACGCCATGAAGCCGGATTGCTTGGTGATGCGGCACTCGGCGTCGGGGGCAGCCGACTACGTAGCGCGGCACCTGGATATTCCGGTAGTCAACGCGGGTGACGGCACGCATGAGCATCCGTCGCAGGGTTTGCTCGACGCGCTTACGATTCGCGACCGGTTGGGCACGATTGAAAACCTGAACGTGACCATTCTTGGCGACCTTTTGCACAGCCGCGTGGCGCGTTCGAACATTCATCTGCTCGGGAAATTCGGATGCCGGTTCACGCTGTGCGGGCCGTCGATCTGGGTGCCGCGCGAGCTCGAAAAGATCGCCCCAGCAGTGCCCATCCGTTGCCTTTACAAGGTGGAAGAGGCTCTCGAGGACGCCCACGTCATCATGATGCTGCGCGTACAGACCGAACGGCTCAACGATCCTCCACTTTCCGCCAACGACTACATTTTGCTGTATCAACTGAATGCGGAACGGCTGAAGCGCGCGCATCGAGATGCGATTGTCTTGCATCCGGGACCGATCAACCGCGGGATCGAGATTACCCCGGAGGTGGCCGATGGGCCGCAGTCGTGCGTGCTCGAACAGGTGACAAACGGCGTGGCCGTGCGCATGGCCATCCTGTATCTGCTGATCGCGGGCGCCTCGGAAAGTGGCGCGCACCCGGCGCTCGAGGCCAAGACGTCACCCTCGGCAGAGAGCGGCTACAAGAAATCCAAGGAATCCGCAAATGCTCGTGATTAAGAACGGGCGCGTGATCGACCCGGCAACGCATACCGATGCGCCGCGCGACATTCTGATCGACGGCGGCAAAATCGCCGAGGTGGCCGAACCGGGAAGCCTCGTCGCAGCCCCCGGCCAAGAGGTGTTTGACGCTGCCGGACTGATGGTTGCGCCGGGATTTATCGACCTGCACGCGCACCTGCGCGAGCCGGGCCAGGAATCGTCGGAAACCATCGAGACGGGGACACGCGCCGCGGCACGCGGCGGCTTCACGGCAGTGTGCTCGATGCCGAACACCAGTCCGGTGAATGACAATGCTTCGGTGACGCGGTTCGTTCTGGACCGCGCCGTGGCAACGGGAACGGTGCGCGTGTGGCCGATTGGCGCGGCGTCGGTCGGGAGCAAAGGCGAGGCCATTTCGGAGATTGCCGGTATGCAGGAGGCGGGCATCGTGGCCGTTTCCGATGACGGGAAACCGATCGCCACGGCCAAGCTCGCGCGACAGGTGATGGATTATTGCCGGTCGCTCGATCTGCCGGTGATTGAGCATGCGGAAGATGTTTCGCTCGCGGCGGGCGCGGTGATGCGCGAAGGCGTGGCCTCGACGCGGCTCGGCCTGCGGGGCATGCCGGCGGCGGCCGAGGCGGTGTGCGTGGCGCGGGACGTGCAACTGGCGGAGTTGACCGGCGCGCGGCTGCACATCGCGCACCTCTCCGCAAAAGCTTCGCTCGAACAGGTGCGCGCGGCAAAATCGCGCGGCTTGCGCGTTACCTGCGAAGTGACACCGCATCACTTCACGCTGATCGACGAGGATGTGACCTACGACTCGCGGTTCAAGATGAATCCGCCGCTCGCCGCCCGCGAGGACCGCGAGGCGTTGCTCGAAGGACTGGCGGATGGGACGGTAGACGCGATCGCGACCGATCATGCGCCCCACGAACCGGCCGCGAAAGACGTGGAATTCGACCGCGCGCCGTTCGGGGTGCTGGGCTTTGAAACGGCGCTCGGGCTCGGGCTCGACCAACTGGTGCGGCCGGGGCGGCTTTCACTGATGCGCCTGGTCGAGCTTTTCACGGTCGGGCCGGCGCGCGTGCTCGGGATGGAGCGCAAAATTGCCGCGGGCGAGCCTGCCGACCTGACGATTTTTTCAACCGAGCGCGCTTGGACCTACGACGTGGGGGAATCGCCGAGCAAATCGCGAAATTCACCGTTTGACGGTTGGAAGTTCAGGGGCGGGCCGGTGGCCACGATCGTGGCCGGACGGGTGTCGTTCCGAGCTCATTAAGGTTGGCAGCGGTTCCCGCCTCCCGAGCATACCGACGATAAACCGGCTGCGGCTGGATTTTCCGGAAAGGAAAGCCAGACCGCAAAGACCGGCGGCGAGGAAAGGAGTGACGAATAGCCACATACCGGCTCGACGCGAGGGCAGGCGAACCTCGATTCGCCCGCGAAGTAACTTGAAGGCCTTGCGCCTCAGAGGGGACTCGAGAGCGCGCCTCAGTGGGCCGCGGGTTCGGCGGCGGGGTGCAGGCCGTGCTGCGGCACTTCGTGGATGCCTCGGGGGGGCGGCTCGATGCGCTGGCGGTAGAAATGGTCGAGCGGGACGCGCCCTTTCCCGATGGGGTAACCCTTTTCGATGGCCATGGTAACGTACGTTTTGGCGAGCGCCGCAGCCTCGAAGAGCGAGCGGCCGGAAGCGAGTTGTGCGGTGAGCGCGGAAGAAAAGGCGCAGCCGGTGCCGTGCGTATTGTCGACCTTCACCTTATCGGCAGCCAGGTGAATCATTTCGCCGCCTTCGAACAGGATGTCCACCGCGCGGTCCAGGTGGCCGCCCTTGACGACCACCGCGTGCGCGCCCATCTCGACGAGCCTGCGCGCGGCCGCCTCCACGTCCGCCAGATCTTTGATGGTCACCCCCGTCAGGACCTCGGCCTCGGGGACGTTTGGCGTGATCACGCTCACGCGTTTGAGCAATTCCGTCGAGACAAACTTGATCCCGGCGGCATCGAGAAGCTCGGTGCCGCTCGAGGATTGGAAGACTGGGTCCAGAACCACGTGAGCGAATTTGTGCGCATCGAGGAATTCGGCGGTGGCGGCGGCGTTGCTGCGGTTTCCGAGCATGCCGATCTTCACCCCGGCGATTTCGCAATCCTTGGCGAGCACTTCGAGTTGAGCGCGGAGGTCCGCGCTCGGCGTGTTGTGGACGGTTTCGACACCCTGGGTGTTCTGGACCGTCAGCGAGGCGATCGCGGCAATTCCGTAGCAGCCGTGCGCGGCAAAAGTTTTCAAGTCCGCGGCCGTACCCGCGCCACACGAAGGATCGAATCCCGCGATGGATAGGAGGATCGGCGGAGCGGCGTGGCCGTTGTGCCCGTTCGTCATCGTTCTTTCTTCTTTCCCGTCGTACTTCTTTTCATCCGCAACTTAGATTCTCGGTCCGCGGGCTCCGGTTTACCACGTTTCGCGAAAATCATTCGCCCCAAGCGAAAATTGCCGGCTGCGTCCGCTTCCGCTGGAGGATTTTCTCCTGCGGCTTCGGAACACGCCGGCAAATGCGAATGTACGCGCAGATTTTTTCCAGTGCAAGGAAAAAATTTAGAAAGCCTCCGACAGAACCTAAGAATTCCCTTCGCGGTTGGTTTCCGTCTTGGACCGCGCCGGAGGAATGCGAGAGAAAATGCTCTTTATGCGGGCTGCTCCTTTTTTTCGCTGTGCGCCAAGCACGACCGGCAAGCGTTGGGCCAAGATCATGGCGGACGCCGTGGATTTCCTGACCGTCGGCGACGGCCGATCTGGCGGGCCGCGCGGACTTCGAAAATTCCACCTGCGATTGCCGGAACGGGCGCTGCTGGTGGCCCGCCTGAGAACACTCATGCGCCGCTGAACATAGGGCCCGCGCTTGAGGATAGTAAGAGGCCTATCGCGGGAGGGCGCGAGAAAGCCTAATCATCTCTTAGAAGGCGGTTGATTAAGGGAACAGGCCGCGGACCAGGGTGGCTTCGGCGACGCGACCGACGGCCAGGATCATGGCGCCCGCGCGCGGGGGAACGTGATGCTTGCGCATGGTTTCCACCATTTCGTGGAAGGCGCGGACCATGACCTTTTGCAGGCGCGCATTCACTTCGTCGCCGTCCCACATCAGGCCTTCCTGGTTCTGCACCCACTCGAAGTAGCTGACCGTAACGCCGCCGGCATTGGCAAGAATGTCCGGCAGCACGGTGATGCCGCGGCGGGCGAGAATCTCGTCGGCGTGCGGCGTGGTGGGGCCGTTGGCAGCTTCCGCGACGATGCGGGCTTTGACGGCTTCGGCGTTGTGCAGGGTGATGACGTTTTCAAGAGCCGCGGGAATCAGAATGTCGCACTTCATGGTTAGCAGCTCGTCATTGCTGATGCGGGAGGCGCCGGGCATGCCAACTACCGTGCCGGCCCGCTCTTTATAGCGGATGGCCTTGATGGGGTCGATGCCGCGGGAGTTTGTGACGCCGCCCCGGGTGTCGCTTAACGCCACGATCCTCGCTTTCCTATCGGCGAACAGGCGGGCGGCGGTGGCGCCCGCGTTGCCAAAACCTTGAATGGCCACGGTCGCACCGCGCAACGAGATCTTTTTGACCTTGCATGCTTCTTCCACGACATAGAGCAGGCCGCGCGCCGTCGCCTCGCCGCGTCCCTCGGAACCTCCGATGGAAACGGGTTTGCCCGTGACCACGCCATGCGCGGCGTGGCCGATGGTCATGGCATAGGTGTCCATAATCCAGGCCATGGTTTGCGCATCGGTGTACACGTCGGGGGCGGGAATGTCCTGTGCGGGTCCGATGAGCGGGAGAATCTCGCTGGCGAAGCGGCGCGTCATGCGCTCGAGCTCGCTCTTGGACATGCGCTTCGGGTCGCAGATGACTCCGCCTTTGGCGCCGCCAAAGGGAACGTTCACCGTGGCGGTTTTCCAAGTCATCCAAACGGCCAGCGCCTTGACTTCGTCAAGGCTGACATTGGGATGGTAGCGAATGCCGCCCTTTCCCGGGCCCCGAGAAATGTTGTGCTGCACACGGTACCCGGTGAAGACCTTCACCTGGCCGTTGTCCATCTTGGTGGGAAGAGAAACTTCCAGAATGCGCTTGGGGGTGCGCAGGATCTGGCGCAAGCCGGGATCGAGCTTCAGAAACTCCGCGGCCATATCGAATTGCATTTGCGCGATGCGGAAGGGGTTCAGGTCTTCGCGCGGAGCAATGCGCGGCACGATCGGCGGCGCGCTTATCTTTGTCGGGGTTGTGGGCTTTGCGACCGTGGCCATGGGCGTCGGTCCTTTCCTCTTGAGTTATTCGCTCGTCCGTCCTACGTGGCCCAGATGCGAGATCTTCGGCCCTTTTCTTCCGTCCCTTAAGGGAAGTTCTCTAGCCGTTTGCAGCAAACTTTTTGGAACTAACAACATACGCATCGCGGCAACCGATGGAACAAAAATGCAACAGTCGATCGTCCTCACGCATGGGAATCGAGAGCGTTTCATCGACGTGCATGCCGCAGACCGGGTCGCGCACCAAGCGGCGCGCGGTCTTTGCAGGCTGTGAGGGAGCCGTCCCCTTCGCGGCGTGCTCGGGCGATGAGGCCCGGTTCTCGAGCAGCAAACCGAAAAGGCGGCGAAGCAGCCGCACACTCCAGGAGAGCACCAGCAGCCAAAACAGAAACCGAATGATGCGAGCCAGTATTGTCACGGGCGTCAAAGACCGTCCTTACAAAGCTGGAACCTGCAAAGTCCCAGTCAGGTGAGTGTATGTAAGGCGAAAAGCGCTAGTCAAACGAAAACGCGTCCTTTCAAGAGGTTGCAGGTTGCCCGGTTGCCCCCTGGAAGCCGCACAAGAATGCCTTGAACAAAGCTAAGTCTTTATTTAGCAGTCGCTTATGGGAGGACTCCGGCGTCTTGGTGAGACATGGACGCCAAGGCAGAAGGGAGCATTTTAGTGCCCTCGAGAGGCACTATTTAGCTCCAGGAATGCGGTCGATGCCCATGTATGGGCGGAGCACCTCAGGGATCAGGATGGAGCCGTCGGCCTGCTGAAAATTCTCGACAATAGCAATCCAGGTGCGGCCGACCGCGAGTCCAGAACCATTGAGCGTGTGCACGAAGTCGCTCTTCCCCCCGGCTTTGGGCTTGAAGCGAATACCGGCGCGGCGCGCTTGAAAGGCTTCGCAGTTCGAGCAGGAGGAAATCTCGCGGAACTCATTGCTCGCAGGGAGCCAAACTTCGAGGTCATAGGTTTTCGCGGAAGCAAAGCCCATGTCGCCGGTCGAAAGGAGAACCGTGCGGTGGTGTAGGCCGAGCTTTTCGAGAATGGCCTCGGCGTGGTTGGTCAGGGCTTCGTGTTCCTCGTAGCTTTTTTCCGGATGCGTGAACTTGAACAGCTCAACTTTTTGAAATTGATGCTGGCGGAGGATGCCGCGGGTGTCTTTGCCGGCGGCTCCCGCTTCGGAGCGGAAACAAGCGGTCCAAGCGGTGACGTTAATGGGCAGCTGTTCTTCCGGAATGGTCTCGTCGCGGTAGAGGTTGTGGAGTTCGACCTCGGCCGTGGGAGTAAGCCAGAAGTCGGTGCCTTCCAATCGAAAAAGATCGGCGGCAAATTTGGGCAGCTGGGCGGCGCCGGTGAGCGAGGCGCTATTCACCACGAACGGCGGAAGGATCTCGGTGTAACCGTGCTCGCGGGTATGCACGTCCAGAAAGAAGTTAGCCAGGGCGCGTTCGAGCCGGGCGCCCCAACCCCTGTAAACAGCGAAGCGTGCCCCGGTGATTTTCGCCGCGGCTTCGAGATCCAGAATTCCCGCGCCTTCGCCCACCTCCCAATGCGGCTTTGGCTCGAAATCAAACTTCGGCGGCGTGCCCCAGCAGCGCATTTCCTGGTTGTCGGCAGCGCTGGTGCCCAGGGGAACGGACGGATGCGGCACGTTGGGGATGGTGAGCAGCAGGTCTCGCTGTCTTCGATCGAGTTCGGCAATACGCGCGTCGAGTTCCTTAATTTGGTCGGAAGCCTGTTTCATTTCTGCGATAAGGGCATCGGCGCTCTTTTTTTCCTTTTTCAAGCGAGCAATTTCCTCGCTGGCTTTATTGCGCTGCGCCTTGCGCCGCTCATTGAGGGTGATGAATTCCCGCCGCTCCTTGTCGAGCGCGCGGAAGCCATCCAAGTCAATGGTCAGCGAGCGCTTCTTGGCCATGTCGGCGAAGACGTCGAGGTGCTCACGGAAGTAGCTCAAGTCGTGCATAGAGAGAAAAGAATACCGTAATCGGCGCGCGGCTTGTAGCGGGGCTAAACCCGAGTTTGTAGTCGGAACTGATTTACGACGGACGGGCCACTTCGCTCATCAACGCGAGCAGATTGCCTTCGCTATCCCGAAAGAAGGTCATCCAGAGATCGTAGCCGGGCATCTCGGCGATCACGTGCGGCTCGTCTTCGAATTTGGCTCCGGCCGCCTTAAGGCGCTCCCGAGCGGCGCGAATATCGCCGACCTGGAAATAAAGGATGGAGCTCGGATGGTCGAATTCCGGTTTTTCCGGCTTGTCCAGCATCAGGCGGACGCCGCCACAATCAAAAAAGGACAGTTGCCCGGCGCGGAACAAGTGCGGCAATCCCAGCACATCGCGATAGAAGGCGGTGGCGCGATCCACGTCGTGAGCGTTGATGGCAATCTGCCCGATGCGGGCCAGCGCGGTGCTTTCCTGTGAGTTCATGGCAAGCGAAGCTAGGCGGCCGAAGACGGCTGGGCAGAGCGTGGAACCTCGCTCATCAACTGCATGATGTTTCCTTCCGAGTCCCGGAAGCCAACCATCCAGAGGTCGTAGGTCTCCATGCGCGCGATGAGGCGCGGCGGCGCTTCGATCTTCACGCCGCGGTTGACAAGATGCTCGTGAGCGGCCTGCACATCCGGGACGCGGAAATAGAGGATGGAACTCGGATGATCCAGCTCGGGCGCGCTCGCGGGACCGAACATCAGGCGGACCCCGCCGCAGTCGAAGAAAGCCAGGTTGCCTGCGGTAAACAGCAGCGGCAAGCCCAGCACATCGCGGTAGAACGCCGTCGCGCGGGGCAGATCGTGAGCAATGATGGAAATCTGGCCGATGCCGTCTATGCCTATGGCATGGGCCATTCCGGCATGGCTTGCGGTCGCGTTCATGGGCATTGACCTCCGAGGTTTGATTTAGTTAGCATAGCTAACTATATTCGATGACGGCTGTCAAGCAAAAAAGCGAGGGCCGTAGCGAGCTTCTTGAAACGGCGGACCGGCTGCACTCGGCCGCGATCCACCTTTTGCGGCGGCTGCGGGTACGCGACCGCGAGAGCGGGATTGGGCCGGCGCAGCTTTCCGCCCTATCGGTACTGGTTTTCGGCGGGCCGAGGTCGCTTGGAGAGCTTGCCGATGCGGAGCAGGTGCGCCCTCCGACCATGAGCCGCATAGTTTCGGGCTTGCAACGCGCGGGCTTGGTTAAGCGCGAGGCCACCGAGGACGGACGGCGCGTGCGGCTGCTGGCCACGCCGAAGGGCTCCAAGATGCTTTGGGAAGGACGGAAGCGGCGCATAGAATCTTTGGCCAATGCGCTCGAGTTGCTCGGGGAAACCGAGAGAGGGCGGCTCGCCGAGCTAGCCGGGTTACTCGGACAGATTGTTACGAAAATCTAGAAACGAAAGAGGTACTTCGGTACCGGCGCAAAGTACCTCGGCTGGCAAGACAAAGTACTGGAAAAAATGAGCCGTGCGGCCTATCGACGGCCGATCGAGTTCGAAGGAAACTCACAAGCGTAATCGGAAGTGGTTTGGCCCACTGGAGTTAGAGCTATCTCCTGTGCCGGTCTGCCGCTCGCGAGCGCGGCGGGACGGTAGGAAGGGCCGATCCTCTTTGGATTACTGTTACCCTCCATCCCCCACGCCCGAGCGGCCGGTGCCCCCACCGGCCGCTCACTTTTAGCTTCCAATTCTTGCTTGTAAGGAGCCGGTTAAGTGGGAGATGCAAAGTAGGCTTAGCCGCAACAAAAACGAAAAAGGGGGCCGGTGCAAGCCCCCTTCTTCATAATTGACGCCCCTAAACCGGTAACCGAGTCGAGGATCGGTTCCGGCCACCCCGGGAAGCCAATCTTTGTACGTGGAGAGGAGCGGAGCAAGTCAGTTGCCAGGGGTTCTGGTTCGGCCAAGTCTTGGGAAGGTTGCTGAAAGCACAGAGGTTAGGCAAAAAGTGACGGGCGAACCTTGGTTTCGCATCCGGGAAGCCTACAAAATCCCACAGGAATCTACCCGGGTTCCTACATTCTTTGGGAGAGGGCCCGAGGTCCGGGCGCATGACGGGCCGTTAGTCAGGAGGCCTTCCTCCGGAAGCCACAAGAAATCCACAGGCGGGTCTTAAAAGCTCAAGCTCCGGCGAGAGAGCGGAACAAGATGCGGCGGTAACGCCGCCAGAGGCACCAAGCCGGAATCCCCACGAGGCCGAGCCAGAGCAAAAGACTGGGGCCGGACTCCGCGAGAAAAAGAACTAGGGCCAAGAGGCTCTCGAACGCATTGCGAAAGCCATTGATGCTTGCGTTACGGAGTTGCATCAAGACCGAAGGCGCCGGCGCATTGAGCCGGGCCTTGTACTCTTCGGCGAGCTTCAGGTCGATGGTGGCAAACGCGACGCGGTGTTCCAGAGTTTTTTGTTCGCCTTCCATTTGTTCGATTTCACCCCGGACGCGGGCGATTTCCTGTTCGACATCAAGAACATCTTTGACCTTGCCGGTGCGCGTTCGAAGGATGTCCTGGAGGCGACGTTCCGTCTCTCGGTCATTCTTAATGCGGGCGACGAGATCCGCGTGCTGCGCGGTGACCTCTTCGCCGTTCTGGCTTTCCCCTTCGACCCGGCCTAGGGATTTTAGTTCGTGGAGCGCGGCTTCGAGTTGCGGCGCAGGGATGCGCAGGGAAGCTTCGAGCGTTCTGGCAGCACCCAGTGGAGTGCTGACGTTAAGGCTCGCAGCGTAGCCGTTGTGGCGAGCCAGGACGGCATCCAGTGAGGCGCGCCCAGCGTCGAAGTCCTTCACCACGACAGACAGCGAAACCGTGCGAGCGATCAGGGGGCCGTTTTGGACCCAGCCGTTCGCCGGCACCTCGCTGATAGCCTTCTCATTTAGCTGAGCCTGCGGCCCCTGCAACTTGCCCAGGCTTCCATTGTCGGATTGACCCGAGCTGCGATCCATGGTCTCCGACTTGGCGGAGACACCACCCTGCCCTTCCCAAGGAGTTTTTCGCACAGAATGGGCTTCTGTCTGCCGGCCGTCAGAAACGATCCTAACTGGTGCTACCGAAAAAGCGAGTACCGCAAGGATGACGGAAGCTAGCACCAGTGCCCACGCTTGGCGACGCGAGACAGGAAGGCTTATCCCGAGGGGAGAAGGTCTTTTGAGGGAAGCGACAAACGCAGAAGAAGAAAGAAGGTCTTTGACGCCGGCATCAACAGGCGATGCGGGGACCACCCACCGGGAGAAGGAGCTTGAAGTGTTCCGGAGCGAATCGCGAAGCTGGTGGCAATCGAAGCATTCCTCGATGTGTGCCGAAACAGACTGGCTGCGGTCGGCGGAGAGCTCGCCGTCGAGGAAAGACATGACTTCTTCTGGAGCAACAGGATGCGTTGTGTCATTCATGCGGATTCCCCTTTCTGCGCCGTAGCTTGCGGAGCGGTTTGCGTTCCATGATGCCCCGGGACGTTGTCCGCGGCAGTGGCGGCCGGCTCAAGCAAATCGCGCAGCGCCGTGCGGGCACGGAAAAGGCGGGACCTTACGGTGTTCAGCGGAACCTGCAAAAGATCGGCGATTTCCGCATAGCTGAGTTGCTCGAATTCGCGAAGCATGACGATTTCCCGGTCGAGGGGATCCAGCTTCTCGACGGCGCAGCGGACCCAAAGCCCGGCTTCGGTCGCATCCTGTTTCGAGGGATCAGGACGCGAATTGCGGTGGCCTAGAAAAGCAGCGCGAAAGGCGACCTTGCGGCGGTGGGCGCGAAGAATCTTGAAGCCAATCGCATAAAGATAGGTGCGAAACAAGGCGCGAGGCTCGTAGCGATTGCTGGCGCGAAGCAGTGCGAAGAACGCTTCCTGGGCGAGTTCTTCCGCGTTGGCAGGATCGGAAACGCGCCGACAAAAGAAGCCGTAAACGGGTTGCTTGTAACGATGAAAGAGCTCCGTGAAAGCTTCCGAAGAGCCCTGCGTAAAGGCGAGCATGAGTCGCTCGTCGCTCATACCCGGCCATTGCGGCTCCGCTTGTGGGAATGGATGCGTTGGGCTTGCAGACGTAGGGTTCATTGCTTTTCGCGGAAGAGTCTCCGAGTTTAGAACGAACGCCGGCAATCGGTCTTGCATGGCAAGCTGCCTTGGTCCTCGTAAACGGTAATGTCGCGGAAGGCGGAAAAGTTCCCGCTAGGAGGAAGAAAAGCAAGAAAAAGACCATCTCGAGACGCAACAGAAAGCCGTGAAATCGCGCGAGAGAGCAAGGCCAGTTTAAGCGCCGATCGAGGAGCGGAGGGCGTTAGCGAGGGACTGGCTGAAGCGCTGGACGTCGGCTTCGTGTTCTGCTTCCACCATGACGCGGGCCAGCTGCTCGGTTCCGGAATAACGAAGAACAATGCGGCCGTTTTCGCCAAGAGCAGACTGCGCTTCCGCGAGCGCCCGGGAAACTTCCGGCAGAGAATCGAGCGGCGGTTTCGAACGCACCTTCACGTTGACGATTTGTTGGGGATAATCCCTTAGACCCTCGACGAGCGACGCGATGTTGCCGTGCAGGGAGACGAGGGAAGCCATCTTCACCGCCGTGAGCAGACCGTCGCCGGCGGGACTGTCGTCGAGAAAGATGATGTGGCCGGACTGCTCGCCGCCGAGCACGTTCCCGCTGCGCAACATCTCTTCGAGAACGTAGCGGTCGCCGACGGCAGTGCGAGCCAGCGTGATTTTTTCCTGGGCGAGGATGCGCTCGAGCCCGAGGTTGGACATGGAAGTAGCCACGACGCGATGGCCTGCGAGTTTGTTTTGCGATTTCAAGAAACGCGCGGCGGCAAGCAGCACGCCGTCTCCGTTCACCACTTTTCCCGTTTCGCAGACAAACAGGGCGCGGTCGGCATCGCCGTCAAAAGCAACTCCCAGTCGCGCTTTTTCTGAGACGACCCGTTTCCGCAGCCCTTCCAGGTAAAGCGAGCCGCAGTTCGCGTTGATGTTGCGGCCGTCGGGTGAAACGCTCATGGCAACAGCGTCGGCGCCGAGAGAGCGAAACAGTTCCGGGCCCAGCTTGTGGGCCGCGCCGTTCGCGCAGTCGAGAACCATGCGAAGGCCGCGCAGGTTTGCGCCCGGAAGCAACTTCTTTCTCAAGAATTCCAGATACCTGGCGTCCCAAGATTCATCCGCGATAAGGCGGGCCGGATTTTCCGGCGCCGGTTCGCCACGCTGGGTGAAAATGTCTGCCTCGAGCTGTTCCTCGACGGCATCGGGAAATTTCATTCCGGCGTGCGAGAAAAGTTTCACGCCGTTGTCTTGAAAGGGATTGTGGGAAGCCGAGATCACCACACCCGCCTGAAAGCCGTTCTGGCGGACCAGGCAGGCGACGCCGGGCGTGGTGATGACCCCGGCGAAGGCGACGCTTGCTCCGGCTTGCCTCAGCCCCGCGGCCAGAAGCGACGCTATGTGTGGGCCGGATTCCCTCGTGTCCGTGCCGACCAGGACATGCGCCGAGCCGTGCTCGCGCTTGAGATAATGGCCAAGGGAACGCCCGATCGCATAAAGCGTCGAGTCATCAAGCGGCGCAGTGCCGGGGATACCGCGAATGCCATCGGTTCCGAAAAGCTCTTTGGCCATGAACGAAGGACCGTTTCCTCAAGGCTTGCGGCAGTAAGGGTAGCCGCCGCCTGCATTCGTGAGGAGGACTCCGGAAGTCTAACATAGGCAAGCAGGCGGTATTCGCAACCGAGTGACCAAGGCTGCTCTTCCACAAAGAAAGGCGGGCCGAACTGGCAGACGATGCGAGGAACGCCGCAGTGAGAAAATTAGCTACCCTCAGCCGATGGAGTTTGCGGGAATGTGTTAACTTGTAGCACCGGAGCCGTTCGTGTCCGCCGCCCAGACGCCGCCATCGATCGTTCGCTTCACCAGCACGAGCTTCAGCTTGGGCGTGATCGCCGCGGCGATCATTCTGCTGTTCGTCTACTACGCCGCCGGCGTCGTGATCACGCTGCTGTTCTCCATTCTACTGGCATATTTTCTCGACCCTGCGGTGGAGTTTCTTGAGAAATTCAGGCTCCCGCGAACAGTCGGCGCCGTGGTGATGGTGCTGATCCTCACCGCGGTCATGGCTGCGGTGGGTTACGGGCTTTGGACGCGAATGTCGGATTTCTCCGCGGACTGGCCGAGGTACAGCCGCCATTTGCAAAATCTCGCCACGAACGTGCAGGGCAGAATCCAAGGAATTGCAGGTCAAGTTTCGCAAATTGCGCCAACCGAAGGATCCGCCCCCGGGACCGGTGGACCGGTGGGCGAGGGCGTCATGCGCGCGCTCATCTTCCGAGGCATCGGTTCCCTGTATGCGCTGTTTCTTGAGATTACCTTCATGCCCTTCCTGGTTTTTTTCATGCTGGCGGAAAAGCGGCAGGTGTGGCACGGCACGCTGCAACTGTTTCCCGCGTCGCGCCGCACGCCGGTCAAGGAGACGCTCGAAGACGTGCGCGACGTGCTGCGGGACTACCTCGCGGGCATGACGGTGGTGACGCTTCTGGTCATCGCGGCGAGCAGCCTGTTTTTTTGGGCGCTCGGAATGGAATTCCCTATTTTGACGGGGATCGTGTCCGGGTTGTTGAACATGGTGCCGTACATTGGCGTGGTGCTCGCCTGGTTTCCCGCATTCCTGATTGCACTGGCGAAATGGAACAACGTTGGCCAGTTTGTCTTTATTGCGGCCATGCTTACGACGATTCATCTGCTGGCGTTAAATCTCTTGGGACCGAAATTGGTGGGCCGGCGCGTCCGGCTGAACGCGGTGGCCATTACCATTGCGCTGCTCTTCTGGGGCTGGGTGTGGGGAGGGATGGGCCTGGTGCTGGCCATTCCCATCACCGCAACGCTGCGGGTGGTCTGCGATCACACCGAATCGTGGAAGCCGGTCGGGCGCTGGCTGAGCGGTTGAGACTCGGGCAACCTTTCAAGGATTCACTCTGCCGATGAGGTTCGAGAAGATGAGCAAGAACTTCTTCCTGGTTGCCGGCGCCCTGGCTGCCTGTCTTGGTGCGCCGCGCGCTCGCGCGTGGGGCTGCAAGGGCCACCAAGCCGTCGCGCTCATCGCGGAAAAACATCTTACGCCGGAAGCCCAGCAGTTGGTCGAGACACTTCTCGGCGCAAATCCCATTGACCCCAAGCTCCAACGCTGGTGCGGCAATGCCACTCGAGATCTCCTGATGGATGCTGCCACCTGGCCGGACGACGTCAGAAACGAGCGGCGCAATGGTCCTTGGCATTACATCGACATTCCCCGGGGAAAGCACAAGGGCTCTTTAGCGGAATACTGCGGCGCCGACGGATGCGTGACGCGGGCGATCGAACAGGAGCGCGCCATCTTGAAGGACCAATCCGCGGACCCGCTCAAACGCGCCGAAGCCATCCGTTACATCATTCACTTCGTCGGCGACATGCACCAGCCGCTCCACGTTATCAACAACGGCGACAACGGGGCTAACTGCGTTCCGGTGCGCTACCTGCACCACGAAGCGCTCCTGAATCCCGAGCGCCCCGAGCGCGAAGACTACTCCCCGAATCTTCACCAGATTTGGGATACCGAGATTGTCGAGCGGGACATGGAGGTCTCCAGTCCTCACCGCTATGCGGACGAACTCGATCAAAAGTTCCGCGCGGAAAGCGCTGCTTGGGAGGCAGAGGGTGTGCACGTGGAGAATTGGGCTTGGGAAGTCCACGAGCGGGCGGAATCGGAGGTTTACGACGCATTTTCTACGAAAATTCCCATCGAGCCGGACGTGAAGCCGAAAGGCTGCTCGGACAACAATCACATCGGCAAACGCATGTTGGAGAAGCATCTGGTTGTAGACGAGCCTTATCAGCTGAGAGCCGCAAAGGCCGCAGAAAAGGGCCTTGCCGAAGCCGGCATGCGGCTGGCGATGATCCTCAACGACGCGGCAAAGGAGCCGCGTTCCTATCCCGAGACGCGCAACCGAGCGTCCGTTCTCGACGTCGGCGTGTTTACGGCTGAATGAAGAAGCTAGCCGCTCGCGGCCTCGTTACTCTTTCCCGAGCGCTGCCCACTCCAGGCGGGTTGCGCGACTGGTGCAACGCTTGATGTGCTTTGGCGCTACCTGATGGCCACGTCGGTTCGCGTGGTAAACGCTAGCCGGGTCTCGGAAGGAAACTCGATGTCTTTCTTGCCGGTAGCCGCGGCGCCCGCCGTGCCGGCCCCGGCACCCGCCGCCGCACCAATCGCCGCGCCCTTGCCTCCACCCGCCAGCGCCCCGATGACTGCGCCTCCGGCTGCACCGCCGCCAATAAACCCAGCATCCCGCTTGCCCTTGCCTTTCTCGGTTCTGCCGGCGGAGCTGGTCGCGAAGGTATACGCTTTGCCCTTGACTGTCACGCTGACCAAATGCAGGTACAGTTTCGCCGGCGTCGACAGCCGTCCCGAAGCCTGTACGCCGCTGACGGATAGTTTTGCGGTTGCGCCTTTGGGAATCAGCACCTTGCCGCCGATGGTCACATCCTTGGCTACGGTGGCGGAAACCGGCTGACCGGCTTTTGCGTCCTTGGAACTGACTGGCTGGTCGGTTACTACGGAAATGCGCGTACCTTTTGGAACCGTTCCGGCAGCCTCGGCCAGAGCCCCCAGCATGAACGTTGCCGCAATCGAAGTTGCAACCAAACCAATGCGTAAATTCATCTCCGTCGCCTCCCCCATGAATTGGCTTTTGGGAAGATTCTAGCACCAGGAAATGGTCAGAGCGCCAGGACGCTGCGCGTAGAGAGGCTAAAGATGAAACACCAGTTCATCGGAACCCGGCGCACTCGGTTCCACAAACAGATTGTCAAGCAGTCGCGTTTTGCCGATGAACACGGCGAGCAGAACATAGCAGGCGCGGCTGACCCGCACCACCGGCTCGAAGAACTCGGCATCCACGACTTCCGCATAATCGACCGCCGCGAGCGGCTCGGAATCGAGTTTGCGGCGCAGTGCTGAGTGCAGGTGAGGCGCGTCCCGGTGCCCGGCCTCGAGTTCCTGTTTCGCGGCTTGCAAGGCGCCGACCAAAACCGTCGCGGCCTTGCGCTCCTCGGGATTCAGATAAACGTTGCGGGAGGAAAGGGCCAGGCCGTCCGGTTCGCGGACGATCGGGCAAACTACAATTTCCGAATCGAGATTCAGGTCGCGCGCCATCTGCGTGATGAGGCGCGCCTGTTGCGCATCTTTTCTCCCGAAATAGGCGCGATGCGGCTGGACGATTTCGAGCAGCTTCAGCACTACGGTCGAGACGCCGCGAAAGTGCCCGGGTCGCGACCGTCCTTCGAGCTTTTCGCTGAGCCCCTCGACGTGGACATAGGTCGAAAAGCCCTTGGGATAGATCTCCGCGGCTTCCGGCGCGAGCAGCGCATCGACACCGGCTTGCCTCAGTTTTTCGTAATCGCTGTCGAAGGTCCGGGGGTATTTTGCAAAATCCTCGTTGGGGCCGAATTGTTTCGGGTTTACGAAAATCGAGGCGATGACCGGAGAACACTCCCGCCTGGCCCTGGCGATCAGGGAAGCGTGACCATCATGCAGCGCTCCCATCGTCGGAACCAGCCCGATGATGGAGTTCTCCGAGCGCGCCTGCCGCGCCTTCTCCTTCATCCACGCAATCGTTCGAATGATTTCCACGAAAAAGGGATTTCGAAACTAGGCACCGGCCGCTACCGCGCGCTCGCGGTAGAAGTGCATAAGGTCGGTCAGGATCGGCTCCCCGCCGAGTTGACGCAAAAGCGTGGTTACCTGGCCCCGATGATACGTTCCATGATTGACCAGGTGCTGCATCGATTGCCACAGCGGATTCTTGTACACCCCGAATTTCAGCGTTTTATATTCCATCACCCGATCAAGATCCGTTTGCGCGAGACCGCGCACAAAGCCCAGCAGCCGCGGCTCAAATTCCCTCCAGCGCTCCTCCAAGCTTTGCACATCTTGGAATTGCGTGACATCCGGCAGCGAAGATGGCGAGCGGCCCTGGAAACGCTCGAGCCACAGCCATTCTCCTCCGTAGATGTGCGCCAGCGTGTCGCGAACTGAGCCGAAGCTTGAACCCATCGGCTTCAAGAACTCGTCGGTCGTGAGCTTGGAAACGGCTTGCAACTGACGGCGGTTCGCCCAGGCGTTGTAATCGTAGAGTACGCGCATCTCTTCCGGGGTCATAACGGTCTCCTCCGAGCGAGCTCGAACAGAACAGGTAGTTGAAGTGGTTGGCAAAGCGCTGGTTGCGCCACGGTCGGGTGCCGAAGACCTGCTTCTTCCCGCTTTATCAAATGCGTTGTAAGGCTCCGTTCTTGAGAACGGGGATGTCGGGCGCTTATGGCGTATGGTTCTTTAGTCGCAAGACCCAGGGCCGGGCAGGCCCGACGTGAAGCCTCGGGAGATGCGGCGCGGCAGGGCCGATCGACAAAACAGGAACCCGCCGAAAGTGCTCTGGCTAAGACCAAGCCGGACCTCCGTAGGAATCCTCGCCCTTTCTAAGGGGAGGGAGGATGTCACCAGTCGCCGTCCATATTGACCGGCGCTTCTTTCTCTTCCTTCGCCCGCGGCGCGTGGTAGGACTCCGCATCGGAAGGAAATCCGCCGGAGCGCACGTCCCGGCAATACTGGCGCACCGCGCCGGAAATGATTTCTCCCAGCTGGGCGTACCTTCGGGCGAATTTCGGCAGCGGGGTAAAGGCCAACCCCAGGATGTCGTGCAATACCAGCACTTGGCCGTCACAATCCGGGCCGGCTCCGATGCCAATGGTAGGGATGCGCAATTCGCGCGTAATCTCGGCCGCCAGTTCGCGCGGGACAGCCTCGAGCACGACAGCAAACGCGCCCGCGGCTTCGACAGCGCGCGCATCACGAATCAAATGCTCGGCCGCCTCACGCGTTTTTCCCTGCACGCGGTAGCCCCCGAGAGCGTTCAACGACTGCGGCGTCAAGCCGACGTGGCCCATCACCGGGATTTCCGCTTCGGTGAGCCGCGCGATCAGCTCCAAGCGCCGCTCGCCGCCCTCCACTTTGACCGCTTCCGCTCCCGCTTCCTTCACGAAACGCACCGCGTTGCGAAGCGACTCCGCCGTGTCGGTGTGGTAGCTGCCAAAAGGCATGTCGGCCACCAGCAAGGCGCGCTTGGTGCCACGCCTTACCGCACGCGTGTGATCGAGCATGTCCTCGAGAGTCACCGGCAGCGTGCTTTCGTACCCAAGCGCCACCATGCCTAGCGAATCGCCAACGAGGATCACGTCCACGCCGGCTTCGTCGAGCAGCCGCGCGGTCGGATAGTCATAGGCGGTCAAGCAAGTGATTTTGTCCGGCTTGGAGTAGAAACGCGCACCCCCGGTTTTGCGCTCGAGGAGGTCGGGAACAGTGATTTTGCCGTTCCCGGGATTAGAAACGACACTCATATCGGCCTCCGGTGCCGCTCCTTTACTTCAGGATGCGGCCCTGTACCGTCTGCTAGACCAAGAATAACAAACTCGGATGCGAAGCGCCAAGCCGCAAGGTGCCCGGCCCTCAGCCCGCCAAGGGCCGGGAAGGGATTCCGCTTGACACGTTCCGCTGCTTTATAATACAAAGTACTTCATGGAGGTCGGCATGAATCCATCCATGCGTCCCGCGAAGCTTTTGGCCCTGGCCGTCTCGGAATGGCTGCTCGTTTTGCCCGCGGCGGTGCTTCTTCTAGCAGCTGCGCTGCGTCTCGTCCAGCCCCGCGAATACGAACCTGCGCGCTCGGGCTGGGCGATCTTCGAGTGGGCCGTGGCGCACATCTCGCACGCGGGAGCCGGCCTGCTCTTCATCGCCTTGCCAGGTGTCGCCGCTTTCCTAGGCTGCGTAGCGCTCTCACTCGTGTGGCGCCGAAATGACCTTTTGCGTCAGGACGTAGGCGCCGCACTGGGCGGCCTTCGGCGGCATTTCGCCGTGCTGTTTCTGGGAACGGGAACCCTTGTCGCCGGGGTGATCCTGGCCGCGGTGGTCGCTCACCTCATAACGGACTGACCCGTGCAAAGGACCCGTTCGCTTCTTGGTCGCCGTGGTTTTGCCGGCCTGACGCTGTTCAATGTCTCTGCGGCGCTTGTGCGCGGCCCTTCCACTGGCCGCCTCGGCCGAGCCAGTAACGCACGGCGGAAAGACACGTCGCGTAGGCGTAGAAGAGCGCCGCGGCGGGAAGCGTGAGCGCCCAGACCCAGGAAAGCCCGTAGAATTTCACTGTCCCCACAAAAGAAGCCGCCATTAAAGCGGCGGTTGTGTCTACGAGCAGCCAGGCTTCGCCTGGGTAGGCAAAAAAGATCACCCAGGGGAGCAGGTAGACGACGAACAGACCGGCCAAGGTGCCGAGCAGCAAGAAGACCGAATAGCGGAGCTCGGTGAACGCGACGCGCGCAATCAAATCGCGAATTTCCCTGAAACGAGTATAACGGCGCAAGCTTACGCTCGCTCGAGTCAGTCCCAGCCAGATTTTTCCTCCGCTCCTCTTCACTGCGGCCGCGAGAGCGCAATCTTCAATGACTTCGCCGCGGACCGCGGGCATACCGCCAATGCGCTCGAGGGCTTCCCGCCGCAACAGAATCGAGCCTCCCGCCGCCGCGGCGGTGCGCGCCCGGGGGTCCGCCACCCACCTGGGGGGATAGAGCATCAGGAAAAAATAGAGATACGGAGGGACCAGCAACCTCTCCGGAAGAGCCTTCGCCGGCAGGAAGGCCATAAAGGACGCCAGGTCGAGCGAATCATTTTCTGCGCGGCAGACGAGGCGTCTGAGCGCGTCCGGCGCCTGCTCGATGTCCGCGTCCGCAAGCCAGAAATATTCAGGCGACCTGTCGGCGACTGCGGCAATGCCTTGGTTCGTGGCCCACACTTTTCCGGTCCAGCCGCGAGGAAGCTCGCTCGAGGAACGAATCGTAACTCTTCGCATGGCGGCGGATTCGTCGGCGGCTTTCCGCGCAAGCTCGGCGGTTCCGTCGCTGCTGTGATCATCTACGACCACGACGGAAAACTCGCCGGGATAGTTTTGCTTTGCCAAGGAAGCAACCGAGCGCGAGATGGTTTCCGCTTCGTCGCGAGCCGGAACGATCCCGACCACTCGGGGCCACCGTTTGGGGGACTTCAGTTCGGCCGTGTCCTCATGTACCTGCCAGAAATTCCCCCGAGCGATGAAAAGATACAACCAGATGGCAAAAGGGACGGCGGCGAGCAGAGTCGGGGTCAGAGGCACGCGCTATTGTGCAACAAAAAAGATCGGGAATCCTCCGTTTTCGAAACAAGAAGAGCGCCCTCGGGTGAGGCCGCTTTTCCTGTTTTTGGTTTCGTGCTCGGGCGGAGACCGGAGGGTGAGTCGAGACCCTAAGCCAAGTCTTCGTTGTGGATCGGCAAACGGCGCAGGCGCTTGCCAGTGGCCCTGAAAATGGCGTTACAGATGGCGGGCGCAATCACTGGAACGGTGGGTTCGCCGATCCCGGTTGGCGCTTCCGCGCTGGGCACGAGATAAACCTCAATCGGCGGGGCCTCGTTCATGCGGATCATCGCATAATCGTTGAAATTGGCTTCGACGACCCGGCCGCGATCCACGGTAATCGAATCTTTGACCGTAGCGGTGAGCGCATAAATGGCGGCGCTTTCCACTTGGGCGCGCACGCCGTTGGGATTGACGGCACGGCCACAATCCACGGCGCAAACGATGCGGTTTACCTTGAAGGCCGAGCTCGAAGCGGAGACTTCCGCAACGGCCGCTACATAACTCCGGAAAGAGTAGAAGCCGGCAATGCCGCGGCCCTGCCCTTTGGGAAGAGGCTTGTCCCAGCCGGCTTTTTCCGCAGCCAGCCGCAAAACGCCCTTCAATCGCGAGGTATCGAGTGGATGATTGTCCTCCCGGCCTTCTCCAAACTGGGGGATTTTCCGCGAATCGCCGATGAGCTTCAGTCGGAACTCGAGGGGATCCTGCCCCGCGGCATGCGCCAGCTCATCGACAAAACTCTCGACGACGAAACCGCTGCTGCTGTGCTCGACCGACCGCCACCACGCGCGCGGCGCGCTCGAATGCGCGAGCGTATACTCGATGCGCACATTCGGCGTCGCGTAGGGAATGGTTGCACCGGTGCCGAATTCACCGAGCCCCGGATCGTCAGCCCCCTTCTGACTCCACTTGGCGGCGATCGAAGTGGATGTCTGGAAATGCTTCCAGGCCGCAAGCTTGCCTTCGCCATCGAGCGCGCCCTCTAAGCGGTGATAGGAAGCAGGGCGATAAAAATCGTGCTGCATGTCGTCTTCGCGGGTCCACAACACCATCACCGGCTTGCCTGAGATTTTGGCAACCTGGGCCGCCTCCATCACGAAATCCGCCTGATAGCGCCGGCCAAAGCCGCCGCCCATCAGCGTAGTGTGCACCGTGACTTTTTCAGGAGGAAGCTTGGCGGCTTCCGCGATCACCGCCTGGGCCCACTGCGGCCCCTGCGAAGGCACCCAGGCTTCCGCGCTATCCGGCCTGATGTGGACGGTCGCGTTCATGGGCTCCATGCAGACGTGCGCGGCAAACGGCAGTTCGTAGATGGCTTCCCATTTCTTGGAGGCGGCCCGGAGCATGGCGTCGGCGTCGCCCTCGTTGCGAAGGACGCCTCCGGGTTTGCTCGCGTTGGCCAAAAACTGCTTGCGCAGTTCCTCGCTGGATTCGTTGGCCGCCGTGCCTTCGTCCCACTTCACTTCGAGCGCCTTGCGGCCCTCGATCGCGGCCCAAGAATTGTCGGCCAGGACCGCAACGCCGCCGGTCGTGGAAGCGCCGCGGCCGCTGGTCTTGATCTCGAAAACGTCGCGCACCCCGGTCACCGCCTTGGCTTTGCTCGCGTCAAAGGAAGCCACTTTGCCTTCGAAGACCGGGCAGCGCGCAATCACGGCATAGAGCATGCCCGGAACGCGCGAGTCGATGCCGAATTGGGCCTTGCCGCTGGATTTCGCAGCCGTATCAAGCCGATGCGTGTCGCGGCCAACAATGGTGAAGTCGTCGGCATTCTTCAGCGGAACTTTGTTCAGATTGGGGACGGGCAGCTTTGAGGCATCGACGACCAGCTCGCCGAAGCGGTAGGAGCGCTCCGGATGACCGTGGACGACGAAGCCGTTCTTCGCTTTGCAAGTATCGGTACCGACTTCCCACCTCTTGGCGGCAGCCGCGATCAGCATTTCGCGCGCGGCGGCGCCAGCCTGGCGCAAAGGCAGCCACGAACCAGCCACGCTGCCGCTGCCGCCCGTGCCTAGGTCATAGATTTTAGGATTCGTCGGGGCCTGCTCCACGTGCACCTGCTTCCAATCGACCGAAAGCTCTTCCGCAAGAATCATCGGCAGAGCCGTCCAGACGCCCTGGCCCATCTCTGACTTTCCGAGCACCAGCGTGACGCGATCGTCCGGCGTGATGCGTACCCACGCGTCAAACGGATTCGGAGTCTTTTCCTCCTGATCCTTGGCCTGATCGGCGAACGCGCGGGGAGACAAGTGGAACCCGACCACTAGCGCCGTGCCACCGGCCGCAGTTTTCTTCAGGAAGTCACGGCGATTTACCAGCGGAGCAGTTGCCATCGGACACCTCGGAACGGACTGTGGGAGAGACCCTCAGAATTAAGCCGCGGAATGTTTGCCGGCCATTTCGGACGCGGCGCGGTGAATGGCTTTGCGGATGCGCTGGTAGGTGCCGCAGCGGCAGATGTTGCCGCTCATGGCATCATCGATGTCGGCATCAGTGGGGTTCGGCTTCTTCGTGAGCAAGGCCACGGCGGACATGATTTGCCCGGACTGGCAGTAGCCGCACTGCGGAACGTCTTCTTCGATCCATGCTCTCTGCACGGGATGGCTGCCATCGGCGGAAAGCCCTTCAATCGTGGTGACTTTCTTGCCCACCACGCTCGAGATCGGCGTGATGCAGGAGCGCGTGGCCACGCCATTGATATGCACCGTACAGGCTCCGCACAGCGCCATACCGCAGCCGAACTTGGTCCCGGTCATCTGGAGCGTGTCGCGCAGCACCCAGAGCAGGGGCATGTCGGGGCTGACGTCGACCGACTGGGACTTGCCATTCAACGTGAAACTGATCGCCATGGGGACCTCCCTTCAGAAGGTGGATATCGTACAACAATTTCAATCGGAAATGGGCAATGATCGCTGACTCGAGGGCGTGCCTGTTTTGCCGGCTGCTAATTGCTCCTTGGCCCAGTTCAGGATAATGGTGACCATTTCGGCTTGAAACTTCTTTTCCACAGTAAGGCCGTGGGTCATGCCTTGCACTTCGAGGTAGCGAGCCCTCCCCGGGTGCGCGCGGTTCACCGTTTCTGCGATCGCGGAGCTGTCGGCGCGGCTCATGACCGTGTCCTTCGAGCCGCGAATGACCAGCACCGGTCGATCGACGTTTTGCCAGACTTCCCCCAGGTTTAGCGCTTGCAACTGCTGATAAAACGCCGCCGGGCGTCCGTACTGCCCGCCGGGCGCGTCGTACCACAGATTCCTCCATTGCGCGTGTTGACTAAGGATTTGTCCCGGCGTTTGACCCTGGATGAGGTAGAGGTCATAGAACTCGGCGAACGCTTTCATGGCGTCATTCACTTCGGCAGCGGACTTGCCCGCGTTGGTCAATCGCACGCGCTCGTTTTCGAGCATGTGTTCGTACCAGGTGCGCCCCCAGGCGCCTGCCGCCACAAATCCGCGCACGGCATGAGGCGGCGCGACCAGAGGAGCGAAACCGCCTCCGTTGCTGAGGCCGATCACGATGGCGCGGTCCGCGTCCAGAAATGCGTACTTGCTCATGGACCGGAACGCCGCCTGGTAGCCTTCGAGCTCGGCTGCGAAGTCGGCTTGGTCGCAGGGTGTTCCCTGGCTTTCGCCGACTCCGGGTTTTTCTGTCCGCACCGTGGCATAACCGGACTGGTCGATCAAACGCAGCACGAGCGCGCTAAAGCCATCGGTTTCGCCCTCGGGAGATTCGATGCTGTCGCAACTCAGCCAGCCCACAAAGAACAGCACCGGCACCTTGCCGCTAGCGTTCCGAGGATGGGAGATGAACGTGCGGAGCTCATCGCCACGGGAGTTGGGTACCCAGTCGTAAACGACGTCGGCGTTTTGAAAATGTTCCCGGGGACGCGTCTGCTGCGCGTGGGTCGACGAGGCGACCAGCAACGCAAAGCAGGAAAAGATAGCCGTGGCTCGGGAAGGCACGGGCAAACTCCTTGCCACAGAAGTGCTATTGGCTTCAGACGTCAGCGTTCCCGGGATGTGAGCAGGCTAGTTCCCGGCCACCGCGGCAGGTTTGGGTGGAGCGTTGGGAGCTTGCGGTCGGAGCGGCGGCTCGGGCTCGACGCCTCGCCACCCCACGGGGCGGCCGCGAACGGCTTCCTTGACCGAGCGGAACAGCACCACGTACATCAACTGGCGGTAATAGAAGCGCTGCAGGAGCACGGGAACGAGCAAGGTCCAGTCTTCCTTGCGCTCCAGCGCGAACGCGAGAACACAGGTAAGCACATCAATCAGCAGGAAACCGATGAAGAAGAATACGGAGCGCATCAGATCGCCGGTGGTCGCGTGAATCGTCGGGAGCCAGGAGAGTTGCAGCTTTTCGAGCGCCCAGAGCCCCACCGACCACAGGAACAGTAAATCGATCAGCGGAGAGATGAGCGGGAGCACCAGCTGAAAAACGAAGATATTCGGCAGCGCGACCCAGCCAAGCGTTCCGTACTTCCACCGGAACAGCGTGCTGCTGTGCTTCCAGAAGGACTGCAGCGTGCCAAACGTCCAGCGAAAGCGCTGGCGGATGAGCTGGCCGGGCGTTTCGGGAGCTTCCGTCCAAGCGACGGCCTCTTCGTCGTAGCCAATACGCCAGCCAACGCGGCGAATGGCGATGGTGAGGTCGGCGTCTTCGGCCACGGTGTCCGCGGTGATCCCGCCGGCGGCTTCGATGGCCTGCTTGCGCCAGCCACCGAGAGCGCCGGGAACTACGGTGATGCAATTGAGAAGATCAAAGGCGCGTTTTTCCATGTTTTGGCTGGTGATGTATTCGAGCGCTTGCCAGCGCGTCAGCCAGCGCGAGCGATTACCGACCTTGACGTTGCCCGCGACCGCGCCCACGGTGGGATCGGTGAAGTGGCGGACCAGCTTGCGAATAGCATCGGGTTCGATTTCCGTATCCGCGTCGATGGTCACCACGATCTCGGTCTCCGCCAGCGACATGGCCACGCTCAGCGCCGCCGCTTTGCCGCGGTTCACCTGGTGAATCACGCGCACCCGGGGTTCGCGCGAAAAATGCGCATCCAGCAGCTCCGCCGTTTTGTCCGTGGAACCGTCGTTCACCACCACAATGCGGAGATCGGGATAGTCGGAAAGCAGGACCGAGTTTACGGTTTGCACGATGACGCTTTCCTCGTTGTGCGCGGGAATCAGCACGGTCACGCCCGGCAGCGGCTCGGAAATCTCGGCGCGGTCTGGCCGCAGTTTCTCGATGAACGCCAGGATGCCGATGACGAGCGTGCGCCCGCTAACCAGCACAATTCCGAGAATAAACGTTGCGGTGATGGCCACCCAAAACCAGTGATAAATGCCGAAGATGAAGCCGTCGGCGCGCGCCTCGAATTGTTCCTGCGGTGAAAGCGGAAGCATGACCTCGGCGCGCGTTTTGCCGATAAGTTCAGGAACGGAGACAAACCCATAGCCTTCGGCACGCAGAGCATCGATAAGCTGCGGGAGCGCGATGAGCGTTTGGCTGCGATCTCCGCCGCCATCATGAAGAAGAAGGATGTTGCCTTCAGGCGCCTCGCGCAAGGCGTTCTCGACGATGGTTCGAGCCGGCAGCGGAACGCCCGGGCTCAGCTGCTTCCAGTCGTGGGGGTCCACCTTCTGGCCGACGATGATGTAGCCGAGCTCCTGCGCGGTCGGAAGATGCGACACTTCTTCGGCAAATTCGGGCTGGTGGTCGATGCCATAAGGCGGCCGGAAAAGAAGGGGTTTGGCGCCCACCACGCTTTCGATCAGACGCTCGGTGAGATTGAGCTCCCAACGAATTTGCGTGTTGGAGAGGTTCGGACTTTCCCAGTCCGGATGGGAATAGGTGTGATTTCCGATTTCGTGTCCTTCCGCGTATTCCCGCCGAAGCAGTTGCGGCCACTTGTTCGCCGACAAACCGATCACAAAAAAGGTCGCGGGTACGTTCTTCGCCTTCAGCACATCCAGGATTCTGGGAGTCCACTTCGGATCCGGCCCGTCGTCGAAGGTAATGGCCAGTTTCTTGTTGGCGGCTCCAATCTGATCGATGTGATAGGACAAAGGATAGGAATCGTATCTTTCGCTGGTAATGAGATCGCTTGAAGAATCGTAAGTAAAGCTGCGGTGGCCGCGCTTCGGGGTATCGAGGAAATGCCACACGTCGCCATACCCCTCCAGGATAAGATCCGGTCCCGGGGGAAGGTCTTCGATCTTCTGACGAATGGTGTCATTGGGGCGGGTGGCGTCCCAAATGGGCCAAAGCGAGGTGTCGGCCGAACCAAGCCGCCACAAAGCAGTACCCCGAACTCCCATGCGCTCGCTCGCGCGCAACTCGTTGTAGGCGGTCACCGCGTCGAGCATCCACACTTGATGCACGTGATTGTGCTCGTCATCGTAAGAATAGTGCGGGTTCAGCGAGCGAGAATCGAATTCCACGATGCCGTGAAGCGGGTCCGCCGGAGCATTCCCGACGACTTGCGCCTCGGACTCAAAGGCGTGTAGCAGCGCTTCCTGAATGGAAAGATTCTGCGCCGCTTCGTGGGTTTTCTGCGCGTCTTCCGACCAGTCGTACGCGTAGCTGGCCACGGCGACAATGAGTTTCGTTGGCGGCACGACCTCGCCAATCTGTCGAAGGTTTTCGACGTACCAATCCTGGGAAGCGATGGGTCCTGGCGGCGAGGTCTGCCAGTGTTCGTCGAAGTTAAACAGCACGATGGCGTCGCATTGTTTCGCGAAGAATTCGTAATCGTAGGCGTCGTCGCGCGCCGGCAGTGCAAGCATGAGCTTCAGGCCCACCGCATGCAGCGCCGGCCCGAGTTCTTCTGCGAACTCCCGGTAATGCGCCTGGCTGGTGTCGGGGACCTCTTCGAAATCCACGACGATGCCGGCTTCGTGCGATTCGACCGCAAATTCCACGGCGTCGTGGACCAGCCTTTGGCGCGACCGAGGATTCTCGAGCAGCTTCACCATGTCGTCGATGCGCCAGTGAACGCCGTCATAGTTGTTCAAGAGCGCCATCATCGGCAGTTCGACGGGAGGATTCAGAGATTTCATCCACTGGTGCAACTCGTCTTGTTTCAGCAGACTAACGGCTTCCGACGGCGAGGCCTTGACGCGATTCTGGCCGTGCTCGTAATCCACGACGGTCAGCGCGCCGTCCTCGCTCACGGCGTGCAGCTGCTCCGGGAGGAGCAGGTCGATTTCGCGGTAATGCTTCTTCAAAGAGGCGAGGCTGTTGGGATCCCAGCTGACGAAAAACGCAGCGCGCACCGGGTCGTAGCTGGCCGGCACGGTTCCGATACTGGCCACACGACGGCGGCGGCCTTCACGGACCGGCTGAGTCTTTTTTTTCGTTTTCAGTGCGTGATAGCCGAGCTTGGTGTCGGGAAGCAGCCCGGCGGGCAAATCGACGCTCACGGCAATGGTGATGAAGAAATACGCCAAGAGCACCGTGAGCAGCGCTCCGCTGATCTCCAGCACACGGCGAGTGCGGCGCCAGCGCACACGCTCCGCGTCGTAAAATATCGGTCCACGTTCTTTCATTGAATCTGCTTAGCCCTTCGGATGGCCGCGAATCCGGCTTCTGGCTGCGGCGAAGCCTTCCGCGCGATTCCTTCGCCTCTATTGTAAGATGCGTTTCGCCCATGAAGCGAATTTTCTCGAGCCGGGTTTTCCCGTTGGCGGTAGGGCTTGGCCTGCGCTTGCTTTTTGTCGTGCCCTTTCCGGCAACTTCGGGCGACACCGTTCTTTACGAGCAAATCGCCACAAACTGGCTGAAGCACCACGTCTATGCCATGGATGTGCATGGCGCGCTCACTCCGGTGGACATGAGAATGCCGGGATATCCCGCGTTTCTGGCCCTGATTTACGCGCTCACCGACCGAACCGGGGAATCCGCGCGTCTGTGGGTCATGCTCGCGCAAATTCTTGTGGATCTTCTAGGCTGCCTGGTGATCGCGCGCCTGGCCAGGATTTTGACTTGCGCTTCGGAAAACGAAGCGCAGGGTGAGCGAGCGTACGCCTTTGCGCTGTGGCTCGCCGCGGTTTGCCCCTTTACCGCGAATTACACCGCCGTACCTCTCACCGAGGTTTTCGCGTGTTTTTGGACGGCGCTGGCGTCCTCGGTTCTCGTGGTGGCACTCCAAAGAGTGAAGAAACCGGGTTTTCTCTTGAGCAGCTCGCACGTGCCACGGGGCCGGAGCGTAGAGTACGCGGCGCTCGGCGCGGGACTCATCGCGGGTATGGGCGCCTTGTTCCGTCCGGAAACCCCCCTGCTGCTGGTCACCGCCGCGATGGTGCTCGGCGTATTGCTTTTTCGGCTTGGTCAATTTGCCCGCTGGTGTTTGGCCACTGTGGCGATGATCGTCGGATGCCTCGTGGTGCTGTCTCCCTGGGCTTTGCGCAACTTGCTGACATTCAACGAGGTGCAATTTCTCAACCCGAAATATTCCACTCTTCCCGGCGAGCTAGTGCCCTACGGCTTCATGGCCTGGGAAAGGACCTGGCTCTACCGCGTGCGCGATTGCTATCTGGTGCCCTGGAAGCTCGATGAAGAGGCCATCCAGGTCGACGATATCCCTTCTCGGGCCTTTGACTCGCCTGCCGAGAAGGAGCGCGTCCGGGACATTCTCGAACAATACAACGAGGACTTGACGCTTGGGAAAGAAGAGGACGATGCGCTCGGCCAAATCGCGCGCGAACGGGTTCGCCGTCATCCCTTGCGCATCTTTCTGTGGATTCCTCTGGCGCGCGCCCTGGCCATCTGGTTCACGCCGCGCATCGAGCTCTTGCCAATTTCGGGGAACGTCTTTCCCTTGGCCGAGATGTATGATGAGGATCCCGCGGATCAGGGATTCACCATTCTGTTTTTCTTCCTGAACGTAGCTTACGTGGGCCTGGGGGCGTGGGGCGCCGGTAGACTCTGGCGCGCGGGCTCGGCCGTCCGGCCCGTTGTTGCTTTTTTGGTTCTCTACATGCTGCTGCGCACGGCGTTCCTGACCACGCTTGAAACGCCTGAGCCCCGCTACGTGCTCGAATGCTTCCCGGCGCTCATAGCCCTGGGAGCCGCCGCAATCGTCGGCGGAAGAGGTGTGGATGAGACTCAGCGATCCTCGGCAGGTTCCGGGTGAATGGTGACGCGATAGATTTGTTGAAACTTTTCCTTTACGCGATCTTCCAAAGCGGCGGTCACATCGTGGACTTGCGTGATGGGCAGCTCGCTTTTCATGGTGCAGTGGCAAGACACTAGAATATGACGCTCGACCTGCCGCACGCGGACGTCGTGACAGTTCACCAATTCATCGAACTCCGACGGCAGGCGGTTCAGGAAATCCTCGATGGCCTTGGCGAGTTGCTTCATTTCGCCGAGGCCTGCGTCGGGCGTGGCGATGTGGCGCCCCAGCGGCTCGATGTGGATGTTTACGTCAACAGCGCCGTCGCGCAGTTCGCGGATCTGGTCTTCCAACTCACTGGCCTGGCGATGGGCCTCGCGCAAGCTCAGATTCTCGTCCACTTCCAGGTGCAACTCGATGAAGAGCCGGCCGTCCTGCTGCGAGGCTCGCACCTCGTGAATCTCGAGTCCCATGCGCTGGGCGAGCGCGCGGATCGCCTCGAAAAGATGTTCGCCAACGGGCGCGCGCGGCTCCACGTGCACCATCACATCCGAGGGAACAATTTCGCCGATGCGCTTCTCGATCGCATCGGTCAGCGTATGTACCTGTTCGAGGCTGGCGGACCGTGGCACGCTGACGGTGGCGTCCACGAAGTGACGGTTGCCGGCTCGGCGCACCCGCACTCGCACCACATCGAGCACGCCTGTCATTCGTTCGAGCGCCAGGGCGATCTCTTGCTGCAACCCCTTCGGCGCCGCGTCCAGGAGCGCGTCTAAAGTGCGCCGGCCAAGCTGCGAGCCAACCCATAAGATCACGGCTGCGACCGCCAGGCCGGCAAGCGCGTCCGCGTAGACAAGCCACGGCAGATCCCAGGTTTCGCCGGCCCACACCAGCCCGATGCCGACCATGACCACGGTGGTGCTCCATACATCGGTCGAAAAATGCAGCGCGTCGGCCTCGAGCGCTTCACTCGAATACTTTCGTGCCGCGCGCTCGAGGGCGCGCGCGCGGGTCAGGTCAATCGACAGTGCTCCGAGCAGCACCACGATCGCCATCAAGCTCGGCTGAATATGCACGGTGCGGAAAAACAGCCGGGCGAACGCTTCGTAAATGATGTACAGGGCCGTCAGCAGGAGCAGGCCGGTCTCGACAAAAGCGGAGAAATTCTCGAATTTCCCGTGCCCGTAGGGGTGGCGTTCGTCCGCAGGCTGGTCCGACATGCGAACGGAGAGGAACGTAATGATGGCGGCAAGCAAATCCAAACCGGAGTGCAAGGCCTCGGAAAGCACGCCAAGACTTCCCGTCCGCACCACCAGAAAGGCCTTCAGGGAGACCAAAAGCGTGGCGGAGCCCACGCTCAGGAGCGCAGCGCGCTTCTTCCCACGCGCCTCCTCGATTGGAGCAACCACTTCCATCGAGGGTCTAGATTATCCCAGATTCCGCATTCCCTCGAGTGCCAGGGAACAACCAGGAATCGCGTGGATTATTTCGCCGCGGTCATGGGGGGTGGCGGCAGCAGCGCCAGCCGTTTGGCTTCGGCGCGCTCGCCACGTATTTCCACTTCGTCGAACAGCAAAGAAGGCGCGACGATC
>Ga0182036_10000099_pt1 | contig 37712 bp, 30 predicted proteins | sample sta12Cox44000080_FD_125966 | JGI IMG/M metagenome (GOLD analysis project Ga0182036, IMG submission 125966) | Lab enrichment of tropical soil microbial communities from Luquillo Experimental Forest, Puerto Rico - statoxic.12C.oxic.44.000.080 | ecosystem: Environmental > Terrestrial > Soil >...
ATTGCCACGCACGGAATATGATTCGTATTATCGATGGGCGGCTTTCGTGCTCTTTGCTAGCCTGTCCAACCATTTTCGAATGATGGTCCAGCGTGACTGCCCAAGCCCCCGGAATTGGTGACGTCGGCGCCAGCGCGCACACCTCGCTTGCGACATGGCTACACGGCATTGGTGTGCGTCAAATCCGCCTCGTCACTGGCCTGGTAATGTTCGCTTACATTTTTTCTCATTTCTTCAATCACGCCCTTGGCAATATTTCCTACGACTTGATGGAGACCTGGCTGAAATATCACGTCTGGTGGTGGCGGATTCCGATCGTTAACGACACCCTCTACCTTGCCGCCATCGTCCATTTCTCGCTCGGCTTGTGGGCGCTCTATCAGCGGCGACATTTCCGCTATTCGATTGCGGAGATCACTCAACTTGTTCTGGGACTGAGCATTCCGCTTTGGCTCGCCAGTCATCTTGGGGCCGAGCGCGTAGGCGGACTTCTCTTCGGATGGCCGCCATTCAACTACGCCTCGGCGCTTTACACTTACTGGGTCACGGAGCGCTACAACATCGCCGTGCAGTTCATTTCGTTAACGGTCGCATGGACGCACGCCTGTATCGGCCTCTATTTCTGGCTGCGGTTAAAATCGTTCTTCGATTGGGCGGCCCCGATACTTTTATCCATCGCGATTCTCATGCCGCCTCTCGCAATGATCGGCGCGCATCATGGTGGTCGCGAGGTCGCGGACCTCGCCGAGGATGCGGAATGGCGCAACGAAAACCTGAAGCGGGTTCCAGCTGCGCAGGCGCGAGTGATCACCCTAATCAGTCTTGTATATTTTCCCGTCGCCTATGGCGCCGCAATCGGATTGGTTTTCGCCGGGCGTGGCCTTCGTTCACTTCGCGAGCGCAGGCGCGGCATGGTTACAATTTCATATCCAAACCGACAGGTGCGCGTACCAAAAGGCCTGAGCGTTCTGGAAGCCAGCTTGCGGCACAAAATTCCGCACGCCAGCGTGTGCGGCGGTCGCGCGCGCTGTTCCACCTGCCGCATCCGCGTGGTGAGCGACCGCAGCAAGTTGCCAAGACCGTCAGGCCGGGAGGCGTTCGTGCTCGAGAGTATCGGCGTTTCGGCAAACCCATCGATTCGACTCGCGTGCCAGTTGCGGCCGCAGACGGACATATCCGTCATTCCGATTCTGCCGGCAAGCATGAATGCGGAACTGTTGCGCAAAGGCAGCCGCATGAACATCGGCAAGGAGCACTACATCGTCAGCATGTTCGTTGACATGCGTGGATCAACGAAGCTAGCCGAGGCGAGGTTGCCGTTCGATGTCGTATTTCTCATCAATCGGTTCCTGGGTGCATGCTCCCAAGCGACGCTCGATGCGGGTGGCCAACCCAACCAATTCGTCGGAGATGGCGTGCTTGCTCTTTTCGGAATTGAAGTGGACGCGAAGACAGCGTGCCGCCAGGCGCTGCGCGCGGCTGCCAACGTTGCGACCAACGTGGACTACATGAATCGTCAGCTCGCATCGGACCTTCCCGAGCCGATCGAGTACGGTATCGGCATCCAGGGTGGCGAAGTGATCATAGGCGACATTGGTTTTCAGGATCACACCGTTTTTACGGCGCTTGGCGATCCCGTCAATGTGGCAGCGCGTCTGCAAGACATGACGAAGGCGCTTGATTGCAAGGCTGTGATTTCTGACGAGGTCTTTACGACCGCCGGCATCGCCACCGGTTCGCTGGCGCGTAGGGAGGTCGCAATTCGCGGCCGCGAAGAGGCGATGATCGTGCGTGCAGTAACGGATCCTACTGTGCTTGCGAGCCTTGTGGAGGCGCCCACCCCGCAGGCGCCGGTGTCATAAGCCCGATAGCGACGACCGTTCTCATGCTGCGGCAATGCCGACACTCTGAACGGCACAGGGCTTGCATTCTAAGGGGCAGGTGGAGGTAAGGGATGGACGCGCGGACAGAGTTGCCCGCTGGGTCGGGTATTCGCACGGGCGGTAGCGTCCAGCCGCCTTTGTCGCGGTTTCTGGAGCGTTGTCATGCGGAAGTCGTCGGAGATAACAGCGGGGCCGTAGCCGATTACATACCCCAACTATCAAAAGCCAATCCCGGTGACTTCGGTATCAGCATTGCGACCACCGACGGCTACGTCTACGAGGTCGGCGATAGCGACGTCCCTTTCACGATCCAGTCGATTTCAAAAGCCTTTGTTTTTGCGCTCGCTCTCGAGACGATTGGTGCCGAACGGGTTGAAAGCGTCATCGGAGTTGAGCCAAGTGGCGAAGCTTTCAATTCAATCCGCCTGCGCGCAGACAACCGGCCTTTCAACCCTATGGTCAATGCCGGTGCAATCGCGTGCTCAGGTCTCATCTACGATACGGAAGGGAAGGACGCTTTTGGGCGCATCCTCGCAACGCTGAGTGCTTTCGCTGGCCGGAAACTTGGCGTAGACGAAGCGGTATTTGCCTCCGAGCGCGCGACCGGAGACCGTAATCGGGCGATTGCTTATCTTTTACGCAACTATGCTGTCATAAAAGGCGACGTCGATGCCATTCTGGATGTCTATTTCGGCCAGTGTTCGGTCCTCGTCACCGCTCGCGATATCGCGGTCATGGCGGCGACACTCGCTAATCGTGGCCTGAATCCGCTGACCGGCGACCAAGTTGTCAGTCCGTATGCCGTTGCCCGTACTTTGTCCGTGATGACCAGTTCGGGCATGTACGATTATGCGGGCGAATGGATCTACCGCGTCGGCATGCCGGCTAAGAGCGGCGTCGGCGGCGGCATTGTAGCGACACTGCCCGCGCAACTTGGGCTCGGTACCTATTCGCCGCTTCTCGACAGCCACGGGAACAGTGTCCGCGGGTTGCGCGTGTGCGCGGCTCTCTCATCGCACTTCGATCTGCACCTGTTCAATCGCGGAGGCGACGTGAGAAATGGCATCGTTGCCGACTATGACATGGGCGGCGTCTCCTCGCGCCGCAATCGGCAGCCGCACGAGCAGAAGATTCTCGACGAGCATCACACCGACTGCCATGTATTCGAACTTACCGGCGCACTGACATTCGGGTCGATCGAGTATCTGTCGCGTCGCCTGGTGCAAGGTCAGCCGCGGTCCCAACTCGTCGTGCTTGATTTTAACCGTGTGCCGACAATCACACGGGCGGCGGGCCGGCTGCTTGCGGCTAGTCTCTCCGAGTTAAGTGCAGTCAACACGACGGTGATCCTGTGCGGATTGCGGCCGCAATCGGCGGTCGATGCGACCATGAAGCCCCTCATCGAACCGCTCTCAAAGCTGCGAAATTTTCCTGTTCTCGATGAAGCTATCGAATGGGCCGAGGACCAGATCATCTATCGTTACGGCGGATACGGGCGGCTGCACGATCCGACGACGTTGCCGGAACAGCTATTGCTTGGCGGCCTAACGACCGGCGAGATTGAAGCGCTTGAGGCCTTGATGACGCCGCGGACATACCAGGCCGGCCAACGCATCATCGGTGCCGAAGAGTCGGCGTCATCACTGTTCTTTTTGCAAAGCGGCATGGTGAGCGTGAAGCTAACGAACGGTGTGCGCCTCGCGACGCTTGTCGCCGGCATGGTGTTCGGGGAGATGGCGCTGCTCGAGGATCGACGCTCCGCGGACGTGTGGGCGGATACGGTGGTTCAATGTCTCGAATTGCCACTGAGCGCCTACGCCGGATTTCGCGAAAAACATCCGGAGGTCGGGGAGCGCATCGTGCGCAATCTCGCCGTCCTTTTGGCCAAGCGGCTTATCCTCGCCAATACAAAGATCGATCTATTGACGTCGTATTAGACCTTCACACCTTCTCGACAAAGCTGTCCACCACACGCTTTTCGCCGGCCTTGTCGAAAGCGATGGTGAGCTTATTGCCGTCCACTGCCACGACATTCCCGTTACCGAATTTCTGGTGAAAGACGCGCTCGCCCACCGCAAAAGACGAAACCGTGCCGGTGGATCTCGCCACAAGCTCGCCCTCGATTGTGAGCGGGGCGCGACCTTGGCGTTTTGTGGTGCGGCCTCGGGACTTCCCGCCCGAGGGTCGATCAGGATCGCTCGGATCGTCATCAAAAACGCCGTCCGGAACGTAACGCGGCTGGCCGTTGTCGTAGAAGCCACCGCGACCCTTGCGGGCCTGCGCGCGTTGCCAACCGGGTGTCGTGTAGCCGGAACCGAAGGCGTTCATCTCATCAAAGCGCGAAGCTCCATAGCCCGACATTCCGAACCCGCCGGCCCCTCCCGCGGCCTCTTTCACCTCGACCTGCGCTTCAGGCAATTCATCGAGGAAGCGCGAGGGAACTGTCGAAGTCCAAAGGCCGTGAATGCGGCGATTGGTAGCAAAGTAGATCTTGGCCAGTTTGCGCGCGCGCGTGAGTCCGACATGCGCTAGGCGGCGCTCTTCCTCAAGCCCGGCGCGGCCACTTTCGTCGAGCGAGCGCTGATGTGGGAAAAGGCCTTCTTCCCAACCGGGCAGAAACACGCAGTCAAATTCGAGCCCCTTTGCCGAATGCAAGGTCATTATATTGATGGCTTGCTCGGAGTCCGCGCTGTCACGGTCCATGACAAGCGAAATGTGTTCGAGGAAGCCCTGTAAGTTCTCGAATTCCTCCATGGAGCGGACCAGTTCCTTGAGGTTTTCCAGGCGGCCGGCAGCATCGGCGGAACGGTCTTTCTGCCACATCTCGGTATAGCCGGACTCATCCAGCACTATTTCCGCGAGTTCGGTGTGCGGCATCGAATCCTTCTTGGCGCGCCAGCGCTCAAAGGCCGCCATCAGGTCGCGCAGCGCAAGACGCGGCTTTGGCTTCATCTCGTCGGTTGCCGAAAGCTGGCTTGCTGCTTCGGTCAGCGGGATGCGCCTTTTGCGCGCGTGGTCGTGCAGCATTTGCAAGGTCGCGTCGCCGAGGCCGCGCTTTGGCACATTGACAATACGCTCGAAGGCAAGGTCATCCGCTGGTTGTGCGATGACGCGCAAATAGGCGAGGGCGTCACGAATTTCCGTACGCTCGTAAAAGCGCGGGCCACCGATCACGCGATAGGGTAGCCCGAGCTGGATAAAGCGGTCTTCAAATTCACGCATCTGGAATGATGCGCGCACCAGGATCGCAATTTCATCGAGGGGATGATCCTCGCCACGCTCGCGCGCGGCACGTTGAAGCTGTTCGATTTCCTCGCCGATCGCGCGCGCCTCTTCTTCGCTGTCCCATGCGCCGGTCACCTGTACCTTTTCGCCCAGTTCGTCCTCAGTGCGCAGCGTCTTGCCCAAGCGGCCTTCGTTGTGAGCGATGAGGTGCGATGCAGCCGCAAGAATATGTCCGGTGCTGCGATAATTCCGCTCCAGGCGAATGACCTTCGCGCCTGGGAAATCGTGGTCGAACCGCAGGATGTTATCGACCTCCGCGCCGCGCCAGCCGTAGATCGATTGATCATCATCGCCGACGCAGCAGATGTTTTTGGGAACGCGCAGGAGGTTTGCGCTCTGCTCGGTCATTTGCGAGCGCACTGGAAGCGTTATACCGGATTCCGCAGACTCAGCGGTAGCACTAATCTGCGGGTCCGCCGGTTGATCGCGTCCCGGAACGACCGTCATCCAGCCCGACGGAGGCTGCGCCAGCAATTTCAGCCAAAGGTACTGCGCGACGTTTGTGTCTTGATATTCATCGACGAGGATGAATTTAAATCGCTCCTGAAAATTTCGCAGCACATCAGCGCTCTGACGGAATAGCCGGATATTCTCGAGCAGCAGATCACCGAAATCGGCAGCATTCAGTGTCTTCAGCCGTTCCTGATAGGCGACGTACAGTTTCTTGCCCTTACCATTCGCAAAGCTTGCTGCTTCCCCCGAGGGCACTTGTTCAGGTGTAAGACCGCGATTTTTCCAGCTATCGATCAGAATGGCCAGAACACGTGCAGGCCATCGCTTCTCGTCGAGCTTCTCAGCTTCAAGGATCATCTTGATCAGCCGGACTTGATCATCCACGTCGAGGATCGTGAAGTTGTTCTTCAGACCAACCATTTCGGCGTGCCTTCGCAGGACTTTCACACCGATCGAATGGAAGGTGCCGAGCCACGGCATGCCCTCGACGATCTGCCCCACCATCTGACCGACGCGATCCTTCATTTCGCGGGCAGCCTTGTTGGTGAAGGTCACGGCAAGGATTTCCGACGGCCGCGCCCGACCGAGGTTGAGAATGTGCGCTATGCGGGTCGTGAGAACGCGCGTCTTACCGGTTCCGGCCCCGGCGAGGACCAGCACGGGACCGTCGAGAGTTTCCACTGCCTCGCGTTGCTCTGGGTTGAGGTCGCCGAGGTACGGCGCGGCCCTCGCGCCAAGCGCGCGCGCGGCGATGCCGCCGGCAACCGGTTGCGGGCTCAATGGAGCAGGGTCGTTACGCTTGGGCTCGGCCATTTGTCGGTAAGGGGCGGCAATGCCACCGGAATGATTCTTTCAACGTCTAAGATGGCATTGGTAGACGCCAATTTCGAGGCCGGACCGGCTCTTGTCGGGCTCTCCTTACCGATTTAGCGTGATTTTTCCTGCTTATTTCCACACAGCCTGGGGGGATTCCGTGCGATTGAAGGACAAGGTGGCATTGGTCACCGGTGGCGGCCGCGGTATCGGCCGCGATATTGTTTTGGCGTATGCGCGCGAAGGCGCCCATGTCGTCGTCAACGACGTCGATCCCGCCACAGCCGAGGCTACGGCAAAGGAAGCTGCCGTGCTCGGCAGCAAGAGCCTCCCGGTTGCCGCCGACGTTGCCAAGGCGACTGAGATCAATCGTCTCGTCGAAACGATCATGAAGGAACGCGGGCGCATCGACATTGTCGTGAACAACGCAATGAAAATCGTGCCAGGAAAACTGGAGGCGCTTCCAGAAGCGGCGTGGGACACGACGATGAATATCGGCCTCAAGGGCGCGTTCATGGTGAGCCAGGCCGCCGCAAAGCACATGATCGCCCAGAAGTCCGGCAACATCGTCAATATCGCCTCTATCGCTGGCCTTTTTCCTTACAACTGGGCTGGCGCGTACAGTGTGGTGAAAGCCGGGTTGATCATGCTGACGAAATTGCAGGCGATGGAATGGGCGCCTTATGGCATCCGCGCAAACGCAATCACGCCCGGGTATATCCGCACGCCCGGTACAGAAGCCATGTACGCCGATCCGGAAATCTATGAAGGCCGCCGCAAGGGTGTACCAATGGGCCGGGTCGGATCCGGCGAAGACATCGCAGGGCCGGCGATTTTTCTCGCAAGCGACGAGTCGCGTTATACGACCGGGAGCGTAGTCGGCGCCGATGGCGGGCAGGCGGTTGGCTATTTCCTCACTGTGCCAGGTCGCAGGTTCTCTGGCGGTCGGATTGATTAACAACGTTATCTTGCACAGCCCGCGCATGACGCCGAGGGCATCTTGAACACGCAAGTCATTATTGTGGGCGCCGGACCGGTGGGGTTGACACTGGCAATCGATCTTGGCCGCCGCGGCGTGCGCTGCATTCTGCTCGAACAGAAAGAGGCGCCGCAGTTTTTGCCCAAGATGGAACGGTGCAACGCCCGCACCATGGAGATCTACCGAAGGCTTGGAATTGCACAGAAAATACGGAAGGCCGGCCTTCCGCGCGATGTACCAATGGATGTTTTCATCGTGACGTCGCTGATCGAGCCGCCGCTTTTGCACTTGCCGTACCCATCGGTCGCGCAGGCTCAGGCGGAGATCGCCGCATGCTCCGACGGCTCTATGCCGCTCGAGCCCTATCAGCTCATTTCGCAGTACACGCTCGAGCCGCTGCTCAAGTCGGTTGCAGAAACCTTGCCGACCGTTGATGTGCGCTATGGAAATGAATTCATCTCGTTCGAGCAAGACACCGCCGGCGTGTGTGCCCGCGTTAAGTGCGGTGACTCAACGATCGAATTGAGCGCGCACTACCTCGTCGGTTGCGATGGCGGCTCGAGTAATGTGCGTCGCCAACTCGGCATTAGACTGCAGGGTGAAGCCAATCTCCTGCAATTAAGGCAGGCGCTCTATCGCTGCGACGCGCTGTTCGAGCGCATCCCGATCGGCAAAGGCCGCCACTATCACGTTGCCGACGCGCATTCGACTTTCCTGATTGTGCAGGACTCGACCCGTCATTTTACCCTGCACTCGGTTGTCGACAGCGATGACGACATGAAGACAATGTTCGAGCAGACGGTTGCCATGCCGGTCGATTACGAGATGATGTTCTGTGCGCCTTGGCGCCAGAACCTGCTGTTGGCCGACCGCTATGGTTACAAGCGCGTTTTCCTTGCCGGTGATGCTGTGCATCTTGTGATCCCGACAGGCGGCCTCGGAATGAACAGTGGGGTTGGCGATGCCGTTGACCTGTCGTGGAAGCTTGCCGCCACGCTGAAAGGGTGGGGTGGCCCGGCGCTACTCGCATCCTACGAGATTGAACGTCGGCAAATCGGTTCGCGCAATATTGAAGCCTCGCGGCATGCTTCGCGCGGCCGACGAGCCTGGCGGGCGGCCTACAAGCCCAACATTCGCGACCGGACGCCAGAAGGGGCTGCTACCCGGGCCAACCTCAGCCGTATTGCCGATGTCGAACAGCGCAAGAGTAACGAAATGATCGGTGCAGAACTTGGCTATCGTTATGCAGCTTCACCGGTCATTTTCCCAGAGGTAGGCGACGCGCCGGAAACCGATTTCATGAACTACGTTCCGACATCCTGGCCGGGTGCCCGGCTGCCGCACGTGTGGCTCTCCGACGGAACGGCATTGCATGACCGCATTGGCGACGGCTATACGCTTTTGTGTCTTCGGGGCGCGCAAGCAAACACCCCCGCGCTCGCCCAGGCCTTTGCCTCTTTTGCCGCACCATTTTCGGTCGTCGAAATCGATGAGGAAAGGCCACGCGATGTTTACGGCTATGATCTGCTGTTGCTGCGGCCCGACCTTCATGTGGTGTGGCGCGGCAATGGCTTGCCGGATGACCCGGCAAAACTCGCCGCACTGGCGACGGGACACTGAAGATCGAGTGCAAAAGAGCTCCGAATGCTGAAGAAAATCGCGCTTACGCTCGCCTGTGGCGACTATGAAATCGTCCGCCCGCTCCTCAATGAGAAGGTCGAAGTCGATGGCGTGGATCTGACGGTCCTGACGGACATGGATTCCGCTACGCGCCATTGGCGGTTCGTGCGTAACGGCGAATTCGATGTAGCGGAGCTTTCCGCGTCGTCTTATCTCGCGGCGCATGACAACGGACTGCCATTCCGCGCCATTCCGGTATTTCTCCATCGCCGTTTCCGACACGGTTTCATGTTCATTAACACTTCAAAAGGCATTACGAAGCCTGCTGACCTGCGCGGCCGAAAAATAGGCGTGAAGACGATGATGACGACTGCTGTATTGTGGATGCGCGGCATTCTCCAGCATGAATATGGCCTGCCACTGAATAGCGTGGAGTGGATTGCCGAGATCGAGGACGACGTAAAAGTCACCCTGCCTCAGGATATCAAGTATTCATGCCTCTCTGACGACAAATCGGTGGAGACTATGTTGGCCGGAGGCGAGCTTGATGCGGTTTTTCATTCTGATCTGATCAAGCCGTTTGTTGCCCGGGACGCACGCGTTGCGCGCCTATTCCCGGATCACAAGGCCGAAGAGGAGGCCTATTTTCGGAAGACCGGCATTTTTCCGATCATGCATGTTCTCGGTATCCGCCAGGCCCTGGCGGAGGAGTATCCGTGGCTTGCCGTCAATCTCTTCCAGGCCTTCAACAAGGCGAAGGACGCCGCCATGAAGCGCATGGCCAATCCACGCATCGTTCCGCTCGCATGGTATCGTGACGCATGGGAGGAGCAGGAACGCGTACTCGGTTCTGACCCGTGGGAATACGGATTGACGGAGGGAAACCGCAGGGTTCTCGAGACGCTCGTCGATTATTCATACGAACAGGGCTTGATCAGGACGCGGTCAACACTCGAACAACTCTTTCTCAGCGTCGATCAGGGCCGCAAGCGTGGCGGCGAGTTTCGTATTTAGGAGCGTCCGCACCCGGGCTTGTTCCGCCCGGCCGCCTCTTGCTTTAATCACAAATAAAAACTGGGTTCCGGCCGGGGCAGGAGATAGTGGAGGATTCATGTTTTCGCCGTTGAAGTCGCCAGCTTTCGCGATCGTGCTCCTTTGCGGTATCTCAACCGCTCACGCGCAGGAAAGAGCCTGGAAGCATGGCATCCTCGAAGCCAAGAGCGACGCGGGCTTCATCGCGATGGTCGACAAAGGCGGCTTTGCTGCCAAGCGCGGCCTGAAACTTGAACTTTTGCAGATCAAAGCCGGCGCCACGCTGATGAAAGCCCTGCTGTCCGGTGAGATCGATAGCGTGGACATGGGCGCGGCAGAGTCGATTGTGGCTGGTGTGCGCGGTACCGGCATCAAGATCGTCGGTTGCACCTGGCCGGGCGTGCCGCAGGTTGTTCTTGCCAAGGCTGACATCAGTAGCCTGGCCGACCTTAAGGGAAAGACTGTTGCGATCTCTTCACCCGGATCGCTTCCGGATTTGCTGTTCCGGGCGATGCTCGACGCTGCGAATGTTCCCTTTGCCGACGTGAAGTTGGCGACGCAGGGCGCCGATCTCGACCGCTACAAGTCCCTGGTTTCGGGCATCACGGATGCGGCAGTGGTCTCAAATGAATTCGAAGCCGTCATGCCACCCGACATTAAGGTGCTCGCCAAGGGCGGGAGCGCCGTGCCTAAATTCATCCGACTGTGCGTGGCGACCAGTAGCAAGGTTCTGGCCGAACGCCGGGAGGATCTCGTCAAATTCATCGCCGCGGAAATGGATGCCTACAAATATGCCGCCTCGCACCGTGACGAGACGGTCAAGGTGGCTCACGAAATGACAAACGCAAAACCGGACGACAAACGGGCCGAGTTCATCTCCGACCAGGCCATTCGCGAGAAGCAGGTTGACCCAACCCTGGCAATTCCGGTGGATCGCATCGACTGGATGCAGCAGCAGTTCGCCAAAGCCGGGGTCATTCCGAAACCGGCGCCGACCTCTATCCTGATCGACGCGAGCGTGCGCGACGACGCGGCCAAACTCGCCGGACAATAACGGCTGTCCTCAACCCTTCTGCGGCATCGCGATCCTGCGCCCGGCGGCTTCGGGACGCGGCAATTGCGAGTGCGCAGCCTTCATGCGCGCGAATGTACGCAGGATCGAGGGTGGAAACGGCGCGACTTTCTTGGCTGTCATGTCGACATGCAAGGTCATATTTTCTGACGTCGCCGAAACCCAGCCTTCGGTCGCATGAAACAACTGCTCGAAATAGTGAAAGCGTTTCGAATCAAAATCGAGCAACTGGAATGTCACGCGCACAGGGTCGCCTTCCTGCAACTCGCGCACATAACGCACATGGACTTCAGCGGTGAAAGTCGAATGCCGATGATTTTTCAGGTATTCGGCACCAATCCCGAGAAGCTCGTAGACCTCATCCACTGCGCGGTCGAACAGAACGTTGTAGTAGGCCATGTTCAGATGGCCGTTATAGTCGATCCATTGCGACTCGACTCGCATCAGTGACGATACGAAGGGGGCGAAGAAGACTGGTTCGAGGTCGGTGCGATCCAGCATCTGATCAGGCCGAAATCGGATAAACAGCTTTTTCGCCGTTCAGCACACGCGCGACATCTGTTGCGCACTTGGTCTGCAACTCGTTCAGCGCTTCGATCGAATAGAATGCGGTGTGAGGAGATATAATGACGTTGTCGCGACCCAAGAGTGGTGAATCCTTGGCAAGCGGCTCGGCGGCCACTACGTCGAGTCCAGCGCCACCCACCTGGCCAGAATCGAGTGCGGCGACAAGGGCTGGTTCGTCAATCAAAGGCCCGCGCGCAGTGTTCACGACGTAGGCTCCCTTTTTCATTTCGCCGAACGCAGCGGCGTTGAGCATCCCGCGCGTCGCCTGCAGCAACGGCGCATGCACGGATACGTAGTCGGAGGTTTTGAGGAGCGTATCGAGATCGACGCTTTCGACTGCCGCGGCCTTAAATGCCTCAGGTTTGGCGAACGGGTCATAGGAAATGACCTTCATGCCGAATGCCTGCGCCTTGGGGGCAACCAGTCGCGGGATGTGGCCGAAGCCGATGAGGCCGAGCACTGTGCCTTCGATACGGCGGATCGGCACGACCGCCGGCATTTCCCAGCGACCACTCTGCACCAGCTTGTTGGACAGCGGAATTTTACGGATCAGTGCCAGCAAGAGAGCCATGGCATGGTCAGACACTTCCCGAATGCAGTAGTCCGGCACATAGTTGACTGCAATCCCCTTCTCCTTGGCAGTAGGCAGATCGATATTGTCGACACCCAACCCGAACCGGCCGATGGCCCTGCAGCGGTTTAACTGCATGAGCACATCGCGCGTGAGCTTCGCGTAGGTCACAAGAACCGCGTCTGCATCCTTCGCAACGGCGACGATATCTTCAGCATTGACGCTTTTCGACATCCGATAGGTGGGATTGAGCCGCGCAAGCGCCGCCTTGGCCGGATCGAGCGAGGGGAAAACCGTGTCGGTCACAGCAATTACAGGGCCGGCCATCACAAACTCCGAGGTCATTCAGGCGCGGCAAGCTACGACAGTGACGCTGGCGCGTCCATCAGGCAAAGCCGTTGGCGCCCAAGATTTCAAGGGCTTAGCGGATTAACCAAACATTAACGACGTTCCCGTGCGGCGCGTTCTTTGACTGTTCTGACCAAAAAAAACGGAGACGACGGCGATGCTTGGCACGGCAGCTCGAGGGACGCGAAACAATGCGTCCACCCCAAACCGATGCGATCAGATCGTCGTTGCTGACGATGCGGGTCGCGGTTCTAGATGAGGTAGACCAACAGATCAAAAACCTGCGAGCTCGATCGGAACGATCGTCCCACGCGTGCGCAACTCCCGACGTTCGCCGTCGAGCGCGAAATCTTTGAACGAAAACAGGACGTTGTCGCCAGCAACAATTTGGATAAGCAATTATATCCAAGGCTCTTATCGATGAGAAATCAACCGCACCTCCGCGACAAATCCATCGTTTCGCAAGGACGGACGGTATCGTGCTCGGCACTCTGGAAACATGCCGGAGCCCTCGGATCATTCGCCAATCAATTCGAATCGGACTGGCCTATGGGCCCGTTTGTTCTCGGTCATTGCGGCGTTCAGAGCCTGGTGTTCGGGAAAGGCTCGTACGAAACCGCTTCGGATCAATCGGTTTCACTGAAAGGTCATATTTCCGGCACACCCGCCTTGCGCAAACCGGCATAGTAGCGATCAATTCCCATGTCGCGACTGAATGGATGCATGGTCCGAACAAACGCGATTGAAAAGGTCGGCCTCAATCGCGTGACTTCGGCGACATAACGTCGCGCCTCGTCTTGTCGTCCCAATTGTCCCAGCGCTGCGATCAAAATCGCGTAGCGTGACCATTGGAAGCTCGGTTGTGCTAGTGCCTTCAGGGCGAAACTTACGGCTCCCTCATCGTCTCCAATTAAATACTTCGCTTCAGCGGTTCGCACGAGATACGAGCCCATGTTCGGATCGTGAGGACTGAGCCGAACTGCCGACTCTAGATACTGAAAGGCTTTTTGCGGATTTCCCGAGAACACGAACGCGGCGCCGAGCCCGTAGTGTGCGAGGGCCAGGCTCGGGTTGAGATCTAACGCGATTTCCAGTTCGGAAATGGCGCCGGCATATTCCCGGCTGAGGTAACGAATTCGTCCCAGGCTACAATGCGCGCCCGCATCGTCTCGATCGAGCGCGACGGCCCTTTTTGCGGCATTGAGCGCGCGTTCGCGATTGGCATCGTCTCGCAGTATGAACCCGTACACCACTTCGTAATAATAAGTCTCGGCGATGGCCGAATATGCAGGTCCCAAGTCGGGGTCGATGGTTATCGCACTTTTGAAAAGCTTTCGCGCCTGCACCAGATCCTCGCGCGTGTACCGGTAAAGATGAAACATGCCACGCTGATAGATACTCCACGCGTCCACGCTCTCGCGGTGTTTGATCCGGGCTCTTTCCCGTTCTGCCCGGCTTAGCTCAGGTTCAATGCCGCCGACAATTGTCTGAGTAATTTCATCCTGCACGGCAAAAATATCGGAGAGGGCGCGGTCGTAACTTCGTGCCCATACATTGCTGCCGCGGTTCCCGTCGATAAGCTGGGCCGAGACGCGAATTTGATCGCCGGAGCGGCGGACGCTGCCCGTCAGGATGTAGCGAACGCCAAGTTCGCGGGCGATCTCGGCGGGACTGACCTCTTTGCCTTTGTAAGCGAATGCCGAACCGCGTGCGATGACGAAAAACCAACGGACGCGGGAAAGGGCAGTAATGATCTCTTCAGTAACGCCGTCGACAAAAGAGTCCTGCTCCGGGTCACCGCTCATATTTGTGAAAGGCAGGACGGCAATTGATGGCCTCTGAGGTTCTGTGAGCGCGAAGACCTGTTGGTCCCTCACGACATCGATCGGCGCGACAAAGCGAACGCCCTTTCTCGCGACGGTGCGAATAAGGCTCTGCTTTTCTCCGGTATCGCCGATTGCCTTTCGTGCGGCATTTATCCGGCTGGTCAGGGTCGACTCAGAAACTATTCGACCACCCCATACAGACGAGATGAGGTCGTCCTTGCTGACCACGCGATCACGATTTTCAACGAGGTAGATCAAAACATCGAAAACCTGCGGCTCTACGGCAACGAGCTGGTTGCTCCGGCGCAACTCCCGCCGTTCTATGTCGAGCAAGCAGTCTGCGAAGCTTATCTGCAATGAGCGCTCTATCGGTGACTAGATCCACAAGGGCTGCAGGTCTTCTGCGGTACGCTGGCCAAAGAACCTCCGAACTTCGACAAGACTGAGTGCGGGCCTGATACGTCGCGCCTCGCCCAGTGCCGTTCGCGCCTCTTCATCGCGTTCAAGTTTCAGAAGTACCCATGCGACAACGATACGAGCCGTATACAGACGGCCATCGCGGCGTGCCGCGGCCGACGCCTCTGCCAACGCTTCGTCAAAACGGCCCGCACGTCCTAGCGCGTAGGCAAGTATCATGCTCCAGAAGGTCAATCGAAAATCCTTCGGACTCGATCGCATGCCGAACTTCATACTCTGGATGCCTTCATCGAAGCGGCCGAAGAGGACGAGCGATGCGCCGAGGGCTACGTGCGCCTGTGCGTTGCTTGGATCGAGAACCAGCGCGCGTCGCAGCAGTTCGACGCCCCGCTCGTGCTCTCCGATGTCGGCAAAAGCGCAACCAGCGAATCCGAGAACATCGGACGCATTTGGATCTATCGTGATTGCACGCTCTGCCTCGTCGCGAGCTCCTTTCCTCGCGGCCTCGATATCCGGGATCAGCGACAAGTTGGCTCCGAAAGCATTGAGCAACGCCAGGAACGCACGTGCCAGCGCGAAGTCGGGGTCAATGACAAGTGCCTGATTCACCTTGTCCAGAGCCTCTGCAACGGACTCCTCGTTCCAGCCTTGTACGGCGATTGCGCCTGCGGCCTGACGAAAATGCGACCACGCATCGACGCTTTCGTTCCTTCGTCGCTTGATTCCCGTGAAATCGGCTTTGGTCAGCGCCGGCTCCAATTCCACGATGATGCGACGCGCGATCTCGTCCTGAAGATCCAGTGTATCGCCGCGGCTGACGTCGTAACGTCCGGCCCATAACTGATTTCCGCTCTCCGCCTCGACAAGTTGAACGTTGATCCGAACGCGATCACCTGAACTGCGCGCGCTGCCGGTAACGACGTAACGGACCCCCAATTCGGCTCCGACCTGACGGGAGTCGGCGCGCTGCTGCGTGTAAGCGAATGAGGAAGCGCGGGCGATGACAAAAAATCCCGGTACGCGTGCCAAAAGTGCAATGATGTCTTCAGTCAGCCCGTTGGCGATCAATCCCAGTGCTCGATCATCAGACATGTTCTCGAATCGCAGGACCGCGATTGAAGGACGGTCGGCGATGAGTGGCGGATGAGCGTCAGCAGTCTTGCCGGTTGCCGTACCGCTGAGGTCATCGACCGCAGGCGGGTGTTCCTCCTGGACATCGCCGACGAAACGAAAGCCTTTTCGCGCGAACGTCCGGATCAGGCGCTGCTGTTTCCCGCTGTCGTCGATTGCCTTTCGTGCGGCGTTAATCCGGCTGGTCAGGGTCGACTCGGAGACTATTCGCCCACCCCATACGGACGCGATAAGGTCATCTTTGCTGACCACGCGGTCGCGGTTTTCAATTAGATAGACCAGGAGATCGAAGACCTGCGGCTCGACTGGCACCGCCGCGCCATCCGCACGCAGTTCCCGGCGCTCGCAATCGAGCGCAAAATCATCGAACAAAAACAGCACGTTGCTGCGCCCCCGCAATCAGGCTGCCAAATCATACCGGCACGCCGTCTAAAGCGAAATCAAGACTTCCTCAAGGACAAATCAAGCGGGGCTCAAAGCCTTTCGTGCTGGAAAGGCGCATTCCAGCGGCCAGAAAACGAATGGAGCGTGGAATGCAAACGGAGAATGTCCATCGCAGAACCAGGGAGACAGGCGAAATCGATCGTTGGCATCAGGAGGTGCTTGGCCGGCGCGCCCAGACCGGAACTCAATTCTTTTGCGTTGCTCGATCGCTGATCGGAACCGTGGCGATCCTGGCGGCCTACATCGCAGGCGTACGGATGCTCTCCCCATTGCCTGCGGCAGCCGAAGTGCCGGATGCAATTGCAGCACCGGGCGAAATTCCGGTCACAAGTGTTCACGCGGTCGGCGCGCAGGTCTACGAATGCCAATATAGTTCGGCTGGCAAACTCGTCTGGCAGTTTCGCGAGCCGGTCGCGACATTGCTGATCGCCGGGAAAACGGTCGGTCGCCACTATGCAGGGCCGACGTGGGAAATGAGCGATGGCAGTGCAGTCAGTGCCAAGGTGCTCGCTCGCGCGCCCGGTGCCAGCGCAAACGATATTCCGCTGCTTAAACTCGAAGTCACTGCGCGGCACGGGTCCGGCAAACTTAGCAACGTCACGACGATCCAACGGCTGAACACGCAGGGTGGTACCGCCGATGGGGCGTGCGACTCATCCGGTGCCCTGCTGAGCGTGCCTTATACCGCCGACTACGTTTTCTACAGAAAAGCGTCCGATCAATCGCATTGAGTCTGCCAGTGTCGAGGATGCAATGAACATCGAAAAAATAAAACGCCTTAGGAACGGTACTATCGACGTCGATTTCTATCGTCAGGAGACATTTCGCCTCCGAAGGGAAGCGACGAACAAACTATTCAGCCGCATCAGACGGGCCAGCCGACCACTCATCGGAGCGGTCACGATCATCGCCAATTACGCATTGTTGACGCCACGTGAGCCATCGCCGCCAAGCACCAATTCAATATTCGTGTCTGCTGAAGTTCCGTTGGCGCCAACGGAGCCGAAAAAATAATTGCACAAGGTAGAAAAAAGGAGAAATTCCATGACAAGACTCATTGCACTTTTATATGGCCTCATAGCCTATGTCGCGTTCGCCGCAACGATCATCTACTCGATAGGCTTTGTCACAGGTTTGGTTGTGCCAAAGACCATCGACTCCGGTCACGCGGGGCCGCCGATGCAGGCCATCATCATCAACTTGTTGTTGATGTCGCTGTTCGCAATCCAGCATAGCGTGATGGCGCGCCCCCAGTTCAAGAAATGGTGGACGCGTATTGTGCCGGTAGCTGTTGAACGAAGCACCTTCGTCCTGTTTTCGAGTTTGGCGCTGGCGTTTCTGTTCTGGCAGTGGCAGCCGATTCCCGCCGTGGTATGGCAGGTGACAAATCCACAAGTCGCAGCCTCGTTGCTGGGGCTGAGCCTGTTCGGCTGGGTCTTGGTGTTTGTCAGTACCTTCCTGATCAATCACTTTGAACTCTTCGGCCTGCATCAGGTCGCCAACAATCTCGTAGGCAGGCCTATGCCGGCGATGCGCTTCAAAACCCCGCTTCTCTACAATCTGGTGCGCCACCCGATCTATCTTGGTTTTCTCATCTTCTTCTGGGCGACTCCGGTCATGACCGCAGGGCATCTCCTGTTCGCAATGGTTGCGACGGCCTACATCTTCGTCGGGATCGCCCTTGAAGAGCATGATCTAATCGATTTGTTTGGAGACGAATATCACCGCTATCGGAAAAGAGTCTCGATGATCGTTCCATTCCTTGGGAGATCGTCGTAAAGCGCGGCCGGCGCGTGGCGGCGTAGCCAATTATGGCGGCTGTCCCCGCAACAGGTGCCACCGCCGGTCTCGTTTCACCCGCTACCTGTCCTCTGCTAAAGTTCGCCAAACGGACCTGCAGAGGACAGTCGAATGGTGTTGGCGACAGCTGCCGAACAAAAAGCGCGGAATTCCGCGGCAATTGGCAAAGCAGTGACCGAATTGACCGCGGCTTTTGGCAATCGCGTTGTCACGTCGCAAGCGGTGCGTGAACAGCATGGCAACACCGTTACATGGATCGCCAATCAGCCACCTGACGCCGTCGTTTACCCGCAAAACACCGAGGAGGTTCAGCAGATCGTCCGGATCTGTGCGGCGAACGGTGTCGCCGTCATTCCATTCGGGGTTGGAACTTCGCTTGAAGGGCACGTGAACGCGCCGATTGGCGGCGTGTCGATCGATTTCCGTGACATGATCAGAATTATTGCAGTCCACGCGGAGGATCTTGATTGCGTTATCGAGCCCGGAATTACCCGAAAAGCGCTCAACGAACAGCTCCGCGACAGCGGACTTTTCTTTCCTATCGACCCGGGCGCAGATGCTTCGCTGGGCGGGATGGCGGCGACTCGCTGCTCGGGCACCAATGCCGTGCGCTACGGCACGATGAAGGACAACGTCATTGCGCTCAAGGTTGTGCTGTCGAATGGTGAGGTGATCGATACCGCGCGACGGGCCAAGAAGACGTCGGCCGGCTACGATCTCACGCGCCTCATGGTCGGCTCTGAAGGCACGCTCGGGGTCATCACACAACTGACGCTGAAGCTCTCGGGCATTCCGGAAGCGATTTCTGGCGGGATATGTCCGTTCCCCTCGGTCGAAGCTTGCTGCAACACGGCCATCCATACGATTCAGTCCGGTATTCCGGTTGCGCGAATTGAACTTTTGGACTCTCTCCAGGTCCGGGCGTGCAACCTCCATTCGAATCTGGGGCTGCCCGAAACGCCGATGTTGTTCCTGGAGTTCCACGGAACCGAAGCGTCGGTCGCCGAACAATCCAAGCGCTTTGGCGAAATTGCAGCCGAGTTCGGGGGCGGTCCCTTCACCTGGACTACGCGGCCTGAAGAGCGCACGCGTTTGTGGGAAGCGCGACACCACGCAGCACTGTCGAATTTCGCGCTGCGTCCGGGGGCCACGATGGTGGCCACCGACGTCTGTGTGCCCATTTCGCGATTGGCGCAATGCGTGACCGAAACACAGCGCGACATAGAAACGAGCCGCATCCTTGCGCCGATTGTCGGTCATGTCGGTGATGGTAATTTTCACCTGACGCTGCTTGTCGATATGGACGATCGCGATGAGCTCAAGCGCGCCGAGGCTCTGTCGGAACGCCTGGTTGAGCGGGCACTTGCGATGGACGGGACCTGCACTGGCGAACACGGGGTGGGGCAGGGGAAGATGAAATACCTAGTTGCAGAACATGGAAGGGCGGCGTTGGATGTGATGGCCTCCATCAAGCGGGCGCTTGACCCTCACAACATTATGAATCCGGGCAAGATTGTCGCGCTTTCCTGAGATGGCGACATAGATTTGCCGCCATAAATCGCCAATATAGTCTCGATTCACAATTGGCTGAGGGTCGCGCCGAATGCGGCTTCGGCGCTGGAGCGGGTTTTGCAGACCACCCTGCTTGGATTAGCGATCGCAATCATTCTGGCGCTTCTGGCGGCGCTGGTCGGTCCGCTGCTGATCGATCTGGGCAACTATCGGTCGCTGTTGGAAGCCGAAGCGCATCGTCTTACCGGCGTCAATATCCGGGTGACCGGAGCGATCGACGCCCGGCTGCTACCATCGCCCCGTCTCACACTGCATGACATCACGGTCGGTGATGGCGATGACGCGATCCGGGCACGCTATCTCGATGTAGAATTTGCTCTCGGGCCACTAATGCGCGGAGAGTGGCGCGCCACGGAGATGCGGCTTGCTGGGCCACAGGTGAGCCTGGGTTTGGATGTTTTGGGCCGTGTGCGCGCGCCGAGCCTCGCAGTTTCATTGAGGCCCGATTACCTTTCGATAAATCGGCTCCGAATCGAGGATGGCACGATAACTCTTACGAATGCCGGAAACGACGGAAGCATCACTTTTGGACGTGTGTCGTTTAATGGTGAGGTTCGCTCCCTGGTAGGGCCAATGAAAGGAGAGGGGAGCGCGACCGTCTCCGGTAAACTTTATCCCTACCGCGTTACAACAAACCGTTTGAGCGACGACGGCTCGATGAGGGTTCGCGTCAGTGTCGACTCGGCTGACTACCCCCTTAGCATTGAAGCCGAAGGTGCAATCGCTGTCGTTGCACGTGAGCCAAGTTTCGACGGCACTCTAAATCTGTTGCGGCCTGTCGGGATCGCCGCGCGTAATGCGGCCGAACCAGCGGATGCTTTGACGCAGCCTTGGCGGATTGGAGGAAAGATCAAAGCGACCGGGAAATCGGCGCTGATGGAGAATGTCGAGTTCCAATACGGTTCGGAGGAGCAAGGGTTCAAGTTGACCGGGGTGGCCGATCTAAAATTCGGACGCAATCCACGCTTCCAAGGCGTTCTGTCCGGACGACAAATTGACGTTGACCGAGTGGTCTCGGGCTCCGGCGGTGCAGGCCAGTCCCCTGTCGTCATCATGCGAAAGTTTGCTGAATTGGGGACCGCCGCGTTTCGTACCACGATGCCTATGCAGCTCGGCTTAGGCATCGACCTCGTCACACTAGGGGGGAACAGTATCCAGAACCTGCGTGGCGACATCAGCAGCAGCGCGGATGGATGGAGTCTCGATCGTTTTGAATTCCGGGCGCCCGGCATGACCCAGGTACGGGTCAGTGGACGTCTCGCGATTGGCGCGAATGGCGTTGCTTTTACTGGGCCGGCGGAGATCGAGGCATCCGACCCCAAGGTTCTGGCGGCATGGCTGGAAAGTCGCGGCGAGAGCCAGCAAGGTGGCGATCTTCGACCAATGAGCCTTCGCGGCGACCTGGCTCTCTCCTCGGAAAAAATAGCGGTCGACCGCTTGAACCTTGAATTCAACCGCCAACCTTTAACCGGGCGGTTCGCGTATTTTCTGCCTTCCGGGAATCGCCCAGCCAGAATCGATGCCGAATTGAAGACCAATCAATTCGACGTCGATTCAGCTCTCGATTTTGGCAAGGCCCTGCTCGCAGGGTCGGCACTCGATCGTCCGCGCGAGATAAATCTCAAAGCCGACATTGGCCGGGCGACGTTTGCCGGTATTGAAGCCAGTGATGCGCACGCGCTCATGAAAGTGGATGGCGACGGATTGCTCATCGACCGCTTGTCGATTGGTGACTTTGCGGGAGGAAACTTCGCCGCGAGTGGGCGCATCGAAACCGGTGGGCATGCACCCCGGGGCACAGTGTCGGTGGATTTCGAAGCGAAACAAACTGCCTCCCTTGCAACTATTGCCGCGAAGCTCTCCACCGAACGGGCGCGACCGGTCATCGGGCTGCTAGAGCGCGTCGGCCGTGGAAAATTGCACGCCAAGCTTGAAATGGCCGGAGATGACAAGTCCCCAGTCACGGACGCGCAACTCGTATTGAACGGAGATCTCGACGATCTACGCATTGATGTCCGCGCGCGGGCAAGCGGCGATTGGACCAAGCCATCGACAGCAAACGTTCGAATGGACGCGGTCATGGACGCATCGCGGGGCGAGCAACTGCTAAAATTCATGAATTTTGATCGACTGGTCGCTGCCGGAAACGGCGCGGGACAGCTTAAAATTCAACTGGCTGGACCGGTCAATGGAGATATGACGTTTGGCGCGCAATTATCTGGAGATGGCCTGTCCGCCCGTGCGAACGGAACCGGCCGCTATTCGGACGCTCAAGGGATAAAGGCCACGGCCGGATTACAGATAAACGAAGCCGACGTGAAGCCACTGCGGTCGACAGCCGGCGGATCTCTGCCGCTTCGGATGAAGTCGCGTGTGTCCGTTGCGGCCGGGACAACGACATTTGATGATATCGACGCGAAGATTGCAGGATCCAGTGTTCGCGGGCGCCTCGCGGTGGGCGAAGCGACACCACGCCGGATCGATGGAGCGATCGAAGCCGACGTGGCCGACGTACCGGCACTCATTGCTCGTGCAATCGGCCTGCAAGCGCAAGCATCCGGAAAAGACGCCGCATGGAATTGGTCCGGCGAGCCATTTGGAACCGGGCTGCTCGGCACATTCACCGGCAGACTCGCGCTCAAAGTTGCTCGCGCGGACCTCCTTCCGCAATTGACGGCGCGTCAATTCAACACTGCACTACGACTTGCCAACAATGAAATGTCCTTGGAGGACATCACGGGAGATGTGGCAGGGGGACGCCTTTCCGGAAGAATTTTGTTCTGGAACGCCGACGATGGGCTGACCTCGCAGCTGAAGGTTTCACTCTCGGGCGCCAATGCGGCGACATTATTTGCATGGACACCGAGACCATTCGTAACCGGCTCACTCGACCTGGCGACTGATCTGACAGGTACTGGCCTCAGTCCGATCGCTCTCGTTGGTTCACTCAAGGGTTCTGGCAAGATCGTGTTGGCTGACGCCAAGCTGTTTAGTCTCGACGCTCGAGTTTTCGACGTTATCACCCGTGCAGTTGATCGGGGCCTCGTCGTCGACAATGGTCGCATTTCCGACCTCGCCGGAAAATCCTTGATCAATGGGCAGTTTTCTCTGAAACACGCGGAATTCCCGTTCCAGATTACGTCGGGGCAACTGGGTTTGGCTGATGTTTCAGTTGAGAACAAAGAGGCGGGTCTGTCCGTCACTGGCATGCTCGATCTCACAAACGGATCGTTCGATACCAAGCTCACGCTATCGGGCGCGAACGATCATGGCGGATCTCGGCCAAAGATTTTCGTGTCATTGAAGGGTCCCGTGACGGCGCCGTCGCGCAACGTCGACGTGTCCGCGTTGAGTGGATGGGTCACGCTGCGGGCGGTCGAAAATCAGGCCAAACGGCTGCGCTCTATTGAGAATGTCGCGCCACAACCTCAAGGGCGAGGCTCGCCCAAGATGAAGCAAGCACCCGCCCTTCCGGCACCCATTGATATCAGGCCAGCGCCCGCGCCGCGAAGCGCGGGGCAGCCTGCTGCCTCAGTCCGCTCGCAGAACTGAATGAACCACGCGCGCGCTTTGAATCTCGCGAGCTTCAGTCTGCGGGATACGCTCCTCACCGTGGATCCGGTAGTGGTCGAGGACAAAAAGGCGAATCGCGGATGACAGGTTTCCATGGCGGCGATCTGTATCGATGGATGCCACCAGGTCTGACAGAGTGACCTCTCTGCCATTCGCGATTTCTTTCAGTCCCTTCCAGAATGCGTCTTCGAGACTCACACTCGTCTTATGGCCCGCGATTACGATCGAGCGTTTGACAACCGGAGATTTCATTGATGGTCCCCTATTTCGACCCGGTGCCGATCGAGGTCGCGCCCGGCTTTCGCCTGACGCGCGGCTTCAATCTTGCGAACTTCCTTGGGCTGACCAAAGGCAAGGCGATTGGCGTGCGCACGTTGGTCGTGCTGTCGCCGCTTGTCCCGCTTTCGAACGGTCCGAAGATTGATCACTTCAGCCATTCCGTCGCCCCTCGATGGTAACGGGTTACGTTTCAGTTCGGCGCTCACCTGATGCGAAGCATCGCTATCAAATACGCCGACACGTTGGCGGAAAGGTGCCTTTACGGCGAACTCCACAAGACAGCTTGGAAACAGTTTGTCCTATTCGCGCTGTAGTTCAATACACGGTTGGTTGATCACAAAAGTGAAACAAGTGATCCTCGCCGAAAATGAGTAGAAATGGGGAATGTAATTTGCGAGTTACCCTGGAACTTCCAAATGTATATTTAAAAGTTCGAAAGTTTATACTAGCGAAGACATGAAAATGCCATTGGTGAAACCCTACGGAATGTTTTTCTTGTTGGGAAATTTGACACGCTGCTTCCGTAGAATAGTAGCCGGATACGTATCTACCGTGCCCATCAATACATGGTGTTTTACGGAATAGACTTCTCGATTTTATTGCGCATCTTTGCGTCAGTGGGCCGATTTTTCCTGCGTCTGACCTACCTAGATACCATTCGATTCGATTACCGTGGGCGAGTCATTTTTTCGGGCTGAACCAGCCGATCGAATTCAGGCCCGCCAATAAATCCAAGTCGGAGCGCCTCTTCACGGAGAGTTGTACCGTTCGCGTGCGCCGCCTTTGCGACTTGCGTGGCCTTGTCGTACCCGATCTTCGGTGCGAGCGCGGTCACCAACATGAGTGATCGCTCCAGGTGTTCGCGAATGCGCGGCTCGTTGGCGCGAATCCCAATGACACAATTGTCGGTAAAGGAATTCACGGCATCGGCAAGCAGCGTGATCGATTGCAGCATGCAATAGGCCAGAATGGGCTTGTAAACGTTAAGCTCGAAATGTCCCTGGCTGCCAGCGATCGTGATGGTTGTCTGGTTACCGAACACCTGACAGCAAACCATGGTCAACGCCTCGCTCTGTGTCGGATTTGTTTTGCCCGGCATAATTGATGAGCCCAATTCGTTGCTCGGCAGAATGAGTTCGCCGAGGCCCGACCGTGGGCCGGATCCAAGCAACCGGATGTCGTTCGCAATCTTGTAAAGTGCGGTCGCAGCAGAGTTGATCGCGCCATGCACAAACACGTACGCATCATGACCGGCCATATGTTCAAATTTGTTGGTCGCGGTGATGAACGGTAGCTTCGTCAGCTGCGCGATGCGACTGGCGACAGCCTTTGCGAATTGAGGCTTTGAATTGATCCCAGTGCCAACCGCTGTGCCACCCTGCGCCAGCGGATATAGTTCGCGCTGCGCCTGCGTGAGCCGCGTCAGCGATGATTTTACCTGCGCCGCGTAGCCGGAAAATTCCTGACCCAATGTAATGGGAGTTGCATCCATCGTATGGGTGCGACCAATCTTGACGATCGTTGCAAATTGCCGCGCTTTCTTGTCCAGCGCCGCGTGAAGGTGTGCCAGCGCCGGCTTGAGATGCCGCTCTATCTCCGTTGCCGCGGCGATATGCATGGCGGTCGGGATCGAGTCGTTCGACGACTGGCTCATATTCACATGGTCGTTCGGATGGATCGGTGACTTCGCGCCCAGCGCGCCGCCAAGCTTAAGGTTGGCAGCGTTGGCGATCACTTCGTTGACGTTCATGTTGGTTTGCGTGCCCGATCCGGTTTGCCACACCGACAACGGAAAGTGCTCATCCAATTTGCCGTCAGCGATGTCTTGAGCGACAGCAGCGATGGCCGACGCACGTTTGCGGTCGAGCGACCCAAGTTGCCGGTTGACCTCGGCAGCCGCGCGTTTGATGACGCCGAGAGCGTGCACGATTTTGATCGGCATCCGCTCGCTGCCGATACGAAAATTGTGAAGCGACCGTTCGGTTTGCGCGCCCCAGAGTCGGTCGGCAGGAATCTCAAGAGGTCCGAAAGCGTCGCTTTCAATGCGGGTCCCGGCGGATTTACTGCGTGCCTTCGCCATATGGTCCATCCGAGATCATCAAAACCAACCGTGTCGGCGCGACACTAGGCCGACGGCAACGGAAACAAAAATGCTGATCGCGAGCCACTGCAGAGGGCAGGGCTACTTTTTGCGAAAGCGATCAAGTCGTACCACTTCTCCGCCGCCACCGCTGGTCGGTTTTTCCGCCTTTTCGCGCTTCGAAACCGGAACAGACGGGCGCGTTGGTTTTTCTTTTTCCGGCTCACTTGCTGCGACGGGCACAGGTGGACTCGCCGACGAGCGCTTTTTCTTGTTGTTCGCGGTAGTTGGCTCCTGCACATTTGCAGGCGCCGGCCGTTCGTCACCTTCCGTGACTTCTTCAAATTGCAGACCAAATTGAACAGACGGGTCGAAAAACCCATTAATGGCCTCAAAGGGCACAGTAAGTCGCTCCGGAATTCCGCCGAATGACAGTCCGACCTCAAAATCGTCTTCACCAACTTTCAGATCCCAGAATTGGTGCTGAAGAATAATTGTCATCTCTTCGGGATATTGCGCGCGGAGCCGATCCGACAGGCGCACGCCGTCTGCACGTGTATCAAACGAAATATAGAAGTGATGGTCGCCAGGCAGTCCCTTCTTGGCGGTATCGGTCAACACACTGCGCACAACGCCGCGCAACGCCTGTTGAGTGAGAAGATCGTAACGAATCTGATCAGCCATGGAGGGTCGAAGCCTGGGTGAATCGTTCAATGCTACCGCGACGCATGCCGGGAGCGCTATCCCCGCGCAGAAGCCATGGTGCCTGTCATATTAGGTTTGGTTCCGGAGAGATAAAGTGGAGGCTTCTGTTGCCAGGTGCCTCCGGACCCCGCCTGATGGAGCTTAACCCGTCAGGGCTTTAGATCGGTCTTTCAAACCGCTTACGCGGCCTGAGCAACCGGAGCATAGTTGTCGTTGGCAACTATGAATGTGGCCCGATATCGGCGGTACCATGCCGAGCAAAAGCACGCCCTTTACGCCCTCGTCGATCCTATTTCGCCCCCGCCGAAACCTGTGCTCGCCGGGCTTTGGTGGAGGCGCCGGGTACTGCCCCCGGGTCCGATGGGTTTATTGCGACGGCCATTTATCGCCATAGCCGGGTTGCCCCGGCACACAGGAATATAAGCGCTGAAGGTTACCGAAGAAAGAGTGCCTGCGGTTCCCAGAAATTGGGCCTTACAGCGGGGGCGGGGTCGTTTCGGCGTAGGGCCCGGGGAACTCCTCTACCGGTACGAGGTAAGTAACCACGCTTCCGAATCCCGGTCCGGCAAGCCATGCGTGCAAATGGAAGGCTGAAGGCTCGATTCTAAAAACCTCCGGCCAGCGTGGTTTAAATTCGAGGGTCACCGCCTGCTCTCCGGCCGGGCAGATACTGGCCGAAATGCCGCGAGCACGGTTTGCGCCTAACGATGAACATGTCCTGCCGCGACCAGCAGCACACACGGGTGTCAGCCAAGAACTTCGGCAAGCGCGTCGGAGTTTCGAAGCCGCACGGGGTCTGTGTACGCAATCCCCGTGTCGGCCGGAGGATGATGCAAGAAGAGGAGCGCAGATCGTGCGATCGACGCGCCGAGTGTTTCGTCAAGTCAACTCAGCGTCGGCGCGTCGAGTTCGCCGTGTGCCGCGCCGGCAACAGTTGAATCGATCAGGAAAATATCGAGTCTGTCGATGCGACGCACTGTATTGAGTGCACAGCCACCGTTTCATAGGCGGGATCGGGACACGTTTCGCGGACCAGTGCACGGCGATCGTAATTGCCGGGAATTCCCACGAATAGCTTTATTGCATGCGCGTACTCTTCCAGCAGCGCAGAAATCCCCCGCGCACAAGGGAGATTTGCGCGCGCCACTATCTAGGCGCTGCATTCGGCCCGTTGTAGTTTGACGGCGCATGTCGGCACCCACCGCGCCATCTTCCTCAACGACAATCCGCCCCAAGCTTTCTGAACTTTTCCGCGCCTTCGTGATCGTTTCCATTTCAGGGTTCGGTGGCGCGCTTCCGTGGGCGCGGCGAATGATCGTCGAGCAACGTCGTTGGATGACGTCTGAAGAATTCAACGAAGCGTTCGCACTCTCCCAATTTCTACCCGGACCGAACGTCGTGAATTTTTCCGTCGTGTTCGGTTCGCGCTTTGGCGGTGCGCCGGGAGCGGCTGTTGCACTGGCTGGGCTGATGGGACCGCCTCTGATCATTGTCACCATTCTCGCCATTCTCTATGCGCGCTACGGTGACGTCGAAGCGCTTGGTCGTATTCTGACCGGCATTACAGCTGCAGCCACGGGCCTATTGATTGCGGTGGTCGCCAAAATGGCGACGCCACTGTTCAGTAAGCGGTGGGACTGGGCGCCTCTCATTGCCATCGCGGCCTTTACTGGTGTCGCCATCATGCAGTGGCCGCTGCCGTTGGTTTTTGCAGTGCTGGCACCGGTCAGCGTTGCGAGCGCGTGGATGACAAGATGAATGACAATCCGCTGATTGCACTGGCCGGCTATTTTACGCTGTTGTCGTTGTTTGCGGTTGGCGGCGCGAATGCCGCGATTCCGGAAATGCACCGCATCGCCGTCGAGGTGATGCATTGGATGACCGATCGGCAATTCGCCGACAGTTTCGCGATTTCGCAGGTTTCGCCGGGGCCGAACATCATTATCGTGACGTTGATCGGGTATCACGTTGCAGGCTTGGCCGGTGCGGCCGTGGCGACGGCGGCAATGTGCGGGCCGACCTGCGTTCTGGCGTTTCTCGTGGCGCGGACCTGGGATCGTTTCAAGGAGGCGCGCTGGCGTATCGCCATTCAGGTCGGCCTGGTTCCCGTGTCGCTGGGGTTGATTGCGGCCAGCGCTTTCGTGCTAGCGCGGAGCGCCGATCACAACATTTATGCTGCTGCGATTACTGCGATAACTGCAATTATCGGCTTTGCGAGCCGCATAAATCCGCTGTGGATTTTTGCCGTGGGTGGGGTCCTGGGCCTGTCCGGTTGGCTTTAGAGGGACTGCCAAACATCCGTGCTTCCGGCCGAGGTGTCTCGTGTGGTAGGGATCAATCGGCGGGAGCCGGCCCAAGAACCAAGAATAAAGAGCAGGGAGGAACATGATGTCCGAGGGGGCAAAGACCTCCGCGAACGGGGGTGGGTTTCGCTTCAAGGTGCGAGGTCCACGCGATTTTTACGGTGGCCTCGCGCTGATTGCATTGGCGATCATCGCAATCTGGGCCTCCGGTGATCTTCCGGGTACGCACGGCTTTGCGTTTGGGCCCGGCACGGCGCCGCGCCTATTTGCCGGCCTGCTTGCCATTGTCGGTGCGCTCGTTGCTCTCGGCGGGCTGCTCTTCGACGGACCACCGCTTGACAGTTATGCCATTCGCGGTCCGGCCTGGGTCATCCTGGCTATTCTTGCTTTTGCCGGGATGATCCGCGGCTTTAGTCTGGGTTTTGTCAGCATTCCGCCGTTGGGACTCGTGCCTTCGACCTTTGCCGCCTTCATGATCTCGATTTTCGGCTCAAGCGAAATGCGGTGGATCGAAAGCTTGATCGCTGCGGTGGTGATGACAGCGTTCTGCGTAGGGCTGTTCGTCTACTTGCTGCAACTGCCGTTTCAGCTTTGGCCCTGGTACTGAGAAGATAGACCGTCATGAGTGAACTTCTGGCCAATCTTGCGCTCGGCTTCTCGGTCGCCGCTCATCCTTACAACATCGGCTTTTGCTTGCTTGGCGCGCTCGTCGGCACGTTGGTCGGTGTGCTCCCCGGCATCGGCACCGTTGCGACGGTTGCCATGCTGCTCCCGATTACGTTCGGGTTGCCACCGGTCGGCGCGCTGATCATGCTCGCCGGAATCTATTACGGTGCCCAATATGGCGGCTCGACCACGTCGGTGCTGGTGAACATTCCCGGCGAGGCGACGTCCGTCGTTACGTGTCTCGATGGGCATCAGATGGCGCGACAAGGCCGTGCCGGTGCGGCGCTCGCCATCGCCGCCATTGGCTCGTTCTTCGCCGGTTGTGTCTCGACGGTTCTGGTCGCCGCGCTAGGAGTGCCGCTCACCTCGATTGCACTTCTGTTCGGGCCTGCGGAGTATTTTTCCCTGATGGTGCTGGGCCTCATTTTTGCGGTGGTCCTTGCCAAGGGTTCGGTGCTCAAGGCCATCGCCATGATCCTCACCGGCCTATTGCTATCGATGGTCGGCTCGGATCTCGAGACTGGCGCCGGCCGCATGACCTTCGATATCGCGGAATTGTCGGATGGCATCGGCTTCACCAACGTGGCGATGGGCGTCTTCGGGTTCGCGGAAATCATCCGCAATCTGGAAATGTCGCAGGAAAGCCGCGACATCGTGAAGGCCAAGATCAAGGGCCTGATGCCGACGCGACAGGACCTGATCGACTCGTCCGGAGCGATTGCGCGTGGGACCATCCTTGGGTCTCTGCTAGGAATCCTGCCGGGCGGTGGCGCCGTCGTCGCCTCTTTCGCCGCCTACACCTTCGAGAAGCGCATTTCGAGGACACCCGAGCGCTTCGGTCGCGGCGCCATTGAGGGCGTGGCAGCGCCGGAAAGTGCCAACAACGCCGCGGCACAGACGTCATTCATTCCGCTACTCACGCTCGGCATTCCGCCCAATGCGGTGATGGCGTTGATGGTCGGTGCGATGACCATCCACGGCATCGTCCCGGGCCCGCAGGTCATGACCAAGCAGCCGGAGCTGTTCTGGGGCATGATCGCCTCAATGTGGCTCGGCAACCTCATGCTGATCATCATCAACCTGCCACTTGTCGGAGTGTGGGTGAGCCTGCTGCGCGTCCCGTACCGGTTGCTCTATCCCTCGATCATCGTGTTCTGCTGCATCGGCATCTATTCCATCAACAATTCGCCAACTGACGTGGTCATTGCTGCGATCTTCGGGCTTGTCGGTTACTGGCTGACCAAGCATGAGTTCGAACCGGCACCTCTGGTGCTCGCCTTCGTCCTGGGTCCGCTGATGGAAGAGAATCTGCGCCGCGCCATGCTGATCGCGCGGGGGGACGCCACTGTGTTTGCCACGCGCCCGATCTCGGCCGGGCTTCTCGCGGTCGCGTTGTTTCTGCTGGTGCTCGCCGCCCTTCCGATGATCCGCAAACGACGCGACGAAGTGTTCGTCGAATAGCGCTCAGGCGGCGGGCGCTGCCCGTCGCCCTCAGCCCGCGCCAGCTCCGCTCACCGCCACGAGTCCGGCCGCAAGTATGATGAGCTGAACCGAGAAGGCTGTAATATTGGCGTCCCATCTCTTTGCAATGATTGGAATGGGCGCCTCGAACGGTTGATAGCCGTTTTCGTCGTAGGCCGCGCCGCCATAGATTGGCATCGCGATCAGCGCGGCAAAAAACGCTGCATACACAATCGCTCCCATGAGCGCTACGAAATAGAGCCGCTCAACCGCCAACGGGCCTGGCCACCAGATCAGCGCGAAGGCAAACAGCCCAAAGCCCACATAACTCAGGACCTGCCAAACAACGTGGAAACGCGCGTGTGGTGTCCAGGCGGGATTGGTCGCGTGTGTCTTGTTGAAATCGGCGACAACGGTCAGGACGCCCCAACCAACAGTCACTAATGAAAAAAGAAGGCGAGCGATGAGAATGCGATCGAAGCCCATGGCGATCCCAGTACGGCATCGCGATACTATCAGGTTTGGATCTCGATCGACCGTAAAACAGCGCATTTAGGTCGTTGATAAAGGCGTGCTGGGAGTTGTCGTCGGGAGTAAACTTCCCCACCTTTCCGAGTCGTGGAAAAAATCGAGGATCGATGCGCCAGTATCTCGACCTAATGGAACTCATCCTTAGCCGCGGTGCGGAAAAACACGACCGCACGGGTACCGGCACATTGTCGGTGTTCGGCTATCAGATGCGCTTTGCGCTGGACGAAGGTTTTCCTCTGCTGACGACGAAGAAACTTCATCTGAAATCGATCATATACGAGCTTCTTTGGTTCCTGGCCGGCGATACCAACGTCAAATATCTGCAGGAACATGGGGTGCGGATCTGGGATGAGTGGGCCGATGAACGCGGCGAGCTGGGCCCAGTCTATGGTCATCAGTGGCGTTCCTGGCCGGCGCAGGATGGCAAAACGATCGACCAGATCGGCAATGTGATTCAGATGATCCGGCGCAACCCGGATTCGCGTCGTCTGATTGTCACCGCGTGGAATCCGGCTGACGTCGATAAAATGGCGTTACCCCCGTGCCATTGTCTGTTTCAGTTTTACGTCGCGGACGGCAAGCTCTCTTGCCAGCTCTACCAGCGCTCGGCGGATGTTTTTCTCGGGGTGCCGTTCAACATTGCCTCCTATGCGCTGCTTACGGTGATGGTGGCCCAGGTGACCGGCTACAAGCCGGGCGACTTCATCCACACGTTCGGCGATGCGCATTTGTATCTCAATCACCTTGAGCAAGCGCGGCTCCAGTTGTCGCGCGCGCCACGGCACTTACCGACGGTGCGTTTAAATCCCGCGGTGAAGGACATATTCGCGTTTCGGTATGAGGATTTCGCGATCGAGAACTACGATCCCCATCCGCACATCAGGGCCGAAGTGGCTGTGTAACCGGTTGCCAAGGGCTCGTGTTCCTGGTGTCGCCGTTTGCATACATCAAGCTAAGACGATTCTAACTGGAACCTACGCCTGGAAGAATTTTTCTGGCTCTCATGTTCGTCACAAAGTGCTTGGTCGTTAGTGAATTATCAGAACAATCGTTCTAGCGTCGATGACGGATCGCCGGATCATGTCGCGCATTTTGACAAATTTTGTCTGTGATTTCTCAAACGGGAACGCGGATCTATCTCGCCAAACAGTTCCTATCCCGGAAACGCCTTCAGCCGCGGGCACGTTCATATGAAAATCGTGCTGGTTGCGGCGATCGGCGACAATTCGGTCATTGGCCGCGAGGGTCAACTGCCGTGGCGACTGAAGTCGGATCTTCAGCATTTTCGGAAGCTTACTTTCAATCGCCCGCTGATCATGGGCCGCAAGACCCACGAGTCCATCGGGAAGCTGCTTGACGGTCGGACAAACATCGTGCTCACGCGCGATTTAAGTCTTGTCGCACCCGGCACTGTGTTGGCCACGAGCCTCGATGCGGCACTCGGCTTTGCGCGCAGCGATGCAATCCGGCGTGGGGTCGATGAAATCATGGTTATAGGCGGTGGCGATATTTTCGCTGCAATCATGCCGATGGCCGATCGGCTCGAAATCACCCATGTGCATGTTTCACCCCACGGAGACGCGCTGTTCCCGCCAATCGACCCAGAGGTCTGGCAAGAGGTAACACACGATGATCGCTTTGCTGGGCCGGACGACGATGCCAACTTCACTTTGGCGACATATGTAAGACGTTAACCGGCCAATAGTCGCGGCATCGGAGCGCGTTGTAACGGGCCTTAGGGTCCCCTATAACCCCTCCCAACTAAGGTTAGCCGGGTAATAGCCGGCGCGGGAGATATCATTCAATGCCTTGGACCAATCAGGGCGGCGGAGGGCCGTGGGGCAGTGGCGGCAAGGGCCCGTGGGGCTCAGGACCGCAATCACCGGGACCAACTCCGCCCGATCTCGAGGAAATCCTGCGCCGTGGCCAGGACAGGCTGCGGCGCGTGCTGCCAGGTGGCAACCTGGGCGGACGCGGCCTCGCTCTCATTACGCTCGGTGTTCTTGCGCTCTGGGGATTTTCCGGCTTCTTCCGGGTCGAGCCGGACGAGTTGGGTGTTGTGCTGCGCTTCGGGAAGGAAGTGCGCGAAGTACAGCCCGGCCTGAATTATCATTTGCCGTATCCCATCGAGACTGTGCTCACGCCAAAGGCGCTGCGCGTGAACAAGATCGACATCGGCATGCGGGTGGTCGACGACATCCGACGCGGCGGAACAACGGTCCGCGATGTGCCGGAAGAAAGCCTGATGCTCACCGGAGACGAGAATATCGTCGACGTCGACTTTTCGGTCCTATGGAAAGTGAAACCGACAGGTGTCGGTGAATTTCTCTTCAATATTCAGAATCCGGAAGGCACGGTGAAAGCTGTGGCGGAAAGTGCCATGCGCGAGGTGATCGGTCGTTCCGAAATCCAGCCGATTCTGACCGGCGCGCGGCAGACTATTGAGACGGCCGTGCAGGACCTGATGCAGAGGACGCTCGATCACTATGGCGCCGGAGTCATCGTGCAACAGGTGCAACTGCAGAAAGTCGATCCGCCGGCGCAGGTTATTGACGCGTTCCGCGATGTGCAGGCGGCGCGTGCCGACCTCGAACGCGCGGTAAACGAGGCGCAGACTTACGCCAACCGTGTCGTACCGGAGGCGCGCGGACGGGTGGCGCAGATCACCCAGGCCGCCGAGGCATACAAGCAGCAAACAGTCGCCGAAGCCGTCGGCCAGACATCGCGCTTCCTGAAAATCTACGAGCAGTACAAGAAAGCTCCGGACGTCACCCGCGAGCGTATGTATCTCGAAACGATGGAACGTGTGCTTGGCGGTACGGACAAGATCATCCTGGACTCCAGCGCAGGCGGCAATGGCGTGGTGCCTTATTTGCCGCTCAGCGAGTTGTCTCGTCAGCCACAGACGCGCGGCCAACCGCAGACGGGAGGCCGGCAATGAGGTTGAATTTTCTCGGTGGAATCCTTGCGGTCGTTTTCGTCGCTGCGCTGATTATCGGCTACTCGTCTTTGTTCACCGTCTATCAGACACAGCAAGCGCTGGTGATCCGCCTGGGCCAGCCGGTCCGCGTCGTGAATGAGCCGGGTCTCAACGTAAAGGCCCCTTTCATCGACTCCGTTGTCTACATCGACAAGCGCATTCTTGACCTCGAAGCGCCCCCGCAGGAAGTGATCGCCTCCGATCAGAAGCGGTTGGTGGTCGATGCGTTCGCGCGATATCGTATTCAGGAGCCGCTACGGTTCTATCAGACACTCGGCTCAATCGCAGGTGCGAATTCTCAGCTCTCGATCCTCCTCAATTCGGCGCTGCGTAGAGTGCTTGGCGAGGTGACGTTCACGCACGTCGTGCGCGACCAACGCGCCGACCTGATGGCACGCATCCGCGAATTGGTTGATCGCGAGGCTGCCACCTACGGCGTCCAGGTCGTCGATGTTCGTATTCGACGCGCGGATCTTCCCGAGCAGAATAGCCAGGCTGTCTATCAGCGCATGCAGACCGAACGTCAACGCGAGGCCGCGGAATTCCGCGCACAGGGCGCGCAACGCGCGCAGGAAATTCGTTCGCGTGCGGATCGCGAAGTCACGGTGCTGGTCGCGGAAGCGACATCGAAAGCGGAACAGATCCGCGGTGAGGGCGATGCAACCCGAAATCAGGTTTTCGCGGATGCCTTTAACCAGGACCAGGACTTCTTCGCTTTCTATCGTTCGATGCAGGCCTACGAACATGGCCTGAAGTCGAACGATACGCGGATGCTGCTGAAACCCGATTCAAGCTTTTTCCGTTATTTCTCTGATCCTTCCGGGAAAGCACGGGACAAAGCGGCCCCGTCGTCTGGCCAGGCTCCAGCCCGATAGCAAGCAGCGAGTGGCATGTCGGACTTTCTGGCCGCGCTCGGACTGGTGTTCGTCATCGAGGGCTTGATATTTGCGGCCTTTCCCGATGCGGCGAAGCGAGCGATGACCAGCGTTCTGGAAACGCCTGACATCTCGCTGCGTCTCATCGGAATCGGGTCGGCTCTCGTCGGACTTATAGTGGTCTGGTTGGTTCGCGGATAAGGTGCAAATCAGCTTCGCATGGTATTGTCTTAAAGTGCCCTTGAATCGCCTGCCGGTCGGGGCCACTCTCACTGAAAGCTAACTCCCAGGAGACTCGACGCCCATGGGCGCACACTATTTCCGTTTGAGGAACCCGGTCGGCCGCGCTGGCTTGGCCATTTTAACGGCTGCAGCCATTGCCTTGCCGGTCTTCAGCTCCCCCGCGGCTGCTCGTGGCCCTGAGGGAATAGCGGATGTGGCCGAGCAGGTCATAGACGCCGTGGTCAATGTATCGACCAAGCAATCCGTCGATCTCCGAAGCGGTGGCGCGATGCCACAATTGCCGCCGGGTTCGCCGTTTGAGGAGTTTTTTGAGGAATTCTTCAAGAACCGGCGTGGTCAACCGGGCCAAAACGGGCAAAACGGCCAAAACGGGCAGAACAATCAAACGCCCACGCCGCGTCGCGTTAATTCGCTCGGTTCTGGCTTCATCGTTGATGCGGCGGGCCTCGTCGTCACCAACAATCACGTCATAGCGGACGCCGACGAAGTCAATGTCATTCTCAATGACGGAACCACTCTGAGGGCGGAAGTTGTCGGCCGTGATCAGAGAACCGACCTCGCGTTGCTAAGGGTCAAGCCGACCAAGCCGCTGAAGGCGGTAAAATTCGGCGACAGTGACAAATTGCGGCTCGGTGAATGGGTGATTGCCATTGGCAATCCGTTCAGCTTGGGTGGAACGGTTACCGCCGGGATCGTTTCGGCGCGCAACCGCGATATCCAGTCCGGACCGTACGACAACTACATTCAGACAGACGCCGCGATCAATCGCGGCAACTCGGGTGGTCCATTGTTCAACCTCAATGGCGAAGTGATCGGTGTAAACACCGCGATCATTTCGCCGTCCGGCGGTTCGATCGGTATCGGATTTGCCGTTCCCTCAAAGACGGCTCTGCCGGTGATCGATCAACTGCGGGAGTTCAAGGAAGTGCGCCGCGGATGGCTTGGCGTACGCATCCAACAGGTGAGTGACGAGATCGCCGAAAGCCTGAGCGTGAAGCCCGCGCGGGGCGCGCTCGTCGCCGGCATTGATGAAAAAGGCCCGGCAAAACCGGCCGGCATCGAGCCGGGCGACGTCATCGTCAAATTTGACGGCAAGGACGTGAAGGAAATGCGTGACCTGCCGCGGATCGTTGCCGACACGCCGGTCGGTAAGGATGTCGACGTGGTGGTCATTCGCAAAGGCAAAGAAGAGACAAAGTCCGTCAAGCTTGGGCGGCTTGAGGATGAGAAAAAGCAGGCGTCGGTCAGCGACAAGAAAGACGGTACACCCGAAGAAAAGCCCGTGGTGAAAAAGGCGCTCGGACTTGATCTCGCCAATCTCACCGACGATCTGCGCAAGAAGCACAACATCAAGGACAAGGTGAAAGGCGTCGTGATTACCGGCGTCGATCCAAATTCGCCCGCCGCTGAAAAACGCCTCGCGCCGGGGATGGTCATCGCCGAAGTCCAGCAGCAGCCGGTGTCGAGCGCAGCCGAACTTCAGCAGCGCATCGAAAAGCTAAAAAAGGACGGCAAGAAAGCAGCGGTGCTGCTTGTAGTTTCGCCAGATGGCGATCCGAGCTTCGTAGCGCTCAGCCTGCAATAACGAAATAGCTACGGGCCGGTACCGCTTGCGCCGGCCGTTTGCTAATCAAGCACGTGATTGACCATGCCATCGGCGAGTTTCGGCTCGAACCAAGTCGATTTCGGCGGCATGATTCCCCCTGCGTCGGCCACGGCCATCAGATCTCGCATCTGCGTGGGGTAGAGGGCAAACCCGGCGGCCATTTCGCCGGATGACACGCGGCGCTCGAGCTCCGACAGGCCACGCGCTCCTCCAACGAAGTCGATACGCTTGTCGGTGCGTGGATCGGAGATGCCGAGCAACGGTTCAATCACGTTGCGCGCGAGGATGGTTATTGGAAGCCGGCCGATCGGATCTTGCGGGACAAGCTCCGGCCGAATTATGAGCCGGTACCAGCGCCCAGCGAGATACATGCTGAATTCGTGCGAAGAGCGTGGCCGTACGGGCTCCTCGGAGCTGGCTAACGCAAAGCTTCCGCGCAGCTTCGTCAGAAACTCTTCGGTAGAATGACCATTGAGGTCTTTCACGACACGATTGTAGTCAAGGATGGTCATCTCCCGTTCGGGAAAGATTACCGACAGAAAATAGCTGTGCGAGCCTTCGCCTCGTCGGGCGGCGGCGACGCGCGCCGCCGCCGCC
>Ga0182036_10000101_pt1 | contig 37415 bp, 27 predicted proteins | sample sta12Cox44000080_FD_125966 | JGI IMG/M metagenome (GOLD analysis project Ga0182036, IMG submission 125966) | Lab enrichment of tropical soil microbial communities from Luquillo Experimental Forest, Puerto Rico - statoxic.12C.oxic.44.000.080 | ecosystem: Environmental > Terrestrial > Soil >...
GTAGTCGATAAAACAGATCCGCGTCAGCCGCTCGTGCGCCGTGCGCTGCGTCAGCTTCATGGGTTGGAAGTAACGTAGATACACGCTGCGCTCCGACAGCTTCTCGTGAAACTTGATCAGCAGCGGCTCGTCCTCCGGACGTATTGGACGGATCGTCACGTCGTTGCCGTCTTTCATCGTCCACTTCGAGATCAGCTTTACTGGATAAGGATAGATTGCCGATTCCGGCAGATCTTCTTCGGCTACCTCGGGACCGTGAACCACGATCCGGGCATCCAGCGCCACCAACTGATGGTCCGAGGCCAGCAAAGGATTGATGTCGATTTCCTTGATCCAACGCTGCTCCACAACCAACTGACTAAAGCGCACCAGGAGCTCTTCCAGAGCCTCGATGTCCACCGGCATGCGCCCGCGCACACCCTGCAAGGCCTTGAAGATCTTCGTCTGCTCCATCATGCGCCGCGCCAGTGTCGAATTGAGGGGCGGCAAGGCCAGCGCCCTGTCCCGGAAAACTTCTACCAACTGTCCGCCGGTCCCGAACAGCATCACCGGCCCGAACTGTGCGTCGATACTGCTGCCGATGATAAGTTCGTAGCCGTCGAGCTTGACCATGGGCTGCACGGTTACGCCCTGAAAATGCTCTTTCCCGAGTTTTTCGGAGACAAGCAAATGGATCAAGCGAAAGGCACGGCCAACCGCTTCGGCGTCATGCAGGTTGAGCTGCACACCGCCCACATCGGTCTTGTGCGTAATTGTGAAAGAATGCAGTTTGACGACGACGGGATAGCCAATTTCCTTGGCAGCCTTAACTGCTTCTTCCTCGGTCAAAGCGACCCGGGTTTCCACCGTGGGAATGCCGTACGCTTCCAGCAATTGCTTGGACTCATACTCCGTCAGTAACGTGCGGCGCTGCTCGCGGGCCTCGCGCAGAATGCGTGCTGCTTTACCGCGCTTCAATTCGGCATCGGCATGCTGTGGGAGCGTTGGAGTCTCGTACAAACCGCGCAGGTTGTACGAGTACCGCCACATATAGTTGAACGCGCCCACCGCACTGTCGGGGAACTGGAACGTCGGAATGCCCGCCTGATTGAGGATTTGTTCACCCGCAGCGACTTCCGCTCCGCCCATCCAGCTTGCCAGCACGGGCTTGCCAAAGCCTTTGGCATATGGCTTCAGCTTCTCCGCGATTTGTGTTGGATTAGTCATGTCCTGCGGCGTCAGGATCACCAGCATGCCGTCGATGGCCGGGTCCTTCGCCGCAATCTCCAGTGACTTGGCATAGCGTTCCGGTTCGGCATCACCGAGAATATCGACCGGATTGTTGTGGCTCCACTGCGGCGGCAAGATTTCGTCGAACGCCGCCATTGTTTGCGGCGAGAGATCAGCCAGCTCGCCGCCACTCGCCACCAGAGCGTCGGTCGCTAGTACACCCGGCCCGCCTGCGTTGGTGACGATGCATAACCGGTTTCCACGCGGCCGCGGCTGCTTTGCCAAGACATCCGACATAAAGAAAATGTCGGAGATTCTGTTCACCCGTAGCACACCCGTGCGGCGGAAAGCTGCATCCAGCACTTCGTCGCTGCCCGTCATCGAGCCGGTGTGCGAAGCAGCTGCCTTGGCCGCCTCCGCCGTGCGTCCGGCCTTGATGACGATGATCGGCTTGGTGAGCGAAACCTCGCGGGCCGCCGACAGGAACGCACTTGCATCGCCGATCGATTCCATATAGATCACGATACTGTTGGTGCGCGAGTCGCTACCGAAGTAGTCGATCAGGTCGCCCCAACTCACATCGAGCATCGAACCGGTCGAAACGAACGAGCTGAAGCCGACATTTTCGCGCAAGCTCCAGTCAAGGATGGCCGTCAGCAACGCGCCGCTCTGGCTGATGAACGCGACATTGCCGGGCCGGGCAATCGAGTGGGCGAACGTCGCATTCAGCCCGCGAATCGGATTCATCACGCCCAGGCAGTTCGGCCCAATCAGTCGCATCTTGCCGCGAATGATTTGTGTGATCCGCTCTTCAAGCTCTTTACCGTGCTCGCCGTGCTCCTTGAAGCCCGCGGAGATGACGATGCCCGCGGGGATTCCGGCGGCTACCGACTCGGTTAGCACGTCGGGAACTGTGTTGGCTGGCGTGGTTACCACCACCAGGTCCACCTTGTCTGGCAGGTCCGAAACTTTGGGATACGCCTTGATGCCGAGCACGTTCGGACGCTTGGAGTTGACCGGAAAAACTGTGCCGCCAAACGGATTGCTGAGCAGGTTCCACAAAACCGAACGCCCTACGCTGCCCGGGCGCTCGGTCGCGCCAACTACGGCAACGCTGCGCGGTGCGAACAGCGGATCTAAAGGATGACTTTCAGAGCGGTAAACGTCCGACGAAGGATCAGCCTTCGCCCACGGCTTGGTGGTTGGCACGGCGGTCATGAGGCTCCTGTGAGCTTCGGATCAATGAAGCTCTAGTCTAGCGCCGTCAGGGCAGCCCGGCACACGCACTCATTAGAAAAACCAAGCCAACTCCGCTGTTTCACGGCTTTCGGCTGTAACTCGTCAGCAATGGTACAATCGAGGTTCCTGCACACGATATAGCGACGAAACGCCCACTTACGGACCCCGACCTTTGGCACAGAACACCATCGAAGACCGCTCCATTACCTACGCCGATGCCGGCGTGGACATCGAACAGGCCAATCGCACCAAACAGCGTATTAAGTACCTTGCACACAAAACCTTCAACCGCGGAGTTCTGAGCGAAATCGGTGGCTTCGGCGGGCTGTTCGCTATCGACAAGAAGCGCTACCTCGACCCCGTTCTGGTCTCCAGTGTGGATGGTGTTGGCACCAAGCTGAAGCTCGCCTTCGATATGAATCTGCACCACACCATCGGCGCTGATTTGGTCAACCACTGTGTCAACGACATCGCCGTACAGGGCGCCGCTCCCATGTTCTTCATGGACTACTTCGCCACTGGCAAACTGAAGCCTGAAGTCGCGGAGAAAGTCGTCAGCGGCATTGCCGAAGCCTGCAAGCAAAACGGATGCGCGCTTATTGGCGGTGAAACCGCCGAGATGCCCGGCTTCTATCCCGATGGCGAATACGACCTCGCCGGCTTTATCGTCGGCGTCGTTGATCGCCCTAAGATCATCACCGGCAAGGACGTCGAAGTCGGAGATGTGCTGGTTGGCCTGCCCTCGACAGGTCTTCACACCAATGGATACTCGCTGGCGCGCAAACTCTTCTTCGACGTGGCCCGCTACACGCCGGAGTCCTATGTCAGCGAAATCAAGGGCAAAGTCGGTACCGAATTGATGCGCACGCACAAGAGCTACTGGCCCATCATTCGCCGCCTGCTCGATGCCGAAGCCGTCAGCGCGATGGCGCACATTACCGGCGGAGGCATCACGGAAAATCTGCCGCGTGTGTTGCCCAAGGGTATGGGAGCAGTCATCGAAATCCACTCCTGGCCCGTACCGCCGATTTTTCAGCATATGCAAACCATCGGTAACGTGCCCGATGACGACATGATGCGCACCTTCAACATGGGCATCGGCATGATCCTTGTCGTTCCCGCTAAGAAGTTCAAGAAGGCTCAGATGATCCTCGACCGCTGCGGTGAAAAGGGCTACACCATCGGCCGCGTAGTCAAGGGCGACAAGCGCGTTACCTACCAGTAGCCTCACCCCCCAAGTCATTTGCCCGTCGCGGTGAGATCGCTCCCGTTCCAAGTCCGAGGCTGAACTTCTTCAGCAATGCGGATACTCAGTGCCACTGGATTTTGCCAAGTGGCAGCGGTGGCATCGCTGGCAAGATCGGTGGCTCAGCGGTTGCTAGCGCCATCCTGACGGCTATTGTCGGCACCATCAAGAACGCCATGGCTGCCAAATCGTAAGCCAACCTTAAAGCTAAGCAATCTCTGACAGGCTTGGCGTTGCGCCGGGCTTTCGCTGTCCCACTGTGCAGGCACTTTGAAATCTCCAAGCTTGGGACTCGAAACTTGCGTTCATGCGTTATCGTATTGCGCATGAGACATCTCCTCGCATTTCTCTTGCTCTTCCTGTCGGCTGCGCCGCTGTTTGCTGCCGACTTCTCCGGCATTTGGGTCTCCGCCATCAAGCAGCCCGACGGCCACACCGACCGCCAGGTCCTCGTTCTGCAGCAGAGCGGCGATCAACTCACCGGTAAATGGGAAAAGGCATGGGGCAATCTCACGATCGAGCAGTCGTCGGTTGAAGGAAACAGGTTCACGCTGAAAGCCCGGACCAGCAACGGCGATATCTTTTCCGCCGAGGGTGCCCTCGAAGCAGGCAAGCTGCGCTTCACCGTTCGCGAAACCGGCGCCAAATCCTACGAACTCGTAGCCACGCGCTCGCAGACCGATCCGTTCGTGCTGCGCAACGTCATCTCACCGCCAGCCGTCAAAGATCTCCCGCCCAACGGCCTTGCCAAGACGCCCCCGATGGGCTGGAACAGCTGGAATCTCTTCGCTGGCAAGATTGACGACAAAACGGTCCGCGAAATGGCCGATGCCCTCGTCTCCAGCGGTATGCGCGATGCCGGATACATCTACCTCAACATCGACGACACCTGGGAGGGCGACCGCGACCCCGAAGGCGTTATTCATAGCAACAAGAAGTTCCCCGACATGAAGGCGCTCGCCGACTATGTTCACTCTAAGGGATTGAAGTTCGGCATCTACTCCTCGCCCGGTCCTTACACCTGCGCCGGTTATGAAGGCAGCTACAGCCACGAAGCCCAGGACGCAAAAACCTACGCTGAATGGGGCGTCGATTACCTCAAGTACGACTGGTGTAGCGCCAGCAACCTCTATCCCGACTCGGCCATGCGTGCCGTGTACCAGAAGATGGGCGAAGCGCTGCGCGCCACCAACCGCCCCATCGTGTACAGCCTATGCCAGTACGGCCGCGACAATGTTTGGACATGGGGCGATAAAGCCGGCGGCAACCTCTGGCGCACCACCGGCGACATCAATGACACCTACAAGCGCATGATGGAGATCGCAGATACGCAGTCCGCTATCGCCAAATACGCCGGCCCGGGACACTGGAACGATCCTGACATGCTTGAGATCGGCAACGGCGGCGTGAGCACCGACGAATACCGCACCCATATGAGCTTGTGGGCTATCTTCGCCGCTCCGTTGCTGGCGGGCAATGATGTGCGCGGCATGAGCGACGACACCAAGTCGATCCTGCTCAACAAAGAAGTTATCGCCGTCGATCAGGATCCAATGGGAGTTCAAGGCCACCGCGCCGACAGGTCCGGCGAGATCGAGTACTACGCCCGCCCGCTCAGCGATGGAGGCATGGCGCTCGTCGTGGTTAACCGTGCAAATGCCCCATCGACTGTGAAGATTCCGTGGAGCGAGATGCGCATTCCCGTAGCTACGAAGGTGCGCGACTTGTGGAAGCATGAGGACTTCGCCGTCGGCGAAGATCAGTCATTCACTATTCCAGCCGATGGCTCGCTGATGTTCCGGCTGAACGCGCAAATGAAGGCACCAAAGTAGCGTCCATTCTTGTCATCGGCCCGGAGGCCACAATTGCCTTCTTTCGTTGGCAATTGTGGGTTTACAAAGCCGCAAAGTCCGGGAACTACTCCTCTTCTTCCACCACCTCACCGCGCTCGGCTTTGGCGGCGGCGATGATTTTCTCCTGCTGGGCGGCGGGAACGAAGTCGTAATGGTCCATTTCCATGGAGAAGCTGCCGCGGCCCTGCGTCATCGAGGTCAAATCGGAGCCGTAGGTCAACATCTCGGCCATGGGCACCACGGCCTTCACGATCGTCTTTCCAGCTTTGTTATCCATGCCCTGAATGCGTCCGCGGCGGCTGTTGAGGTCGCCCATGATGGAACCGGCGAACTCGTCGGGGATAGTGATCTCGACGTTCATGATGGGCTCCAGCAGAGCAGGCTTCGCCTGCTCCATGGCTTTCTTGAAAGCGATACGGCCGGCGGTCTTGAAGGAAAGTTCGTTTGAATCGACTTCGTGATAGGAGCCGTCGTAGAGCACGACTTTGAAATCCACTACCGGATAGCCAGCGAGGAACCCGCGCTCGGCGGCTTCGACGATGCCCTTTTCGACCGCAGGGATGAAATTCCTGGGAATTGCGCCGCCGAAGATCTCGTTGACGAACTCAAAGTGGCCGCCGCGTTGCAGCGGTTCCATCTTGATCTTGCAGTCGCCGAACTGGCCGTGTCCGCCAGACTGTTTCTTGTGGCGCCCCTGCACATCGGCGCGGCCGCGGATGGTCTCGCGATAGGGAACCTTCGGAGCTTTCAGATTGACTTCGGTATGGTAGCGGTTCTTGAGCTTCGAGACCACGACTTCTATATGTTGTTGGCCGGTGCCCGCGATGAGGAATTCCTTGGTTTGCGGATCGCGGAAGAAGCGCAGCATAGCGTCTTCTTCCATCAGCTTGTGGATGCCGTTGCTGAGCTTGTCTTCGTCTGCGCGCGTCTTCGGCTCAATGGCAAAAGTGATCGCCGGTTCGGCAAATGTCACCTGCGGATACTGGATGGGTGCGCCCTTATCGCCCAGCGTGTCGCCGGTGAGCGTGTCCTTCAGCTTGGCCACCGCACCGATATCGCCGGCATGCAGCTCGTTGACGGGAATCGCGGTCTTCCCCTGCATTGCAGAGAGGTGGGCGAACTTCTCGCTGGTGTTGCGGGTGAAGTTCTGCAGTGTCGCGTCGTTTTTCAGCACGCCGGAGAAGACTTTGAAGAACGAGATGCGTCCGGCGAAGGGATCGCTGATGGTCTTGAAGACGTGGATGGAAACCGGCTCGCTGTCGTTCACTTTGCGTACGGCGGGCTCGCCATTATTCGCGGTAGGAGCAGCCTTGACTGTGCCGCGTTCGACTGCGGTGGGCAAGTAGTCCACGATGAAATCAAGCACCTCATCGGTGCCCATGTTGCCAAGGCCGGACGCGAACAGAACAGGGAAGATCTTGTCTTCACGAATCGCGTTGTGCAGGCCGGAAACAATGTGCTCTTCCGCAATGGTGCCCTTATCGAAGAACTCTTCCATTAACCCGTCGTCACCTTCGGCGACCAGCTCAACCAGTCGCTCGTGCGCGGCCTTGGCTTCGGCTTCCATGTTGGCGGGAATCGGCCCTACCTTCGCTTTCCCGTTGCCGCCCATCTGGTACGTGTAGGCCTGCATCTTTACCAGGTCAACGACCCCGGTAAAGTTCTTCTCGGCTCCAACCGGCAATTGCACGGGAACCACGGTGCGACCGAAGACAGAGGTGAGCGACTCCATTACGCGGCTGAAGTCGGCGCGCTCGCGGTCCATGCGGGTGCAGACAATGGCGCGCGGCAAAGCGAAGCGGTCGGCGTAGTGCCAGATGCGCTCGGTAACGACTTCCACTCCGCTGACGGTGTCAACAACCACCAGAGCGCTATCTATGGCAGGCAGCGCCATCTCGGCTTCGTGAATGAACATGTTGAAGCCGGGCGTATCGACCAGGTTGACCTTGGTCTTGCCCCACTCGATGACGGCGGTCGCCGCAGAAAGCGACATCGCGCGGGAGATTTCTTCTTCGTCGTAATCGGTGACGGTGTTGCCCTCATCCACGCGCCCCAGGCGCTGCGTGGCCCCGGAGGTAAACAGCATGGCGGATGCGAGCGAGGTCTTGCCGGAATGAGAGTGCCCGACCAGGGCAACGTTACGGATGTTTGCACCTTCGTAATTCTTCACCTGAAACTCCTTGGAGAGATGAGAGCTAGCCTGGATCGCCCTGCGACAGGTCGGAACTCCGCTGCTCTCAAGGGCGCTCGTGCCCGGCAGCACGTCGTGACGTGCCTACCAACCCCCGAGGCTGCCGGTGAGGCAAAGAGGTTACCCAGAAAATGCCAACCCAGCAGATTCTAGGACCCCGTTTAGGCGGGGCACCATGCCGGCCTGCGCATGGTGATGCTGGAACAAAAGATTGATGCTAGCACACAGGGTTTGGCAGTCTCAATGACGCGTTGGACGGCTAGTCCTCGTAGGGTTCGAAGTCGGCTTTGCTGGCGCCGCAATCAGGGCAGACCCAGGTGTCAGGGATATCTTCGAAAGCAGTGCCGGGTGCGATGCCTGCTTCGGGGTCGCCCTCGGCAGGGTCGTAAATGTGGCCGCAAATGGTGCAACGGTATTTCTGCTTCATGGTCAGAACTGTATACGATCACGCAAAATAAGAACAAATAGCCGGTCTATACCCCAATATTGGCCACTACTGCGCAGCCAGCAGTCCCGCCTGGCGCATTACGGAGAGCATGTCATAAACACTCCACTCCTCCACCATCTTTCCATCTCGAAAGCGGAACAACGTCATACCGTCGACCGTGATGTGCTTACCCGTGGCAGGGAACCCCATTCCTTTGCCAGTGTTGGTACCAAATGCCGTCCAAAACACCGAAACCAGATCACGTTCGGCGACGAGTTCATTTACCTTCACCCGCATGTCTGGCATGGCAGCACGTTCCTCTTTGGCTGCCGCCATGTCCTCGGCGAGGGTGTAATCGTGGCTGGCGCCGTGCGCGACAAAGCCGGCGGCATGAGAGTCGGGGTAATGATCAAGCTGGCCTTGGCCTAGCACTTGCTCGAAGAATGCACGAGCTACGGCTTTGTTGGTTTCCTGGACACCGGATTGCTGTGCGGCGCTCGTCATACAAGTTAGGACCGCCATAAACGAGATTACTAACTTGCGCATATCCACCTCCAGCAGTTACGATTAACGTAACAGTCGTTACACTAATAAAATGTAACTCAGGATGGCGAGACCGTCAAATCCGGAAATCCGTGCCCGGCTACTCGAGCAGGCGATTGATTACGTGCTGAAGCATGGGTATGCCGCAGTGTCTCTGCGACCGATGGCGAAGGAGCTCAAGACGAATGCGCGCATGCTGGTCTATCACTTCGGTTCCCGGGAGGGCCTGATGCGAGAGGTCCTGATGGGAGTGCGTGAGCGGGAAGATGGGCTGATACAAGGATGGTTCCAGAAACAGAAGACGCCTCCGGCCTTGGCAAGCTTTCTGCGCTGGTACTGGCAGCGGATGAGCTCGCCCGAAGCGCGCCCGGTGGCTCTGTTGATCTTCGAGCTTTATGCGCTGGCGTTGCGTGATCCGAAGTCATTCCCGGGCGTACTCACCGATCCAATTGAGTACTGGCGTGGTCTGGCAGCCAAAGCGGGAGCACACGATAAAAATGACGCTGAGGCGACGTTATTGCTGGCAGTAACTCGGGGACTGCTTCTTGACCTCACCGCGACCAACGACCGGGAGCGGATCGAAAAAGCGCTGAACCGGTTCACGAAATGTATGCAGGCACACCATGCAAAACTGAACAGCCGGAGCGAATAGGCTGTGCTCTGACACTTACTACTTTTCCGTGCTACCCCGCACAATGATGTTGGTTAGCCGCCAGGGATTCTTGCGCAACTCGAGCTGCAACTCGCCTTCTTTATTGATCACCAGCTGTGCCGCTGGATACAGCAAGCCCGCACTCTTGCTCTTGTCTTGCTCGTCGATGTTGATCTGCCCGCCGGTGAGGTTATAGGCCTGCGATGGCGTGTTGCGATAGGCCTCCTGGAAAGCAATCTTACGGTTGGTTACGAAACGGACGGTGCGGCCTGTTGAAGTCGGAACCGAGGCGGTGTACGCCAAGGCATAGCCGAGCGTGCCAGGGATCTGAATGCGACCGACCGGCTTCATTTTCTCGAGGGCATCATAAAGTCCCTGGTTCTGGCCTTTCTGGAACGCCTGCGTCAACGTCTGCTGTTCCTCTTTTGTGGACCAACGCTCGATGATCAGCTTCACACTGACGTTTTTGCCGAGTTGTGTACTGGTCCCCATGGCCGTCGCGTCGATCACTTCCTGGGCAGTGACGGAAACAACTGTGGCGACCATCAAGCAGGTGGCGACTGTTGCAAACCTCGAGAGCTTTGTCATTTTCGGCTCCCCCTTAGCCTTAAGTTTCCGCAGGGGATTGTGCGACAGAACGGCGGCAAATTTCAGATCTCACCCTTCTTGGCCAGCGCCGTTATGCGATCGGAGGCGCGGAAGGCGAGGGCTTGGATGGTTTCCGTGGGCTGACCGCCTCCGCTGGTCACCAAGCTGGAGCCATCGCATAGAAAGAGGTTAGGAACGTCGTGGCTGCGACGCTCAGCATTGATGACTGAGCTTTTCGGATCATTGCCCATGCGGCAGGTGCCGAGCAGGTGGAATCCGTAGTTCTGCTCCTCCACCGGAAAAGACCGGCGGTCGAGCACCTTGGCAGTCTCCAAAATCTCCATTGACCGCGCGACCAGAAAGCGCTGGTTGGCTAGATCGTCGGGGTGGTCTTTGTACGTTACACAAATGGCGGGCAGTCCCCATTCGTCCTTCACCGTTTCGTCAAGGGTGATGCTATTGGTTTCCAGCGGTAGCGATGTGCCGTGCCCTGTGAGATACATGGTGCGCGTGAAGTACTTCTGCAACGCTTGCTTGTATTCGCTGCCCCACTGCGGCACGTGCGGAGAGATTCCGAACGCGGCAAATTGAATTGGGGTCCAAACGAAACGCGCATCCATGCCGCCGCCGCCGTAAAAGCCCACCTTCTGAGCGTCTAGTTCGTAGAAGTCCTGCAGGATGCGCGTGACTTCAATGCTTTTGTACTCGTTGAGCTGATGCTCGAACAGACCTCCCGTGATAGGGAAAGTGTTGAACATGAGGTACTTGCCGACGAGTCCGCTGGAGTTGGCAAGACCGCTAGGAAACTGGTTCGACTTCGACATCAAAAGCAAGCGAGGTGTTTCTGCGCCGTTGCAGGAGACGATGACGGCTTTAGCATGCTGCAGGCTCTGCTTGCCGCTCTCGTCGAAATAGACAGCGCCCACGGCACGGCCCTTCGAGTCGAGCTCGATCTTGCGCACGTAGCTGTGCGGGCGAATCTCGCATCGACCTGTGGCGACGGCCTGTGGAACCATCGTCGGCAGCGGGCTGGATTCGGCACCCATTTCGCATCCGAAACCGGCGCAGAATCCGCAGTGGGCGCACGGCAGGCGGCCTTGGTAGGACTGGGAAATCAGGGCCATGGGCGCGGGGAAAGGATGGTAGCCGAGCTTGCGCGCTGCCTGCTCGAAGATCACTCCGCTGGACTTCACCGGCATGGGAGGCAACGGGTACGGTTTGGAGCGTGGCGGATCGAATGGGCTCACACCTGCCTGGCCAGAGACGCCGAGGTCCCACTCAGCCTTGGTGTAGTAGGGCTCAAGGTCGGTGTAGGTGATCGGCCAGTCGGCCAAGCCGGTCCTGGCAATCGTGCCTTTCTTGCTGGCTTCGATGAAGTCAATCTCGTGAAAGCGCCAGAAGTTGGCAGTGAAGTGCACAGTGCCGCCGCCGACCATGCGTCCGTAGACGAATGCCGACTGCTTCTTGGCTTTGTCGTTCGGCGTCTTCCGGAAGGTCGTAGGCTGTTTCTGCGGATTGTTCGTCAGCAGCGACTGTGCCGCGACGCGGTACTCGTCATGGGAGAACTGCTTGCGATCGAGCCAGGGCCCCTGCTCAAGAGCGACCACGCTGAATCCGTTGCGCGAAAGTTCGCGCGCGAGCACGCTGCCCGACGCGCCGCAACCGATGATGAGGAAGTCCACCTGGTCGGTCAGCTTGTACTTGCGTTGTGGAGAAGCAGCGCTCATGCCTTCTCCTTCTGCTCTTTCATGAGCCGTTCGTCGTAGTAGCCGAAGGGTGGAGCGTAATAGAAATCGTCTTTGAAGCCGATGAGCTTCCAGCCAATCTGGTCTTTGTTGCCGCCGTCCGCGGGGTCTCCGAGAAAACCGACGATGGTGTAGAAGCGGAGCGTGCCAAACTCGTCGGTCTTCTCCAAGGCTTTCATGGCTTCGATCTGGTGGGCCGATGCAAGAGCGGCGAAAGACTTTGCCTCAGGATTGGTCCTCTTCGCCTGTTCACCGAGCGCCTTCAGCGCGTTGGCGAAATTCTCTTTGTTTTGGGGCTCGATTTCACTCAGAGCAAAATCGACGAAGCGCACGACATTGGCTTCTTTCGCACCGGGAGTGTCGTCGGTGGGAAAGACTTGGCCAGCGAAGGCTTCGTAGTCGGCGGCCTGCTGCGGGGTAAAGAAGCGGAAAGGCTGACCGTCAAGATTGCGCGGTGCGGCTTTGGCATGCTCATGAGCTTGCGCAAAAAGTTCAGGCGTAATGCCGGTCACGTAGAGCAGGCCGAGCGATGCAGCGGCCTGCGAAAGAAAGGTGCGACGATTGGACAAGGGCGACTCCTGATTGAGCTTAATGAACTAATCCGGGAGCATGTTTGCGCACGGCAATCGCTTCGATTTCCACCAGTGCTCCAGAAGCAGCCAGCGCTACGACCTGCACCGTGCTGCGCGCCGGCTTCTTCGGCTGGTCCTTCGACCCAAAGAACTGCTGGTATCCCGCATTCATAGCGGCGAAGTCCATCTTCCCACCGTTTGCCGGATCGCCCACGAGAAACACGTGCAGCATAACCACGTCGGCCATCGAAAGCTGCTGCGCTACGAGCACATCTTGAATCTGCTGTAGTACCGAGATGGTCTGCGTCTTCGTGTCACCATACATTTCCGTGCTGCCCTTAGGTGCGTTGGTATTGATTACCTTGGGGATGTGTCCACTAACGTAAACCGTATCGTAGCCGGTAGGCACGACAACGGCGGCGGAAATCGGTACATCAGGATTGGACAGCGGAATTCGTTCTACTTTTTCACTTGCTTGCCCGAAGCCCGAAGGAAGTGCACCCCACAAGACTGCCAAGACGCTTGCGCCGAACGCAACCGCTCGAATCGTTCCTGTCATCACTGTTCTCACCCCGTAGGAGATAAGGACTGACATCTTAGCCCGTAACCGCCGTGGTACGCCACTGATTGCAGCAATCAGCGCATGGCTGAGTTGACCGGCTGGTAGTAGGGGCCTAACATTACCGCCAATGGACGTTGCCGCCCCAAGTCTGGTGGGCCAGACCGTCTCCCACTATCGCATTGTTGCGAAGCTCGGTGGCGGCGGCATGGGAGCGGTGTATGACGCAGAAGACACTCGGCTGGGCCGTCACGTCGCCCTCAAGTTCATTCCTCCAGAGCTGGTTCACGACCGCAAGGCGCTCGATCGCTTCTTCTGGGAGGCCCGTGCCGCTTCGCAACTGAACCACCCCGGTATCTGTACCATCCACGACATACAGGATTCCGACGGCCACCCGTTCATCGTGATGGAGCGGTTGGAAGGCCGCAGCCTGAAAGAACGCTTGCTGGGCAAACCGTTGGAGCTGGAAGACATTCTCGACATCTCTATTCAAGTAGCGGATGCGCTCGCTGCATGTCACGCCAAGGGCATCATTCATCGCGACATCAAGCCGGCGAACATCTTCATTACCAATAGCGGAGTGGTGAAGATCCTCGATTTCGGGGTCGCTAAGTTGTCTCCAGGATTACGCGCGGGCGACACGTCGCTTGACGATCCACTCACGGTCGCAGGGGACATTTTCGGCACGGCCGTGTACATGTCTCCGGAGCAGGCGCGCGGTGAAGAGCTCGATGCGCGCAGCGACTTATTCTCCTTCGGTGTCGTGCTTTACCAGATGGCGACAGGAAAGCGCCCTTTCAGTGGAACGAACGCGGTAACCACACTGGAAGCAATCATGAATCAGAAGCCAGTGTCGCCGCTGAAGCTGAATCCCAACCTGCCACCGGAGCTGGAAGGCATCATCGGCCGCGCCATGGAGAAGGAGCGCGGCAAGCGCTATCCCGATGCCCTTGCCATGAAGGGCGATTTGCAATCGTTGCGACGCGAGACAGAGTCCCCTCTGACCGAGACTGCGCGCCATAAGCCGCTCTTGCCGTACCGGATTGCGACGACGACGTTCCAAACGGCCAGCCGCAAGCACCTCTACGCCCTGATCGGCGTGATCGCTTTTCTCATCACTTTGCTGATTCCCATGGGCGCCTACTTCCTGAAGCAGCGTTCGTCGGTGCATGCGAGGACGACAGTCGCTGTGCTTCCGCTGCAGAACACCAGCGGCGATGTCAGCGTGGACTTTCTGCGTTTCGCTCTCGCCGACGAAATCGCCAACGCGCTCACCAACACCCGCGCGCTGGACGTGCGGCCCACCTTGATGACTCGAAGATTCTCGGGTGCCGACGTTGACCCACGTACGGCGGCACAAGATCTGCGCGTAGGGACCATTGTTACCGGGCACTTCCTTCAGAAGGGCGATAACCTGATGGTCACGCTGGAGGCGGTAGAAGGTGCGAACGACAAGCTGCTGTGGCAGACGAATTTTACCGCGCCGGCCAACAATCTGATCGCGTTGCAGTCAGCCATGAACACGCAGGTCACTCAGGGCCTGTTGCCGGCCATCGGCATCGCTGGTACACAAGCCGCAGGCGGGACACGGCCCAAGGATGCAGCGGCTTACGATCTCTACCTTCATGCGCTGGCCCTACCGCACGATCCCGCTCCTAACAAGGATGCGATAGCCGTCCTCGAGCACGCTGTGACCAGCGATCCCAGTTACGCGCCCGCCTGGGAAGAGCTGGGTTTCCGCTATTACTGGGATTCGCAATACTCCGACGGCGGAGAGGAAATGTTCCAGCGCTCCACGCAGGCTTTTGAGCGGGCTGTGGCCCTCGATCCCAATCGCGTGGTGTCGGCCGGGCAGCTTATCACGCATCGGGCGGAGCGTGGTGAACTCGGCCGCGCCTACCAGTCTGCGCAACTGCTGGTGCAGCGTTTCCCCGATAATGCGCAGGCACATTTCGTCATGGGCTACGTCTATCGGTATGCCGGAATGTTGGAACAGGCCATGGAGGAATGCAATAAGGCTGTTGCCCTCGATCCCGGCAACTACACGTTCCGTTCTTGCGCCTGGGCATTCATGGAGTCCGGCAACACCAAACGCGCAGCCGATTTCATCAAACTCGACGCAGGTTCAGAGTGGGCAGCCTATGCCGCGCCGTCATTGCTGCTGCGTGAAGGCAAGATCGACGAAGCCCGCGAAGCCGTTACCAAGATGCCCATCACTCCCCGCTATCATCGCGACTTGCTGGAAGCGTGCCTCGGCATTCGTCCTTACTCGGAGGCGCAGCAGATGGCCCACATCGCTGAAACCACCACCCCCGCCGCGCCCGACGCCGAACTGCTCTACTATCAGGGCGCGCTGTTCGCTGACTGCGGGCTCCGGCCCGCCGCCCTACGCATGCTGCAGGCCGCAATCGACCAAAACTATTGCGCCTATACCAACCTTCAGCTGGACCCCATGCTGCGCAAGATTCGGCAAACCCCAGGGTTCGAAAAGGTTGTCGCGTTGGCGAAAGAATGCCAGCAGTCCAACATATCTACGCCGAATGAAATGCAGGGCCCGTAACCGATTACAGCTTTTAAAATTTACCCTTGAGTTATACTTCGGCGACCCTCATGCCTGAACTCAGCTATGCCAAGGGGCGGTCGGAGCCCTTGTGGGAACTGACGCTTGCCGAAGCGCTGGCACAAACGGCGATACGCTTTCCCGAGCGCGAGGCGCTTGTCTCTTGCCATCAAGGCATTCGCTTCACCTGGCGCGCATTTGACAATGAAGTAACACGCGTTGCCCAAGGACTGGCGGGTCTCGGCCTCCGCCCCACCGATCGAGTTGGCATCTGGGCGACAAGTTGCGTCGAGTGGCTCCTGTTGCAGTACGCGTGTGCTCGCGCCGGCTACGTGCTGGTGAACGTGAATCCAGCATACCGTTCGCACGAGATGCGCTTTATTTTGCAGCGCTCCGGAATCAAGGCACTGTTTCTCAATGACCGCGATGCTCGTGTCAACTACCAGGAAATTCTCGAAGGTGCACGCTCTCCCGATCAGGCTCTTTCCCATGTGATTCACCTCAAGACCGATGAGTGGGACGCCATGCTCGCCAATGGGCACGACCTCCCGACTGAACCGGTGCGGCCCTGCGAACCCACCAACATTCAATACACGTCGGGTACCACCGGGTCTCCTAAGGGCGTGCTGCTCACGCACCTCAACCTGGTCAACAACGCACGATTTATTGGCGATTGCATGCAGATGACCGAGAACGACCGCATGTGCGTGCCCTTTCCGCTTTACCACTGCGCTGGGTGCGTGTGCGCAGCAATGAATTGCATGACGCGAGGCGCGACGGTCATTCTGCCTGCGGCCTCTTTTGATCCGCTGGCGGTCCTGGAAGCAATCCAGTCCGAGAAGGCGACCGTTATTGCCGGTGTACCCACCATGTTCTTCGCGGAACTGCAGCATCCGGAGTTCTCTCGTTTCCGTCTGAGCACGTTGCGCAAGGCAATGATCGGAGGCGCGCCTTGTCCGGTAGAACTGCTAAGGCGAATGAACACCGACATGCAGTGCGAAGAAGTCACCGTTATCTATGGTCAGACAGAGGCTTCGCCGGTGATCACCATGCACCAGGCAGGTCACACGCCCGCCCAGCGAAGCTCGACGATCGGCAGTACAGGACCGAACACGGAGGTAAAGATCGTCAGTCCAGGAACTGGGGTGATCGTACCTATCGGAGAACTCGGCGAGCTTTGCGCCCGAGGATACCTTGTCATGAGCGGTTACGATCGCGATCCGGACGCCACAGCGCGCGCTGTCGATTTTGAAGGCTGGTTGCACACGGGAGACCTGGCCATCATGCGCACCGACGGGCACTTCAACATTTATGGCCGCGCGAAGGAAATGATTATCCGGGGTGGCGAGAACATTTATCCCGCCGAGATTGAGGAATTCTTGTTCAGCCATCCCAAAATCGCCGAGGTTGCGGTCGTGGGTCTTCCCGACTGCAAGCTAGGCGAGGTGGTGGCGGCTTGGATTCGTCTGAAGCCTGGGCAAGGCATGACGACGGAGGAAGTGCAGGAGTACTGCCACGGCAAAATCGCGCATTTCAAGATTCCGCAGCACATTCGCTTTGTCGATGCGTTTCCCATGACCGTAACCGGCAAGCTGCAGAAATTCCGCATTCGCGAAGCGGAGATCGAGATGCTAGGATTGGCCGGCCAAAAACAGGCAACAGTTTAAGTATGACTCTCGATCTTCTTACCTTCGCGAAGCGCTACACCGCTGCCTGGTGCAGCCAGAGTCCCGCTAGTGTGGCATCATTCTTTTCACCCAATGGCTCGTTGACGATTAATGACGGCTTACCATCTGTGGGACGTGCTTCGATCGCCGCCGCGGCGCAGGAGTTCATGGCGGCATTTCCCGATCTGAAGGTGATGATGGACGGGGTTTCTGTCGAAGGCGACCGGGCCATCTATTCCTGGACTCTCGAGGGCCACAATACAGGCCCGAGCGGCACCGGCGCGTTTGTTCGCATCAGCGGTTTTGAGCAGTGGCGGATCGGAGAAGATGGACTCATTGCCGACTCTTTAGGGCACTTCGATACCGACCAGTGGCGTCGCCAAATCCAGCGCGGCGCTTTTGCCGAATAGCCGAATTTCGAGGTTTCTGCTACCTTCTGCGAACGTCAAAACGAGAGGCGCGGCAGCGCCCACCCGGCAATAAACCCTATAATCGCAGCACGATGAAAGCTCGAGCATACTGGATCTGCGGAATTGCCGCCCTGGTGGCGACGATTCTTGCTTCAACTTCGGGGTATGCGCAAGGATCGCTGAGGATCGCAACCAAAGCCTTGCCGACAGGGATCGCTGGATCCAATTACCAGGCCAGAATCGCAATAACGGGCGGCGCAGCGCCCTACACATGGCAACTTATAGAGGGCCAGCTACCCACTGGATTGAAGTTGAATCCTGCGCGGGGAACGATCAGCGGGGTTCCATCGTCGGCGGGCGACCACGAGGTTTCCGTTGCCATCACCGATTCAGGGATTCCTGCACAACGCGTGGTACGAACGTACACGATCACAGTTATCGCGGCCTTGACGATCGACTGGAAGACGGTGCCGGCCGTTCATGGGCAAATGCTCGAAGGGTCGGTGGTGGTCTCGAATCTGGTGGATCAGGAGGTCGTGTTGACAGTCATCATTATGGGCGTGAACCAGATTGGGCGGGCGACAGCGTTGGGTTACCAGGAATTTGCATTGAAGGCCGGCGGGGAGCAGGTGATTCCGTTTGGGTCGAGTCCGGGGCCCGGCAATTACATTGTGCATGCCGATGCAGTGGCCGAGGTCGCGCGCACCAACACCATTTATCGCGCGCGAAAGCAGACGGCGCAACAGTTGGTGATACAGGCGCCGGAGTAGGAAGAACAGTTTCAAGTTTCGGGTTTCGAGCCTTTTTGTCCCACCTGTCGCCAACATCGGGGACAGGATGGAGCAACCACCTTCAAGGCCGCCCGCTCAGATCGAATCGCCATGGGTACAATGCTCGAGATGGATTACGCCCGGCGGCAGAAACGATTCCAACAAACACTAGATCAGCAGAAGCTGGATGGCTTTGTGGTTGCCCATGCGGCCAACATTCGCTATCTGTGCGGCTACACCGGCAGCAATGGCCTGCTGTTGTTCCTCAACGGACGCCGGGTGTTCTTTACCGACGGACGCTATACCGAACAGGCGCACGAAGAGGTACAGGGCGGTCGGGTCGTGATTTCGCCCGGTCTCCTGGTGAAAGCGGCTGCCAAGGTCGTTGGGAAAGTCAAGGCAGCAACCATTGGGTTTGAAGCCGACCTGACTACGGTAACGGCTGCAGGGCAGATGAAGTCGGAGATGGGTCGGCAGATTCGTTGGAAACCCACGGTGGGGCTGATTATGCAGCAGCGCATGATCAAAGACGCCGAAGAACTGAAGCTGATTCGGGAGGCGGTGAAACTCGGCGCCAAAGTGTATGAACAAGCGGTGCAAGCGATTCGTCACGGCATGAGAGAAGTCGAGATTGCCGCCAAGCTGGAGTTTGCCGCGCGACAAGCCGGTGCCGACCGAATGTCCTTTGAAACCATCGTGGCCGCAGGGAAACGGGCGGCGCTGCCGCACGGGAGGGCGTCGAGGCAGCCGATCCCAAAGCGTGGGTTCGTGGTAGTGGATTCGGGTGTTATACTGCGGGGCTATTGCTCCGACATGACCCGGACAGTGTATGTCGGTCGTGCGGGCCGAGTGGAACGAGGGTGGTACGAATCCGTTCTAGAAGCCCAGTTGGTGGGAATCGGCGCGGTTCGCGCAGGAGTGACCGCGGGCGCAGTGGACGAAGCGACCCGGGCGGCGCTCCGTAAGGCAAAATTGGATCAGTACTTTAGCCACTCTACAGGGCACGGCGTTGGGCTGGAGATTCACGAGCCGCCGCGGATTGGTAACAAACAAAAGCAAAAGCTGGAATCCGGCATGGTTGTGACAATCGAGCCGGGAATTTATATGCCGGGCAAAGGCGGGCTTCGAATCGAAGACATGGTGGTAGTCAACGAAACAGGTTGCGAAGTCCTGACCCCGGTGACGAAGGAATTGGTTGAAGTTCCATCATCGTAGGTAAAGATGAACCAGAAAGAAATTAAAGAGCTTATCGAGCTGTTGGTGGAGAAGGACATCGCCGAGTTCTCTATGGAACGTGGCGATGTAAAGCTGCACATCAAGCGCTCAGATCATGCGCCGCAGGTGGTGCAGGTGGCCGCTCCCACGGTGCCTTTGGCGGCGGTGCCGGTTTCTGCCGTGGCTGCTCCCCCAGCGACTATTGCTCCCATGGCAAGCCCGGAAACAGCTAAGCCTGCACCACCAGCAGATGAAGCAGCCAACCTGCACACCGTGAAGTCGCCCATTGTGGGGACCTTTTACGAGTCGGCCTCGCCGGGGGCGCCGCCGTTTGTGGCTATCGGCGACTTCGTGAAGGAGGGACAGGTCCTGTGCATCATCGAGGCTATGAAGCTGATGAACGAGATTGAAGCCGATGCCTCAGGCGAAGTCGTGAAACGATTCGTCAATAACGGCAGCCCGGTGGAATATGGGATGCCACTGTTCGGGATTAAGAAGAAGTAGGTTCTTTCACCCCGGAGACACGGGGAATTAAAAGCCTTCATGTGTCCGGGGTTGAGCGCAGGAAGAGAAACCACTCACCGAAATTTGGGTGGCAAAGGCAATTGAGTGGGGGCACTCCGCCCCCCCAACCCTTTTCCACAAAAGAAGGAAAAGGATGGGGTCACCCACGTGGCAAATTGAAAATTCATGTTTAAGAAGATCCTAATTGCCAACCGCGGTGAGATAGCCCTGCGCGTGATTTGCGCCTGCAAAGAACTGGGCATCAAGGCGGTCGCCATTTACAGTGAGGCCGACCGCAATTCGCTGCACGTGCGCTTTGCCGACGAGGCGATTTGTATCGGGCCCCCTCGCCTCGCCGACAGCTACCTCAACATTCCGGCGGTGATCAGTGCGGCAGAGATCGCAAATGTCGACGCAATCCATCCCGGTTACGGTCTGCTGAGCGAGAACGCCAACTTTGCTGAGGTTGTGGGCGAGTGTGGCATGAAGTTCATTGGGCCTCCGCCGGACGTAACCCGCATGATGGGCGAGAAGGAAAAGGCCCGCGCCGCCATGAAGCGCGTCGGAGTGCCGATTCTGCCCGGATCAGACGGCATTGTCCAAACGCCCGACGAGGCACTGGAGTGGGCGAAGGCGATTGGGTATCCCGTAATCGTCAAGGCATCGGCCGGCGGCGGTGGTCGCGGCATGCGCATTATTCGAGGTCCCGAGGAAATGCCCAACCAATTTCACTCCGCGCAGGCGGAGGCAGCCGGTGCGTTTGGCAACGGCGACCTATACATGGAGAAGTTTATCGAGCGGCCGCGGCACATTGAATTCCAGGTTCTGGCCGACGAGCATGGGAACGTCATCAGCCTGGGCGAGCGCGAGTGTAGCATTCAGCGGCGGCACCAGAAGCTCGTGGAAGAAGCCCCGTCGGTGATGGTCACGCAAGAATTGCGCGACAAGATGGGCGGAATCCTCTCGAAGTCGCTGGCGGAAATTGGTTACTGGAACGCGGGCACGATCGAGTTCTTAATGGACGAAGACCGTAGCCTGCACTTCATCGAGATGAATACGCGCATCCAGGTGGAGCATCCGGTTACGGAGATGACGACCGACGTGGACCTGGTGAAGTCGCAGATCCTGATCGCCGCGCGACGAAAGCTGAGTGAGATCATCACCGACCATCCGGTATACTTCCGCGGCCATGCCATCGAGTGCCGCATCAACGCGGAGCATCCAGAGCGGTTTACGCCATCGGCAGGAAAGATTACGGCGCTGAATCTGCCGGGTGGAACTGGAATTCGCGTGGACACAGCAGCGTATGCTGAAGGGGTGATTCCGCCTTACTATGATTCGTTAATTGCCAAGCTCTGTGCTCGCGCACGCGATCGCGAAGAGGCGATTTCGCGGATGCAGCGGGCGCTGGATATGTTCGTGGTCGAGGGTATTCATACCAGCATTCCACTTCATCAGCGGATCATGGCAGATGAGGATTTCCGGGCAGGGAATTTCGATACGAAATTCATGGAGCGCTTCCTGGCGCAGAACAATAATAAAGAGGCCGAGAAGAAGTAGGCGGATATGACCAACCCGCTTCAGTTACCCAAGCTGTACGCCATCGTGGACGTGACCTGTTTCTCGCCCCAGTTGCGGAGTACGAATTCGATCGTCGAGTTTGCGCGCGATCTGGCTGAAGGCGGAGTCACGCTGCTGCAGTATCGCAACAAGGAGGGCGACACGCGGGCCATGGTGAAGCATGCGCGCGAGATTAAGCGCGTGCTTGAGGCTAAGGTCAAGCTGATCATGAACGACCGTGCGGATATCTGCGTCGCAATGGGCTACGACGGCGTTCACCTGGGGCAGGATGACCTTCCCCCCGAGGGTGCGCGTTTGGTTGTCGGCGAACGAATCGTCGGGGTTTCGACGCACAATCGCGAACAGGTCAAAGCAGCAGATGCGAGTCCCGCCGATTACGTGGCAATTGGTCCGGTGTTCCCTACGACGGGGAAGAAGAATCCCGATGTGGTGGTGGGGCTCGATGGTGTGAGGATGGCGCGAACCGCCACCAAGAAGCCCCTGGTGGCGATCGGTGGCATAACCCGGCAGAATGCGAGGTCGGTGTTCGAGGCAGGCGCGGACTCGGTGGCGGTAATCTCGGACCTGGTAAGCGCGCCGCGAAGAGCCGCCGAAGAATTCCTGCGGATTTTAGTGTAGATTCTTGCAAGACACCTTCCTAACCCAAGAGGCTCTTTGAGCACGGCAACCAAGACAGTTTCCCTCGCTAGTGGCGAAAATGAATTCGTAAAAGGACTGGGCCTGACCAGCGCAACCACGCTGGTGATGGGCTCGATGATTGGGTCGGGCATTTTCATTGTCTCGGCTGAAATTGCGCGCGAGACCAATTCGCCAGCGCTGCTGATTGGGGCATGGCTGGTGACCGGGTTTCTGACTATCACCGGCGCCCTTGCATATGGTGAGTTGGCCGCCATGATGCCCCAGGCAGGCGGGCAGTATGTTTACCTGCGCGAATCGCTCGGGCCGCTGTGGGGATTTCTCTACGGCTGGACTCTGTATCTGGTTATCCAGACGGGAACCATCGCCGCGGTTGGCGTGGCCTGCGGCAAGTTTCTTGGAGTCTTCTTTCCGTCTATCTCTTCGACAAACTGGATCTTGCACCTGTGGAAGGTGCCACCGATTCCGATTGGCCCCATGGTGCTGGGCAACATGGATGTCGGCCTGAGCACGCAGAACCTGGTTGCTGTTCTGGTGGTTGTCTTCCTTTCGGTGCTGAACATCTTCGGCGTGAAGCTAGGCGCGGCGGTGCAGAATGTCTTCACGTTTGCTAAGACGGCGGCGCTGTTGGGATTGGTGCTGCTGGGTCTCATCGTTGGACGTAACGCGCAGGCGATCGCAGCCAACTTCGGCTCGAATTTCTGGCACAACGCTGCCCTGGGCGCGTTGCATCCGGTTCAGGTGGGTGCAGGTGGGCCAATTGCTCTGGTAGGGACAATCACCATTCTCGCCGTGGCCCAGGTGGGATCGCTGTTCTCGGCGGACGCCTGGAACAATGTGACGTTTACCGCAGGCGAGGTTCGGAATCCGCAGCGCAACCTACCGCTGTCGCTGGCGATCGGGACGGGCGTGGTCATCTTTTTGTACGTGATGGCCAACGTGGTGTACCTGACGGCACTGCCGCTGGTGGGCGATCCGAATGGCACGACGCTGGTGACCCGCGGGATTCAGCACGCCTCAGAAGACCGGGTGGCGACGGCCGTCATGGAGCAGATTTTCGGGTCTAGCGGCGCGCAGATTATGGCGGTGCTAATCCTGATCTCTGGGTTTGGGTGCAACAACGGGCTGATTCTGGCTGGAGCGCGTGTGTACTATGCCATGGCGAAAGACGGTCTCTTCTTTAAGGGTGCGGCGAAATTGCATCCCAAGTACAAGACTCCGGCGTATTCGCTCATCATGCAGTGCATCTGGACCTGCATACTCTGTATTTCGGGAAGTTACGGACAATTGCTCGACTACATCATCTTCGCGGTATTGGTGTTCTACATCTTAACGATTGCAGGACTGTTCATACTTAGGGTGAAGCTCCCGGATGCGCCACGACCATATCGGGCGATTGGCTATCCAGTACTGCCGGCAATCTACATTTTGGTGGCTGTATTCATTGATATAGTCTTGTTACGCTATAAACCGCAGTACACATGGCCGGGGTTGTTGATTGTGCTGTTGGGCATTCCGGTGTACTACGTGTGGTCGCGACAGAATCCCTCGCGAGCCGAAGCCCGCTCGGGAGGATAGAAATCGCCGGCTTCGCGGTACGGCTGAAACCGTGCCCTTGCCAAACGTCGAGCGCGGGCATGCCTGATCCCAAGGGGGAAAGCAGAGTGAATGGCCGATCTTTTTAAGACGAAACCTTTGAGGGCCTTACTGGCCGAGGCCGGGGAGCACGGCGAGCACAGCCTGAAGCGCGAGCTCGGGCCGGTGTCGCTGGTTGCCTTGGGTATTGGCGCGATCATTGGCGCAGGCATCTTTGTCATGTCTGGACTCGGCGCCCACTATGCCGGGCCGGGGCTGATGCTGTCGTTTGTATTGTCCGGCTTGGGTTGTGCGTTCGCGGGCTTGTGCTACGCGGAATTTGCGGCCATGATTCCGCTGGCGGGCAGCGCCTACACATATGCTTACGCTACGCTGGGTGAGTTGTTTGCGTGGATCATCGGGTGGGACCTCACTCTCGAATACGCCATGGGCGCCAGCACGGTTTCGTCGGGGTGGTCGAACCACTTTATTGAATTCCTGCACATTTTTAATATCCGCATGCCGTTGTGGATGGCATACGACCACTGGACAGGCTTACGCATGGCGCAGGATGCTGTGGCGCATGACATGGCTGCGCAGAATCCCAACCTGGTGCTTGGGACGCCGTCGTTCATCGCGGCGGTGGATGCTATCAAGGCAGCTCAGCCGGCGGAACTCATGCAGCGGGCGCATGCTCTGCTGGGGGCGCCGCACTTGTTCGGATTTGAAATTGGCTTCAATCTTCCGGCGTTTCTGATTGCTTGCATAATCACGACCGTGCTGGTGATCGGTATCAAAGAGAGCGCGCGATTCAATGCGGCCATCGTGGCGATCAAGGTGTCCGTAGTTCTGTTCGTGATCGCGCTAGGGTCTCGCTATGTGAGTGCTTCCAACTGGGGCAGCGATTGGCACTCGTTCGCACCGATGGGTTTTTCGGGCATCGGAGCTGGAGCAGCATACATTTTCTTTGCTTACATCGGATTTGACGCGGTTTCGACCACAGCCCAGGAAGCCAAAAAGCCGCAGCGCGACTTACCCATCGGCATTATCGTTTCGCTGCTCGTGTGTACGGCGCTGTACATAGCAGTGGCGGCGGTATTAACCGGTATGGTGCCGTGGCAGGACGTGAACATTGAGGCTCCGGTGGCGCGGGCATTCCTCGACCGCAACCTGGTGTGGGCGTCTTACCTGATCACCTGTGGTGCCCTGGCTGGCTTGACGAGCGTGATGCTGGTCATGTTGCTGGGCCAGACGCGCGTGCTGTACGCGATGGCGAACGACGGTCTGCTGCCGCGCACGTTCTTTGCCGACGTGCATCCGAAGTTCCGCACACCGTGGAAAAACACGATCCTGGTGGGACTACTGGCTGCCATCGTCGGCAGTGTGACGCCGATTGACGATATCGGCAAGATGGTGAACATCGGAACACTACTGGCGTTTATCATCGTTTGCATCGCAGTCATGATTCTGCGGCAGAGGAGTCCGGCGCAGCCGCGCCCGTTCCGCACGCCGTGGGTACCGTTCGTGCCGATTATGGGCATTCTGTTTAACGGCTACATGATGTACAAGCTGGGCTGGATCAATTGGGCGCGGCTCATTATCTGGCTGATCATCGGCCTGGTGGTGTACTTCACCTATGGCCGGCACAACAGCCGGGTTCAGGCGATGGAAGCCGATGGAGAGGCAGTCCCGGCGGACTGATCCTTACAAGGATGCGAAAAAGCCCTTCCGTGAGGAAGGGCTCTTTTTTCCTTTGGCCAGGAATCGCTCGATTCCACTACTTGACGTTTACCGTAATCACTTGCGCGCCCGAGACCACGTAATCCACCGCCGCCGAGGTCTCGTTAGTGGCCGATTCGCCAACGACCACCATGTCTTGTGTGCTGCGCATGCCGTCCATCACATTGATGACCGACAGCGGCAGAGTAGGCATGATGCTGCCACTAACCGTTGCCTGCGGGTTCGGCTCCAGCAGAGATACATACACCTTCGAGTTGCTGTGGTCTTTGTTGAGCAGGGCAATCGTTGAGCCCAACGGCAGTTTGCCATTCATCGCCGAAGGAACGCGGCGCACACGGTCGAGGGTCTCGCCGTCGCTGACCAGAATCCGCAATGCACCTTTCGGCGTTGACGTGGGAATCGTGACCGGAATCTGCTTCACGATGCTGTCGCCACGATACGGGCGGAGCAAAGTTTCAATATTGATGGTGTCCCCGGGCCAAGCTTCCGTGATGTCGGTCCGGGCGTTCTCCAGACGGGCCGTGCGGCGCTCTCCCACCAGGTCGAAGTTCAACTCAACGCCGGCGATCTTCGGCGTTTCGTAAGGATTCTCGAAGATGCGCCCAAAACGCTCGCCGATAGAGTTTGCGATCCCCAGCGCTGTGTTGGCCGAGCCATCCGAAGGCGCATACATGTTCTGCACGTCGAGTTTCGGATAACCCGCTACTGCGATACTTCCGTTGAGACGGTACGTCGTGTCCTCGCCGTACTCATTCATCCCCTGTAGGGCATTAAATACGGTCGCCATCATGGCCGTCGGTGTGATGTGCGGATTGTTCAGCACCTCGAAGTGGTATTGCTTGGGGTGGGTGGTGCCGCGCACGTTGAGCGTAACCGGTATCATGTCCGGCTCGCGCCCGAAGCGTCCCATGATGCCGCTTCGCCGGTCCTGCACAAACGAACCGATCGGCTCGGTCGAGTTCACGATCTTGAATGAGTTGAAAGTGGACGGCAGCGTGGCGAGCACTGTTGTCTTGGTCATCGGGATGTCCACTGCCCCGGCTTGCAGCAGCGGGTGTCCGCAGGCCAACACATGATCTGCATCGATATAGGTGACGGTGCATGTGCCAGCGATGTTCATATCACCGCGCACCAGCACCGCGCTGACCGCCGATCCGGGTTCCAGCGGTTCCGGCTGCGGTGCGCCGGTGACCGATCCGGCTCCCACCACAGGAACCACACCTGCGGCCGCGAATTTGTCAGCAAACACGCGCATGGTTTCGTCGCTGAATCCGGAGAAGACCAGCGGCGTCTCGATCGGCTTGAGCAGATTCGTGTATGAGGCGGCAGTCGTTGAATCTGCGCTCGGCGATACGCCCGGCCCCGCCGTACGGCTGGTCTCTGCCTCAGGTTTGGGGTTTGCGGAGGCATTCAGATTCGAAGGTGGAGTCTTGTCGAACTCGTCGATCTCCAACATCGTTGCAGCCGGCGTAATTCCCGCGATCGGTTCCTTGGAAAACGTTCCGATACGATATGCGATTGCTCCGACCAACTTCCCATTAATGTAAACCGGACTGCCGCTCATGCCTGCGACTACGCCAGTAAACTCTACCTTGGGCCCATGCAGACGCGCGAGAATGACGTCGGCTTTCGGCCCGGCCATGTCGGGGAGGACTCCCAGGATTTCCACGTCCACGGGCTCCGGCTTCGTGCCTTCAAATACCGTGTAAGCCACGCCGTGCATTCCCGGCTTAACCTGGCTTTCCGGCATGATTTGCGTTTTTGTGGCTACGAGGACCGCTGATGCAGAAGCAGCCAAGAGACAGGTGAGAAGAGACGAGACTACGCTGCGCAATAACAACATGACAACCATCCTGAGCCCGCACTCCAGTGAAACAGGCTCTTGCGCCCTTGATGCGCTGCGTTGCCATCCCTCTTGCGAAGACACAGCCACGAGGGCGATGCCACCGTCACGGTGTACCCGCGACTGTTCTTTCTTGTCAGGGTTTACAACGTGAGGTCGACCCTTGGTACCACTTATTGGACCGCCGGTGGGGCTATACTAGCAGAGAACAGATGTGATTATGCAACAGAATCCATACAACATTTTGGGTAAGTATCAGCCCAGTCGCTGTCCAGCTGCCCTGACCCTCGCTTTTCATCTTGCCCTTGTCGCCTGCCTGTTCCTGCCTTCCGTCACAAGAGCCCAGACTTCCAGCCAGCAGCCTTCCTCTCAGAGCCAAACATCGCAGGCGCCCAGCCAGGCCGCTCCCGAAGCGGGGGGGCCAGGCGGCGAGGTCGGGCCCATGGCCGTACCCAAGAAGACCAAAGAGTCGTCCGACGACACGCCTCCACCGCCCAAGCCCAAGAAGCAGGCCGAAATACCTGAATATTCGTTGCGGGTCGATGTTCCCGTAGTCACGGTCGATGCTCGCGTGGTGATGAAAGATGGGCGTCCGCTCGCGCTCCCTCCCAACGTCGCCAAAGACCACTTTAAAGTCTGGGAAGATGGCGTCCCGCAGAAGCTCACGACGGTAACCCAGAGCGAGGCGCCGATAACGGCGGTGTTGCTGGTTGAGTTTGCCTCTACGAATTACAACTTCGTTTACGATGCCCTGAATGCCTCGTACATGTTTGCGTCCAATCTGAAACCTATTGATTGGGTCGCCGTCGTCTCCTTCGACATGAAGGACCACATCATCGTGGACTTCACCCAGGACAAACAGGCTATCTTCGGCGCGCTCAATACCTTAAGAATTCCGGGATTCAGTGAGACGAATCTCTGGGACGCCATGTACGACACGCTCGACCGGCTCGACCGTATTAATGGACACAAGGAGCTAGTGGTGGTGGCCAGCGGCGTGGACACTATGAGTCACATGACCTTCGACAAAATTCTGAAGAAGGTCAAGAGCACCCAGAACGTGACCATCTATGCCGTTAGCACCGGTGCCTGGATGCGCGCGATGATGGAGGCGCGTTATGGCAACAACCCGAATTTCAACATGGCCAATATGGACTACCTAATGGCCGACAATCAGATGCGGACCTTTGCACAACTGACGGGAGGACATTGGTACGCGCCTCGTTTCCAGGGCGAGCTGCCTTCGATCTTCAAAGAAATCGCGACTGCTATCCGCAACCAGTACACCCTCACCTACCAGTCCACGAATCCCAAGATGGATGGCAGCTACCGCAAGCTGAAGGTGGAACTCGTCGGGCCGGACGACAAACCGCTTGAGATCAAAGACGAGAAGAACCACGAAATCAAGTACCAGATCGTCGCTCGCGACGGCTATACCGCCAAGCACGAGGTCGAATAGCGGGTGCGTGTCACCGGCGCGGAAGTGACCGCTGTTCAATTGTCGCCGCCGGCAGCGAGGCTACCCACAAAAGAGGATTGGAGCCGAACCGTACCTGTGTCTTTCGCTCATGATTGGCGAGGGCAGAACGCTAATCCGGAACAAAAGACAGAAGTAAGGCTACTATGGAACGACGAGCTGCTCTTCGTCGGATTCCAGTGTCGTTATCGGTCGCTAACGGTCTTTCCCGACGCTAGCCCGAACCGCCGTCGCAATCAGCTGTGGGAGCGTGATGTCGCCGAAATTTTTCTCCAGCCCGACCGCTTCGGCCAGAAATACTACAGGGAGTTTGAGATCAGCCCAAATGGTCGGTGGCTCGATCTCGACATCTCTCCTAAGGGGTTGACGCATATCAACAGCGGGATGCGCTCGCGGACGAACATCTATGCGCGACGTCGAATCTGGACCGCAGAGCTGGCCATTCCGTTCGGCGCATTGACGACGCGGTTCGATCCGGGCGCATCCTGGCGAGTGAACTTCTTTCGCTGCGAGGGCTCAGAGCCGGAGCGGTTCTACTCTGCGTGGCAGCCTACCGAGACAGAAAGGCCGAACTTTCACGTGCCCGAGAAGTTCGGGATTCTACGATTCCAACCCTGAACCATTTGGGTGGCCACGATTGCCTCGTTTTGGCAATTGTGGATGTTCGACAACTGACTACTTCCCCATCACTAGCTTCGCGATGGTCTGCAACTGCATGTTCGACGTGCCTTCGTAGATCTTACCGATCTTCGAATCACGGAAATACTTCTCAACCGGATAATCCTTGGTGAAGCCGTAGCCACCGTAGATCTCTACGCACAGCGACGCCACACGTTCGGCGACCTGCGAGCAGAACAGCTTGGTCATTGCAGCCTCTTTCACGAAGATCATGCCGGCATCTTTCATACGCGCAGCGTTGTACAGCAGCATGCGGGCAGCTTCGATCTCGGTTGCCATCTGCGCAATCTGGAACTGGACCCCCTGAAACTCGGAGATAGTCTTGCCAAACTGCTTGCGCTCCTGGGCGTACTTGATGGCGTATTCCCAGGCCCCGCGCGCCAAACCGATCATCTGCGCCCCAATGCCGATGCGGCCCTCGTTCAGCGTCTCGATAGCAATTTTGTAACCCTTGCCGACTTCGCCGAGCACGTTGTCTTTCGATACCTTGCAGTCCACTAGAATCAACTCGCAGGTGCTCGAGGCACGAATGCCCAGCTTGTCTTCCTTCTTGCCTACGCTGAATCCGGGCATGCCCTTTTCCACGATGAACGCGGTGATGCCCTTGTACCCCGCCGACGGATCAACTGTCGCCAGCAAAATGAAGAGGCCCGCCTCTTTTGCATTCGTGATCCACAGCTTCTGACCGTTCAGGACATACTCGTTGCCCTTCAACTCCGCTCGTGTTTGCAGTGAAAAAGCATCGGAGCCGGAGTTCGCCTCACTCAGCGCATACGCTCCCACGGTATCGGCGCACATCTTTGGCAGGTAGCGCTTCTTTTGCTCATCGGTGGTCCAACGCATTAAGGCGTTGTTCACCAACGTGTTTTGCACATCCACGACGACGCCGACAGAAGCGTCCACTCGCGACAGCTCTTCGACTGCGAGAATCGCTTCGAAGAAGGTTCCTCCACCGCCGCCGTACTGTTCGGGAACTTCGATGCCCATGAGGCCGAGTTCAAAGAAGTTCTTGATGAGTGAGGGTTCGAACCCACCCTTTTCGTCCATCTCTTTGACGTGCGGTTTCACCGTTTCTTCGGCGAACTGGCGCACGGTGTCGCGGAACAGCACTTCGTCTTCTGTCAGGGTCACCAGCGGAGCGGGCGGCACATCGGTGGCGGTTATATCAGACATGGCATGAGACCTCGGAACTGGGTTACAAAACCCTCGATTCTAGCACTCGCTCGACCGCTGCAATGTCACAGCGAATCAGGCGGTTTATATTCATTGGGGCCCCCCATGCACATTGCTGAGCGCATTTCCTTCATATTCCTGCTCCTTGCCTTCATTGCCGTGTCTCCCGCGCAGTCACCCGACTTCGAAGCGTTGGGAAAGGGACTGGTAACTCAACTCGCCGCGCGCGAGTTCGACAAAGTCGAAGCCCGGTTCGATACCCAGATGAAAGCCGCATTGCCGCTGGCGAAACTGCCTGAAGTTTGGGATTCGCTGCTTGCGCAGACAGGTGCTTTCAAAGGTATCCTTGCGGTTAGGGTCTTCCAGAAACAAGGACTCAATGCGGCTTTCGTGACCTGCGAGTTCGACAGGGCGATGCTGGATGCCAAGGTCTTCATGGACTCCCAGGGCCAGGTGAAGGGATTATTCTTCGAACCAGCCGGCGCGTCGGAGGAGGCGGCTTCGGCGGAGGCCGGATGGAAGGCGCCTCCTTACGCGAAGCCCGACAGCTTCCACGAGCGCGATACCACCATCGTCAGCGGACGGTGGCAGCTTCCCGGTGTCCTGACCCTGCCCAATAGCAAAGGCGCTATTCCTGCAGTTGTGCTCGTGCAGGGGTCGGGCCCGCACGATCAGGACGAAACCATCGGTCCCAGCAAACCCTTCAAAGATCTGGCATGGGGTCTGGCGAGCCAGAACATCGCCGTTCTGCGCTACGTGAAACGCACGAAGCAGTACGGCGCCGACTCCAAGGGCGATGCCCCGTTCACGGTGAAGGACGAAATCACCGATGATGCGATCGCTGCTGTGACGCTCCTGAGCAAGCTGCCTGAGATCAATAAGAAGCAGATTTACTTGCTCGGCCACAGCTTGGGAGGCATGCTTGCTCCAAGAATTGCAGCCGAAGACCCGCAGGTTGCAGGAATCATCATCATGGCCGGGAATGCAAGGCCATTGGAGAAGGTAGTCATTGACCAAATCAACTACATCGCGAGTCTAACGTCCGAGAAGACTCCCGAAAACCAGAAGCAGATCGAACGCGCGGAAGTAATTGCCGCGCAAGTGGAGAACCCGTCACTGAAACCGACAGATATTGTCGATTTCTTCGGTTCGCCAATACCGGGATCGTATTTTCTCGATCTTCGCGGATATGATCCGGCGAAGACGGCCGCAGGGCTGAAGATTCCCGTTTTGGTACTTCAGGGCGGCCGCGATTACCAGGTCACGAACGCCGATTTCGACATCTGGAGGAAAGAGTTGGCCAACGATCCTCGCGCGACGTTCAAATTCTTTCCCGCCTACACCCACCTGTTTAATCCAGGAGCAGGTTCCGGGCTGGCGAGCCCACACGATTACTCGAAGCCGGGGAATGTGTCAGAGGGCGTCGTCACAGATATCGTGAGATGGATCAAGGCGAATGCGGCGGCGCACTGAAGTTTCCTGCGAGGACGCCGCTTGGAAGCTTCAGGATCCATCCAGGTTAACCGGCCGGCCAAAGCTGACGCTATTCCGTCCTCAGTGCCTGCATGGGTTCCATACACGCGGCGCGGCGGGCCGGGATTAGTCCTGCCAGCAGCGCGCACACCACGAGAAGCAGGGCAGCCAAACCCAACGCTAGCGGATCGTATCCCTTCACCTCATAGAGTTGGCTGGAAATGAGCCAGCCTGTCAGCAAAGCAAGAGGAATGCCTATGGCAAGTCCAACCACCACTTGTCCGAATGCTCCACCGAGAATCATCTGGACCACGTTCGCTCGGCTGGCACCAACGGCGACGCGGATTCCGATTTCGCGGGTGCGCTGTTCGACGGTGTACGACGTGACGCCGTACAGTCCGACGGCTGCCAGGGTCAGCGCCAAAAGACCGAATATCGTCGTCAGGCGAGCTAGCAGCCTTTCCAGGTTGAACGCTTCGCTGACCTGCTCACCAAAAGAAGCCACTCGCAGCACGGTCGCATCGCGATCGAGCTCAGCCAACTCGCGGCGAACCGCTCTTTCAAGATTCTCCGGCGCACCGGTCACATGCAATTCGATGGTTTGAATGTTGTGGGAATTCACTTCTCCGCTTTGGTCGGCTGGGTCTGAGTACTCCACCCGCTGAAGATACGGCAGGAAGTAGGTGGCGTAGGCGGGGCCCCGTGTGTCCTGGTATTTCGTATCTTCGACGACTCCGACAATTTCGAAGTCCGCGTCGTGGCCGTGACGATCGGTTCCAAAACGTTTGCCGATAGGATCTTGATCGCCAAAGAATTTCCTGGCGAACCTATCGTTGACAACGGCAACCCTGGTCGAAGTGGGTGTGTCCTGCTCTCCGATAGTGCGGCCGCGCAGCAGGCGTGTTCCGATGGTCTCGAAATAAGCGGGACCAACACGGAGCCATGAAGCATAGTCGCCGTTCTCCCCCGTTTTGTGGACGCGACCCGGAATGTAAATCGATGTGTTCCAGTTATTGCCTTCCATGGGGCTGTACATCGAATAGCTGGAAGTGATGACGCCGGGAATGCTATTCAAACGCTGGCGGAGCTCGCGATATGCACCCTCCCGCTTTTCGAACGAATAGCCGTGCAACGTTCGGGTGAGGCGAACGATGTAGCGGTGATCGGTCTGGAATCCGAAGTTCTGGTGTTCCAGCTTGCGCAGGCTCTGGACCATTAAGACGGCCCCCGCGACCAATACAAGCGACAGTGCAGCTTGAACGACCACAAGCATCTTCTGCGGCAAACTTGTGCCATGTGTGGTGGCGCGGCTCGCGCTCCGCAGCGCGTCAGCCGGGCTGCCGTGTGAGCCGATCCATGCCGGTGCTACGCCGAAGACCATACCTGTGAACAACGAAAGCGCAAACGAGAACAACAGGACCGGCGCCGAAGGGTCAGGACTGATGGGAACGAATGGGGCGCCTCGGAAGGCAAGTGCGAGTATGCTGCGGGTTCCCAGGTAGGTGACCACCAGACCGGCGGCGCCACCGAGGACAGCAAGCATCACGCTTTCCGTTAGCAACTGGCGAACCAGGTGACCACGCCGGGCTCCCATGGCCAGCCGCACCGAGGTTTGCATCTTGCGCGCTGCTCCACGAGCAAGTAAAAGATTGGCGATGTTGGCGCAGGCCATCAGGAGTACCAAGGCCGAGAGCGACATCAACAGGCGCAGACCTTTGGACGAGTCCTTTGCAAGAAAACCGATGCCTCCCGACGCAGGCAGAGCAAGGACCTTCTGCTTAGCGATGCGACTGCGGTCGGCATCACCTACAGTCGAAGCCCCTTCCCCGCTGGCGAGCCATTGCTGCAACTCGACGGTGACCTTCGATCCCACCTGGCCGGGAGAGCTGCCGGGCTGCAAACGACCGATCAGATAAAGCCAGTGCAGGTTCGGTCTATCGAGGAAGGAGTTGACGCCGTGCACCACAGGTTCCGTGGTTAAGGGCAACCACAGGTCGGGAGGGTTCTCGGTCAAGCGATCGCCGAAGAAGCTGGGAGCCGCAATGCCCACCACGGTTATTGGCGAGTCATTGACGGTGAAGGTGGAACCGACAACGGAGGGATCACTTGCGTAGTAATTTTGCCAAGCGCGATAGCTCATGACCGCGATCAGAGGAGCTCCTTTCTGATCGTCGGAGGGATGGAAGACGCGGCCCGATTCCGCAGCTACACCGAACATGTCAAAGTAATTTCCCGAGACATACTCCATACGCAGCGGGCGCGCCGGACTGTAGTCTCCGGCCCGCCTCACACTGACGTTGGAGCCTCCGGCGTGGATTGCCGTGAGGTTTTCGAGTTCCGGTGTCTGCTCTTTGATCCTCAGGTACAACGCATACGAGAAATTGTCCCAGTCGTCCTGCAAACCTCCCAGTACGCAGCAATTGATTTCGTAGGAACCAAGTCGGTAAAGCTGAGAAGGATTCTTCACCGGCAGGGGTTGCAACAGGACCGCATGCACCAGCGTGAAGATCGCAGCATTAGCGCCGATCCCTAAGGCGAGCGTGATGATGGCAATCACGGTGAAGCCGGGGGACTTGCGCATTTGGCGAAGCGCGTAATGGAGATCCCTAAGCAAGCTCATCATGGTCGACGGAACTGTCCCTCGTTGATTACCCCTTCCTAAGTTGCAACCTCTGTGCCAGGTCTGACAACGGAACTGCGTACTGTTTTCAGTCGATTATGGCCATTTTTGGCGATATTGGAAGAGGGAATTGCGTCCGTAACTGGAGGCCGCGTCCGCATTTGGACGTCGCCGAAAAGAGGAGTCCGCAGGGGCTAAACCAAGTTCTTTGTGACGATAGCGCCCGGCGGAAGAGGATTGGCAAAAATACGCGACTTACGGCACGGTTAAAGTCGTGCCTCGATACCAAGTCGTCGCAAACTGGACTTTTCCCGCAGACTTTGAAGCCGTGTCCTGCCCGATTGATGTCGCAGAAGGGGCTTCTTTCGCAGCCTATAGCTACGATGGCCGCCGGTACACCATCTTCAGCCGGTCGCCTTCGAGGATGCGGGCAACCTGATTGCGTGCATGCACGGACCAAGGTCCGACTCGGTCGAGCTTTACGTAGGCCTTCCAGTGAGGAAGTGCTCGGCGAGGCTGCCTTTGCCGTTCATAGGCAAGGGCAAGGTTGTAGTGGGCGTCGGCATAGGTTGGGGCCAACTGGATGGCAGTGCGGTAGGCGGCGATAGCCTCTTCAATGCGGCCCATCTCATCCAGCACGTTTCCCAGGTCGAAGTGCGCTAACGCATACCGCGGGTCGGCCTGAACGGCAAGGCGGTAGTGTCTCTCCGCATCCACGAAATTCTGCCGGTTGTAGTACAGCGTGCCCAGGTTGATGTGCGCAGCCGCATGCTCAGGGTCGAGCTCGAGCACCTTCAGATAAGTCGCGATAGCTTCATCGTGAGTACTGGGGTATTCTTCAAGCGTAACCCCGCGAACGAACAGATCGGCTGCCGTTTCGCAGGGCACCATAGGCTGCACTTTCGCCGAAAGTACCGCGCCGACTGGCTCGAACTCCATGACGAACTGGCCGGCTAAGGGCTCCATCGCGCGGCCCTGGTGGCGGAAAGCAAGGCGACTGCCAACATTGAAGACGCTCGCCTCTATCAGCGGATTCTCCATGCCGGCAACCTGTTTCTGCATCGCCTCCAACGACTCGCGGATGACCGCCGGGCGCACTCGCTTGGCTCGCAGATCGCGAACTTTCATCAGTTGCATGAGATCGTAAAAGGAAAATTCATCCGCAACCGGCGCCAAACCGGCCCGTTGCCAACCAGAAAGCTGCTTGGGTGTGATATGCAGGATCCGCAGAATGTCCGAGCGGCAAAATCGATTCATGTAAGCCCGTCGTGGCTCCGGGACTCTGCGGGAATTATGGCGACAGCGGAGCAGTTGCGCAAGTGCCTTTTCGTTGTACCCCAGTGGAAAAGTGGGACTTAACCGGGCTTGGCCCGAAATTCTGACCTCTACACGAGCCCATTTTTGGAACGAGTCTCGCTAGGGGCACCGAAAACTGGCCATAAATCGCCGCCAATCTGGTTCAGGTTCTCAGCCCAACCACCCGCAAATCCTAAATGAGCGTGACTGCTGTTTCTCAAATGCTCCGCTGTTCGGAAGCGCCGTGAAAGGCGCAAAGCTTTTCGTGCTGGTCGCTTGCTGCTTCGTGTCAACAACGGCTATGCATGTCAAGCCGACAGAATCAACAGCTAACTCGGGTGCGTCGGTCCCAGCGGTGTATCGGTTCTTAGCGCGGTTCCAGCTCTATCATCAGGATTTCCCGCAAGTGGCTGATTAGAAGTGGAAAGGCGTCCGCAGTTTGAAGTACATCCAGGCGTATAAACGCCGCCCGAGCACGACGGTGGTGTTCCTTCAGGTCAACACATGGCAGCGCGGCGCCAACCGCACTCCTGAGGGCACAGGTTCAATTCTGTATCCAGACAACCTCATCCCCACTCTTGGCGCATGGTGCGAGATGCGATGAAGGGAAGTGCGCGGAAGCGGAGATTCTGGCCTTTCTGGAACTGCCGAACGACACCGCCGAAGCGTGCGCGGCCATATCGGCCGCAGGTGGAGTATTCGAACGAAGGCAAGGACCGGGCAGTTTTGCGATTTGTCCAGCGTCCTCCATTTGAGCCGACAAAACCGACTGGCACAGCTCAGACACTTCAGCGGTCCGCTTGCGCAATCACCGGAGGAGGGCACTTGATGCCCTTCTCCTTCGCCCATTTGCTCACGCTGACCGGCTTGCCCAGCATGCAAGCCGTTGCGCCCCTATGCGGCGTACCGGAGAACCTAATCGCCGTGCCAGACTTCGGCATTTTCGCAGGGAACAGTAGGTTGTAGAGTTCTCCGGTTTGCGAGTCGATGACCATTCGGCACGAGTTCTCGATGCCTTTCTCGACGCAACCGGAGCCAGAAACGTTCTTCTTGTTAGCAGCAAGTGCGGTGTGGGTACCGGCCACAGAACACACCACCAGCATGGTGAGGGAGGCGAGGGCCTTTGTCACAGGGAGAGTCCTCCGTTGCCGGGAATGATAGTCATACCCGATAACGTATGACAAGCACCAGCACCCAAAGCGTAAAGGTCCTGTATCTCCTGGCACTGGCAGCAAATTGAGGCAAGAGGTCCAATTACGGTTACCAGGCGCGTCCCACTCTAAACGTAGCGTCATAAGTAATTGCGCATGTCTTCCAGGTTATGCTCTGATGGAGACATGAGACCATTACGCGTTACGAACCCAGCCACCATA
>Ga0182036_10000102_pt1 | contig 37390 bp, 46 predicted proteins | sample sta12Cox44000080_FD_125966 | JGI IMG/M metagenome (GOLD analysis project Ga0182036, IMG submission 125966) | Lab enrichment of tropical soil microbial communities from Luquillo Experimental Forest, Puerto Rico - statoxic.12C.oxic.44.000.080 | ecosystem: Environmental > Terrestrial > Soil >...
ATGGAGACCTTGGAGTACCGACTGTTTGTGCCGCATGGAGTCCAGCAGTTAAGGCCGAGAAATCCAAAACTAATCGGGCTATAGATACGCAGCTCCAATTCGCCGATCAAGAGCTGCGTAGGCACACCGGTAACGTCTTAGAAATGGTTTCGCAGGCCTGCAACTCGTGGCCAAAAAAGCTGGTCCCGGCCCAGGAGCAGTTTTTTGGCCATACGGCATTTTTCTGGAGAAAATTGTGCGCTGCATCGAGGTAGTCCACCTGCAAAGTGACTCCCATGACCCCCGCACCACGGTCTCGCGCAAAGTCACGCGCGGGTCCACAACCGACAGGCTAGAGAAAGATGATGCTCCCGCGATTCCCTTTGCGCCGAGAGTAGTGCTCTTCACAGACCGCACTGGACGGAACCCTAACGCGCGCACGTCATCAACTCTTTGACTCTATTTCAGGAGCCCGTAGACTTCCACTTCGTCCTCGCGCTAAAATACCCCCGTCCATTCACGACGAGCGCAATCACGAACCGTGTGGCCATCGCAGCGCGATCTCGCTTGCTATTTTGCTCCGAGGTGTAGAGTACCTGCTCAATATTGTTCGCATCGAACGCGTAGAGCACCGCAGTCCGGCCCGGTCCATTCCACGTTTTCGTTGCGATAGCCCACACGATGCCGTTCTTGCTTCCGTCCGCCGAAACTGAAGGTGTGGCGCCTGGATCGTCGAATTTTGTGCTGGAACTGGATCTCAGTTTGAGCTGCCCATTCTCCAGCGCGTAATCGCGCAGACGATCGTCGCTGCACGCAAAGTAGGCGTGTCCGTTCCAATACGCCATCGCGCCCATGCCGCTGCCACTCATGCGAATCCTCTGCACGATGGCATCTCCTTGGTCATGAAACTGACCCATCTGGTCGCGGTCAATCACGTAAATCATTCCGCCCTTGGTCGGCTGCAGAAGCAGGTGGCGATGCGCGCCAGGTTGAACCGGTAGCAAAGTAGGCCCGCTCGACCCCAGGTCCGCATCGGTGTCGTTCAGTTGCGCTTGATTAAACGGGGTGAAGTAATCCCGCACCATCAACGAGGAGCCTTCCAATCCCAGCTTCAGGAGGGAGTCGCCGTAGTCGCGGCCTCCCGACGCCGCGTCAAAAGTTCCGTTCCCCGTCGCCACGTAAACGTTGCCGCTCGCGTCTGCGCCTAAGCCCGTGTCGCTCGCCCAAGTCCCGCCTTGGATGCCGTCCGGCGTCACGTTCAGTGCAGCCTTCTGCGCCAACGTCTCCGCGTCGTATGCCATTACCCATCCGTGGTACGAGGCCACGTCGCAAGACGAACCCCAGCTCAGTCCTTACGGGAGTCGCGCAAATGGAGAATCCACACGGATATTGCGTCAAGGCCACCTGGGCGAAGTCATTCTCACGCCCACGCTCAACATCGCGCAACTCGGGGATCGCGAGCTCGCTAATCGCCTCCTCACAAAAGCGTACGAAGGATGTTTGATCGCGCGATCCCTGATTTGTCCCGTGCATTTGGAGCCCTTAGTGCGGCAGGCAGAAGAAGTTCTGGCCCAGTGAGGTGACTCTCAAGGAGTTTTCTATGAATGTAATTCAACAGGGACCAGCGACCAGAACTGTCAGAATCTTTTCGGTCGGGTGGAGCAAGCCCGCAGAGTCGAGGAGGCCATCGGCCGTCGCGCCTACCAAATCTTTGAACGGCGCGGCGGAGTGGGCTGGCATGAACTCGAAGGTTGGCGACAGGCGGAGTCTGAAGTACGAAGCAAATTGTGCTTCAGTCTGAGCAGTTCCGATGATTCGCTCTTGGTCGGCTTTGATGTTGCTCGCTTCGAGCAGGGCAGTGTCGAAGTCTGGATCGCGCCTCAGCAAATGACCATTGGGGGAAAACCGATCCGTCACAAAGAACAAGCCCAGGAGCGGTGCGTTCATACGAAGGAATAGTCTCAACCACTGGAAGGTTCGCTTTCGCACAATTGCACTTCCCGTGGAAATCGAACCTGGCCGAGCCATCGCCAACATTAAACGCAGCGTCGTGGAAATTCGTCTACCCTTGACACGCCCAAAGTACGAAGAACGAAGCCGGATGCAGGCTGCCTGAACTCCCCCTCGGAAACGCTCACCGATTTGAACCGGGCCCGTCTGCGCTCGCTGACGTGTGCTCGGCATCACAGGGATTTGTGTTCTGAGACACATCGTTTCCCCCGGCCTCGCGCGAGCATCGGCAACAAGGGGGCAACAATGATTCAAGAACATGAGATCAACCAACAAATCAAGGCGCGGCCTTCCACGGACCTGGGCATCTCTCTCGCCAGGATTCTCGTCGCTACCGACTTTTCGGAAACCTCGGACCGTGCCCTCGAACACGCTCTTTCCCTGGCGCGAACGTACAATTCCAGAATCTTTCTGGCGCATGTCATTCCTGTGGACCTTATGATGGCTCCAGAACTTGCGGAAGCTTCACGAGAGCAAATGCGCCGGGCCGCTCGCGAAGGAATGGAAAGAATCCTGACTTCGGGTCGCTTCTTCGGAGTTCCCCACGAAGAATTCATCGAGGAAGGCTACCTCTGGCCAAACATCGAAGATCTGATCAAGAAGCATGAGATCGATCTCCTCGCCCTCGGAACGCACGGCATGGGCCTCATGCGAAAGTTGCTGATCGGCTCCCGGGCGGAGGAGATCTTCCGCCAAGCGCGCATCCCCGTGCTGACGGTCGGACCCGCTGTCGAGCGGGAACCTTTCTACGAAATCGAACTGAAAAACATTCTATTTGCAACCGCTTTCGGGATGGGCGTGGCACGTCAAGCCGCGTATGCCTTTTCTCTCGCCCACGAACACCATTCGCGAATCACGCTCTTGCACGTTCAGCAGCACCTGTATCAAGAGCAGGTGATCATTAACCGATTGCAGGAGTTGGTTCCGCCCGTGCCCGATTTGCACTGTCTTCCGTGGTTTCGCGTGGAATGGGGCGATCCTGTTAACGAGATCTTGCGGGTTGCCGGACAGATACGTGCCGATTTGATAGTTCTCGGCGCCAAAACGCGGAAAGGCCTGCCTGGCCATGTGCCTCACACGAAAGCCTATCAAGTCGTTTGCGGCGCAACGTGCCCGGTTATGACCATCAAATCATAGATGAAGAGATGAAGAATAGGAGGTTGGTCTTGGCTGCTGTGTCGCCTTAAGTCCTTAGCAGTTCGGGAGGTCGTTATGTCTCTTTTTAATCTATTTTCTGATCGCCGCCGGATGTCTAGGCGCCATTTACCTGATTTCTCGACTTGTCCGAGCCCTTCGTACCTGCCTGACGTTTCGCGGACAGCGGATTGTCTCCTGGCCCGAAAATCACTGCCCCGCCGCGGTCCGCGTTGCCGCAGGGAAAGGTGCGGATGAACCTATACCACTGAGGCCGGAGAACCGCAGATGGCTAACGACGATCGCGACGTTTTGACCGTGTTGAAAGCGGAACTTCGATTCCTGGAAAACGGAGGATACCGCCGTTGTCCCGGCGCCCCATGGAGGCCTCAATTCATATTCGAAGACTCCTGCACGTGTATAAACCATGAGAGGCGCGAACCTCTGTTGCCTTGCCGCGAATGTATCCTGATGCACTTTGTTCCGCCAGATTGTCGCGACGAGCAAATCCCCTGCCGGCACATTCCGCTCAACAAGGAGGGATTCACGCTCGACACGTACTATCGCTTGGGAAACTTCGAAGAAGGCGAAGCCGCAGTCCGAGACTGGCTGCGAAGAAAGATTCACGAGCTCGAAACAGTCGCTCCACGCGAGAAACGGGTCTAACACTTGATCCAAGCAGAACGCGTCATGTCCGCCGCAACCGCTACAGGTTCAGCCAAAGCCACCGAGGCCGCGTTGCCTCTCCTCTGAGGAACGACGGAAGGTTCATGCCTACTGGCGCGCCGCCAACCACCTTTGTCCAGCAGCGTGATTCGTCCCCGCAGTAGCTGGCCAAATCGCCCCAGCCCACGTCGAGCATCGACCCCGAAAGCGTGCCCCAGGGAATTCTTTCTATGGACGACATCGTCACGCACGGAGACCTGAACAAGTGGGAAGGGTGTTGCGAACTATCTGCCGAGGAAATCATTCGGAGCCTCAAGCGGCTCTACCGCAAGCCTGGCGAGAAAGGCCAAGTCAAAGCGAAGGCCGCTTAGATGATCAATACAAGGAGTCGCGCTTCAACGGATCAAGCGCGACATCTCCGAGACCCAGTTCCCGTACGTATTGATGTGAGTCCTTGAAGTACCGGCTTGCACTTTCTTGGGTTTCTTCCGTTTGGCGCAACGACGGTTGCGTTTGGATGATTTCGATGGCCTCATAGTTTCCTTCCAGTGGCATGGACGCGACCTTGCATCACGCCGCTCGTGGGACGCTCGCCCGAACCGTCAATACGGACAAGGCGCCTGGGCCACAACGGGTGCGTGGCCGCAGAAAGGTTTGTTGTATTCCTGGCTGCCATGCCGATGAGATCCGCCTTTCCTTGCTTAGCCAATTCCACAATACGCTCTCCCGGTTCACCGTGTTCCACCAGCATCTCCGGGCGGCTTCGCAAATTTTCAGTCCAGGGGACGATTTCACCAAGTCGATGCTGGGCCTCGGCGACGGACAGCTCCCAACCCTTACCCAGCCCTCCCGATTTCCCCTTCTTGCAAGCGTGAACCAAGACGAGTTCCGCCGATCGAGAGGGCGAAACACGCGGCCTCGGCCGACCCCGAGGCGAAGTCCGTCGCCAGCAGCACCCGATGAAACTTTCCCTCACCTTTGAGGCGCAAAGAGACCTCGGGTCCCACAGTCATGACGGGCACAGTGGAGCTGCAAAGGACTCTCACTGCCACCGAGCCCATCAGCATCTTGCGCAACCCAGTTCTTCCGTGCGTTCCCAATACGATCAAGTCGGTTCCGAGCCGGAGGAGCGTCGTCTCCACGGCCGACCACACATCTGTGCCGCGGACGACGTTCATCTCGTGCTGTAAATTCTTCAGCCATTCTCCGACTCGTTGCATTTCCTCCTTCGCCCATTTTCCTGAAGATCGGGTGCCGCCCCGAGAGAATCCGGAGTCATATAGGTAAGTGTGTCCGGAACCACGACATGAACCAGGGAAAGCTTCGCGCTGTTGCCACGCGCCAACCACGTCGTCCAGGTGAGAGTGATCATCCATAGTACTTCCGAAGCTCGCCTATAGGGGCATCTCCAGGCAGTGATTCCGGCCACAGCTGCATGTGACCCCACTCACAGCCTTCCCACACCCGTCTTGGTATTAGTTCCAAGTGAAGACCCTCAATGGCCAAGTCGCGGTCCCTGCCTCGGCGCGCGCGGGCTCCTGGACGTTGTGGTTTGTTTTCCTCATGCTGATCTTCCTTGCCGTGATCCCTTGCTCGTTGGGCACACCCACTCCTTCTCTCGCCGCGAGACCCACAGCTTTCGACACGGCCCGACCAGAGGCTCCTACGCAGCGTCTCTCCGACAAGGGCGCTGCCGAGTTGCAAACGATATTGAACGTTGTCAAACTCGCCGCCCTCCCGAGTGAGCGTCTGACAGCGTTCGCGAATCAGGCCGCGGGACTTTACGCGTTGCTGGACCATTCCCTACTGTGGATTCGGTCAGGCAGCCCCACGGCTCAGGCACGCGAGGTTCTCGAACGGCTGCAACACGCCGAAGAAAAAGGTCTGGATCCGGTCGCCTACGACGGCCACATTTGTGATTTTCGCTTCGCCCACCTGGAACTTTCTGCTCACCCGTCCGAAGGCGATCTCATCCGCTTCGACGTGGGCCTCACACTTGCAACCATGCAGTATCTCTCCGATCTGCACCTCGGACGAGTTAATCCAAAGTCCCCACCCTTTGTCGTCGAAGTCCGTGGAGAGACCCTCGATCTCCCTTCCTTTATTAAGGAAGAGCTTGCGAACGCGCGCGATCCGCGCGCAACCATCGAATCCGTCGAGCCGCAGTTTCTCGGCTATCGCCGGACACTCAGCGCCCTTCACACGTATCGCGACATCCAGCAGCGCGACGGCGGCGCACTCCTTCCTAGTTCGCCGCGGCCCGTGGAACCAGGCATGCCCTACCCCGGCAGCCCCCGGCTCCGCAGCCTGCTGCGCCTGCTCGGAGATCTTCCAGACGCAGGAAACCTTGCGTCGCCCAACTACGACAACGAACTCGCGGCTGCGGTCGAACGATTCCAGGAACGTCATGGGCTTGAGCCCACTGGACTGCTTGATCCTCCAACACTGCGCGAACTCAATACGCCAATCGCCCGGCGCGTCTTGCAGCTCGAGTTGACTCTCGAACGCTGGCGCTGGCTGCCATCGCCCTTTAAACAGCCGCCCATCGTCGTGAACGTTCCGGAATTTCGTTTACACATCATCGACGAACGGCACCACATCGTCTCTTCCATGAATGTGGTTGTCGGCAGGGCTTACCGCCACGAGACGCCGCTGTTTGAAAGCGAAATCCGCTCCGTACTTTTTCGCCCCCCGTGGAACGTGCCACTGGAAATCCAACGCAACGAACTTGTGCCCTTAGTGGAAGTGAACCCTTCTTATCTGGCAGAGAATTCCTACGATGTCGTCGATGCCCGTGCTAACCGGATCGAAGAGCCAACCCCGACCCAAGAGACGCTTGCGGCACTCCGAAATGGCCAGCTCTTTCTGCGGCAGCGCCCGGGCGAGGAAAACAGTTTGGGCCTCGTCAAATTCGAACTCCCCAATCCCTACGACGTGTACCTGCATGGAACGCCGGCACAGGAACTATTTTCAAAATCACGCCGCGATTTCAGCCACGGTTGCGTGCGCGTGGAGGATCCAGTGGCCCTCGCTGTCTGGCTCTTACGCGAGAATCCGGGGTGGAACGAAGAACGCGTCAAGGCATCAATGCACGGCTGCGAAACGTTGCGCGTCGCGCTTGCTCGCCCGGTTCCCATTTGGATCGTATATGGCACCGCTGTAGTCCTCGAGGACGGGCGGGTGCGCTTCTTCAATGATGTTTACGGCCAAGATGCCGCACTTGACCAGAAGTTGACACACATACGGACCGAGCCGTCCGCGGTTGAGTAGGACGACCCTGGCTTGGATTTCCCGCTGCCTATTTGTCGAATGGCTTCCGTTCTGGTTTATGACGTTACGGCTCTTGATGGGCGGCTCGCCTTGGGCTTGCACCGCGGCGCTTGAACAACTCGACTTGCCGCAACCGCCTCTTCGCTTCCTGAATCGTTCGATAGGGTCCGCCCAAATTCTTTCCTTTGCTCGAAAGCACGTAGTATCCATCTCTCTGTTTTCTGATCAAGTTAGCCTCCGGCATTCCGAATATTCCGCGCCGCGCAAGCCGGCATATACAGTGACAGCGGACACGGGTTCCCGTGACGCTCAAAAGCGTCAATACCAGCGCTGCGAATTTGTTTGGCCCTGGCCCCCAGGGTCCGTTTTCAAGGTTGTAAGTGTCGAAGAACCCGTCGGCAATCAGATGGACCCAGCTTCAATTTCGCCCGTTTACCCTGCGTCGTTCGTCGAAAGGCTGACGACGGACGCGCGGGATCGGGCCAGTTCCGCCGTCGCGAAGGCCAAGGACATCTTGGGCGGCGCGGGCATGGCCCTAGATAGCGGCGACTCCACACCCTTCGGAGAGCCGCGCAGCGTCATTCTCGAAACGGCTAAAGAATGGGGCGCGGACCTGATCGTTGTTGGTTCTCACGGCAGACGCGGTCTCGATCACTTCCTTCTCGGCAGCGTGTCCGAGGCTGTGGCGATTCACGCGTCATGCTCGGTCCGCGTTGTTCGCGCGAGTCAGCATCCCAAGGAGAGCAACCGTGCGGTCTGAAAACACATTTGCAACTTGCGCGAAACTGCCTTCGCCGGTGCTCACTGTTTACGTCAACACCACTACGCAGGATGCTGCGCGGCATCCGCGGGTGCGGGCCGAGCTGGCCTGGCTTCTCGACCAGGCCCAGACCCTTCGCCAAAATCTGTCTCGCCGTGACGAAAAGCTATTCGAGCGGCAAGTCGAGCGCGTTCGCAGATTTCTGGAATACCGGCATCCCGCCGAGCTGGCCCTCGCGATTTTTGCCTGCGCGAAAGCCTGGCGGGTAGTCCCGTTGCAAGCCCGGCTGAGGAATGAACTTTGCTGGGGAAAACCGAAAATCGACCCGTTGCTATCCTTGCTGAACGCACACCGCCGATACGGCGTCGTCGTAATTGACCATATGGCCGCACGTTACTTTGAGTTCGCTCAAGATAAGCTGCGTTTGCTCAGCAGCAAACAATTTGAAATCGATGCTTCGCAGTGGAAGCGCAAAGAGCAGGGGCGCGTCGCAACCGAACGAATGCAGAAATCGCGTAGCCCGCTGCGTGATTTGTTTGAGCACCGCATCGAAGCGCAATACAAACGCCTTTGCCACGAGGTTGCCGAGGAAACCGCAGCCATTTCAAAGCAGCACCAACTCGACGGCCTGTTTCTCGTGGGGCCGGACCGCTTAATCCAGGCTGTCCGAGAAAAGATTCCGTATCCTCTCGCCGCCGCGACCGTCCTCGTGCAGGAGAATCTCGGGCGGAGTTCCCCAAGGCAACTCGAGCGTCGCCTCCAGCCTCTCGTCGATTCCTACGAACAAGAGCAGCAACTAGCTGACGTAAAGCTCCTCCAAACTTCCGACAGCGCGGCGGTCACAAATCCGGATGAAGTGATCGCACAGCTGCAAAACGGCCGGATTCGGTCACTTTTTGTCGCGCGGGACCTCGAATTCGCATTGCGGCAATGCCCAAAGTGTGGACTCGTGAGCCGCGCCGCTGATCGCGTTTGCGCCGAATGCGGCGAGGTACGGCAAGAAATCGCCCTGGGTGAGCTCGTCGCCCAGGTCTTGGCCACGGGGAACGTAAAGATCGAATTCGTAAACGGCGATGCAGCGCAACTTCTATTGCGCACAGGAGGGTTGGGCGGCTGGCTAAGCGCTGTACGCGCTGCGGCCGCGGCTTCGCGCTAACAGGCAAATTCACCTGGAGCTGCCGTAATGAGCGATCAATGCACCAATATCAGAGTCCGTCAAATGTCGCCGAGTGACATACCGGGCGTGGTGGAACTCGAACGCCAGGTTTTCCCTGGAAATGTTGAGGTGGACAGAGGAAGAGCTAACTCAACATCTTTCTGTATTTCCAGAGGGCCAACTCGTGGCGATCGACGCAGCAGGGAGGATCGTGGGCTCCGCCAGTTCGTTAATCATCGATTGGGACGACTATGCGGAGTCCGCCAAATGGTCCTCGATTACGGGCTACGGGCGCTTCAGCACACACAATCCACTAGGCAAGACACTATACGGCGCGGATTTGTGTGTGGACCCATCAGCGCGCCGCCATGGCGTGGGCTCTCTCCTTTATGACGCTCGCAAGCAAATCGTAAGGGACCGTGGGTTGAAGCGCTTGCTCACGGGAGGACGAATTCCCGGTTATGTGCAGGCCGCGCGCGAAATGTCACCACAAGAATATGTGGCCGAAGTGGTTCGCGGCAGATCCGACACTCAGTTTTCAGCTGGCGAATGGCCTAATCGTCCTCGATGTGGTTCCCGAGCATTTGGACGACCCCGACTCCCGCGGCTTCGCGACGCTGCTTCGAATGGCTGAATCCCGAGTACACCGTGACCGTAAATCTCGAAGAAACCGAGCAGGCTGCAGAAATGGAAGTGCCCGATGGCTCTGGAGCGCCGGAGCACATTCTTGCATCCCGCGTGAGAATCGCGGCTTTTCAGTATCTGCTTCGTCCCATTCGAGGCTTCGAGGAATTTGCCACACAGGTCGAGTTCTTTGTGCGTAGCGCCCACGAGTATCGCTGTCAGTTTGCGTTGTTTCCCGAGTATTGCTCGATGCAATTACTCAGTCACCTGCGCGAGCCTGCACCAGCACGCGCAGTACGGCGCCTTGCGCAGCTCGCTCCGGAGTACGAAAACCTATTCAAACGTCTGGCAAAGGAAAGCGGCCTGTACATCATCGCCGGCACTCATCCGGTGATTGAGCGGGGAGAGCTCTTCAACGCCGCCCACCTTTTCACCCCGAACGGAAGGGTATTTCGTCAAAAAAAAGGTTCACCTGACGCAAACTGAAAAGGGACCGTACCAGATGGCACGCGGGCGCGTGTGCTCGCGGAAGCCGGCGCGCAAATCACTTCGTCCCTTCCTGCACCGATGAACGAGAAGGTTTCTGCCGAGTCCGCTATTGTGCGCAAGCGCGTGCCAGCGAGAACCAGGTCTATTTGGCTATGGCTGGAACAGTTGGAAATCTGCAAGAGGTTCCTTGTATGGCCACGCATTACGGGCAGGCAGCAATCCTCACCCCGTCAGACTACTTTTTTGCGAGAGATGGCATTGCCGCAGAAGGCACCGTGAATCAGGAACAGATGGTGATTACTGACCTGGATCTCGATCTATTGGAAGAACAGCGCGTCAACGGGACCGTCTTGCCTCTGAACGACCTTATTCGAGATGCCTACGACCGTGTAGTTCATTATGCCGACCATCGAACAGACGCAAAGCTCGTTTCTTAGGTTCTGTTCGGCAACCTACCGACGCGTTGCGTTTGCGCGCGATGGGCGCACGACCTTTGGTAGGTCTCTGCCGACAAAGTAAGAGGCAGCGGCCAGCGTTGAAGTGCTTCCGACCCCGCGGGCCGGTGCGTCGAAACTCCCGGGCGCTCCTTTCACAAGCTTCGCGCCGAACCGCTGCCTCGCGGACCGAAGGACGGTCCGCAGGTTCAGTCCACCCCCCGCGTGGGGAGTCAGCGGAGGAGCCCTCAGCCTTCGGGGCCTTTCCCGTTCCCGCTACCATCCTTCGATGGCTCACATATAGCTTCTCTCCTGCAGTTTTGCAGTGATCCGCATCACGGCTCCAGGTGGCTCGCGTCACGGCCCCGAACTTGGGCCGCCCTCAGAATCGAAGCAGGAATCCATGGCCACTCTACCCAAACCGATCAAGCGTCCAGCGCCTGAGCCAAGCGTCGTCTCAGTCCCGCCACCTGTGAGTCTCCTTCACTCGAGGCGGTTTCAGTGGCTCGCCTTGGTCGTTGTTGCCCTGGCATTGGCGACTGGCGGCATGCTCTGGCGGGCGGGGGACTGAATATGCGGATTGCCGTATTGACAAGTGGCGGCGACGCGCCAGGTATGAACGCAGCGGTCCGCGCGGCCGTTCGCAGCGGGATCGCCAAATCCTGGGAGATGTTCGGAATACGTCATGGCTATATGGGTCTTTTGGAAGGAAACCTTGTTCCGCTACGCTCTCGCGACGTCAGCAACATTATTCAACGCGGAGGCACTTTTCTCGGCAGCAGGCGCTGCGAAGAATTCAAAACCGAGCCGGCGCAACTACAGGCCGTACGGATTCTCCGCGAGCATGCTTTGGACGCGCTGATTGTTATCGGCGGAGATGGCTCCCAGGCGGGGTCGTACGCACTTTCCCAAAAGGGCTTCCCGGTCGTTGGAATTGCTTCGACAATCGACAACGACCTCGTCGGATCTGAAATTACGATCGGCGTTGATACTGCGCTGAATGTCGCTTTGGAAGCGATCGACAGGCTGAAAACCACCGCGGCATCGCATGAGCGTGCATTCCTTGTCGAGGTCATGGGGCGCGATTGCGGATATCTGACGCTCATGTCAGGCATCGCCGGCGGAGCGGAGTGCATCGTTCTACCAGAAGCGGAAACCGATCCTGACACTTTGGCTCGTGATCTATGCGCGGCTTACATGCGAGGTAAGTCACACGCGATCGTCGTGGTAGCTGAAGGGGCCAAACTCAACGCCGATGCACTTGCAAGGCATTTCAAGGAACACCGCGACCGTATCGGTTTTGAACTACGAGTCACCAAACTTGGGCACGTCCAGCGAGGCGGCACACCAGGCGCTTTCGATCGGCTTCTGGGTACGCGATTCGGCGCTGCTGCGATCGAACATATTGCGGCTGGAAAGCACGGTGACCTCATTGGCCTGATTCGAGATGAAGTCGCGGCTACGCCGCTTGCTTCGGTCGCTGGCAAAAAGAAATCGCCGGACCTAAGGTTAGTCAAGCTCGCACAGATACTAGCTGAATAGAAACCGAGCTCCAGTCTTTCAAACGCAATCGCTAAAATAGACGGCAGCGCTCTTGAACGCACTAATCTCACTCCAACACAATACCCAGCTTAACGACTTCTCGACAAGCGTCGCTCAGAGCTCCACGCGATCTCGTCCATCTGATAGCTGCAAGATTTCGTCATTTTCGAGAACGAGAATCGTTCCGCAGGGACGGCGTACCGTTACAGCTTTATCTGTGAAGTAAATGATCTGGCCACAGAACCGCTTTACGGCACCGTCTCCATTAACCGGCTCGCCGCTCGCCGAATCAGGCAGCAGATCAATCACTTTCGGGTACTTCAGCCGAATGTCAATTTCCGTTAAATCTTTTCGCCAGCGGTCGAGCAAGAGGCGTCCGAGTTTCTGCCGATCAATCGACTCCTCGTTTTGCGTACTTGCGCCATGGCTTAGCATTGGTATCCTCCAATCTTCGAGGTTCGCATTTCAAGGCGAATCGAGGCCCCAGAGTCGGCTCTGTCATCTGCCTAATCATCGGTCCAGCACTTGCCCTTTGTTGTAGTGTACTTCGTAGATCATCACGGTGCTTCGGATTCTGCCTACAATCGCCTCAGAGTTCGGGATGCGGCTCCATCGTGTACGGCATGTGGAGCTCTTCACGTCGAGTCCTGGCATCTCGTCTGTGCGTCGGTCGCCCCTTTCTCACCGCCGTGTGCGAGCGCTTGTGTGTTGTGACGCGCTTCCCTGACGTTTCTGATTTCGCAATTCGATCCAGCCACTCCTCCTCATCTGCAACGTGCGTTCGTAGAACACGCACCAGCTCCATTCCAGGACCGACGAGAGAGGCGGTGTGGTCCGCGGTCGCAAATCGTAGCTCTCCGCGAAATTCCCCGAGCCTTCGAAGAATTTCCTGATGCTCGGCGCGGCTCTGAGCGCGTTCCGGTTCCCTCAAATACTGGTGATAGACCGATTCGACGATGCGATCCTCCGCGTGGCAATGCTCCGCGATTCCGTCGAAGGCGTGGTCGAACCCGCGTAACCCGGCCAAACTTTCTTGTCGCTCCGGAAAATTCGTACTGTAAGCGAGCGCTAGCGTTCCGGAGACTTTCTCCGCCGATTCGAGAAGCTTAGCGTGTTCCGCACGAAGATACGCAATGCGATCACGAAGTACCATGGATTGTCCTTTCTCGACCGCCGCGCGGGGGAGAGGGCGCTAGCCGGGGATCGACTCCTCCTGGTTACCGCTCCAGTTGAGGGTTCAGGCGGCCTTCGGGCGAATGCGCATAGGCTGCGCCTTGGCCACCTTCGGCAGGGTGAGTTCCAAGACTCCGTTCTTTAGAGTCGCGGTCACTCTGTCCCTTTCAATTTCTGAAGGCAACTTCACGACCCTCAGGATTTCGCCCGAGCGACTCTCGGCACAAACCGTCTTTCCCTTCTTTTCCTCCTTCGAGGATTCGCGCTGTCCGCAGATCGTCACGCGGCCTTGTTCCACCCCGACTTCGATCTCCTTCTCTGTGAATCCCGGCACCTCGGCCTTTACCGTGAACGCTTCATCGGTCTCCGTGATGTTCAAGGCCACCGGGTGCAGGAGCTCGCGTTCCGCTTGGAACCAGTTTTCGAGGTCCCGCCCGAACACGCGGCCGTTTCGTTCGAAGATTTCGTAAGCCCGGCGGGCTAGAGCGCTGAACGTTTTATCCATCTGATCGAAAAGAGATGTGTACTTCACTACCTTTGTAAGCTCCTCGGCCATTTTTTACTGCTGCAGTTTCTCCCATGTTCCTCTACCTCGCGATATTAGAGTCAACGCGGGTCTCGCGGGCTCACCCGACAATCCGTTCTGCGCTGCACACTGAGCATCCCAAATCGTCGATCGACAGACAGTGACGCACGTCACTCGCGTACGTGAGTGGCGCTACCCAGGCCCGTGGACCGAACGGGAAATAACACCGGAGCCTCCTGTGGAGATTTTCGGGCAATATCAAGCGACTCGCTCTTGCCCTCCTCACGCGAACCGTTTCGCAGTCTGCCGAGAATGGCCATCGGGCGTTCCCGCCAGACGCCCTTCTCCTCATAACGAAGGGTATACACGTGCAGCAATCGCCAGCCAGCCGCGAGCAAGCGGTTCACTTCTTTTCGACCTCGCGACTCGAGGTTGCGTCCGGTAATTTCGGCGAAGTCGAGCTGCCAAAGCGGTTGAGCATCAGCGCTTACACGGATTCGCGATTCTGGGTTGGGTTTCAACGAATGTCTCCCGGCCCCAGCCTGCATGCGCATTCGACGCCAGTCAGGCTACGGCCTGTTTCGCCACGACCGCGGGCAACTGATGTGCGTTGATGGCGCGAAAAGCGGTCACGATCTCTTCGGCGGAGACGCCGCCAGCTTTCCCGACACTTGCCGTTTCGGCCCGCAGCAGCACGTCGTCCAAGGAAATCACACCGACCAACTTCCCTTCCTTGGCAATTACTGGGAGGCGGCGCACGCGTCTATCGCGCATCGTACCGAGCGCCGCGCGCACGTCATCCTCAGGTGCGCAGGAATACACCTTTTTCGACATCACCTCGGCTACCTCCACTTCTCCCGACGGACGCCCTCGCGTTCCCAGGGCGATGCAGATGTCTCTGTCTGTGACGACGCCCACGACGTTCCCCTTGCTCCCAACCACGGGCAAGAATCCGCAGTTCCCCTTCCACATCAGTTCGGCCGCTTCACCTAGATTGCTCTCGGGATGGCAGAAATACGGTGTTCCCATCATTATCTCCAAAACTCTCATGACATTACTCCTTTCCTCGACTCTTCTTAGGGTCTCCTTTCGCGGGCAGTGACCCACGAATCACTTCGACCGAGCATGGTGCGTGGAGCGCCACATGTTCCGAGACGCTTCCGAGCGTCCAGCGGTCGAATCCTCGCCGGCCGTGAGAACCGAGAACAATCATCCGCGCGTCCCACCGCTCCGCTTCCTTCACAATTTCTCGCGCGTCGCTGCCGTGTGGCAGTGGAGTGTCGGTCTCTACATCCAAACCCTTCTTACGAAGAATCTCCGCACCGGATTCCGCGTGATGCTTTGCATCTTTGATCGCCGCCGCATTCAGCTTCTCGATTTCTTTCATTTCAAAGTACGGAAACTCACCGAATTCCATGAACGGCTCGGGAATCGAGATCACTCGGAACTTGCTGCCCTCCGGCCACGGGCGATGCGCCAAAGATTGCAATGCAACCTCGGAATATTCCGACCCGTCAGTGGCCACGAGAATATTCATGCCCTGACCGCGAACCGGGCCCACTTCGTTCAGGCGAGGACGAACAATTTCCACGGAACACGGTGCGTGGCGCAGAACGACCCGCGCCGTACTGCCGAGCAGGAGACGCGTCAAAGCGCCCGCTTCATTGGAGCCGACCACAACCAAGTCTGCATTCCAGGATCCGGCAATCTTCACAATTCTCTGCCGCGCGCGGCCCAGAACCACGCCTTCTTCCACGGCCCAGCCTCCAGCGCAGAGCCTCTTGCCTGCGTTTTTCAGATGTGACCTGGTTTCGATCTTCGCCCTCTCGAGTGAGATGGGCGCTTTCGCAAAAGGAAACGGATCAAGCACATGCAGCAGCAGGAACGAGGAGCCAGCGGGCCAAGGACGACTTGCGATCTCCGCTACGATATCCCCACACTGCGGGCCCGCGTCCAGCGCAACCAGGATTTTCATGTTCGTACCCTCCCTTACGTCGAAACCGCAATCCCACGCCTATCATTCAAAGGATTCGTGCGCCGCGGTGGGCTTCTTCTCCTCGGGCAGTTCCGTAAGTGTGGCCTCGGCCAGCAGCAACACACTTGCCACTGAAACAGCGTTTTCGAGCGCGACGCGGACCACTTTCGTTGGATCGATAATTCCTGCCTCCACGAGGTTCACGTACTCGCAACGCGAAGCGCCGAATCCGTAATTTCCTTCTCCCACCCTCATGCGATCCACTACCACGCCGCCATCCACTGCGGAGTTTCCCGCGATTTGGCGCGCAGGCGCTTCCAGGGCACGCCGCAGAGTCAGCACTCCTGTGAGCTGCATTTCGACTTCGGACCCAAGGTGATACAAACGGCGTCCGCCAAAGCCGTCGCGCCGCTCAGCGCTTTTCCCCGCGCCTCCGATTTGAACAAGAGCCGTTTTCCTGCCATGGCCATCTCCTGGCGATTCCCAGCCAACTTCCCAGTCACGTTCCTGTCAACGATCTTGTAAATCGTGTTGCGTCTGGCTGGCTGTGATCTTCCTCATGCACGCGTGTGACCCCGCGCACATCCGTCCTCGGCCAGCGGTGGTATTCGATAAAAGGACTTCGGGCCTCTCGAAAGGAAGTCCTATGAGCGTTCGAATCGCTGTCGTTGCTGTTTCTCTTTTCTTCCTTTGTCGCAGGAATCGTTCGTACGACCGCTCGTGCGGCATCCAGGAATCCGAGCTACCGGCCGTCTATGTCCCGCTCGACAGACAGATTTACAAACACTACTGCGCGGCCTGCCACGGCTCGGACGGCAAAGGTCATGGACCTGTCGCCCGCTCTTTGCGAAAGCCTCCGCCGGACCTCACCACTCTCGCGAAGCGGCATGGAGGAATGTTCCCGGAGGAATACGTGACGAACGTTCTCCGCTTCGGTTTCGGCTTCTCCGCACATGGCTCTTCCGAGATGCCGTATGGGGACCGATCTTCCAGTATGAGGAACACTACAACGAAGCGGCAGTCCGGCAGCGGATCAGGAACTTATGCGTATACCTCGAATCCATTCAGCGCGACTAGCGGCAGCACATGACGGGCGAGCGGTGCCGACGAAGAGTTTGGGGAGTTGCTTTCATGACATTTGCAGATCGCGCCGAAGCCGGCCGGAGTTTAGCTTGGCGGCTTGGGAAATATGCCAAGCGACAAGACGTCGTCGTGTTGGCTGTTCCGCGTGGCGAACTTGCGGACACTCTGCCCGCGCCTCTTGACGTTTTCCTTCTTCGTAAGCTCGAAGCGCAATGATCAAGAAGCCCCAAAGCCCACTAGGAATCAAGCATAAAACAATGACCTTCCCACCCATTTTTCGATGCCTAGCTGGCGCAGCAATAGCTACGGTCCTGGCTTTGTGCGTCCCTGCCGTGGTCCCCGCCCAAGAAGCCCAGCATGCGTCACCGCTAACACTTCAGCAGGCGATAGCGATCGCGCTAGAGAAAAATCCCCAGCGCAAGGCAGCGTTGGCGGAAACGAAAGCCGCTGCCGCCAATGTACGCGAAGCACGCTCCTTCCTGCTTCCCCATGTGACGTTTTTCGAGACAGCCACGCGAGGAAATGACCCGGTCCATGCCTTCGGGAGCAAGCTGCGACAACAGCGGTTCACGACTGCGGATTTTGCGCTGAATCTCCTGAACACTCCGACACCACTCAATAACTACAGCACGCGCTTTGGCGGAACGTGGAATCTGTTTGATTCGTTCGCAAGCTGGCGGGGCGTCGATCGTGCCGAACTTGGGAAGGAAGCAGCCGCACATCAACTCGAGCGAGCGGACCAGGAGATTGTGTTCGGCGTGGTCAATGCGTATGACGGCGTGCTTCTTGCAAAGAAGGACTTGGAGGTCGCGGAACAAGCCATGAAGACTGCACAGGCGATCCTGGAGCGCAGCAAGACGCGGGTTGAAAGCGGCGTAGCAGTGCAATCGGACTTGCTGAATGCCCAGGTGCGAATGGCGGTGAGAAAACAGGAACTGATCCGCGCGCAAAACAGTTTGTCGTTGTCACGGGCAGAGCTCGACCGGGCCTTGGGGATCTTCGCGGGAAAAGAAATTGAGCTTGTCGAAGGGCTTGCAGAACGAGTGCTTCCGGAGAAACCGCTGGAAGAACTGGAAAAGCAAGCCATGGAAGCGCGTTCCGATTTGAAACGCATCCGCTCAGAGGAGGCAGCGCAAGAGCAAAACGTAGCGATCGCCAAAGCGTCTTTCGGTCCGCGCGTGAATGCGTTTGCGAATTGGGAGGCTGACAATCCGACTTTTGTTTCCGGAGGCGGCGGGAACAATTGGATCGCAGGAATCGAGGTGCAGCTGGATTTGTTTCAAGGCGGAGCCCGAAGGGCAAGGCTGCAACGCGAGCGAGCAATGCAGGAGAAAGTTGCTGCCTTGAAGGATGCCGCGCGTGATGCAATCCGGCTCGAAGTGCGCCGTGCCTACTACGACTTGGACACTGCCCGCCAGCAGGTCGAGGTGGCAAAGACGGCGATTGCCGAAGCGCAAGAAAGCCTGCGCATCACGCAAAACCGCTACGAGTCAGGCGTTTCAACGATCACCGATTTGCTGAGCGCGGAGGAAGCGGCAAGCCGAAGCCAAGCGGATTACTGGCAAACGGTCTACCGCTATCACACGAGCTACGCGAATCTGGAACTCGCAACTGGAACTTTAAATGCGCAATCTCCTGTGGTGATGCCATGAAACCTGAAAAACCTGTTTTTTCCAACACTTGGCTCGCGATCGTCTTGGCGGCGGGCAGTCTAAGCGGTTGCTCGAACGAGCGGCGCATCGAAGCAGCGGCACCGGAAACGGTGATCAATGTGCAGTTATTCGTGGCGCAGAAGACCACTGTTCCCGACTGGCTGGAGGCGGTGGGCACAGTGCGCGCCGCGCAAACCAGTCAGCTCTCCAGTCAAATCATGGGAAGCATCGTTGCCATCCAAGCGCGCGAAGGGGAACGCGTCGAGAGCGGCCAAGTGTTGGTGTTGATTGACGATGCGCAGTTGCGAGCGGCCGTGGAGCAAGCGACTGCAGCCGAGCTTGCCGCGCAAAAGGATGTGTCCGCAGCGGAATCGGGGTTCGCGCTCGCGCAAACGACGCTCGAGCGCTACCAGCAACTCTACGAGAAGAAATCCGTTAGCCCGCAAGAGTTCGACGAAATCAAGGCGCGGGCGCAAGCAGCAGAAGCGCGGCGGGACATGGCCCGAGCCGCCCTTGCGCAAGCAAATGCTGCTTTGACACAGGCTCGCACTACCCTTGAGTACTCGCGAATTCGAGCACCATTCGCATCCGTGGTGACGGAAAGGAAAGCAGATCCCGGAACGCTGGCTTCGCCCGGCATGCCGATCCTCACTCTCGAAGACACGCGAAACTACCGGCTGGATGTCGCCGTGGATGAAAGCAACGTTCACTTGGTACATCTTGGGCAATCCGCTACCGTAAACATCGACTCTCTGGGAAGCAAGGAGAGCACCGGCAAGGTCGTACAAATTGTTCCGACAGCGGATCCGGGCAGCCGAAGCTTTCTTGTGAAGATAGAGCTTCCGAAAGTAGCCGACCTACACTCAGGTTTGTTTGGCCGCGCGAAGTTTGCACGTGGAGAGCGGTCCGCCCTTCTCATTCCGCGCGCCGCCGTCGTCGAGCGCGGCCAACTGCAGGGAGTCTACGTGCTCGACGCGGAGGAAATCGCTGGCATGCATTACGTCACTCTGGGGCGAACCGCCGGACAGCAAGTCGAAGTGCTTTCAGGACTCGAAGGAGGAGAGAAGGTGGTTGCCGCCCCGGGTAATCGCGAATTGGGCGGCAAACGAATCAACGCACGGCCATGAAGGATTCTTCTTCCAAGCCGGGATCTGCGACTCATGTACTGCGGACGGCTGGCCGCATTGCGCACATTTTCATTCAATCGAAGCTGACGCCGCTGGCTATCACTGCAGCTCTGCTGTTGGGCGGCCTCAGTATCTTGGAAACGCCTCGCGAGGAAGAACCGCAAATCGTGGTCCCCATGCTGGACGTTTTCGTGCAAATGCCGGGAGCCTCACCGGAGGAAGTAGCACAGCGCGCTACGGTACCGATAGAGAAATTGTTGCGCGAGGTGCCCGGTGTCGAATACATCTACTCGATCAGCCACCCTGGATTGAGCTTGGTGATTGTGCGCTTTTATGTCGGAACCAAGGAAGAAGACGCCATCGTCAAGACCTACAACAAGCTTTATTCCAACTTTGACCGTATTCCGCAAGGCGTTTCGCAGCCGATCATCAAGGCTCGTTCCATCGATGACGTGCCGATTCTTGCCCTGACTCTCTGGGGCAAGAACTACGACGCTTACGGACTGCGAAGAGTTGCCGGAGAACTGGAACACGCCCTAAAGCAATCGGATGATGTTTCCGAGACGACCATTGTCGGAGGGCAGAGCCGGAAGGTGCGGGTCATCTTGGACACGCAGCGCCTTGCCGCTTATGGACTGACGCCGGACTCCGTGGTCGCTCAGCTTGGGGCCGCGAACGAGCGTGCGCAAGCAGGGAGCTTTGCGCGAAACAATCAGGAATTCCGGGTCGAAGCGGGAAATGTCTTTATGCGACCGGAAGAGCTGCGGCAGGTCGTCGTGGGAGTTCACTCGGGACGGCCCGTGTACCTGCGAGACGTAGTTGCGAAAATCGAGGACGGCCCCGCAGAACCCGAAAGCTATGTTCTCTTCGCGAACGCGAAGGGAACCACGGGGAGCATGGCGAATCCGGAATGCCCGGCTGTGACGATCACTCTGGCAAAGCGCAAAGGCGCAAACGCCACGCTGATCGCGGAGAGCGTCCTGCGCAAGATGGACTCCTTGCGCGAGAATACGCTGCCGAAGGACTTGAACATCAGCGTCACACGGAATTACGGCGAGACCGCCAAGGACAAATCGGACGAACTGCTCAAGCACCTGTTCATCGCTACACTGTCCGTGACGCTGCTCATCGCTCTGGCTCTGGGCTGGCGCGAATCGGGCGTCGTGCTGCTCGCCATTCCTGTAACTCTCGCGCTGACGCTCGCCATCTTCTATTTCTATGGCTATACGCTCAATCGCGTCACGCTTTTCGCGCTGATTTTCTCCATCGGCATCCTCGTCGATGATGCCATCGTGGTCGTGGAGAATATCGTCCGCCATTTCCGCCTTCCGGAAAACCACGGCCGCCCTTTGGCTGTCGTCGCCGTGGAAGCGGTAGACGAAGTCGGGAATCCGACCATACTGGCTACTCTCACGGTGATTGCAGCCATTCTTCCGATGGCTTTTGTGCGCGGCTTGATGGGCCCGTACATGCGGCCGATTCCTGTAGGTGCTTCTGCGGCCATGGTGTTTTCCCTGATTGTGGCTTTTGTAGTATCGCCCTGGGCGGCCTTGCGGTTGTTGCGGCACTACGCCGGTCGGCCGGCGTACGGCCAGGAAACGGAAGGCTGGACCACACGCTTCTATCGCCGCCTAATGAATCCCCTGATCCAGAAGCCCGCGCGGCGGTGGATGTTTCTCGGTGCTGTTGTCGTTCTGTTGCTGGCTGCCATAGCATTCGTTCCCTTCAAATGGGTACAGGTGAAGATGCTGCCATTCGACAACAAGAGCGAGTTCCAGGTGATTATCGACATGCCGGACGGAACGCCGCTCGAACAAACGACGCGCGTCGCGCAAGCGTTGGGAGGTTTCTTGGGTCAACAGCCAGAGGTCATCAACTACCAAATCTATTCTGGCACCTCGGGTCCCTACAATTTCAATGGCCTCGTCCGGCATTATTTCTTGCGCCGGCAACCCAACCAGGCCGACATCCAGGTAAATCTCCTCTCGCGTCACGAGCGCAAGGCGCAGAGCCATGACATCGCCCGCAAGCTGCGACCCGAACTCGACAAAATTGCGGCACCTTTCGGCGCACGCATCAAGGTTGCGGAGGTTCCGCCGGGTCCGCCCGTTTTGGAAACTTTGGTAGCGGAAGTCTATGGCCCGGATTACAAGGGACAGACTGAGTTGGCCGCAAAAATCAAGAAAGTGTTCCAGGAAACGCCGGGCGTCGTGGACGTGGATTGGTACGTCGAAGATCCGCAAACCAAATATGACATGAAAGTGGACCTCGACAAGGCCGCTCTGCAAGGGGTGTCCGCGCGGGAAGTCACACGCACCGTGCAGATCGGATTGACTGGCGCATCGGCCGGGCTGCTGCATGATCCGTCTTCCCGCGAATACATTCCAATGGAAGTGCGGCTGTCGCGAAGCGACCGCTCCAGCATCGAGAGTCTTCAAGACGTGAAACTGCCTGGACCTTCAGGGCGGCAAGTTTCGCTGCACGAAATCACCAACGTGCAGAAGACCACGATTGAGACAAGCGTTTACGGCAAGAATCTGCGTCCCGTCGTCTATGTCACGGGAGACGTAGCGGGCGTTGTGGAAAGTCCGGTTTACGCCATCTTCCAAATGAGCGACGCAATCAACAAAATCCAACTGCCTGATGGCTACAAGGTTAGGCAATACACCGGCACGGGGATGCCGGAAGACACGGAACGCTACTCCATGAAATGGGACGGTGAGTGGCACATCACCGTCGAGGTGTTTCGAGATCTCGGGTTGGCCTTTGCCGCGGTCCTTGTCCTCATTTACGTACTCGTGGTTGGATGGTTCAAGTCTTTCAAAACGCCCCTGGTCATTATGGCGCCGATCCCTCTGACGTTGGTTGGGATTTTGCCTGCGCATGCGTTGATGGGCGCATTCTTCACGGCCACCTCCATGATCGGCTTCATCGCCGGTGCCGGCATCATCGTTCGAAACTCGATCATTCTCGTTGATTTCATCGAGCTGCGCCGCTCGCACGGCCTGTCGCTCGTGGAAGCCGTTGTGGATGCCGGGGCCGTGCGATTCCGGCCAATGTTGCTGACCGCAGCCGCGGTGGTTGTTGGAGCCAGCGTAATCCTGTTCGACCCGATTTTTCAGGGCTTGGCCATTTCGCTGATGGCTGGTGAAGTAGCTTCGACCGTTCTTTCCCGCATGACCGTTCCCGTTTTCTACTACCTGAGCCAGCGCAACGGCACTACGACTTCACCGCAGGTTGAGAACGAGATTGTACATGCGGAATCTTGATTTTCTTATGGGAGGACAAGTCATGACTGTGGATCGCTACCTCAGACTGATCGCCGGAGCCTTTGTCACGGCCTCTCTGGCCTTAGGGTATTGGGTGAGTCCGTATTGGTATTTGTTCACTGCCTTCGTGGGTTTGAACCTGTTCCAGTCGGCCTTCACAAACTGGTGTCCGATGATGACGATCCTTCGCAAAGCTGGTGTGAAGCCCTAAGCAAGGAGTGGTCGGCCTACAAGCCTGGAGGGAAAACCGAGAAGGATTACCACGCGACATTCTGAATACCACAGATACGTCCTCAATGGGCCGACGTCGTACCTTTGTCCCTAACGTTTTTGTAGTATTGCCACTAATACTTGGTTCCTGTCTAATCTCCCGAATTCCCTTACGCGGTCCCATCTAGGAGCTTGCGTTAATCGGTGCACTGTGTCGGGGTGTGCGAAGCCGGTTTCAAAAGACCGGGCTTCCCTGACGGGGAAAACATGCGAGTGCCATCTTTCTCTGGACGGCCGCTGGGCTCCATCCAGATTAGAAATAAACTCAGGCACGTGGGGCAAGTCTTTAGAGACTGACCCAACCTTCGCCGGGCAGTCCGGTTCACCCATTTTGAACCACGCTGGACAGGAGTAGGCGCCATCGGAATGGGCCGCCAGACGATGGCACCGGGCGGAGCTAGAAAAGACGAGAGCTGCCCGCAAGCGACACTGACTGACAACTCAACAGCGTGGATACTTTCCTACATGACCTAACACCTCCCGCGTCGTGGACGCGGTCACCAGACGTGACCAGCCTCACAGACTCCCGCCGTCGCGGACGCCATAAAAAGGATGCGGACAGGACGTGTGCGATGACCAGCAAGGAGCAGACGACACGAGCAATGCGCCGCCCAGGCACAAGCCTGATGGAGGCGCTGTACTCGGACCAGGTCGTCGGTGCCATCCGCGCGTACACGTGCTCGGAGTGCGGCATCAAGGTGGATTGCCCGGTCGTCGACACCGATCTGACGTTTTTCAGGCCCATGGAGACTCGTCGTTGGAAATATTGTCCTGGCTGCGGTCGAGAGATCGCGCGCTTCGCGGAGCACCCCGAACGCAAGCGGAGAAGACTCGCCGCCAGGTTTTAGAATCGTGAACCCTAAGCGTCGTAAGCACACGCGGTCGTGGACGTGAGACGAAAGAGCACGCGAGAAGAAACGCTGGGGGGTAAGGATCTCTGCGGACCTGATCGTTGGGAACCGGCGAGCCGTCGTGTGCACGCAGGCAAGGCTGTCATCGGAGGCCTCGACAACTTGCCCGATTTTCAATCGGAAGCTCCAACGCAGCCTTAATCGAGTATAGCCACTCAGCTAATAGGGAAAACCATCGGGTTGAGGCTCAGCGCCAACCAACATCTCTTCTTTATCAATGAACTCGCGTCCGGCCTCCAAGGCCCTGCGGTTTACCTCCAGCAGTTCAATCCGCTTTACCTTATCTTCGATTGCCCGTGCAGCGGTTTCGGGAGACAAGCAACTAGTCTCCTCGAGGAATGCGCCCATCAGCACGACGTTCGCCACTTTTGTGGACCCGAGCCCGTCCGCTATCTCAGTGGCGGGGATGCAGACGATGCGCGACGAAGGAAGTTCAAAATCCGGAGGCAGAGTCGTGCCGTTGAACAGAATCAGTCCCTGCGGGCCCACGGAAGGAGCAAACTTGCGAAGTGAGATTTCGTTCATGGCTATAAGAACGTTGGGCTGCGAGACGAGGGGTGAGCCAATGCGCTTTTTCGACATACAAACATCGCAGTGCGCGCTTCCCGAACGCATTTCGGGTCCATAAGAGGGAAGCCAGCTCACTTCCAATCTCTCCCGCATGCCCATTTCTGCCAGGAGTTGGCCCAAGAGCAAAACTCCTTGGCCCCCGAAACCTGCAATCTTGATGGTCATCTCCTCAAAGGGATGAGCGCGCGCGGCGGTCTTACAGGCCCCTTGGGGCGGCGCGCTTGGAATCTCCAGAACGTCCGGCATAGCGCGCACAGGCGGTGGATTATCTGTAATAGTCGAAGGTCTCGAATCGCGAAATACCTTCACTGGAAAAGTGACTGCCATCCTTTCGGAAACCCACTTGCGGGCTTCCACAGGGTCCATGCCCCAGATGGTAGGACAAGGGGAAAGAATTTCCACAAACGAAAAACCTGCCGCGTCACGCTGAATTTCAAGGGCTTTCCGAATGGCGCGTTGTGCTTTCATGATGTTTTTGTTGTCCGAAAGCGCCACCCGCTCGATATACACAGGAGCCTGGAGCGTTGAGAGGAGTTCGCAAACACACAGCGGAAAGCCTTCGTTGGACGGACGGCGTCCCCAAGGAGACGTCGTGGTCTTCTGTCCGACCAGAGTGGTGGGAGCCATTTGGCCGCCGGTCATACCATAAATGGCGTTGTTTACGAAGAAGACGGCGATTTTCTCTCCGCGGTTGGCAGCGTGGACGATCTCGGCAGTGCCGATAGCCGCCAGATCTCCGTCCCCTTGGTACGCGATGACAATTTTGTCCGGACAGGAACGTTTGATTCCCGTGGCCGCGGCTGGTGCGCGGCCATGAGCGACCTGAACGTTGCCAAGATCAAAGTAGTAGTACGCGAATACGGAGCATCCCACTGGGCTGACGAAGACCGTCCTGTCCTGAAGGTTCACGTCCTGAATTGCTTCGGCGATCAGCTTATGCACAATCCCGTGACCGCAGCCTGGGCAATAATGTGTCTGGTGCTTGAGTTCCGATTTGCGTTGGTAAAGCGGATAGAAGACCGAAGATTTAGAGTGCGAGACTTCGAAGGCGTCATTCCCCAAGCCAGCGCTTTCCATGCTTTCCTTGATCTCACCAGTCATCGTCATCCTCACACAAGCCGTTTCTCGCACCGCGAGGCCAGGCAAATTTCGAGTTGCGCGTGCACCTCCTCGACCGAGGGCACATTGCCTCCGACTCGGCCGTAAAACTCAACGGGCACTCTACCGTCAAGCGCAAGGCGCACGTCTTCCAGCATCTGCCCATTGCTCAGTTCCACGACCAGCACCGTGTGCGCACGCGCAGCGGCTTTCTGCAGGGCATCAGACGGAAACGGCCACAGGGTAATCGGCCTGAACAAACCTGCCCGCAAACCATGTTTACGAGCGCCTTCCACGGCGGACCGCAGGACACGAGAAACGATCCCAAAACCTACCAGCAGGAAATCTGCATCGTCCGCCAGGTACAGTTCGTGCCGAGGCTCGCGCTGCTGCGCTAAGAAGTATTTGGCTTCAAGGTTGCGCTGATGCGCTTCCAGTTCGTCCGGCTCGAGAAAGATCGAAGTAATCAAATTTTTCCGGGTTTCGGGAGTACCTTGCACGGCCCAGGGTTTTTCCGGGATTTCTGCTTCTTTATATACGAGGTGCACTGGTTCCATCATTTGACCGACGAATCCGTCGCTGAGAAGGATGGCGGGATTCCGATAGCGGTCTGCCAACTCGAAAGCGAGCATTGTCAGATCGGCCATCTCTTGCACGGAGGCCGGAGCGAGCACGATATTTCGATAATTGCCGTGGCCTCCGCCTTTTGCCATTGCGAAATAGTCGCTTTGCTCGGGAGCGATGTTGCCCAGTCCTGGCCCTCCACGCACGACGTCCACAATCACGCAGGGCAGCTCTGCCCCAGCAAGGTATGAAATTCCCTCCTGCATAAGGCTCAGGCCGGGACCGGAAGATGCGGTCATGACGCGCATTCCCGTCGCGGAAGCGCCATAAACCATATTGATTGCGGCGATTTCGCTTTCGGCTTGAAGGAAGGTCCCGCCTACCTGAGGCAGATACAAAGCCGCCGCCTCTGCGATTTCACTCGCCGGAGTGATGGGATATCCGTAGAAGGCTCGGCACCCAGCCAAAATAGCGCCTTTTACAACGGCTACGTTGCCTTTACAGAGCTGCCGCATAACTTCCTTTCGGTTGGCTCGCGGTCGTCCTGTCAGGGATTCTTCGCTTGTATACGATGATGGCTCCAGGTTCCGGACAGCAATAGAAACAAATACCGCATCCCGTGCAACCTTCGCCGGCATACTCCGCTGGGTGCACACCGTAGGCGCTCAACTCAGGCGCCAGCCGGAGGCATCTAGGTGGGCAGGAGTCAACGCAAAGCCCGCATCCTTTGCATTCCTCGACGCGGATAACTACCTTTCCGTGCGCTACAGTCGTCATGCTGACCTCACGGCTTCAGCTGCCAAAAGATCTCTGCGCTGAAGCCATTTCGTCTTCTCGCAGTACTCATAGAGTTCCTTGCGGAACTTGGGATGGGCGACTTCAATGAGCGCCTTCGCTCGCTCACGAATAGACTTGCCATGAAGGTAGGCCACGCCGTATTCGGTGACCACGTAGCGAATGAGCCCTCTGGATGTGACCACTCCCGCACCGGGCTCGAGCATCGGCACGATACGCGAGATCGCGCCTCGCTTGGCCGTGGAAGGCAGCGCGATAATCGGTTTGCCGCCTTTCGCGTGGGACGCCCCGCGCAAGAAATCCACCTGCCCGCCGATTCCGCTGTAGAAATAGGTGCCGACAGAGTCGGAGCACACCTGTCCTGTCAGATCAATCTGCAATGCCGAGTTAACGGCCACCATCTTGTCGTTACGCGCAATCCGGATTGGGTCGTTCGTGTAGGCGCTCGGATGGAACTCGAAGATGGGATTGTTGTCCACAAATTCGAACAATTTCTTGGTGCCTAAGACAAATCCCAAAATAATTTTACGTGGCTTGAAGTTCTTGCGAGAACCCGTGATCACTCCTGCTTTAATCAGGGGAATCACGCCATCCGAGACCAACTCAGTGTGCACGCCCAGATCCTTCCGGTCCATAAGGAACCGAAGTACGGCGTCCGGAATGCCGCCAATGCCCGTCTGGAGCACGGCGCCATCCTCGATCAAGCCGGCAACATTCTTGGCGATCGCCATGTGAAGATCGCTGATTTCCGGCTCAGGCAGCTCGCACAGTGGTCTAGAGGATTCGACGAAGGTGTCGATCTGGTTCAGGTGGATGAAACTGTCCCCGTACGTCCGCGGCATCTGGTCATTGACCTGAGCAATTACATACCGGGCACACTTAGCCGCCGTGAGCGTGGTATCCACGCCGACGCCAAAACTGCAGAATCCGTGACGGTCAGGTGGAGAAACCTGAATGAGTGCGACGTCGAGGGGCATGGCGCCGCTCTCAAAGAGCTCCTCAACTTCGCTCAGGTACACAGGGGTGTAATCGGCCCTGCCGTCGTTGACCGCCTCGCGCACGTTTGCGCCGATGAAGATCGCGTTGTGCCGAAAATGGCCCTCCATCTCCGGCTTGACGTAATCGGCGCATCCCAACGTGAGCAAATGAACCACTTCGATGTCACGCACGGAAGGCGCGCGCTTCAAGAGTGCTTCCACGAGCGTCTCCGGCTCGGCGCAACCCGGTTGGATGTACACCCGCATGCCCGAGCGAACGACGCTTAGGGCTTCCTCGGGCATTCTCAGCTTGCTTTCGTATCCGCTTCCCGAAGACATTTGAATATCCTTTCACCATCAGTAGGATGTGTGGCTTTCCACCAACTTCTCGGTAAGCGCTGCTTGTTCGTAGCCAATAGCCGCGTAGTGAATGGCATGGTTGAAAAATCGATCGATCATCCGGAATAGTTCGTGCTCCGCCAAGACTTCTATTTCAAACCCCTGAAATGATTCGCGGTTGAGAAAGTCCCACAGATTGTCTTTCGTCTGGATAATGGTCCAGATCAGTTCACTCAGGGGTACTCCTTGATAGAAACGTCGCGCGCCAATCTCCTCATAGCGCCGCTTGATATCCTTCTCCGTCTTTCCAAGCAGCCACTCTCCCAAGTGTTGGTAGATCTCGTGGACCCGCTGCTTTAACTCTTCGGGAGAGACATTGTTATAGGAGGGAAGCGCCGGGGATTGGTGAACGCGGAACACCAGAGCGTCGGCTAGGTCATTCGAGTGATTTTCGATCAGGCGTACCAACCGATGAGTGAGGATCATGACGGCCTCCTTACCCTTCGCGATTGTCAAAATTACTCTGAGCCTTGTTCTAGGAACTGGCTGTGCCTATCGGCACAAATCCATGTGACCAAGCTTACAAAGAACAGAAAGTCCGCAGGGATAAACAGAGGGACAAGTCTTGGGCGAGACTCGCCGCGCCATCCTGAAGTCCCGTTAATGGCCTAAGGAATGGCCCAGTGACGACGGTCACGGTTCCGCGTGGCTAGCATCACGGCGGCCCTGGCTACCCAGTGCTAACGTTGGCGTCCAGAAAGCTCCGAGCTCGCTGCGGAGTGTCTCACCACGGGCTTGCAACGGGGAAGGAGAACGGTCATGGGAAACGATTTGTTGACCATATCTGACAAACGGACAAACAGCTCTTACAGTATTCCTCTCTACAAAGGTACGGTACGGGCGATGGATCTGCGTCAGATCAAAACGGGCCCTGAAGATTTCGGCGTTATGACATACGATCCGGCTTTCATGAACACGGCGTCCTGCCAAAGTGCGATCACTTTCATTGACGGCGAGAAAGGAATCCTATGTTACCGGGGCTATCCCATCGAAGAGCTGGCCGAGAAGTGCACATTCCTCGAGGTCGCTTATCTTCTTCTCTTCGGCGAATTGCCGACATCCGCTGAATTGGGGAAATGGGTGGAAAAAATCACCCATCACACGATGCTCCACGAGACCACCAAGAAGTTCTTGGAAGGATTCCGCTTCAATGCGCATCCGATGGGCATGTTCATCAGCACGGTAGCCGCGCTTTCGACGATCTATCCGGATGCCAGGAATGTCCGCGACCCACAGACACGGAGGCTGCAGATCGCCCGCCTGATCGGAAAGGTTCCAACCATCGCCGCATACACCTATCGTCACAGCCTCGGCTATCCCTACGTTTATCCTGACAACGATCTGAGCTACACCGAGAATTTCATGAACATGCTGTGGCGGATGGTCGAGCCGAAATATCAAGCCAATCCGGTTCTGGCAAGAGCGCTGGACATCCTTTTCATTCTGCATGCAGACCATGAACAAAACTGCAGCGCCAATGTCATGCGTGCAGTGGGCAGCTCTCAAGCGGATCCATTCGTGTGCTCGGCTGCTGCCGCCGCCGCGCTTTCCGGGCCTTTGCATGGAGGAGCGAACGAAGAAGTCTTGAAGATGCTGGAGGAGATCGGCACAAAAGAGCACGTCCCCGCATACATCGAGCGTGTCAAGGCGGGTCACCTCAAGCTGATGGGATTCGGCCACCGCATCTACAAGAATTACGACCCTCGCGCCCGAATCATCAAGTGGGCTGCCGACCGCGTGTTCGAGGTCACTGGGAAAAATCCCAAGCTCGACATTGCATTGGAACTCGAACGCATCGCGCTGGAAGACGAATACTTCATCAAGCGCAAGCTCTATCCCAACGTCGACTTCTATTCCGGGATCATCTACCAGGCAATGGGTTTCACCCCGGAAATGTTCACCGTTCTCTTCGCTATTCCACGGACAGTCGGCTGGCTTGCACAATGGCAAGAAATGCTGGACGACCCAGAACAGAAAATCGCTCGGCCACGCCAGATCTACACCGGTCATGGTGTCCGGGAATTTGTGGAGATGGAAAAACGGATCAGGCAAACAGTACTTGTGGGTAAGTGACCTGTACAACCGGTGATTCGGCAGAGCACGAGGCGAGGAAATTCTGTTGAGGAAATTGGCCTGTGGACATTCGAAGACAGGACGCACTTGATTATCACGGCAGCGGACGCCACGGAAAGATCGAGACAGTTGCGACCAAGCCGTGCCGCACGCAGCGTGATTTAAGTCTCGCGTACACACCCGGAGTGGCGGAGCCGTGTCTCGAGATTGCGAAGTCGCGAGAACGCTGCTTCGACTACACCGCCCGAGGGAATCTGGTCGCCGTCGTTTCCAATGGCACAGCGGTGTTGGGTCTAGGAAACATCGGGCCACTAGCCGCGAAACCCGTGATGGAAGGCAAGGCGGTGTTGTTCAAGCGTTTTGCGGATATTGATGTATTCGACCTCGAGGTGAATTCTGAAAATCCAGAGGATGTCATTCAGTTTTGTCAGCTGCTCGAGCCTTCCGTAGGTGGGATCAATTTGGAAGACATCAAAGCGCCTGAGTGTTTCCACGTCGAAGAGACCTTGCGAAGGACAATGTCTATTCCCGTGATGCATGACGACCAGCATGGAACCGCCATTATCTCTGGAGCGGCCTTGCTGAATGCTCTGGAAGTGACTGGAAAGGACATCGCCAAAATCAAGGTCGTCTTCAATGGAGCGGGCGCGTCCGGAATCGCTTGCGCGGAACATTACATCCGGTTAGGAGTGCTACAGGAGAATCTCATTCTCTGTGATACCAAGGGCGTGGTGTACGAGGGACGAACCCAGGGGATGAACCCGCACAAGGAGCGCTTGGCGGCCAAAACCTTGGCAAGAAGCTTGACCGACGCAATGCGAGGCGCCGATGTGTTCGTGGGGGTTTCGGGGCCAAACTGCGTCACCCAGGACATGGTGCGTTCGATGGCCGAGTGGCCTATCGTTTTTGCCCTGGCGAATCCTGTGCCGGAAATCAGTTATGAGGGTGCAAAGGCGGCCCGGCCGGACATCATCTTAGCGACCGGTCGCTCCGATTATCCAAATCAGGTGAATAACGTGTTGGGATTCCCGTTTATCTTCCGCGGTGCGTTGGACGTACGCGCGCGGACCATCAACCACGAAATGGAGATTGCCGCCACGAGGGCACTGGCTTCGCTGGCTAAGGAAGATGTTCCGGATTCGGTCTTGCGCGCCTATGGACTGGGCCAATTGCAATTCGGTCACAACTACATCATCCCCAAACCGTTCGATCCCCGGGTTCTGGTTTGGGTGCCGCTGGCCGTGGCGGAGGCGGCCATGCGCACGGGAGTGGCGCAGGTTCAACTAGATCTCGGCCAATACAAGGAAGAGCTGTCACGAAGGCTGGGACGTACATACGAAGTGATGCAGAGCGTTCGGCAGCGCGCAAAGGCCGCGCGACGCCACATCGTCTTCTCCGAGGGCGAGCACGACAAAATCATTCGCGCGGCCTGCCAACTGATCGAAGAAGGCATCGCAAACCCGATCCTGGTCGGGCGTCCCGCCGTGGTCAGGAGCAAATTGGCTGAGCTTGGGCTTCAGAACTTCAGTCCCGCGGTCGTCGAGCCGGCCCGTTCCAACCGGTTCGACGAGTACGTGGAAGAATACTACCGCCTGCGGCAGAGACGTGGTATCACGCGCAACGAAGCGCGGGAGCAAATGCTCAACGCCAACTATTTCGGAGCCATGATGGTTCACAAGGGAGATGCGGATGGGCTGCTCGCGGGAGTTTCGCAGCACTATCCCGAGACGATCCGCCCCGCGCTTCAAATCATCAAAACTCTCGAGAACGTGCATCGCGTTTCGGGCGTGTACGTGATCTTGACCAAGCAGCAGGTATACTTTTTCTCGGACACGACTGTAAATATCGAGCCCACCGCCGACGACCTGGCGGAAATCGCACTGCTGGCCGCGGAAGTGGCGCGCGATTTCAATTTCGAGCCGCGAATTGCCATGCTTTCATTTTCCAACTTCGGCAGTACCAAACATCCCCTGAGCGAGAAGATGCGCCGAGCTGCCGAAGTGGTGAAGCAAATGAGCCCGGACATGATGGTTGACGGGGAGATGATGGCCGATACTGCGGTGATGCCGGAAGTTCTCGAGAAGGAATATCCTTTTTCGACGCTAACAGGTGGTGCGAACGTCCTGATTTTTCCGGATCTGGGATCGGCGAATATCGCCTACAAGCTCATGTTGCGAATTGGCGGGGCGGAAGCTCTTGGCCCGATTCTAATGGGCCTTTCGAAGCCAGTTCATGTGCTGCAGCGCGGCGCCTCCGTCGAGGAAATTGTCAACATGGCCGCCATCGCTGCGGCTCATGTTCAGCTCACGCGGTAGAGGGGAAACGGGAATGATCAAAAAAGTGCGTAACGGTTATTTGGTTCTTTCGAGCAAAGGGAGAAATCTCGGAGGGCCGTACAAAACTCTTGAAGAGGCAAAGAAGCGCTTGCGGGAAGTCGAGTTCTTTAAGCACCGCAAGGGGTAAAGCTGCTAATTATCCTTTCAAGCGCCGATCCAGGTGTGTTTTCTCGCTATAGGTCTGGTCGAAGCCGGCTTGTCTTTTGCGAGTCTGCGCCGCACTTAGAGCCGGGTGCAGAGCGAAACACCCGCCAATTCGTCCACGCATAACGAAGTCATTGATGCGAACTTCTTTGGCAGGAAGTTATGCAGGCACAGTCTTGCATGCGTGCGAGTATCTTCTCCCACTGGGAGAAGCTCAAGAAGTTTGGGGACGACGAGTCCGTCGAGGTGTTTGCGACCTAGCAAGTCCGAAGACCGGTAAAGTTCCGCGCCAAAATCGACCTCGGCGATCGGCTCGGCGATGAGCGCGTTTACCAGGCATTGCCAAGTGATTAGCGACAACTCCCGCCTCCGAAAACATTTTTCAACAGCGGCCTCGGCTCAAGATGTGGACGTTGCCTGGTAATTTCTCATTCAGTAAAGGCCAATTTCTTGAGAGCGTCTATGTTTTGAACCGAAACCGTTTCGCGTCGGATCCTCACAAGGCCCAGGTAGCCCCATTCAGAGAGTAGTCTGCTCACCGTGAACAAAGTTGTGCCAGTTAACTGTGCCAACTCTTCGCGAGAAAGATGGATGTCGCTAATGATGTTCGTTCGATGCCCCGCTTTGGTGGCCAAGCGAACAAGTTCATGACTTAGTCGAGCTGCAACCTTTGCTGTGGAAACCTCACGGTACCGCTCCTCCAACTCCTCCAAGCGCTGGGAGACAATGTTCTGCAAACTCCGTCGAAGCAGGAGAAAACGGTCTGCCAAGCCTTCAAAAACGCTCGTGTCCCACACGAGGACTGTAGCATCGTCGAGTGCCTGTGCCGTTGAGCGGTGCTTGGATTGGAGGGAGAGTCCTTCCTGACTAACCAGGTCGCCACTCCAAACAAGACGGAGAATGACTTCCGATCCGTTTTGACCGAGTTGCGTGATCTTTATTTTGCCGCGCGTCAACAGGATCACGTTTCGGGCTGGATCGCCCTCCAAGAAGATTGTCTGGTGTCGCCGGAATTGGCGTTCGCGCGCATGAGAAACGATTTCTCTGCATTCCGTTTTGGAAATGTCGGCGAACAGTGGTGCGTGTTGAACCAGGGCTGCCCTGCGCAATGTATCAACTTCTCTTGTGGGAGGCGCAGCGTTTGTCTGATTGGTTCCTTTGGGCCCTTTGGCGGGCGGTGCTTGTGGCAGTGCCATGGGCCACCTCCCAACATTGAATAGCAAAAGCCCCACGCACTTGCTGTGCGAGTCGTCACAAGTTTTTGTGCCATTCATCACATCTCCGATGCGGCACTGATAACCGAAACTTGACTGGCCTCGTTAATTCGAAACGGTTCTGCGAGCCCGGCACTATGACTGGTTGTCCAATCTATCGTGAACGAACTCTGGGCGCGCGCAAGAATCGCCTACTGTCAGACTCTTCCAGCCAATACATTCGCTATTGGACTAGAGATTTCAGGCGAATGGATCACGCCGTGACTCAGTCTCTGCCAGCAATCCAATCCAGGCCTTCTTCCAGACTGCGGAACACGCGGATTCCCTGATCTCCCTTCAGTTCGCGAAATATCTGGAACATTCGCGACAGTCCGTAGATCAGATCACTGTTTGCAATGACCGCGCGCCTCGACTTAAGAGAGAATATCGATCTTTCCGTGACCTCCTGCACGCCGTCTGCGGTCGCTCCTTCTACGCCGGTGACTTGAGTGAGATTAATGAGCTGCGCGAAACTCGGATCAAACTCGGAATCCGCTAGCAGTCGGTCCTGGAGTCCCAGTATTTCGCCCTTGGTAAGAACTCCAGCCCCTGCGCTGATCACCAGCCTGTACTCTTTGTCGATTTTGTAAAAGTACGGCACGTCATTCCCCTCGGGTTGTGAGAATCGGCTGTAGACATGAGACTGCCGGAGCTTCTGGCCGATTATGAGCAAATTCTCAGGCCGCTTTACCTCGCGTTTTCCCCTCGTGGGGTAGTTCCTGCCACCTACTCGGAACAGGTTCCGTGCCTGGATTTGAATCAAGAGCGTCATCCCTAGAGTCTTGAAAGAGTCGATGGAGCTTGAACGTGTGGGGAAGCTCTTGCTCGGATCTCCAAACCTCGGAGGGCCTATAGGTGTACGTCTTCCCCCACTCATCGCACCGAACCAAGAATTGATCATCGATGGTAGGGAGAGGAGCAAAAGCATCGGTCGGCGCGAAAGGATACTCCCGCTGCTGATGAAACAAGTGGTTCTTGCAAGTAACGATCCACCAATAATTGGGTCTTTCCGACATCTGCACTTCGACCTGGCGGCTAGGAGGAATGGCGCACAGCGTATCAAACCAGAGGAGTCAAACATTGCGCAAGCGCAAGTGAACGGTGACGTTCATCACACGTCTCTGTGACTTATGTTGCTGCGCCGAGAACTGACCATTGAGGAGCACAAGGAGTTCCTTGTTACAAGGTGAATTATCTTCGTGAATGGATTGTTATTGTTGCGCGGTCCCTAAGGGGCCGGCAATTGGCTGGACCGCGACGCCAGATTGCGAAAAAAGCAGTTCGCTAGCTCCGCGCACGAAGTGCTCCTTGTTGGGTGCTGTTTTCTACCTCGCTCCCTCTGTGCCAATTCCTTGAGCCAAGGCAGGTCCTTGCGTGTGTACTCAACGCACCGCGAGGCCCTATACCGTACGAACTCCAATGCGAATTTCACCTTTTCCAGCGCCGGATTGAGACACATTAGCAATAGCGGATAGAACTTCGATTGGAACGTGTCCGCGCCAATGATCTGGTAGTAGCTCTACCAGTCGTCGACCTCTGCCTCCGTCATGGAGTGCAGCACAACCAGGTCGAGCGTTCCTTCGTACTCTGATGTTCGCCCGTCTTCTTCCGAATCCTCAACATGACGGAAGTCCTGATCGAGCGTGATGTGGAGTTCTGTGGCAAGGATTTTCTCCGGGTCAAAGGCGTGGTTGTCCCGAAACTTTTCCAATACTTCGCGTGCCTCGGCCCCCACAGTTCCCATCAGCGAATCGAACACTTGCAGGTCCGTTGCACGCCTTGTTTCTGACTAGGTGGTCGATGTAGCTTGCCAGCGCTTGGTGGATTTCTGTCCCTCGTGCTGCAGGCTCTGATTCTCCCAATTTCAACCCGTGGACATGCTTGCGAACGTAGAGGATGGGGCACGCCATGTCGCCGTACCGCGATTGACTCAGTGACCTCTTTTCGTTTTCAACATCACGCATTGGTGAGGCCTCCATTCTTTTGGTGTGTGACCTAACGTCGAAGGACTCAGGGATTTCCTAACCCATGTTCAGAGCTTGCCCGCTGACTGAATCGCTGGGCGGCAGGGATTGGGAAAAAGCGCGGAGGGGCGTAGTATTCGCTTCATCCGGTGTCAACGAGACACCATGGGAGGGCGCTTATGCCGGTTACGGTGAAGAACATTTCGCTCTGGCGGAAAGAGGTCGAAAACCAAATGGGGACGCTCGCGCATACGCTCGAGCCGGTTGCAAAGGCAGGAGCGAACTTACATGTATTGATGGGCTACCGCTATCCCGGCGAGGAAACAAAGGCCGCAATCGAGCTTTATCCCATCGCAGGCAAGAAAGTAACTGCCGCAGCCCCGGAAGCGGGCTTGTTGGCCTCCTCCATTCCGACCCTATTGGTTGAAGGGGATGATAGGCCTGGTCTCGGTCTTGCCATCGCACAGGCCGTGTCGGCCGCAGGCATCAACATGACTTTCTTCGTTGCTCAAGCGGTTGGGCGAAGATTTTCAGCTGTGCTCGGGTTCGAATCGGAAGCCGACGCCAAGACGGCCACACCGCTCATTAAGAAAGCGGCGGCGAGCAAGAGGAAGTGAAGAGCTATTGCGGTCTCCCCCGAGTGCAAGATAAAACTGAAGAAACTATTCTAATGACTTATGAAATCGCAGCACGCTGACGCTGAGCATTAGCGTCGCGAAGGCTGCAAGGAAAAGGAGATTCGGCCACAGCACATCCAGACCAACACCCTTCAGATACACGCTACGAAGAATCAGAACCATATGGCATAGCGGATTGAAATAGCTCAGGTCTTGAAAAAAGCGCGGCATGCTGCTGATGGGTGTGCCGAAGCCTGACAGCGTAGTCATCGGCATAATGAAAAAGAACGCGGTGATCATGGACTGTTGCTGCGTTCTTGCCAACGTGGAGAGCAAGAGACCTAAGCCTAGTCCGGCCAGCAAAAACAGAACAATCCCCAATGCCAGCACGACAATTTCGCCGCGAAAAGGCACGCCGAACCACAGCGTACCCACCAGAAAGAGCATTGTGGCATCGAAACACCCGATCAGGAAAAAAGGCACGGTCTTGCCGACGATAAATTCCCAGCGCCGGATGGGCGTAACCATAACCTGCTCGAGGGTTCCAATC
>Ga0182036_10000103_pt1 | contig 37251 bp, 35 predicted proteins | sample sta12Cox44000080_FD_125966 | JGI IMG/M metagenome (GOLD analysis project Ga0182036, IMG submission 125966) | Lab enrichment of tropical soil microbial communities from Luquillo Experimental Forest, Puerto Rico - statoxic.12C.oxic.44.000.080 | ecosystem: Environmental > Terrestrial > Soil >...
GTTTCCAATCGCGCTGCTATGTTCACTCCATCGCCGTAGAGATCGTCTCCCTCGACGATCATATCGCCGAGATGCAGACCGATACGAAATATAATCCGCTCTGTTTCGGGCCGTTCCGAGTCCACTTCGTTCACGGCCTGCTGGAACTCAATTGCTGCCGACAACGCGTCGCATGCGCTAGCAAATTCTGCGAGCGCCCCATCACCCATCAGCTTGACCAGCCGGCCCCCGTATCGCACAAGCGTTGGTTCGAGGCGGCTCCTTCGATGCTCACGCAGTCGCGCCAACGTTCCGCTCTCGTCGCGCCCCATCAGGCGGGAGTAGCCAACGACATCGGCTGCGAGAACAGCCGCCAGTTTGCGCTGCTCACGGACCACGGGAGCTTCCCCGTTCTTTACGCCGGATCCCAGATCATAGAAGGCTGGCGCCACCTAGGCAATCAAGTGGTAGAGCAGGCGGCGCCTAGGTTCCTGCATAAACTAGAATGATGGAGCAAGGCTAACGGGGCGTTTTAGTCAGTGCCATTGCACTTTGGGATGCGTGGATGCGGCCTAAGAATGATTCCTACTATACCTTAGTTTAGGACCGCTCTAAGAGAGCCGCCGCGCGGCTGAGAGGTATCGGCCGTGGAGGTATGCTGATCCGTATGCCGGTCTAGCAGGTCTGGGATTTTTCCGCCGCGAAGTTCAGCTTGTCGGCCATCCGCGCCAGGTCAGGGAGAGAAGCTGCCTTCATCTTTCGCATGACCTGGCCGTGATGGATTTCACAGTGATTTCGCTGATGCCGGTGTCGTACGCAATCTGTTTGTTGAGCCGGCCAGTCACCACCGATGCCATCACTTCTCGCTCGCGAGGCGTGAGAGTGTCGAAGCGCGAGCGCAACTCGGCGATCGCCTTTTCGTTTTCCAGCCAGACACGATCTCGTGCGAGGCCCAACTGAATCGCGTCCAGTAGGTCCTGATCACGGAACGGCTTGGTTAGGAACTCGACCGCTCCTCCTTTCATCGCCTGGATTAATGACTCTGGGGTTCTTGGCCGCTCGATTATATCTCTTCGCCGCTCCAATAGCCGCCAACTCCTCAAGGGGAGCATAGGCTCGGCTGCGGGTGCAATCGCCTTGCGCTGCACCGCCCTATGCCGCAACGTCATCGCCCAACGCGAAGGGAGGAGAGGATGAGCGAACATCAGCGCGTGGCGATCGTTACCGGTGCGGCGGGCGGCATCGGCCGCGAGTTGGTGCTGGGTCTGCTCGGCGACGAGATCAGGGTCGCCGCAGTCGACCGCACCAACCAGGGTCTCACCGAACTCGCGCAAGCGGCGCAGCAGCGTCAGCAGGGCGCCAATCTGATGACGATCGAGGCCGATCTCGCCCGCGACGAAACGATCGACGAGATCATCGCCAAGGCGCGCGGCCGTTTCGGGGCGATCGACATCCTCGTCAACAATGCCGGGGTCGGCCAGGCGACGATGCGCGGCGACAACCGGCAGCGCCCGATCAAGTTCTGGGAGGTGACTCCCGAGCAGTGGAAGCTCTTTGTCGCCGTCCACAACAACGCGCCGATGGCGCTGTCGCGTGCCCTCGTTCACGACATGATGCGCCAGAGATGGGGCCGCATCGTCAACATCACGACGAGTCTCGGCACGATGATCCGCGAGGGCTCGCCGACCTACGGCCCGTCGAAGGCCGCGTTGGAAGCGTTCTCGGCGATCATGGCTAAGGATCTCGCCGGCACCGGCGTCACCGTCAACGTGCTGGTGCCGGGCGGGGTCACCAATACCCCGATGGTGCCGCTCGAAGCCGGCTATGAGCGCGCCGAGATGATCCAGCCTGCGGTGATGGCGCCGCCGCTCAACTGGCTGGTGTCGGATGCGGCCGGCGCTGTGACCGGGCGGCGCTTTCTGGCGGTGCATTGGGATCCGAGCCTGCCGCCGGAAGAAGCCGCGGCAAAAGCCGGCGCCCCGGTTGCGTGGACCGCGATCGCGACAATGCCGATAGAGCCGCCTCGGCGCAGCTAGCAACAAAGATCGATCCCCACCTGTCTGGCCCGGCGCCCGTCGATCCTGCTCGGCTCGGCGATAATCCGGGCGCCGTTCCTCTGTGCCTCGAAATTGTGATATCAATATATTAACAATATCGTATTAATAAGCGTTCGGCCGTCGATCGGGCTCGGAAGCTTGGATCAAGTACGATCCGTCACAATAGGAATTGTTGCCCTCGCGGAAGCGGCGCCAGCAGTCCTTGGCATCCGAGGCGAAAGCCGGGCGCTGCTATTTATGATATTGGGCAATAACTCACCCCAGGATAAAATGATGCGGAATTCTAGAAAGCTTTATAAGCTCGTCACCTTTTTCGCGATGCTTTGCGCCGTGGTCGGGTGTTCGGCCATCCAGCAGAAAGTCGAGACGGATGCCTCGACGGCGGCCCAGATCGCTGTCAATGCCGGGGACACCGCGGGAGCGGCTTGCTCCAGCGCATTGGAGCCGGTGGTCGGGACGGCGCCGGCAGGCCTCCTCAGCAAGTTCGAGGCCGTTCGCGCGGGCCGGATCGCGGTCGAGGATGGGCCCTGCGCGCCGCTCGCCGCCGAACTGTTGCTGCACCTGCTGAACAAGCTCCCGGGCGTCCCCTGAGGCAAAGGAAAGGGAGAGCCTGTTTTTCTCCTGTAAAAACAGGTGGAGGTGTGGCGCGCGGGCCCTCACCCCAACCCTCTCCCCGCGAGCGGGGAGAGGGAGGGACCCGCGACGCGGGAGGGTGAGGGGCGGTAGGCGCCGGTCAAACTCCCCATTCCTCGGAAGGGGTGCGGCCGGTGGCGCCGCGCTGCGGCTGCGCTTAGTTGATCAGGCCGTAAAATTTGCCGGCGTTCTCGCAGGTCATTTTGTACGTGACCTCGGCCGGCAGATGGCTGAACTGGTCCTCGATGTATTTCTTCGACTCCGGCCAGACGCCGTCGGGATGCGGGAAGTCCGAGCCCCACATCAGGGTCTCGACGCCCATGTCCTCGATCAGTTTGGTGCCGACCCGGTCGTACTGGAAGGTCGCGCGGCATTGGTTGCGCCAATACTCGCTCGGCAATTTCTTGAGCTTTAGGTCCTGGTACTGGTCCTGGTACTCGAAATCCATGCGGTCGATGACATAGGGAATCCAACCGATGCCGCTCTCGCCGAAAACGACGCGGATGTTGGGGAAGCGCTCGAACACCGCGGCACCCATCAGATCGGTCAGTATCGTCGCCAGGGTCATCTGGAAACGGCACAGGCCGCTATAGGTCATGCGGCGGGCGATCGTTGGCTCCAGCGACTTGCGCAACTCCGGGTCGGTCGCCGGGAAGGTGTGGAAATGCAATGGCAATTGCGTCTCGTTGACCGCCTCCCAGAGGGGATCCCACATCGGGTGCCACATCGGCGTCATGTGCCACGAGCACGACAGCTCGACGCCTTTCATGCCCAGCTTCGCGACCCGGCGCACTTCGCGGGCGGCACCTTCGATGTTGCTGTACGGCAGGCAGGCCAGCCCGATCATGCGATCCGGATAGGTGCTGGAGAAGGCATGCATGAAGTCGTTGTAGATGCGCAGCATCTCCTCGGCCGCCTCGGGGTCTTTCATCTTCGCGCAGGCGGCGAGGATGCCGTAGATGACCTCGGCGTCGACGCCGTCGCGGTCCATGTCCTTGACCCGCAGGTGCGGATCGCCGGGACGGCGCAGGCCCTTCTCGAAATAATCCTTATAGAGGCCCGCCTCGGCCATCTTGTCGGCGCGCAGCTGCTTGCCGGGAACCCACGGGGTGCCGGTAGCGCCGACGCCGCCGCACAGGCCGTACTCGGCACCGTTATTGTCGGTCCAGCGCTTCACCCCGTCCGAATTCTCGGCCACGTAGGGCATCAAATCGTGCATTTTGCTCGATGCGTTCGACGTGAACAGCTCGGGCGGCAGCCAGAGCATGTCGAGATGACAATCGGCCGATATTCTCCGGTACTGCATAAGGCACCCTCCACTAAGGTTGGACCCGGGCGGGGTCGATCGGGCACGAGCAAGCCCCGAGCCAGTTTATGCGCGGCGCGCATTTTCATCCTAGGCCGATATGCGCAAGCCTCCGATGCAGGGGGCTCAACCCTTAATACGCCCGCGCCGCGACACCCATCAAACTGGTCAGGCGCTGCGGGTCGTCGAGCAGCTCCCGGCTCGGCCCGGCGAAGACGATGAGGCCGCGATCGAGAATGATCGCCTCTGGGGCGAGTTCGAGCGCCAGCCGCGCATGCTGCTCGACGAGCAGCAGCGCCAGATCGTCTTCGCGTTTGAGGCGGTCGAGCCCGGCGAGCAAGGCGTCGACGATGACCGGCGCCAAACCCTCGAGCGGCTCGTCCATCAGCAACAGGGTGGGATTGCCCATCAGCGCGCGGCCGATCGCCAGCATCTGCTGCTCGCCGCCCGAGAGCTGGTTGCCGTGATTGCCGCGCCGCTCGGCGAGCGACGGGAAAAAGTCGTAGATCCTGGCAAGCGTCCAGTGACCTGGACGTCGGGCGACCGTCAGGTTCTCCTCGACCGTCAGCGACGGAAAGATCTCGCGTTCCTGCGGCACGTATCCGATGCCGAGTTGCGCCCGCCGATAAGGGGGCAACGCCGCGATCTCCCGCCCGGCAAAGCGAATAGCGCCGCCATGCAATCGCGTATGCCCCATGATCGTGGCCATCAACGTTGTCTTGCCGACGCCGTTGCGCCCGAGCATCGCGAGCGTCCCGCCCGGCGGCAGGGAAAGCGAGATGTCCTCGATCACGACCGTCTCGCCATAGCCGGCAGAGACACGATCGAGCACGAGGCCGGCCGATGAACTCACACCCGCATCCGCTCGCCGAGGTAGACGCGGCGCACCTCGGGGTCGGCCGCAATCGCCTCCGGCGGCCCCTCGACGAGAACGCTGCCCTGCACCAGGACAGTGATCCGCTGTGCCAGGCGAAAGACGAGATCCATGTCGTGCTCGATGATCAGAAGCGCGATATCGGGCGGCAAGCTCTCGATCACCTCGATGATCATCCCGCTCTCACCCGACGGCACTCCTGCCGCCGGCTCGTCGAGCAGCAGAACTTTGGGCGAGAGGGCGAGCGATACCGCGACCTCGACGAGCCGCTGGCGGCCGTAGGCAAGCATATTGGCCGGACGCAACGCGTCGTCTTCGAGGCCCAGCCGTTCGAGCAGCGCGTAGGCTTCCTCGATCGCGGCACGATAATGTCCGGAGGGACGGAACCGGCCGCTGCCGATACCCTGACGCTCGCAGACCGCCAATGTCACGTTCTCGATCACGCTCAGCCGCCGGAACAAGGCGGTGATCTGAAAAGTGCGGATGAGGCCGCGCTTGACCCGCGCCGCCTGCGGCAGCGCGGTGACATCGGTGTCGCCGAGGAATATCTGCCCGGCATCAGGCCGCAGCGCCCCGGTCACCAGCTCGACAAAGCTAGTCTTGCCGGCACCGTTTGGTCCGATGAGCGCCTGCCGTGCACCGGGGTCGAGCCGAAAACTGATCGAGTTGGCGACAGTCAGGGCACCGAAGCTCTTGTGGAGAGCGCGGGTTTCGAGCGCCGGCGTGTTCATCGCCGGAACCGGTCGAAGAGCCCGAGCAGGCCGCCGCGTGCAAAGACAACGATAACGACCATCAGCAGCCCGATCCAGAAATACCAGTACACCGGCTGCACTGTGGAGAAGCGATCTTGCGCAATCATGTAAAGCGGGACGCCGATGAAGGCGCCGTAGAGCCGTCCGACCCCGCCGATGATCAGCATGATCAAGACGGTCCCCGAGCGTTCCAGAGACAGAAAGCTGAGACTGACGAATTGCGTCGTCTGCGCGATCAGCGCGCCGGAGATGCCGGCGAGGACCGCCGAAATCGTGTAGATCATCAGGCGGCGGCGGCTGACCGGGGCGCCGATCGCGTGCATGCGCCGCACATTCTCTCGAATTCCGGTCAGCGAGCGGCCGAACGGCGAATGGACAATACGCCTCGCCATCCACCAGCACAGAAGGACTACGATCAGGCAGTAGAGATAGGCGGTGCGGCCGAACAGATCGAAGCGCAGCCAACCGAAAATCGGCCAGACCTCCATCCCTTGGAGGCCATCATCGCCGCCGGTAATGAACGAGGCCTTGTTTGCCGCTTCGGCAACCATCGTCGCCACCACCAAGGTCTGCATCAGCAAGGAAAGACCGGTCGTACGCAGGACGACGAGGCCCGACACCAGCCCCAGCAAGCCCGCCGCCGCTGCTGCAGCGAGAAGCCCGGTGATCGGCTCGCCCCAGCCATTTGCAGCCAGAATTCCGGCGGTATAGGCGCCGGTGCCGAAAAAAGCCGCATGACCAAGGGTGACGATGCCGGCGTAGCCCAGCACCAGATCGGCCGACAGCGCAAACAGGATCGTCGCCAGGATCTGAGCGCCCAATGCGAGATAGGACGGAAACACGAAGTACCCAGCGAAAGCAGCGAGCCACGGCAGGGCTTCGAGGACGCTGTAGCGGTGACGGCGCGCAAACCCGTCGACCAGACGGCTCGTCATGCGCGACCGAACAAGCCGCGCGGGCGCCACAGCAGAATCGCCATGGTCAGAGCGTAGATGAAGAACGCACCGAACTCAGGAAGCAAATATTTGAAACCGGTGTCGGCAATGCCAAGCAAGAGCGCTGCGACGAACGGTCCGCGGATGCTGCCGAGCCCGCCGACCGCCACGACAATCAGAAAATAGGCGAGGTACTGTAATGCGTAGCTTGGGCTGATGGCGAGTAGGTCGGCACCGAGGCCGCCGCCGAATGCGGCGAGCCCGCTGCCCAGTGCGAACGTCGTCATGAACAAGCGCGACGTATTGATGCCGACCGATTGCGCCATTCGCAGATTGTCGACCGCCGCGCGCACCCGGGCTCCAAAGGCGGTGCGTTCGAGACCGAGCCATAGTGCCGTCACCAGCGCGGCGCCGCATAGGATCAGGAAGCTTCGGTAGGCGGGGAAGTGGCGAAAACCCACATTAATCTCGCCGCTCAGCCACGCCGGCGGCTGCAATGGCTGTTGCACCGGGCCCCAGATATAGGTGGCGCCCGCCGTCGCGATGAAAATGAGTCCCATCGTCAACAACACCTGATCGAGCTCGTCGCCGCCATAGAGCCGGCGGTAGAGCAGCCGCTCGATCGGGATGCTGGCGAGCGCGGCAGCGACTGCGGTGGCGAACAGCGCCGGCAGGAACGGGACGCCGAAATGGCGCATGAAGCCCGTCAAAAGATAGCCGCCGGCCATCGCAAAAACGCCGTGCGCCAGATTGACGAAGCCCATCATTCCCATCGTCACCGACAGACCGACGGAGATCAGATACAGCACCATCGCGAAGGCGAGGCCGTGAAACCCGATACTGATGATGGCTGACAAGGTCTCGCTCATCGCTGGCCGCCCGATTGCCCGTTATTTGACCGGGTTCAGCTCCTTCCACGGGTCCTTGACCATCGGGATCGTCGCGATCTCGATATTGGCAAGCCTTCCGCTCTGCCGAGCGAGGCGCCGGATGTAGACATTCTGGACGATGTCGCGCGTCTCCGGGTCGATCATAATCGGGCCGCGCGGGCTATCCGGGTTCTTCCAGTCCTTAAAGAAACCCATCGCCTCATCGGCAGTGAAATTGCCCTTTGTCCCTTTGATCAGATCAAAGATCGCCGCCATGCCGTCCCAGGCATCGACGGACAGGAAATTGGGGATGGCTTTGTCTGCGTATTCGCGCTTCCAGGCGGTAAGAAAGGCCGTATTCGCTGGCCGCTCGCCTGCGACGGAGTAAGTCCCGGAGGTGATGATGCCCAGAGGCGCGTCACCCATATTAGGGAGCTCCTCGTCGGGCAGCAGATCCTGCGTCGAGATAATTTGGGTGCCGGCCTGCCGCACTCCGAGGTCGTGGACCGCCTTGATCATCGCCGTACCTTGCGGGCCGGACGGAACCCAGAGGAAAGCGAGGTCGGGTCTGGCGTCCCGGATGCGCTGCGCGAACGGCGCAAAATCGGGGTTGTTCGGCGGAAAGCGGACGGTGCCGATGATCTGGCCGCCGCCGTAGGTGAAGCCCTTGGTGAAGGCGGCCTCCGAATCGTGGCCGGGGATGAAGTCGCTCACCGCGGTGTAACCCGTCTTCCAGCCCTGCTCGGCGGCCCATTTGCCGATCGGATACCCCAGTTGCCACAAGGTAACGGTGACGCGCGCGACATAGGGCGACATCCGCGGGATCGCAACGCCCGCGGCGGCGATGCTGATTAGCAGCGGGACCTTCGCCTCGGCGGTCAGCGGCGCGACCGCCGCGGCCACCGGCGACAGCACGATGCCGGTGAGCAGCTGTACATGCTCGCGCGTGATCAACTCTTGCGCCAGCCGCTTGCCGACTTCCGGATTGGAGGTGTCGTCACGCCGGATCAGCTCGAGCTTGACGCCTGGCGGTAAATCCCGCTCGTGCTCTTTGAGGTAAAGGTCGATGGCCTTTTGCGCCTGGTCGGCAGCCTCCGCGACAAAACCGGTATAGCTATTGATCAGCCCGATCTTTACCACCGTCTGCGCGATCGCCGGAAACGCCATCAGGATCAGTGCGGCATGCAGGCCAAAGAACGCCGCCGCGGCTCGCCAATACCCCATCGCGATCCTCCCACCCGCCGAAGAAACTTCGAACGCCCGCCCTATTTCTGCGGGTTCAGCTCCTTCCACGGGTCCTTGACCATCGGGATCGTCGCGATCTCGACATTGGCGAGCTTCCCATTCACCTTCTCGGCGCGGCGGATATAGATGTTCTGCACGACGTCGCGGGTCGCCGGGTCGATCTCGACCGGGCCGCGTGGGCTGTTCGGGTTCTTCCATTTCTTGAAGAACTCCATCGCCTCGTCGGCAGTGAACTCGCCGTTGGTCGCCTTGATCAGGTCGAACAGCGCGGTCATGCCGTCCCAGGCGTCGACCGACAGGAAATCAGGGATCGAATTCTCGCCATATTCGTTGTGCCACGCGGCGACGAAAGCCTTGTTAGCCGGCCGGTCGCCCGCGGTCGAATAGGTGCCCGAGGTGATGATGCCGAGCGGCGTGTCACCCATATTGGGCAGCGCCTCGTCGGGCAGCAGGTCTTGCGGCGCGGTGATGTTGATCCCCGCCTCACGCACGCCGAGATCCCGGATCGCCTTGATCAGAGCGGTCGCCTGCGGATCGGCCGGCACGAAGAAGAAAGCGACGTTGGGCTTGGCGTCCTTGATGCGCTGGACGAACGGAATGAAGTCGGGGTTCTGCGGCGGCATGCGCACCGCGCCGATGATCTGGCCGCCGCCATCGGTAAAGCCCTTGGTGAACGAGGCCTCCGAATCATGGCCAGGGATGAAGTCGCTGACTGCGGTATAGCCCTTCTTCCAGCCCTGCTCGGCGGCCCATTTGCCGATCGGGTAGCCCTGCTGCCACAGCGTGAAGCTGACGCGCGCGACGTAGGGAGAGATACGCGGGATCTGCACGCCGGCCGAGGCGATGCACAGCAGCATCGGGACTTTGGCCTCGGCGGTCAGCGGCGCGATCGCGGCGGCGACGGGCGACAACACGACGCCCATCAGTAGCTGGACGTGCTCGCGGGCGATCAATTCCTGGGCTAGTCGCTTGCCGACCTCGGGATTGGAGGTATCGTCGCGCTTGATGATCTCGAGCTTAATACCTTGCGGCAGGTCCTTCTCGTGCAGCTTCAGGTACAGGTCGAAGGCCTTCCCCCCCTCATCGGCCGCTTGCGCGACAAACCCGGTATAACTGTTGATCAGCCCGACTTTGACAGTTTGCGCCGCCAGCGGCGCCGGCAGGCTCGCAGCGGCGGCCACCAGCGCGACGGTTATCCTGCGGAGCATCGCGATCTCCCTGTTCTGCTGCCGCCTACCCTATCACGCCCCGCTGCCGGCGTAATCCTAGGAAACGAGCGCCCAGCGCAGCACGAGCACCAGAGCATAGACGATCGCGATCGAGAAGATCACGATCGCGCCCCATCTCGCCCATCTCACCCAACGATAACCGCTGCGCCCCAGCGGCAGAACGCCGGCGCTGACGAACAGCAGAATGGCCAAGTACAGCAGCACTTGGAGTAGGCGGTCGTTGGACAATAGGGCGGTTCCACTTCCGAGCGATGCTTGAAGAGTCCAGAGTACCCCTGGAGTTGCTTCATTATCACTCGTATTGGGAAGTCGATTGTCTCCCGTTGCTAAAATGAGCACCGAGAGACTCTAACCCGGGAGGCAACGTGGCTGCGATGAATGCGTGCCGGTACCGCGAACGTCTGTGACCGAGGCGACCCCTTTGGTCACTCCAATGACCAGGAGTAGCCGACGGTTGGTGTCCGTCCGGGTCGCGGACTTGCCCCGAATATCGGGCCTGTATAGGGGGCCTGCGCCGGCGGCTCGAACGTGGGCTGTTGTTGTTTTTGACCGGTCTTCTCTTGACTGACGATTTGGTTAGAAATCTCCGGGACCGAGCTGAAATTGATTGTCGCGGGAATGTTGAAGCAATTGTGTGTAGTCCCCGGGGCGCAAGGCCCCGCGTTGACGCCCGTAATCGGCGAAACGGCCGTAATAGCGACGGCGAGGGCAGTCGCGATCCAAGCGCTCATTTGAGCCCCCCAACATGGACGACGAACCCAACAGTTAATTTTTGCCGATCGTAAGCCTCGTGTCCATACCCGTCGTCAATGTGGCGGCCGGCCGCTTGCCATTTCCCAAGCCGCCCCGCGGCGCCACCCCCGACCAGGGGGTTCCATGGGCGCATTGACCGTACCTGCGACAACGGCTATGCCCGTTGCTAAAGTAGTCTGCTCGGCCATGGACCTTATCGACCTTCGTTCCGACACCGTGACCTCGCCCTCGCCGGGGATGCGCCAGGCCATGGCGGCGGCGCCGGTCGGCGACGACCAGTACGGAGAGGACCCGTCGGTCAACCGGCTGCAAGAGCGGATCGCCGAAATGTTGGGCAAGCAAGCCGCTCTCTTTGTGCCGAGTGGCACGATGGCGAACCAGATTGGCCTCAAGATCTTGACCAGGCCGGGCGATGATGTGGTCGTCGGTGAAGAGGCGCATATCGTCTGGCACGAATCCGGCGCCGCGGCAGCGAATTCCGGCGTGCAATTCACCGTCGTCGGCCGCGGCGGGCTGTTCACCGCGGCCGATCTGCGCGAGGCTTACAAACCACCCGGCCATATCGTGTTCCCGCCGACGACCGTGGCAGCGGTCGAGAACACCCACAATCGCGGCGGCGGCGTAATCTTCCCGCAGGCCGAGGCGATTGCAATCGGCGAGGCTGCCCGAGCGCTCGGCCTCGCCGCTTATCTCGACGGCGCACGGCTGTTCAATGCCGCAGCTGCCACCGGACACAGCCTCGCCGAGCTCGCGGCGCCGTTCGACGTTGTTTCGGTGGCGTTGTCGAAAGGGCTCGGCTGCCCAGTGGGAAGCCTGATCGCCGGCCGCCATGACCATATCGACCGCGCCAGGCGGGCGCGGCGCATGTTTGGTGGCGCGATGCGGCAATCCGGGATCCTCGCCGCCGCCGGACTTTATGCGCTCGAACACAACCTCTCGCGGTTCGTCGAAGATCACGTCAATGCAAGGCTCATCGCGGAACGGCTGGCAGGCTTGCCGGGCGTCGAACTCGACCTTGCGACGGTGCAGAGCAACATCGTGATCTTTCGGATGGGTCCCGAGGCAGCCGACGCCGCGGCGATCGTCGCCCGCGCGCAGGCGGCGGGCGTCCTGGTTTCCGCCTTCGGAGCGCGTACCGTGCGCGCCGTCACCCATCTCGACGTCAGCCGCGAGCAGTGTCGGCGCGCCGCCAAGTTGCTCGCCGAAGTCATCAGGACCGGCTGATTTCGCCGGCGCGCTTGCGCAGCAGGATCTTCTGTTCGCCGGAAAGAACGAGTTCGCCCCGCTGGGTGTGCACGCTCGCCGCAAGTGTGACGATACCGGTGGAACGTTGCGGCGTCAGTGCCGCAATCTCGAGCATTGGGTAGAGCGTGTCACCGGGAAAGACCGGCTTTAGAAATTTCGACGATTGCTCGACAAACGCGATCAGTGCGTCGCCGACCGCGAGCGCAAAGCTGCTGGCGCCAGCAGCGGTGAAGCACAAAATCTGGAAGCCGTGCGCCAGCGGGCCCGGATGGCCGCGCTCGCGGCAGTATTCGACATCGTAATGGATCGGATGGTTATCGCCGGAGAGCGTTTGAAACGCGGCAAAATGAGCCTCGGTCACTGTGCGGCTCGGGATGTAGAAGCGCTCGCCGACGACGAGGTCCTCGAAATAGCGGCTCACCGGAGAACGGTGCTCCCGGCGGTCGAAGCTCTCTGTCACGATGCCTCCTGCTGCTTAACCGGTGTTACGCTGCGAGGCGGGGTTGGAAAGCGACCCGAAGCCGCGGCCTGACGGAGAGAGGCGATGAAGCATGCTGGCGTCGGCGCCCTTGAGGCTCTGAGCGAGGTGCTGGAAGGCCTCAGGCGCCGGACGGCTCTGGTCGAGAAGCGGCCAGGCATTTTCTATGTCCGGGGCAAGGCTTTTTTGCATTTTCACGAAGATCCCGCCGGCATCTTTGCCGATTTACGGGACCATGGCGAATGGCGGCGGTTTCCGGTGAATAGCGTTGCCGAATGCGCGATGCTGCTCGCTGCGGTCGACGATTGCTTATCGATCCGTTGAGCCTCCCCGGCACCGGCCTCCTGTTTCTGCAGGGAATCTACAGGCATTAACTTTTCCCTTCGCGGCCATGCTCGCGTTGCCGAGCGCTGTTTGAGAGGACACGCTACCATGTAAATGTGGCAAATTCAGGGTCTTTATGCGAATATCGCATCGTACATATCAGAGGTCTCACGGGCGAGGGCCGCCGCGGGCCCAGGTCCCGACAAACAGCGCGAGCGCGATGACGGCGGCAACGGCTGTCCACAGAAAAACCAACAGATCCGCATGCACCCCGAGCGGCGGCGCGCCCGGCAGCGCGTCGCGCAGTACCGGCCAGCGCAAACACGATTGCGCCGAGCGCGCCGACAAACGGAGCATCCAGCCGCCGCACGCCGGTGAAGGCCAGGATGCCGATCGTCAGCGCCGAGCAGGCGAGCACGACCATCGCGCTGTAAGCAGCGAGCGCAAACAGCCCAAAGGCCCCGCTGCGATGAATCTCAAAGCGAAGCCGAACCTCACGCGGATTGCTGCCCGGCTGCTCGCTCGGCTCTAGATGAAAGCCGAGCAGCGCCTCCCACACCCTGACTTGGGCCGGCAAAATCTTTGCTTCAGCAGCGGGCGGCAGCGCATAAGCGAAAACTTGCACCGCGAGATCGGCGCGATAGGTGTCGAACGGGTATTCGGCGACGTTGCCTCCGCTCAGGTCCAGCTCGAATGCCGCAACAGGTATCGGCTCACTGGCGGGAAATCTGAACTCATGACCCGTCTTGCCATGGGTAATTACCAAGACGAGGTCTCGGTCGGGTGCCGTCAGGGACCGCCCGCGCAAGGCGCGGCTCGCGACGAGGCTGACCTGACCTCGCATGGAATGATTGAGCGCATCGATGCTGATCGGTTCGATATAGACCTGGACCAACTCTTCCCCGCCTTGGCCCACTCCAAATTCCCGCTCCTCCGGAGCTTCGGATACCCGGAATTGATGGAGCAGAGCGAGATATCCGACGGCGGCTCCAATCAGTATCGCTGCAACCACGGCCCACCGCATGCACCGTCCTATCGCCCGGCAATTTCCGATGCGGGCAGCGCGAGCCATACGGCGACGCACTGGCCGGCGGCTTGCTGCGCTCGTCCATCGATTTCGCGATCGGTCAACGTGCTCAGCGGATGGTCGATGACAACCGGAGCGAGTTCGTGCATGCCGAGCGCGTCGCGCTGTACCTCTGCCTCGTGCAGGAATTCATTCGTGATGATAACCGCGGTCGGGCGGCCCGCAGCTTCGAGTGCGATGCCGTCATGCATACAGCACGACGTGCATGACCCTCAGTCGCCGATCGCCGTCAGCGTGATGTCGTTGTCGGCGGCGATGGTGTCGATCAACACCGGATCGGCTTCTCTGGAGAAACTCTCCTTGCGATAGTAGTTGACCGCCGCAAAGACGTATTCCTTCTGCAGCTTTGCCGCGGTCTTGCGCAGCAGGCGACCCGCGTTCCATTTGGTATTGTCGAGCACGCCCAGGCGCAGCCCATTCAACGCGGCGACGCGCGCGGCTAACGCCCGCGGCTCGGTCTCGACGGCGCCGCGCGGATCGAAGACGATCTCACCCCCGTCTTTGCTCACCGGAAGCCTCCTCTTCGTCAGTGTTCGATGAAAACTCGCTCCTGGTCCGACACGCACATATAGCATGTCTCGTAGCCGCGGATCGGCGCCCTCGGCGGCGTGGCGGTCGCGATGCTGCGCGCAATCAGTAGACCAGCCGGCAGAAAACAACCGATGCGGGTAAAATCTGTTGCATTTCGGGCGAGCAAAGGCCCATTCTGGGCGTTAGGAATTGAACACGTTCGTCCGGTCCTCGCGAGGAGCTCCTACTGATTGGCCTGGTGTACAGCGCAATTACCGCCATCGCCGCGACGGCCATGTCGCTGCAGGCGGTGAGCGCTGCGCCGGTCTCGACGATCGATCCACGATCTGCCGATCTTGTATCAGGCGCTCCGTACACGCCCGAGGCGTATTCCGTGATCGAGAGCTCCAGGCCTGCCGTCGAGAGCTTGAAACAATCTGAGTTGGTGCCGAGTGAGGAGCTTCTCCCAACTGGATCGGTCGCCGGCTGGTTTGTCGGCGGAGGGGCTGAGCTCGGCTTTTGGGACGACAAATCCGCGCTTCAAATCGATCCCGCCGCCTGCCTCTACCTGGACAGCTATCTCCACAGCGGGAGGAGCGGAAAGGGCGATTGCCGCGTGCTCACGCCCGGTGATGATTCGGAGATTCTGACGCTGCCTTACCTGGCGCTGTCGGCCTGGGCGCTGGTGGTTATCGCCGCCGCCGGCGCATACCACATTTACCGCAGGTACCGGGCCCGGCGGTGGCTGCACCAGCTGCGCGGGCGCGGCCTCGCACCACCCGTCGCCAGCCGGCGCGTCCAGGTCGCGCGCCGGTCGAGGCGGTTGAGATCGCGCGGCAGATCGCGCCGCCGGTCATACGCCGGCTGATCCGACACCGACGGGAACTACACTACCGACAAATACCGTTCCGGCGGGCTCGCCAGCAATTCGGAGATCCGCACTAGGGCATGTTCGACCCGCTCCGCGGTGGTTTGCGCGCCGACGCAGATGCGCACCGCTTCGGGCGGCTGGCGAACAACAGCAAAGGCGGAAGCGGGGATGATACCAACCCCGCGCCGCCGAGCTGCGGCAACGAAATCGTCGGCGCGCCACGGTTCGGGGAGTGTCAGCCAGAAATGCGAGGCGACAGAATCACCGGCAAGCTCGGCATAGGCGAGGATGCGGCGCGCCATGCCGTTGCGCCGGCGCGTCTCGGCGCGCTTCTCACAGACGAGCCGCTCGACAGTGCCGTCCGCGATCCAGCGGGCGACAATACGCGCCATCAGCGGTGGCGCCGAGTAAACCGTCGCGCGCACCGCCGCGGCGAGGCGGTCGATGTGCGCCTTCGGGGCATGCACGTAACCGACCCGCAGCGCCGGCACCAGGCTCTTCGAGGCCGAGGTGAGGTAGAACCCACGCTCTGGCGCGTAATGCGCCAGCGGCGCCAGCGGCACATCGAGCAGGAAGCCGTAGACATCGTCTTCGATCAGCGCGAGATCATGCCGTTGGGCCAACTCCGCCAGCGCCTCGCGGCGCGCCGCCGGCATCGTGGCAGTGGTCGGATTGTGCAGGGTCGGCATCGTATAGAGAGCGCGTATCGGCGCTGTGCGGCATGCGGCGTCGAGCGCCTCTGGAATGAGCCCGTGCTCGTCGATTGCGATCGGCACGAGGCGCAGGTGTAGCAGGTTTGCTAGAGCGCGCAGACCGGGGTAAGTGAGCGCCTCGACCGCCAAATTGTCGCCGGGCCGCGTCACAGCGCCGATGACGCAGGCCATTGCGTGCTGTCCGCCGGCGGTCGCCACGACCTGCTCCGGCGTCGTGGCGAGGCCGCAAGATTGCAGGAACGCGGCGCCGGCAATGCGATCCTCCGGTCGGCCCGCGGGAGCCTGGTAGTCGAGGAGCGCAGCGAGATCGGGTTCGGTGGCGAGCTCACCCAATGCGGCCGCCATCACCGCCTTTTCGCCGGCGGCAACGGGTCGGTTGATGGTCAGATCGATGAAAGCGGGGTCGGCCGCCTCGCCGAGACTGTCGGGAGGCATCATCGCTGTGGCGTTGGCTGGTGGCCGCACAAAAGTCCCGCGTCCGACCTCGCCGACGATCACACCAAGTCGCTCGGCCTCGGCATAGGCACGGCTCACCGTGCCGACGGTCACCCGCAGCTTCCAGGCGAGGTCGCGATGCGTCGGCAGCCGCGTCCCGGCAGCGAGCCGGCCATCTCGCACATCCGCGGCCAATGCCTCAGCAAGGGCACGATACCGCGGCCCTTTGTGACCGGTCAGGTCCGGCATCCAGTTTGTCATGGTGACAAGTTTATGATTGACCTCGCGGGTGAGGTCAATTTGATTCTATATCAGTGAGAAGATATCGCAGAGTCGTGGGTTCATGCCGAGATATTGGATCGATACAATTTGGTCTCCGGTCGTTCTGCGCTCGGCGGTGTCGCCGCCGGCTGCATCCGGCAGGCCGATGGCAAAACTGATGGGGTATCTCGCCGAGTGGCGCGCGCGAGCGCGGAGCCGCCACTTGCTCCAGCAACTCGATGACCGCATGTTGCGCGACGTCGGCCTGAGCCGTGCCGATGTGGCGCGCGAATGCGCGAAGAATTTCTGGCACCGCTGAGGCTTGTCATGCGCATTCCGCTCTATCAGGTCGATGCTTTCACCAGCCGCACTTTCGGCGGTAATCCGGCGGCGGTATGCCCGCTGTCGGAATGGCTGCCGGGGGCGACGATGCAGGCGATCGCGGCTGAGAACAACCTCGCCGAGACCGCATTCTTTGTGCCGCAGGGAGACGGCTATCTGCTGCGCTGGTTCACGCCGGCCGTCGAGGTCGATCTGTGCGGGCATGCGACGCTCGCCTCCGGTTATGTCGTGACCCGAATTCTCGCGCCTGAACAGCGCTCGGTGAGGTTCGACACCGTGAAGGCCGGGCCGCTCGAGGTAACCCGTGACGGCGATCTGCTGGCGATGGACTTCCCGGCCTGGCCGCCGGAGCAGCAAACCGCCGACCCCCGCATACTCGCGGCGCTCGACGCCGCGCCAGCGCAGAGCTTTGTCGCGCGCGGCCGCACTCTCGCCGTCTACGACCGCGCCGAGGAGGTTGCGGCTCTGCGTCCCGATTTCGCCGCGATGCGCGAGGTCCCGGAGGCGAGCGTGATCGCGACGGCCCCCGGCCGTGACGGCATCGATTTCGTCTCGCGCTATTTTGCGCCGAACCACGGCGTCGACGAGGACTGGGTGACCGGCTCGGCGCATTGCGTGCTGACGCCCTATTGGGCGGAACGGCTCGGCAAAGCGCGGCTCGATGCGCGGCAGATCTCGGCGCGCGGCGGGGAGCTGGTATGCACCTTGCGCGGCGACCGCATCACGATCGCCGGCCACGCCGTACTCTATCTCGAAGGCACGATCGAGGTCTAGGGGCCTAGTTTCTTCGGATGTCAGAGAATAACGCACTTAGTCCGTCATTCCCGCGAAAGCGGGAACCCAGGGCGGCAGGACTCCACCACTCGCCCTGGGCCCCCACTTGCGCGGGGGCGACGGTAATCGGTTAAAAAGGGTAGGGACGGGGACGGGGCAATCGCCGAATATGTCAATGAGCTGGGGCAGCCGATCGGTTTTCCGCTGCCAAATTGGACGGCGCGCCCGCGACCGCCCCGCGGCGCGATGGAAGGACGCTATTGCCGGGTCGAGCCGGTCGACCCCGGACGCGATGCCGTCGATCTCTATGCCGCCTACCAGCTCGACAAGGAAGGCCGCAACTGGACCTATCTGCCCCATGGGCCGTACTCACGTTCGAGGACTATCTCAAGTACCTGGAGCGAGCGGCCGCCAGCGACGATCCGTTCGTTCACTGCGTCATCGAGCGGAGCAGCGGCCGCGCCGTCGGCGTCGCCAGCTATATGCGCATCGATGCCGCGGCCGGGGTCATCGAGGTCGGCGGTATCAACTATTCGCCGCTCCTACAGCGCACACCGGCCGCCACGGAGGCGATGTACATGATGATGCGCCGCGTCTTCGACGAATTGGGCTACCGGCGCTACGAGTGGAAATGCGATGCGCTCAACGCGCCCTCGCGCGCCGCGGCGACGCGTTTGGGCTTCCAATACGAGGGCCTGTTCCGCCAAGCCACGGTCTACAAGGGCCGCAACCGCGACACCTGCTGGTTCTCGATCCTCGACCGCGAATGGCCGGCTCTGAAACAGGCTTTCGAGCGTTGGCTCGACCCCGCCAATTTTGACGCCGCAGGCCAGCAGCGGCAAAATCTGTCGAACCTTCGCTCGGGTTGACGGGCGTTTCGGTTACTCTTCCGGCATGCCGGCCTTGCGCAGACCGGCGAAATAAGTAGCTTCCCGCAAAGCGTTGTGCTTCGGGGAGCCGTAGTAGACTGTGCGCAAGCGCGCGAGGCTTGAATAGCGATCATCGGGGCTGAGCCGGCGGGCTTCAGCGAGTTCGGCGGCAGCGCGCTCGCCGTCCCCGCGGAGCGCATAGGCGGCAGCGAGATAGGAGCGAAATTTCGAATGCGCCGGGATCGCATTGCGAGCTCTTTGAAACCAGGTTATCGATCCCTCGGTGTTCGATTGCAGCAGATGCGCAACGCCTATCTCATTGAACCAAACGCCGAGCTCAGGGTCGCGCGGGCTCAGTCGGATGGCGCGTTCTACGAGAGGGATCGTTTCTTCGATCGCACCGGTGTGAAGCTTGGATTGGCCGAGACCGAAATAGGCGTTGACCCAGTTGCGGTCCAATGCGAGCACCGTCTCGTATTCGGGGATCGCCTCGGCAAAGCGGCCCTGCGCGCGCAATAGCTGGCCCCTGGCGTTGTGCGCCGCCGCGCATCGCGGCGACGCCGCCAGCGCTCGCGCGACCAGCTCCTCGGCGCGCGCGAGATCGGCCTCGGGCGTCTCGGTCATGTTGGCGGCCACACGGCCGCCGAGCGCGTTTGCCAACCAGCTCTGCGCTTCGATCGATCCCGGATCGATCGCCAAGGCGCGCTCAAGTATCGCGATCCGCTCAGCGCGGATCTCGGGGGTAGCCGGCCTGATTGCCGTGGCGCGGGCGCGCAACAGCAAATCCAAGGCGTCCGGATGCTCGCTTCGCCGAGCCGCCTCAGCGCCGATCAGCTCGAGATTGAGTGCGACGGCGATGCGGGCCGTGATCTCATCCTGCAGCGCGAACAGGTCGGCGGTATCGCCCTCGAACCGCTCCGCCCACAGATGCGTATCGGTCTCGGCGTCGACCAGCTGCGCGTTGACGCGGACCTGGTTGCCCGAGCGGCGCACGCTCCCTTCGAGCACATAGCGGACAGAAAGCTCGCGGCCGATCTGTTTGGTGTCGATCGGTTTGTTTCTGTAGGTGAAAGCAGTGTTGCGCGAGATCACGACCATGTCGGCGAGCCGCGACAGGTCGGTCGTGATGTCGTCGGTAATCGCATCGCCGAAATACTGCTGGTCGGTGTCGGTGCCGAGGTTGACAAAGGGCAGCACGACGATGGATAGGCGTGGTGCACGAGAAGAGCGCGAGATTGGTTCGGGCGGCAACGGAGTTGTGGCTAATGGCCTTTCATCGACAGGTGAGATTCGAGGCTGCGCCTCAGAGATAGGCTGCGCCACTGCCCCGACAAAGCGATAACCGCGTCCCGGGATGGTTTGGATCAGGGTTCCATTGGACCGGCCTTCGTCGAGGGCGCGGCGCAGCGCCGAGATTTGCACCGTGACATTGGCGCCTTCGACAACCCCCGGCCAGACAGTGTTCAGGATTTCGTCCCTTGAGACGAGTTCCCCGTGCCGATCGATCAACAAACCGAGAATATCGAGGGCGCGCGAGCCGACGGGGACCGGGAAGAACTCACCGTCTTCATTTTGACGCGACAGCACCCCGCGACGCCGGTCGAACCGGAAGCCGCTAAACCGTACGACCTCGGTCCCGGCAGGCTCCTCCATGTTCTCGCTTCCCGTGCGGCGAACCAAGCGCTCGATCGCGGCCGAAAGATACCTGATCTGGTTAATTTTTGCAATTTTTTGCAACTTTTTCTGCCGCCTTTGCAGCTTCGCCGGAGCATACTCTCGCGATGTCAGAACCGAGTGGCGAAGGGAGGATCAACATGGGGATGAAGCGGACTCGACGCCGCTTTATGACCACGCTCTCTCTGGCGGGAACTGCAGGCCTGCTCCGCGCGCGGCCGGTATCGGCTGCGGAAGGCGCGCTCGAAACCACCAAAGTCCGCCTGTTCAAGACACTGGGGGTTTGCCTCGCGCCTCAGTACGTCGCCGAGGGACTGTTGCGCGCCGAGGGGTTCACCGATGTCGAGTATGTCGACTCGACGACGATGAACATCGCGGGCGCGATCGCGACCGGCGAATACGACTTCGGCCTGGACTTTGTGTCGGACCACATCTTTGCACTCGACCGCGGCAGCGCGCTCACGCTGCTCGCCGGCGTGCATGTCGGCTGCTACGAATTATTCGCAAGGGAGGGGATCCGCAGCATTGTCGAGCTGAAAGGCAAGAGCGTTGCGGTGTACACCGGCTATTGGCCGCAGTACGCGGTCCTCGCTCTGACCGCTGCGCAGGTCGGCCTCGATCCGAATAAGGATATCGCCTGGATCGAGTCCTCTCAGCCAATGGCGCTGTTTCTCGACGGAAAGACGGATGCTTTCCTGTCGGCCTTCCCATTCTCGCAAGAGCTCCGCGCGCGGCGTTTTGGCCACGTCTTGTTCAGCACTGCGGAAGATCACCCCTGGTCACAGTACTTCTGCTGCATGCTTGGCGGAAACCGTGACTATGTCCGCAAATACCCGATTGCGACCAAGCGGGTAATCCGCGCTATTCTCAAGGCCGCGGATCTCTGCGCCAATGAGCCAGCGCTCGTCGCGCGGCGGATCGTCGATGCGGGCTTTGCAGGCCGGTACGATCACGCCTTGGAGGCACTGCAGGAGATCCACTATGACCGGTGGCGGGATTACGACGCGGAGGATTCCGTACGCTATTATGCGCTGCGGCTGCGCGATGTCGGTCTCATCACATCCACGCCGCAGAAGATCATCGCCGAGCGGACGGATTGGCGCTTCTTCGAGGAGCTCAAGCGCGAGTTGAAGGTGTGACCGGGTGAGCGGTCTGGGGAAAGTCTCCCTTTAAGTTTCGTATTTTCGCGAGTTTTCCGCCCAGGTTTGCAATGCCCGCAGGAGCACCGAAGCATCCTCTCGCAATCGTAGTAACAGCTTGAGTGCTCTTTGAGACGCAATCAGCGCAAGGGGAGACGGCTCGATGCAACGACGCGACTTCATCAAGAGCGTGGCGGCGGCCGGGATCGTCGGTACGGTGGGGCGGCACGCGCATACCGCGGAGACGGGCTGGCGCCAATTTGAGATCACCTATCGCATCAATATCAAAGATTCGGATGCCGATACCAAGGTGCGGTTATGGGTGCCGGTGCCGCAGGATGCGCTCGACTACCAGCGGGTTCTCGATCTCAGTTGGCGTTCGCCGGTCGCCACTCACGTCCTGTGGGAAGCGGCTTCGCGGGCGCCGATCGTCTCAGCCATTTGGATCGACCCGAAGATAGCTCGGGAGATCGAGATCACCGCCCAGGTGGCAACCCGCGACCGCTCAGGTTTTTATCCTGATGCCTCGCACGACGAATTGGCCGAATATCTCAAGCCCACTGCGAGCTCGCCGAGCGATGGCATCGTCTTGGCAAAGGCGCGCGAGATCGTCGGCGCCCGCACCGCACCGCTGGACAAGGCGCGGGCGATCTATGACTGGATCGTCGACAACACGTTCCGCCGCGCGGAGACACGCGGCTGCGGTTTTGGGAACATTGCGTTCATGCTGGAGTCCGCTGATTTGGGTGGCAAGTGCGCCGACATCAATTCGCTGTTTGTGGGGCTGGCGCGAGCGGTGGGGCTGCCGGCGCGAGATTTCTTCGGCATCAGAGTGGCGGACTCGAAATTGACGAAATCGCTCGGAAAGTCCGGCGATATCACCAAGGCGCAGCATTGCCGTGCCGAGGTCTACATCGACACCCGGGGGTGGTTTCCAGTCGACCCCGCCGACGTTCGCAAGGTCGTACTGGAGGAGAACCTTCCCGTTGACAGCGACAAGGTTAGGGCGCTGCGCGAGCGGCTGTTCGGTAACTGGGAGATGAACTGGGTCGGATTTAACTACGCACGCGACTTTAAACTGCCAGGACAACAAGATGGGCCGATCGGCTTCCTGATGTATCCTTATGCAGAGACCACGAACGGCTCTAAGGATTCTCTCGATCCGGAGGGCTTCGCCTACACGATCACATCAACGGAGATCGGGTGAGGCGCAGAGGTTTTCCTATGGTTTTGCAATTTTTTGCAACTTTTTAGACCCGCTTTGCAGACTCAGTTTGACCGCGAACGCACTCTCGCCCTTTGCAGACCGATGAGGGAGGGAGACGATGAATTTTCGTTCACTTGCAGCCTGGAGGGCTGCCAATCACACCGTCGGTGCGGCCCACCAATGCCAGCCAAGCATGACACGGCGTCAGTTTGCCCGTGCCGCGGCCGGGACAGCGGTGCTGGGTGGTGCGCTCGGCTCCGGCCTATTCAAGCCAGGACTGGCTGATACGAGAGCGTCATTCGCGCCGGTGCCGATCCCTGGTGGTTCGCCGTTTCTTGGCGGTTCGTTCCACGTGTTCGGCCCGAACTCGATTGATCCAATCGATGCCGAGCCAATCACGATCGCCAATCTCGACGGCTCTGTCGGTCTGGCCTACATCAGCGGGATGGTGACGCAGACCAATACCCAAACAGGTGAGACCCTGCGGCTGCCCTTCACAAATTCCGACATGCGGTTCATGCAGGGCGTTTTCCGTGGCGCTGATGGGCGAATACACGACGGAACATTCGCGCTGGTCTGAGTGGACGTCTATCAGCTCCGTGCGAGCGATCAGACACCGACTCAGATCCACGACTTCAACCCGAGTACTTTTCCACCATTGGGCCTGTTCTGGACGATCGAGCTGCCCGAGGACAGCGTCGAGGTCGAATTGGGCAAAGGCAGCGCCTCCCTGCGCGGGTTCGATGTGCCGGTTTTCGATTATGGCAACATCATCAATGCGTTGTTCGGCCCTCCACCGTCGCCTCTGCCAACAGGATCGGTGTCTTTCCGGGTCGTTTGGAGCGGCGTCGACCAGCGGGTGCACATCCGCAACATCGACCCTGTTTATGGCGGTTTCGCTGGCGAATTCATCCGCAACAAGGCGCAGATGGAGTGGACCGCCGAGGTCGGCGACTACATCTTCGAATCCGATCCGCTGGCAACGTCGTCCAGCGCGTTCGCCGAAATTGGTCGGGAGCGAAACGGTTCCTTCTTCCCGCAAGGATAACCGACGCATAAGTCGGAGGGGTCAGCCCCGCATCGCTTGCCAGACGCGGTGCGGGGTGGCGGGACCGGCGAGGCCGGTGACGCCCAAGGGCGCCAGCGCGTCGAGGATGGCGTTGGTGACGGCGGGGAACGCGCCGACGGCGCCGGCCTCGCCGCAGCCTTTGACGCCGAGCGGGTTGGTCGTGCAGCGGGTGCCGTTGAAGCCGAGCTCGAATGACGGTAGGTCGCCGGCGCGGGGCAACGCGTAGTCCAGAAACGAGCCGGCCACGAGCTGACCCGAGCCCGGGTCATAGACAGCGTGCTCGAGCAATGCCTGGCCGATGCCCTGTGCGATCGCGCCATGCGCCTGGCCGGCGGCGACCATCGGGTTGACGAGCACGCCGTAATCGTCGATGGCGGTGTAGCGGGCAAGGCTCACCTCGCCGGTATCGCGGTCGATCTCGACCTCCGCGACATGGGCGCCGTTGGGGAAGGTCATCCACTCGCGCGTCCAATGATGGTAGGTGTCGAGGGGTGCGCCTTTGGCGCGCGCAATCGCGGCTACTTCGAGCAACGCCAGCGCGCGGTCGGTGCCGGCAACGACAAAGCTTCCGTCCCCGAAAAGGATATCGGCTTCTGCGGCTTCGAGCGCCTCGGCGGCGATGCGCGCGCCTTTGGCGATGATCTCGTCGGCGGCGCGCCAGATCGCCGTGCCGCCCATATAGGTCGCGCGCGAGCTGCCGTGCCCGCCGCCCGCCGGGATCAGATCGGTGTCGCCTTGCACCAGTCGAATGCGCTCGTTCGGCAGCCCGAGGCGGTCGACGAGGATCTGCGGAAAGGTCGTCTCGTGGCCCTGCCCGATCGTCTGCGTGCCGGTGATCAGCGACACGGTACCGTCCGGCTCGAAGCGGATATCGACATTCTCATGCGGGGAGCCGCCGGTGCCTTTGATGTGATAGGCAAAGCCGAGACCGCGCAACAACCCGCGCGCTGCGCTGTCCTCGCGCCGCTCCGCAAAGCGCTTGACATTGGCGGCGGCGAGGGCGCAGTCGAAGGTCTCGGCGAAGGCGCCGCTGTCGACGGTGTTGCCGAAGACATTGGTCATCGGCATAGCCTCGGCCGGCACAATGTTGATGCGCCTGAGCTCAGCGCGGTCGAAACCGCACTGTCCAGCCGCCCGATCGATCAGCCGCTCGATGATATTGACCGCCTCTGCAAAACCAGGCCCACGGCTTACGCCGATCGGTAAGGTATTGGTCAAAACCCCGCTGATCCGCAGCTCGATCGCCGGGATGCGATAGACTGTCCCCGGCAGATGGACGTATTGGAATGTCTGCACTCCGCCGGCGCTCAGCAGATAGGCGCCAACATTGGCGACGCTGGTGACGCGCAAGGCCAGAAAGCGGCCACTGGCATCGAGCGCCAGTGCGGCTTCAGCCTGGTGGTCGCGCGCTTGGTGGTCGGAGAGAAAACCCTCGCTGCGGGTGGCGATCCATTTGACGGGCCGGCCGACACGCCGCGCCGCCCACGGCATTAATACGTGCTCGGGATAGATGAAATTCTTGGCGCCGAAGCCGCCGCCGACATCGGGCGCGACAAACCGCACCGCCGCCGGGGCCACGCCCAATGCGCGCGCCGTGTTGTCGCGCGTGGCATGGATGCTCTGGCTCGACACATGAGCCGTATACCGGCCAGTCTGCGCATCCCAGACGCCAATGATGCCGCGCGGCTCCATCGGATTGGTGAGAATGCGGTGATTGTCGAGTTCCAGCGCGACGACATGCGTCGCTGCCGCGAAAGCCGCCGCCACCGCCGCTGTGTCTCCGGTGCACCAGTCGAAGCAGACATTGCCCGGGACTTCAGCAGACAGTTCGGGCGCACCGGGCGTCCGCGCGGCCGCCGCGGTCATCACTGCGGGCAAGGGCGCGTAGTCGACAACCACCTGCTCGGCAGCGTCGAGCGCCTGGGTGCGGCTCTCGGCGACGATCAACGCAACCGGCTCACCGACGTAGCGGACTTTGCCCTCGGCCAAAATCGGCTGCGTGGCGAAAGCGAATGGTTCGCCGGTCTGCACGTTCACCTCGGCCGTCGGCCGCAATGGACGCAAGCCGTCGGCATGCACCTCCTCGGCGGTCAATACCGCGAGCACTCCCGGCATCACCCGCGCCTCCTCAGTGTCGATGCGCTCGATCCCCGCATGTGCGTGCGGTGAGCGCAGCACGACTGCGTGCACCAGACCATCGAACGCTAGATCATCGAGATAGTGCCCCTGGCCGGTCAGGAAACGCAAATCCTCGCGGCGCTTCGGGGCGTCGCCGATGACCGAACGGTCCGTCACTGCAGTACCTCGTTTATCCTATAGTCAACGGAGGCAACTCGATCCAGCGCCGCTCGTGGTTGCTTCGATGGCAAGCCTCGGCGAGCTGGACGCTCTTGGCGCCCTCTAGAAAGGGTGACGGGAATGGCGCATCCTCGGCGATATGCCGCAGGAACAGCTCCCAGCCGTCGCGATAGCCGTTGCGCACCGGTTCGATGTCGGGCATTTCCTGCCATTGCGCGTCGAAGTTCATTGGCGGGGGCCGCTCGGGATCGAAGAACGGTTTCGGCGTGGCGACCAGCGGCTGCACGAAGCAGCGGTGCAAACCGCAGACTGCCGAGCCCAAAGTGCCGTCGACCTGGATCTGCAACAGGTCGTCGCGCTTGACTCGGCTCGCCCAGGAGGAGCTGACCTGCGCCAGCGCACCGCCTGGCAGTTCGAAGATCGCGAAGGCGGTGTCCTCGACATCGACACTGTACCGCTGGCCAATTTCGTCGCGCCGCTCGGGCAGCGCCGTCATGTGCCGGCACGACACCGCTTTGATCTCGCCCAGCAGCCGATCGAAGATGTAGCGCCAATGCGCGAACATATCGAGGACCAGCCCGCCCCCGGTCTCCTTACGGTAATTCCAGCTCGGCCGCTGCGCCGGGTAGGGCGTGCCGTCAAACACCCACCAACCAAAATCGAGCCGGATCGACAGGATGCGGCCGAAAAAATTGGTCTCGTAGAGCTTGCGTAATTTTAGGAGCCCAGGCAGGAACAATTTGTCCTGCACGACACCGCCTTTGAGGCCGGCGCGCTCGGCGCGGCGCGTCAAGTCGACTGCTTCGCCAAGGCTCTCGGCGATCGGTTTTTCGAGATAGACATGCTTGCCGGCCTCGAGCGCGGCACTGGTGCGCACCGCCCGTCCGCCGGTGGCGCTGGCGTCGAAATAGATGGCAATATCGCGGTCGGCGAGGCTCGTGTCGCGGTCGGTGCTCCACCTGAGCCCACCATTCGCGGCCGCTAGAGCTGCAAGCTTTTCGGGGTTGCGCCCAATCAATAACGGCTCCGGCAGCAGGCGATCGCCATTGCCGAGCACCAGCCCGCCTTCATTGCGGATCGCCATCAGCGAGCGCAGATGCTGCGTCGAGCCGAGCCGTCCGGTGGCTCCCTCGATGACGATGCCGATCGTGCGTGTCGCCATTTCAGTTCGTCGCGGCGACAAGCGCTTCGCGCAAGATCACGGGGATGCGCTCGAGCACATCAGCCGGGGTCATCAGCGGCGGTGCGAGGCAGATCGTATCGCCGATAGGCGGGTCGGCGCTGCCCGGACGGACGCGCGGCAACAGACCGCGCGCCAGCGCCTCGCGCAGAACACGCGCCCCAAGCCCGAGCGCCGGAGCCTTGGTGTTGCGGTCGGCGACGAGCTCGATGCCGCACATCATGCCGAGCCCGCGCAGGTCGCCGACCATCGGCAAGTCCCGCAGCCCCCCGAGGCCCGCCAGCAGACGCGGGCCCATGACCGCGGCGCGCTCGACGAGGCCCTCGCGCTCAATGATCTCGACATTGCGCAAACCGACCGCGCAACAGACGGGGTGGCCGGAATACGTCGCCGCGTGCATGAATCTGCGGTCGGCCGGCGCGCTCTCGATCGCCGCGTGCACGTCTTTTGACGCGATGACGCCGCCCAGCGGCAGATAGCCGCTCGTCACGCCCTTCGCGAAAGAAACGAGGTCGGGCTCGACGCCCCAATGGCCGAGCGCAAACCATCGGCCGGTGCGGCCGAAGCCAGTGATCACCTCGTCGGCGATCAGCAGGACATCGTGACGGTCGCAAATTTCGCGCAACCGCGGAAAATAAGAGGGAGGCGGCGCGATCACCCCACCCGCCCCCATCACCGGCTCTGCGATAACCGCGGCGACGGTGTCGGGTTCCTCGGTGAGGATCGCTCTTTCGACCGCGTCGGCGGCACCAATCCCAGCCTCCTCGTTGCCGGTCCAGCGATAGGCGTAGGGCGGCGCCACTTGAATGAAACCCGGCACGAGCGGCCCGAACATGTTGCGGTAGGACGTCATGCCGGTAGCGCTCATCGCCGCCATCGTGACCCCGTGATAGGCGTGAATACGCGAGATGATCTTGGTTTTCCGTGGTTTGTCTTTGACCTTCCAGTAATATCGCGCGAATTTGAATGCGGATTCATTTGATTCAGCGCCAGCGGTCGTGAAATACACCGCGGCGGAACGCGGATAGGCGAGGCCGACGATCTTTTCGGCGAGACGCACCGCCGGCTCGTTTGTCGCGCCCGTATAAGCCGAGGCGAAGGCGAGCCGGCGCATCTGCGCGCTCGCAGCGTCAGCCAGCTCGCCCCGCCCATGGCCAATATTGACGTTCCACAGCCCCGACAGCCCGTCGATGTATTCGCGGCCGTCGGCGTCGCGCAGCATCGCGCCCTTTCCCTCGACGACGAGGAGCGGCTGGCGGTGGTCATTGGGATGATGCAGCGGGTGAACCAGATACCGTCGGTCGGCCTCGAGCAGCTCGGTGGTACCGTCCATATTGCCCTCCTGTGGCCCCGTGGCCCTACAGTAGCCGCCTGCGAGTTGGCGAGACAATCGAGTGCTTCTTACCAGAGGCAGCGCTGGCGCCCCTCACCCTTTCGACTGCCGGTCCATGCCTCTCCTCGGGGGGGAAGAACGGGGGCGCAGGGAAGGATCAGTGAGACATCAGCACAGGAAGGGTCATGCTGCGCAACAGCGTGCGGGTCGCGCCGCCGAGCAACAGCTCTCGGAGCCGAGAATGGCCGTAGGCGCCCATTACCAAGAGATCGGCGCCGAGATCCGCGGCGCGCGAGAGTAACGTATCTCCGACTGAAAGGTCACCCGACACCGTCTGCTCGATTGTGGCCTTGACCCCATGGCGCGCCAGATGCAGCGAGATATCGGCGCCGGGCAACGCGCCGTGGCCCCGCGGCGCCTCGTGGGCATCGATCGTCAACACGTTGACGACGTCGGCGGCCATCAGCAGCGGCATCGCATCATTGACCGCGCGGGCGGCCTCCCGCGTGGCGCTCCACCCGACCACGACGCGCCGCCCGACATTCTCGAATGGCCCGGCATAAGGGACGACGAGGACAGGGTGGCCGGAGGCGAGCGCGACCTGTTCCGGGCGGCGATCGATGATTTCGGCCTCGCCGCGATCGGGATCGAGCTGACCGAGAATGGTCAGATCGACATAGCGGGCGTGGGCGGCCGGATCCGCCTCTGGGCCCTCGGGAATCAGCCGCCATTCGGCCGTAACGCCGCGCAGCTTGGTGATGTGTTCGAACCGCTCCCGCACCTCGTCGGCGGCATCGCGCGCCCGTTCCCGCGCCTCCGCGAAGAACGGATCGAGCATGGCGGGATCGAAATAGCCGAGTTCCCGGGGGCGCTGCGGGATCGGCAGCGGGTAGAGCCCGGCGAGATGTGCAGCAAAACGCTCGGCGAGCGCCGCGGCCACGTCGATGCGTCCGCGCGCCGGCGCGCCGGCGTCGAGAACGACGAGCAGATCTTTGTAACTCATGACCGCCCTGTCCTGTCATCGGAGATATCGGCGATCAGGATACCGGGAACCCGCACTCTCGCCTTGATTTAGATCAGCGAGGATAAGGCCGGCACTTGTCTTCATCTCGCCGGTCTAGGGGATTTATATTGTCGGGCTTCGACCCGGCTTCTTCATAAGGTGAGGCGATGGCGCTGCTGTTCCGCTCCTCCGTCGATTCCGAGGCGCGCTGGGCGCCACAGCTCGCGCGGCTCATGCCCGCGCTCGAAATACGCGTGTGGCCGGAGATCGGCGACCCGCGAAATATAGACTACGCGCTGGTGTGGCGCCCCGAGCCGGGGCTGCTGGCCTCACTGCCGAACCTCAAGCTGATTCTCTCGTTGGGCGCGGGGGTCGACCACATCCTGTGCGACCCGCAGCTGCCTCGTCGTGTACCGATCATCCGCCTCGTCGACCCTTACATGACCGATACGATGAGCGAGTACGTCGCATTGCAGGTATTGCGGCTGCACCGCCGGGATCTCGAATACTGCGCCCAGCAGGCGGCGGGGATCTGGCGCGAGCTCGAGCACAAGAATGCCGCAGAGCGGCCGGTCGGCATTCTTGGTTTTGGCCAGATGGGACAGGACGCCGGACGCAAGCTCAAGGCGCTGGGTTTTGATGTCGCGTTCTGGAGCCGGACGGAAAAGGCCGTCGTCGGCTTTGCCGGCTACGCCGGCCCGGCGGGTCTGCCGGGGCTGCTCGCCCGCAGCGAGATTCTCGTCTGCCTGCTGCCGCTGACCGCCGAGACGGAACGGATATTGTGCGCTCGCAATTTCGGGCTCTTGCCGAAGGGGTCAGGACTGATCAACGCCGGTCGCGGCGCTCACCTTGTCGAGGACGACCTCGTCCCGACGCTCAGCAGCGGTCAGCTCTCGGCCGCGGTGCTCGACGTATTTCGCGACGAGCCGCTGCCGCCGGCTCATCCGTTCTGGCGCCATCCGCGCATCGTCGTTACCCCGCACGTCGCGGCGTTGACCAACCCGCCGACGGCCGCGCCGATCATCCTCGACAACATCCGACGCTTTGAGGCAGGTCTTCCGCTGCAGAACCGGGTCAACGCGCAGCGAGGATATTGATGATGATTCCTCTCGAGGTATTGGAGACGGCGGCGGCATTCGTGCACAAGGTGGTGCCGCCGACGCCCCAATATTGCTGGCCGCTGCTGTCGCGGCGGGTCGGGGCCGAGCTGTGGGTCAAGCACGAGAACCACACGCCGATCGGCGCCTTCAAGATCCGCGGCGGACTTGTCTATCTCGACGAGCTGCGGCGCGCAGATCCGGCGGTGCGCGGGGTCGTGACCGCGACCACCGGCAATCATGGGCAGAGCATAGCGCTTGCCGCCACCCGGTTGGGGATCGATGCGACGATCGTCGCGCCGCATGGCAACAGCGTCGAGAAGAACCGGGCGATGGCGGCGTTTGGGGCGCGCCTCATCGAGGCCGGCCACGATTTCCAGGCCGCCTACGAATATGCGGTCGATCTGGCCGACCGCGAACGGCTTCACCTCATCGAGTCTTATCATGCGCTGCTGGTGCGTGGCGTCGCCAGCTATGGGCTCGAGCTGTTTCGCGCCGTCGCTGACCTCGATGTGGTCTATGTGCCGATAGGGCTCGGCAGCGGCATCTCGGGGGTGATCGCAGCGCGCGAAGCCCTGGGCCTGACTGGCGATATTGTCGGCGTCGTCGCCGCTAACGCCCCGACTTATGCGCTGTCCTTTGCCGCCGGCAAGCCGGTCAGCACCAATTCCGCCGACACGATGGCGGGCGGACTCGCGGTTCGTGTGCCGGACCCGGAAGCGCTCGATATTATCCTGCGCGGTGCGGCCCGCATCGTCACCGTGTCCGAGGCGGAGATCCGGCGCGCGATGCGGATTCTGTTTACCGACACGCACAATGTCGCCGAGGGCGCCGGCGCCTCGCCGCTCGCCGCGGCATTACAGGAGCGGCAGCACGTCGCCGGCAAGCGGGTTGCGGTCGTCCAATCCGGCGGCAACATCGACCGCGCCCTCTTTGCCGAAGTGTTGGCGGAGGAGGAAACGGAATGAGTCCTACGCTCAGTCCTTGGCGATCTCGCGAGCGATGACGAGGCGCTGGACGTCACTCGTGCCTTCGTAGATCTGGCAGACGCGGACGTCGCGCCAGATGCGCTCGACCGGGAAGTCGCTTACATAGCCGTAGCCGCCATGGATCTGGATCGCGTCGGAGGCGACCCGCTCCGCCATCTCCGAGGCGAACAGCTTGGCCATCGCCGCCTCTTTGACACACGGCTCGCCGGCATCGCGCCGCGCCGCGGCATCGAGCACGAGGCCGCGCGCCGCCGCAATCTGCGTTGCCATATCGGCGAGCCGGAACGCCACCGCTTGATGCTCGATGATCGGCTTGCCGAAGGTCTCGCGCTCCCGGGCATACGCCAGCGCAGCCTCATAGGCGGCGCGCGCCATGCCGACCGATTGCGCGGCGACGCCGATGCGGCCGCCTTCGAGGTTGGAGAGTGCAATCTTGTAGCCCTCGCCTTCGGCGCCGAGCATCAGATCGGGGGTCAGCTCGACATCCTCGAAGACGATTTGCGCGGTGTCGGAAGCACGCTGGCCGAGCTTGTGCTCAACCCTGGCAACGCGAAAACCGGCAGCGTCGGTCGGTACAAGAAATGCGCTAATGCCGCGTTTGCCGCGCTCCGGATCGGTGACGGCGAGGACGATTGCGATCTGCGCGTTTTTGCCTGAGGTGATGAACTGCTTGGTGCCGCTCAATACCCAACGATTGCCGTGACGCAGCGCGCGAGCGCGGATCGCCGCGGCGTCGGAGCCGGCCTGCGGCTCGGTGAGGCAAAAGCAGGCGAGCATCTCGCCTTTTGCCATCGGCACTAGAAAGCGGCGCTTCTGCTCCTCCGAGCCATATTGCAGAACCGGCATGCAGCCGACGGAATTCTGTACGCTCAGAATGATCGAGACAGCGCCTTCACCAGCCGCGATTTCCTCCATGACCAAGGCGTAGCCGACATGATCGGCTCCAGCTCCACCATAGACCTCGGGCACCAGCATGCCCATAAAACCCAGGTTTCCCAACTCGGCCATCACCTCTACCGGAAACCTTGCTTCGCGATCCCGTTCCGCTGCATGGGGCGCGAGCCGCGTCCGAGCAAAGTCGCGGGCGACATCGCGCAGCATACGCTGCTCGTCGGTGAGCTTCATGCGATCACACTGAACATCAACTATTTCGAGGCAGGTGGTTTCGGAATCCGAAAATGTACAGCCCTGCCGAGACGCAAGGCGTTCAGCCAAGCTCCTCCAGAAGCGCCTTCGCCGCGTTTAGATCAGGGGTATCGAAGCCCTCAGTGAACCACCCGAAAACGGCCGTGAGAATGCCACGCGCTTCGAATTGCCTGCCCTGATTACCTCTGAGACGAGCGAGACTTACAGCAGCGCGCAATTCCCACATCCGCGCCTGCTGGCCCCGGGCAACCGTCAGTGCCCGTTCAAACTCCGCCTCCGCCTCGCTCGATTTCTCCATGCCCATCAGGAGTTCGCCTCGAAGCCGAAAGAGCTCGGCCTCGAACATTCGCTCTTGCGTGTTCTCTACTGCGATCAGCGCCTCGTCGAGCAACCCGAGACCGACCTTTGGGTCGCCCATTCTGGCATGAGCCCCCGCGAGATGCCCGAGGTGAATGGGCCGCAGGAGCTCGGCATTAAATTCCGTTGCCGTCGCTATGGCGGCTTCCATGACCTCAATACTGCGCTGGGGATCGCCCCGACTAGAAAAGAGTATCCCTTGGTTGCAGCGTGCCCAGGGCTCGTACATCCTCAGGCGCTCGGCGCAGTGAGCGGTGGCTTCATCGACATGGGTCGGGTCGTGTGGCGGACTCGCTCCGAATGCCGCTTCCAAAAACGCGATCCAAAATAGGGCGATTCCAATCGCGACTACGTGCCCGCTGCCGCGTGCATCGGCGAGCGCCTTGGCCGAAGCGGCGACTGCCTGCTCGGGATAGCCGAGAGCCCATAAGGTCAGGCCGAGCAACAGTAATGCGTTTCCTGAACGAAAGGGTGCGACGGGGCTGAAGTCCTCTCGATTCGTAGCATAAAAATCAAGAGCTCGCTCTAGATGGCAGCGTGCTTCGACAAACCATTAAGCACAAGGTTATGCCCATGCGGCTGTTGGCCGAACCCGCCGTTTGAGGATCCCGATGGCGCGCGGCAAGCGTGAGGGCTTCTTGGGCCAACTGACGAGTTGTTCTCAGCTCCGCGCGATGCACCTCGACATTCCAGAGGCCGTTTAGGACGGCCATTCGCTCCTCGAGCGTGGCGCTCTCGTCCAGTAGATCGCGAGCGCGGCAATAAACACGCAATGTATCAGGCCCGTGCCCCTTTGCCGCCCAAGTCACTCGACCGAGGGCGAGCGATAGTCCTAGTTCTTTACGGTCACGTTCGGCGCCGGCCGGGAGTGATGAGACCAGCTCGATTCCGTGCGTCAGGTGTTTGGTCGCTTCTACCACAGCCGAGCGCCGATAGGCGCGTTCACCCGCTTTGCGCCAGTACTCGATTGCCGATGGGATGAGCCCTGCCTGAGTATAGTGATGCGCCACAATTTCCGGCTGCGTGGCAGCCATCTCCGGGAACTGCTCCTCCAGAACCTTGCCGATACGCGCATGAAGCTCCTGCCGTTGCCCGCGCAAGAGGGTGCTGTATGCGGCGTCCTGTACGAGGGCGTGCTTGAAGATGAAGGACGCTCGCGGCAGGGCACCGCGCCGGAAGATCAAGCCGGCATTGGCCAGCCTGTCCAGCGCGTCGACGAGCTGGTCGCCGGGTCGCCGCGCCACTGCCGCCAGTACCTCGTAGGAAAACTCCCGGCCGAGAGTAGCGCCGATCTGCGCAACCTCCTTTACTGGGGCGAGCCGGTCGAGGCGCGCCAGCAGCGAAGCATGCAGGCTCGAGGGGATCGCCAGCGGCGGCAGCGGACCGTCCAGTACATAGCGCCCATCCTGCTCGCGGAGCAGGCTGCCTTCCAAAAGGGTCTTTGTGAGCTCTTCGATAAATAGCGGTATCCCATCAGCACGTTCGACGATCTGGTCGAGAATCTCGATGGGCAATGATTTGCCACCCGCGACCCGCTCGGCAAGCTTTTCCGTCTCGCGCTGACCGAGGCGGCTCAGCGTCAGTGTCATGACATGCGCTTGGCCCGTCCACGGCAGATCGAGCTCCGGACGGAAGGTCAGCAAAAAAAGCACCGGCAAATGCGGGACTCTATCGACAGTCATCTCCAGCACTTCGAGAGATGTCGAATCAACCCAATGCGCATCTTCGAAGATCGTCAGCACCGGCTTTTTTCGCGCCAGACCTTCAAGCTGGCGGACAAAGGCCATCATCGTAAGCTCCCGCCGGCGCTGTGGATCAGCAGTCAGCGCGGGGTAGCGGCCATGGATGGGCACTGCCAGGAGATCGGCAAAGAGTGCCGCCGCCTCGGTTGGATTCTCCTCCGATTGAGATAACAGGGCTTCTAGCTTGTCGAGCTTGACCTCCGGTGCGTCCTCGCGAGCAAATCCGGCAGCTCTTTCGAGTTGCGCGATGAAGGGGTGGAGCGGGCTGTCGCGATGATGCGGCGAGCAGAAATAGCGCAGCCTCGTGTGCGGCTCGTCGCGCACCCGCTCGTGCAAGGCCGCAGTGATCCGCGATTTGCCGATGCCCGCTTCCCCCGAGAGCAACGCAATCTGGCCTTCGCCTTGCTTCGCCCGCGCCCAACGCCGCATTAGCAGCTCGATTTCGTCCTCGCGGCCGACCAGCGGGGTCAGCGAGGCTGAGCGCAACGCCTCGAACCGGCTGGGAATAGTGCCCGGGCGAAGCACCTGCCAAAGCGGAACCGGCCCGGCCAACCCTTTCACGTCGACCGCACCGAGGCTGCGATACTCGAAAAGCGCTCCTACCAGGCGCCGGGTACTCTCCGCGATCAGTACGGTATTAGGCTTGGCCAATGCCTGGAGGCGGGCGGCAAGGTTCGGCGTCTCGCCGACGACAGCGCGTTCTTGCGACTCACCGATGCCGACCAGATCACCGACGACTACCAGTCCGGTTGCGATCCCAATGCGGATTTCAAGTTTGCCGCACGCGAGATCTAGTCGACCGATCCTATCGACGAGCGATAGTCCAGCCCGGATTGCCCGTTCGGCGCTATCCTCCTGTGCTTGGGGATAGCCGAAATACACCAGCACGCCGTCGCCCATATACTTCGCGACGAAACCGTTAAACCGACTAATCGTCTCGGCGACGTACCTATGGTACGCGCCGATCACGTCACGAAGATCCTCAGGATCAAGCCGCGAAGCCAGCGCCGTCGAGCTGACCAGGTCGCAAAACATGACGGTGAGTTGCCGCCGCTCCGCACTGTCGGCGAGATGAGTCGACGGCGGCGTTCGCGCAGCTGCGACCTCTACGAGTGACTGACCACAACCACCACAGAACTTGGCTGAAGGCTCGTTCTCAAAACCACAAGCTGCGCACGGCGAAGGAAGCGGCGTTCCGCACTGGGCGCAAAAGCGCCTGGCCGCCACGTTTTCCGCCATGCAGTTTGGGCAGCGCATGGGAAGCCCTTGGAGCGCGAATCTTGCGGCTCCAGCATAAACCACAAGGCCATGACTTTAAAAGCGGAGGTTTTAACCATGGCGCGGAGCGCAAGGGCGCGAATCGCAAGCGCGGGATCAACTTATCGCTACCGTCTCACCCTAAGTGCGAACAACAACCCGCCCGTCTTACCCGTTTTTATGACTGTGTTCCGCTCCCGCGCCTCGCGGTGACTTCGATCTCGATCTTCATGCGCGGATCGACGAGGCCGCAGAAGAGGGCCGTCGCCGCCGGGCGGATCGTGCCGAAGACCTTGCCCAGTACTGGCACGATCAATGGCCAATCCGCAGCGTTCGGTACGTAGTAACGGACCCGTACGACATCGGCGAGGCTCGCGCCCGCCTCGGCAAGCGCTGTTTCGATATTGCGGAAGGCTTGCCGTGCCTGCTCCGCCGGGTCTTCGGCCATCGTCATCCGTGCATAGTCGAAGCCGGTCGTGCCGGCGACAAAAATCCAATCCCCGTCGACGACCGCCCGGCTGTAGCCGGCCTGCTTTTCGAAGGACGAGCCGGAGGAGATCAGCCGCCGCATATGCGTCGTCCCGGCGAAGGCCGACCAGGCCGCTCGTGGATACCGGCCTTCGCCGGTATGACAGGAAGAACCATATTACTCCGTCTCATTGAAGATTTCGCGGCCGATCAGCATGCGGCGGATTTCCGAAGTGCCGGCGCCGATCTCGTAGAGCTTGGCATCGCGCAGCAGCCTGCCGGTCGGGAAGTCGTTGATATAGCCGTTGCCGCCAAGGATCTGCACTGCATCGAGCGCCATCACCGTCGCCTTCTCGGCCGCGTAAAGGATCGCCCCGGCCGGATCCTTGCGCGTCGTCTGGCCACGGTCGCACGCCTTCGTCACCGCATAGACATAGGCCTTGCAGGCATTCATCGTCGTGTACATGTCGGCGATCTTGCCTCGGATCAGCTGGAACTCGCCGATTGCTTGGCCGAATTGCTTGCGGTCGTGGATATAGGGGATCACGACGTCGAGACAGGCCTGCATGATACCGAGCGGACCCGCCGCTAAGATGGCGCGCTCATAGTCGAGACCGCTCATCAGTACATGCACGCCCTCGTCGACCGCACCGAGCACATTTTCGGCCGGCACTTCGCAATCCTCGAAGACCAGCTCCGAGGTCGGCGATCCGCGCATTCCGAGTTTGTCGAGCTTTTGCGCCGGCCGGAA
>Ga0182036_10000107_pt1 | contig 36711 bp, 24 predicted proteins | sample sta12Cox44000080_FD_125966 | JGI IMG/M metagenome (GOLD analysis project Ga0182036, IMG submission 125966) | Lab enrichment of tropical soil microbial communities from Luquillo Experimental Forest, Puerto Rico - statoxic.12C.oxic.44.000.080 | ecosystem: Environmental > Terrestrial > Soil >...
ATACGTTTGACCTGCGAATCGAAGATGGTGTCCGGATCCAGGGCCTGTCCGGATGTGGTCTTGAGCCAGTTGGAGAATTGTGTTTTCGCCTCGCGCTTTGCCTTCCGGACAGCGTCGCGAAAGCCGGTATCCTCGGCGAAGCGTTTAAGGTTGTGGAGCTGATCAAGGTCGCTAATCCATGTATCGCCAATGGCGTCGGTGATCGTTTGAGCTAGCGCCGGATTCGCGAGCAACAACCAGCGTCGCGGAGTCACGCCGTTGGTCTTGTTATTAAAACGCTCTGGAAACAGCTCTGCCAGGTGCCTCACCGTCATCGTCCGCAGCAATCCGGAATGAATCGCGGCCACACCATTCGTGCTGTGCGAGCCTACGATTGCGAGATTCGCCATGCGAATCTTGCGCTCAGCGCCCTCTTCGACCAAGCTGACTTGCTCGATGCGCCCGTCGTCGGCAGGGAAGCGATTGCGGACTTCACCAAGCAAACGCCGGTTGATCTCGAAGATGATTTCCAGGTGACGCGGAAGCATCATTTCGAACCACTTGAGTGGCCACTTCTCCAAAGCTTCGGGCAGTAGCGTGTGATTTGTGTAGGCCAGGGTTTTCTGTGTCAAGTCCCAAGCCTGGTCCCAGCCGAGATGCGCTTCGTCGAGCAAAATGCGCATCAATTCCGGAACCGCCATGGCCGGATGCGTATCATTAAGCTGGATGGCAACCTTGTCCCCGAGGCCAGCCCAGTCGGCGTTGTTGCGGCGGTAGCGGCGGACCAGGTCGGCCAGCGAACACGCCACGAGGAAGTATTCTTGGAGGAAGCGCAAGCCTTGTCCCTTGCTTGTGGAGTCATCGGGATAGAGAACACAGGTTAGCGACTCGGCTCCGAGAGTCCCCGCCAGGGCCTCTGCGAAAGCGCCACTGCTGAATTCCTGAAAATCGAAGTAGTTGGACGCAGCGGCGGTCCAGAGCCGCAGCGTATTGATCGTCTTTCCTCCGTAACCCACAACCGGGCGGTCGTAGGGGATGCCAAGCAAAGCGGAAGGACGATGAGGTATTGCCCGGAATGTACCCCCATCCAATTCAAATGAACAATTCAACTTCACTTCCACGGCCTCATCAGGACGGGCAACCTCCCACGCGTCTGGCCGACGTAGCCAGTTATCCCCTTGTTCGTGTTGCCAGCCGTCCTGGATCGTTTGTTTGAAGATGCCGTATTCATATCGCAAGCCATACCCCATGGCCGGAAGGTGCAGGGTGGCCATCGAGTCAAGAAAGCACGCTGCTAGGCGTCCCAATCCTCCGTTCCCGAGGCCAGCATCGGGCTCTTGTTCGAGCAGGGCGAGCAAATCAACATCTTTTTCTCTTGCGGTTTGCTTTGTAAACGAGTGAAGCAGAAGGTTGGTGACGTTGTTGGCTAAGGACCTGCCGAGCAAAAACTCCATGGAGAGGTAATAAACGCGCTTCGGATTCTCGCGTTCGTATGTTTTCTCGGTGAGCACCCACCGCTGCGAGAGAATGTCACGTATAGAGCGTGCCACAGCCTCGTAACGCTCCCTGGCGATAATCGCATCGGGGGCCTTTATGTTGTCGAATAGTAAGTGCCGCTCGTACAGCCCGTCAGCTCCCATGAACTGAATCGGGCCACACCCGTATTGCTTGAGAAGTTCTGACGCGTCCGCTTGCGCGGCTTTGGCACCGGCTGCCGCGGTGCTCCTGGTACTCATCGTAGTTTCCTTTCTGGAGTTGTCCTCCGCGGTGCTCCCAATCGCCGTTCGTCGCGACCTTCACGGAATCGCGGGTGCGGCTAGTTCGGACTCCATGTCCACGTGACGGGTGTCGTTCCAGAATCGAATTACTGGCCTGGAAAGATCGTTTTCGTAGCCCAATGCACTGAGGCTGGCCGTGCTTAGCATGAAGTATCTGCTACTGGCTGTTGGTTCGATCCCGAGCCACCGAGCGGCCAATACGCGAATGAAGTGTCCACTCGTAAAGAGCAAAACGTTCCCGGAGACTTTCCGCACTCTGCTTACGACGCGATCCGCGCGCGTGCCGACCTGCTTGGGTGTTTCGCCGCCAGGGCAACCGTCCGTGAACAGGTTCCACCCCGGGCGCTCCCCCCGAATGTCGACACCACGGCGGCCTTCATATTGGCCATAGTTCCACTCGACGAGGTCAGGATCGATATGGGCGACGGCGCCAAACCCAGCCAGTTCGCAAGTCTTGCTCGCTCGCTGGAGCGGGCTCGTGAACACTCTTGCGAAAGTCAATCCCTTGAGACGTTCTCCGAGTCGCCGCGCCATGTGTTCGCCATGCTCAGTGAGGGGGAGGTCGGTGAGTCCAGTGTGCTGGCCCGACAGACTCCAGGCGGTTTCACCGTGCCGCGCCAGATAAACTATGGGAAGTTCGTTTTCCATCGAGTTCTCTTTCCGACGTCTGGGGTTGCGACGCGTTCCGTTCGCCAATTTCCGGAAGCGACTCCAGAAGATTTGCAAAAATCGGTACGCGCAAGTCGCCGACAACAAGCCTTGTCAGGTCCGCAATTGTTCAAGAGCCGACAACCGCTCCGATTGCGAGACATTAAGTTGACTTGGGATGCATCGGACGGTGTCGCGGGCGATCAAGAGCTCTTCGTCGGTTGGAATTACAAATGCATGCAGATGGGAATCATTCGTACTGATCTGGCCTTCTGACCCTGCGAGCTGCTTGTTCCGGCTTTGATCGAGGATCAATCCTGCCCATTGGAGACCATCGCAAATGCGAGCGCGAATGTCGGGAGAGTTTTCTCCAATCCCACCGGTGAAGATAATCGCATCAGCACCACCCATACTGGCGAGAAACGCTCCGACGTATTTTCTTGCCCGATAACAAAAGATCTCGATTGCCAGGCGCACCCGGCGGTCATCTTGATGGCTTAACTCCTCGAGCAACTCGCGCATATCGTTGGTCAGCCCGGAGATACCGAGCAACCCTGATTGGGTGTTGAGAAGAGCCTCCACTTCGTGCGTTGACAGACCCTCTTTCGTGGCAATGAGGTTCACGATTGCGGGATCGATATCCCCAGAGCGTGTCCCCATAACCAGACCTTCCAAGGGCGTCATGCCCATGGAGGTATCTACCGAGCAGCCGCCACGAATGGCTGCCGCCGAGCAGCCATTGCCAAGGTGAAGCGTGATGACGTGGGTCTGTTCCTTGGTTAATCCGCGCAGAATGCTGTACCGCTCCGCCACAAATCGATGGGAAGTGCCATGGAACCCATAGCGACGGATGTGGTGGCGTCGATACAGGTGATAGGGCACCCCGTAAAGATAGGCGTGCTCCGGTATGGATTGATGAAAGGAGGTGTCGAAAACCGCCACTTGGGGCAGCTTTGGGCCGAATACTTTCCTGGCGGCTTGAATACCCTTGATATTGTTGGGGTTGTGCAGCGGAGCCAAATCGATACATTCTTCAATGCCCTTTAACACCTCGTCCGTAATCAAGGTTGATTCGGCAAACAATTCACCGCCGTGAACTACGCGATGTCCAACGGCATGGATGTCCGCGGGAGAGCGGACTTCCGTGATTCCCGCCGCCTCCGAGGCTATCCATCGCACCAGGAACTCCAACGCGGACGATATGTCAGGTAGGGAGGCGGTGAATTTCTGCTTTTGGCCGCGGTGTGTTTGGACCGCGATGATCGCTTCCCCCCCGATCCTCTCCATCTGTCCGCGGCACAACCGCTCATCGTTGCCCCGAGCAATTCGGCCAAGGTCAGTGGCAAACAGCTGGAACTTCAAACTGGAACTTCCCGAGTTGAGTACAAGGACGTTCATGCACTTCCCTTCGACCGCCACCGATTGTTATTTACCCATTCCTCGCCGGCCGCACTAGGAAAGGCGCAATCGAGACAACTAGTAGGGCCACCGCCAGCCCGCAACGTCTGGCTTATCTGTGCCGTGCTCGTAGGCGTAGTTCTGGCATGAAATCTGCACGTTACGGAACTTTTCCATGGCGTGGGCGCCGATCTGCTGCAGCCTCGGGACGCGCTTAATAACGTCCATCGCGAGGCTGAAACGATCGATTTCGTTCTCGATCGCCAGCTCGAGAGGCGTGTTGATGTTGCCTTCCTCCTTGTAACCGCGAACATGCATGTTGTTATGGTTAGTCCGACGGTAAGCCAATCGATGAACAAGCCACGGATATCCGTGAAAGTTGAAAATGATCGGTTTGTCGGCGGTGAAGAGCGAATCAAAATCTCCATCAGATAGGCCGTGAGGATGTTCCTTACTCGGTTGCAATTTGAAAAGATCAACGACATTGATGTAGCGGATCTTCAGGTCGGGAAACTCTTCTCGCAGCAGAACAATAGCCGCTAGGGTTTCTTGGGTTGGTATATCGCCGGCCGAAGCCATCACCACGTCGGGCTCCCGGCCCTGGTCATTGCAGGCCCAATCCCACATGCCAATTCCCTTGGTGCAGTGCGTGACCGCGGCGTCCATGTCCATGTATTGAAGGTGCAACTGCTTGTCACAGACGATTACGTTCACGTAGTTCTCGCTCTTCAGACAATGGTTAGCCACCGACAGTAGGGAATTGACATCGGGAGGAAGGTAGATGCGCGTGACCGCGGAACTCTTGTTGACCACGACATCCAGAAAGCCTGGGTCCTGATGGGTGAACCCATTGTGATCCTGCCGCCAGACCGTCGAGGTAATTAGCATGTTGAGCGAGGCGATCTTTTCGCGCCATGAGAGGTGATTACAAATGGAGAGCCACTTGGCGTGTTGATTGAACATCGAGTCTATGACATGGACGAAGGCTTCATATGAGGAAATGAACCCGTGCCGTCCGGTAAGGAGGTACCCTTCAAGCATGCCTTCAACGGTATGTTCGCTGAGCATCTCCATGACTCGGCCATCGGGCGCCAACTCGCCACCGTCCGCGTCTTCCGGAAAGTAATCAGCGATCCAGAACTTCTTGCTGACCGCATAGATGTCATTCAGCTTGTTTGAAGTGTTTTCGTCGGGACCGAAGACCCGAAAGTTCTTCATGTTCAACTTCATGACATCCCTAAGAAACGCGCCCAGCGGTCGGGTGTTCTCAGCTTCCGCCGTCCCGGGCTTTTCTACCTTGAGGGCATATTCGTGGAAGTCCGGAAGGCGCAAAGCCTTCTTCAGTCGCCCGCCGTTAGCGTGAGGGTTGGCCCCCATGCGGCGCGCACCGGTCGGAGAAAGTTCTCTGAGTTCACCAATGAGCCTTCCCGTCTGATCGAAGAGCTCTTCTGGTTTGTACGCGCGCATCCAAGTCTCTAGCTCGCGGAGCCGTTGTGGGTTCTTTTTGACATCGGCCATCGGCACTTGATGTGCCCGCCAAAAACCCTCTAATCTGTGGCCACCGACCTCTTTTGGAGCAGTCCAGCCCTTCGGAGACCGCAACACGATCATCGGCCAGCGAAGGCGTTCGGCCTTGCCATTCCTGCGAGCTTCCTGCTGGTATTTCCGAATTTCCGAAACGCAGTGCTCTGTGGTGGCTGCCATCGCTTGATGCATGGTTTCGGAATCCGAGCCCTCCACAAAGTAAGGTGTCCAACCGTAGCCCCGAAAAAGGCTCTCCAGCTCCTCGTGACTGATCCGCGCGAGCAGCGTCGGGTTATTGATCTTGTATCCGTTCAGGTGCAGGATCGGTAGCACCGCACCGTCGCGAATGGGGTTAAGGAACTTATTGATGTGCCAGGAAGTTGACAACGGTCCGGTTTCTGCTTCGCCGTCCCCGACCACCGCCGCGACGATCAAATCCGGATTGTCGAAAGCGGCTCCACAGGCATGCGAGAGCACGTATCCGAGTTCGCCTCCTTCGTGGATTGAACCGGGAGTTTCCGGCGTGCAGTGACTCCCGATGCCCCCCGGAAAAGAAAACTGTTTGAAAAACTCTCGCAGCCCTTCTTCGTCTTCGCATTTGTCTGAGTAAATCTCCGAATAAGCTCCTTCTAGATAAACAGGCGCCAGAACACCGGGAGCGCCATGGCCTGGCCCCGCCAGGAAGATCATGTCTAAGTCGTATTTCTTAATGAGGCGGTTTAAGTGGAGGTAGACAAAGGCTAGGCCCGGACTCGCACCCCAGTGTCCCAAGAGTCGATTCTTGATGTGCTCCGCCTTCAGAGGTTCCTTAAGGAGAGGATTATCCTGGAGGTAGATCATGCCCAGCATTAAATAGGTGCAGGCCCGCCAGTATGCATGGGTCTTGCGCAGTTCCTCAGCATTGAGAGGCGCCCCCGAAATGGTTGATCTTGCTGGGCCGTAGGCCGTGATGAGCTCTCTTGCCTTTTCAGTCGCCGTTCCTGGTGTCATGACACACTCCCGCGTTACACCGCGGAAAGCATAGAGTCGGCCTGGGATTTGCGCCGCTGGCAAAACTGACAGGCCGACACCGGCAAATAACTCTCGAGCACGATGTGCGCAGAGGCAGAAATGGTTTGCGAGAGGAAGACACACCGGCCGGGGCTAGGGCAAAGGGAACCGCAAGATTCCAGATACCGATGACGATGTTGCGGACCAGTTCACCCACCGATATCGCGAGCTGCAAGGGGAACCGCGGGATATTCGCTGAAGAATAAAAAAATAAGGCCTGGTTCAATTCGCGAACATGGCACAGCAAGAAATCTTCACATCTTCCTTATTCGGTAAGCACCGGCGTCCAGGACTTGTCTGGATTGAAGCGCTCCATTTTTATGAATTCACCGAGGGTGCTCGGTCCAAAATCCTTCTCGTAAACGACGCCGTCCTGGCTAACGATGAAGGTCTTCACTCCGGTCTCGCCGTACTCGGCTGGAGCAGCGACCAGGCCAAAGCCCCCAATCATCACCCCTTTCACTACGTAATCGATTTCTCCGAGAGGCGCGGCAGGTCCCTGACCTTTTAAGATCTTGAAGAAATACCCATGGTACGGCTCCGCACTGGAGGAGTAGCCCTCATCGAGCGCGCGGGCAATCTTTTCGCCAATCGGACCGGCCCAACTACCGTCTGCGTTTTGCCAAGCCAACCCATCCTGTTTCCCGGGGGTGCTTACAATGCGCTGGGCGTACTGGTTCACCGCGTAGCCTTCGCGTGGCTGCAGTGCATATTCAACCTGCGCTTCGACGTAGCCGTGGCAGATGTCAATGGCATCCAGTTCATTGCTGCCGATGCGACGGTTGAACAGCTCCTGGCGGCCTGCTTTGGCATCGAAATACCATTTGCCACCCAGCTTTACCAATGGGGCGGGGAATGGCCAGTCTTCATTGCCCACCAAAAGAAACGCCCGGTTCCCGGTCTTTGGATCGGTAGTAACGCTTTTCTTTTCACGGGCCTGCGCAGCGAAGTCGGAGGCTCGCTGACGGTCTTGCGGGTACTCACCCGAGAGAACGATATCGTCGCCATCAGGACCGAAAATTTCTTCGAGCGCGCGTACGTCAAACTTCTCGGCCGCATCAACAAGTGCATCGGCAGCCTGTTGCGGAGTTTGGAACGTTCTCGCACTTACGCCAGTCGAGGCGAGAACCGTTTTGGACGCAGATTGTTGGCCAGCGAGAAGCACGGATGCCGCCAGAATCGCATACACCATTGCGCAGACGACGGTCCCAAGAAGGCTGAAGCGAGACTGATTTGCAGAAAACGATTTCATAGTAAAGCTCCTCCTATGATTAATCCACGGCCGTTCACCTGCGCCGACCACCACCACGAACGCCTCCGCCTCGGAAACCTCCACCCCCACCTCGTGGTCGCATACTCGAGGCGCCGCGGCTGCCCCGCGCTCGGTCCGTTGTATCCTCGAGAGCCTCTAGACCTGCCAGCCCGGTTGGCGAACCCACCGCCGGCGCGATTGCTGGCCAGATTGCCACCTGTCGGGCAAGTTGTTGCCGGGCGCTCGTTTGGCGATTGCCGAGTGAATCTCCAGCGATTTCGTTTCGGATTCATGGTTGGATGCCTCGGGCTAACCGCCAGGTGAAACTCGACGACTCGAGGAAGACGCCGCACAACCTTGTTTGCTGGGTAGTGCACGAGACCTCCACTCCGCTTTTTTGAGATTAGGTTGCGCTGCCTCCTTGTGGCACTGGCAAAAATTACAGACCGACGAGGCATGCCTAAGGAAAGCCGAAGACATTATTTTTCGGGCTTTACGCAACAGTGCGGGGAGCGCTAGAGAGCTTCGACCGTACATCTTCTGTCGGAAAACGGGAAAGAAGCGCACAAGCTGCGCGCCCCTTTTTTTGTCCGGAGCCGCAACAACCTCGCAGAACAGTTACACTTTTTTGTTCCCGCCTATACGATTCGTTGGCCGGGCTGTCATTTCTTACAGTGTTCCGCAGCAAAAAAGGGTTCTACGTTACGGCCTCAAGCTCGAACCCTTGGGAGAGATCGCGATGCGGGGTCGGTCAACCACTCTTAGGCAGATGCTCCCGGAGTTTAGCGACTTTTTTGTGTGACTCGGGAAGGTGCTCCCGGGGCAATTCGCGGCACCCAAAAGTGCCCTACCCCCGGCCGTAAGTGTCGTCGCCTCGGAACAGGTCCAAAATTTGACGCCTATCGAGTCTTACAGTGAGAGCCCTCGAAACAAAGTGGCGCGCCCCGGGACGCTTCATCATGAGATTTCGTAGCCCCGGCGTAGCGCTCGTTTGGAGCGTGGTCTTTGTGGTTTCCCTGCTCTGCAGTGCCGCCAAGGCACAGCAGCCGGCGCCGAACACGCCGAGCCCGCAAACGCCCAAAACGCAGACAACGGGACCGTTGGAGAGCAGTTGGCCACGAACCTTTGCTAACGGCAGCGACACCTTCATCATTTACCAGCCTCAGGTGGACAAGTGGGATGAAAACCTCATCAGCCTGTATTGTGCCGTCGAGGTGCGGGCAGGCAAAGAAAGCGCAGCCAAGTACGGAGTGGTTTGGTTTCAGGCGCGGACCGAAGTGGACAAAGTCAACCGGGTGGTGACGCTCGACCAGGCGAAAGTCACCAAGGTGAAGTTTCCGGTGGCGCCCGAGAAGGAAGCGGACCTGACGGCGCTTTTGGACAAGAAGTTGCCGGGCGCCACCAAAACCATTTCGCTCGACCGGGTGGAGGCGGCCCTGGATGAGGACAGCGAAGCAGTCAAGGGTGTCGATGTTAAGAACGACGCGCCCAAGGTAATCATCGCGAGTAAACCTTCACTGCTGGTGCTGATTGACGGCATGCCGCAGATGGGAGATGTGCCCGGCTTAAAGCTTCGGACCGTGATTAACACGAGATCGATCATTCTTCACGACGACAGCAAGCAGCTCTACTACCTCCGCGTGCAGGACTGGTGGCTCGAGGCCAAAGAGCTAGAAGGATCGTGGGAATACGCCAACAACCTATCTGACGATATGAAGAAGGCTGAGGAGGTTGTCAGACAGAACGAGGCACAGAATCCCCAGCGCGAACAGATCAAACAGCAACCGTCGCTGAAAGGAACCGGGAAAAAAGCGGAGTTCGCGGAGATCCCGGTGGTGTACGTTGCCTTCGGGCCGACGGAGCTGATCGAGATCAAGGGCGATCCAAAATATGATCACATAGCCGGCACCGGCCTAGAATATGTAAGCAACACCAATGGCAACATTTTCCGGCTTGGTGGCGAGCACTACATCCTGCTCTCGGGCCGCTGGTTCAAAGGCGCGACGCTCGACGGACCTTGGATTTTCGTAACTGCGGCGGACATGCCCCCGGACTTTGCGAAGATTCCAAGGGACAATCCCAAAGCCATAGTGCTGGCCTCGGTGCCGGGAACACCCGAGGCGAAAGAGGCATTGATCGCCAACGCAATCCCGCAAACGGCAACCATCACTCGTGCGGAGGCAAAGCTCACCGTACAGTATGACGGCGAACCGGAATTTGTGCCGATGGAAGGCACACCGATGAGTTACGCCAAAAACACGAGCGCCGCTGTCATCAATGTTTCTGACGACAACTACTACTCGGTCGAAGCAGGAGTCTGGTTCAAAGGTTCGTCGCCTGCGGGTCCGTGGATTGTGGCCGACACCGTGCCAGCACAGATCTACGACATTCCTCCCAGTTCACCGCTTTACTACGTCAGCTATGTGAAGACTTACGGTTCGACTCCGGACGTGGTGTACGTCGGTTACACGCCAGGGTACTACGGCACGGTGGTCTCGGCCACCACCATGACCGTGGTTTACGGTACAGGTTGGTATTACCCGCCCTACATTAGTCCCATCGCGTGGTACGGCTGGCCCTATACGTACGGTGTGGGAGCAGGGTTCACCTATAGCGACGCCACCGGTTGGAGCTTCGGCTTTGGCTACGGGTATGGCTACTATCCGTGGTACTACCCGTGGTGGGGACCCATGGGCTACTACGGATGCTGCTGGTATCCCTATTACGGATGGGGTGCCTGGGGTGGTGCCGCGATCGCCAATGTGTACGGGGTGTGGGGTAATACTGCGTATTCGCGTACCGGCGCGGCCTGGGCCAATCCTTACACCGGGAACTATGGTGCTGCCACGCGCGGCGCTTATCACAATACGGAAACGGGCAGGAGTACTCTGGCCGGGCGAGGGTACAACACCAATATCTATTCGGGGAACACGTACGGGTATCGCGGTGGCGTCACCTACAACCCGAACACAGGCATCGTAGCAGGGGGCGGAGCTGGCTTTGTGGGCAACATTTACACCGGCCAAGGCGCGGCCGGGCGCGGTGGCTTCATTTACAACACCAACACCAACGCCGGCATTGCCGCGGGAAAGAACAACGTCTATGCAGGCAAGGACGGCACCGTGTTCCGCTATAACCGGGATAGCGGCAGTTGGTCGGTCAACAACGGCAATGGCTGGAAACCCGTCGGCAAGCCGGAGCCAAAGCTGCAGAACCAACAGCAAATGCGCAACAAAGGCGCCCAGCGCACTCAGAACTTCAACTCGATGCGCGGTTTCGGCGGAGGTCGCATGCGTGGAGGAGGCAGGCGGCGTTAAGGCGGAGAACAGCGGGCAAACCAGCATAGTGTCGGTCCCATCCGCACACGGGCAATTTGTCTCGTCACTCTGGACGCATCGCTCTCTCCTGGCAAACGCGCGAAGGCTCAGGACCTCCCAGGGAATGTGAGGGTGCCCTTCTTGTCGTGTGGTAAACGATAGCCAGGTTTCTCACCCGCCAGACGGTTGACACCCGCCATGCACTTGAGAGGATCGGAAACGATGTCAGGTCACCTGTCGGCGTGGATTGGTTTCAGCGTGTTCGTGATGGCGATGTTGGCGCTGGACCTAGGAGTCTTTCGCCGCAAGTCCGATGAAATCAATCTGAAGGAAGCTCTGGGTTGGAGCGCGGCGTGGATCGGGCTGGCGTTAGCTTTTAACGCGGGTATCTGGCACTGGCGTGGCGGTGAAAAAGCGCTGCAATTCTTCACCGGCTATCTGGTGGAACTCTCCCTGAGCGTGGACAACCTGTTTGTGTTCTTGCTGGTCTTTGGTTATTTCAGAGTGCCCGCTCGACATCGGCACAAAGCTCTCTTCTGGGGCATCCTCGGGGCACTCGTCATGCGGGCCGTCTTTATTGCCGCCGGAATCGCTCTTATCACGAGATTCCATTGGATTATCTACGTTTTCGGCGCGTTGCTGGTCGCCAGTGGAATCAAAATGACATTGCAGGGGGACAAGGAGATTCATCCTGAAAGGAATCCCGTGCTGAAGCTGTTCCGCCGCTTCATGGATGTTACATCGGAGTATGAAGGCGGTCGGTTCTTTGTTAAGCAAGGTGGACGGATTTTTGCCACCCCCCTGCTCCTGGTGCTGTTGATCTTGGAAAGCACCGACCTGATCTTTGCAGTGGATTCTGTTCCTGCGGTGTTGGCCATTACGAACGATCCATTCATCGTCTTTACCTCAAATGTTTTTGCCATTCTTGGACTCCGCTCGATGTTTTTTGCTTTGGAAGGAGTCATGAAACGCTTTCGCTACTTGCACTACGGGCTTTCCGCAGTGCTGGTTTTCGTTGGCGGGAAAATGTTGCTGGCGGGCTTTTACAAAATTCCCACCTGGATCTCCCTGTTGCTCATTGTCGGCACCCTCTCCGTCTCCATGATTGCTTCGCGATCGGGCAAGCGGAAGGCGGTGGGTCTGGAAGCTAATTGAAGTTGTCTCCGTACCGGTTTTCTGAAGTTGCTCACAGATGCCCGACCACTCGCAAACGCCGCCGCCGGACGCACTGCCCGAACGCCGAGAGCCCAAGCGCATTCCCTTTCGTCAACGTCTCCCGCAGCCATCGATGGAGTATCAATCTGCCTTCGGAAAGTGGTTGTCGCGCGGCGAATCCGTGGATCGCCAAGCCGGCCGGCAGACCGCCACACATCCCTGGTGGAAGGTAATCTGGCTGACCGGCGTGGACTACTTCTCGACACTCGGCTACCAGCCGGGCATTGCGCTGCTCGCGGCGGGCGCATTGGCGCCCATCGCTACCGTAATCCTCGTCTTCGTAACATTGCTGGGTGCCCTGCCAGTCTACGCACAGGTGGCAGCGCGCAGCTACGCGGGACAGGGCTCGATCGCCATGCTCGAGAGCTTGCTGGAAGGCTGGAAGGGGAAAGTGCTCGTTCTGGTCCTGCTTGGTTTTGCGGCGACGGACTTCGTGATCACCATGACATTGTCGGCCGCCGACGCCGCCAAGCACGCCGTTGAGAATCCAATCCTCCAGCCCGTGCTTGGCGAGCGTCAAATGCTCGTCACGCTCGTTATCCTCACTCTCCTTGCCGCGGTTTTCCTGAAGGGGTTCAGCGAGGCGATCGGCCTTTCTGCCGCCGCTGCGCTGCCGTACCTCGCCCTCAACTTCGTCGTGCTGGTGCGGTGCATCTGGGAAGTGATTGCGCACCCCACACTGCTCGCGGACTGGCGCGCCGCGCTTGCCGTGAAGGGCGACGTCTCGCTGTTGATCGCGGGCGCGGTCTTAGTGTACCCGAAGCTGGCGCTTGGTTTGAGCGGCTTCGAGACGGGAGTCTCCGTCATGCCCCTGATCGACGGCGGCGAGGCGGATCGGGCGTACAACCCACGCCAGGGCAGTCGACCGCTAGGTCGCATCGCCAACGCCCGCAAGCTCCTGCTAGCGGCGGCCGCGATCATGAGCGGCATGTTGATGCTGTCGAGCTTCGTCACCACGCTCCTCATCGCCCCCACCGACTATCAGCACAGCGGCAAGGCGAGCGGGCGGGCCCTTGCGTTTTTGGCCCATCGCTACTTCGGCGTCGTCTTCGGTAGCGTCTACGACTTGTCGACGATGCTCATCCTCGGGTTCGCTGGCGCGTCAGCCATAGCCGGCCTTCTACACCTGATCCCCCGCTACCTGCCGCGGTTCGGCATGGCCCCGCAGTGGGCCGAGCACTCTCGGCCGCTCGTGCTGGTGCTGTTAGCCGCCGGCGTCGTCATCACGCTGATCTTCGGCGCGGACGTGGAGGCACAGAGCGGCGCCTACGCCACGGGCGTGCTCGTGCTGATCCTGTCAGCTGCCTTCGCGGCCACCCTCGCGCTCTCGCGCGAGAGGCGCTACGTGTTGGCTTTTTACACCGGGATCTTCTGTCTGGTATTTGCCTATACGCTGGCGGAGAACTGCCTAGAGCGACCCGACGGTTTGATCATCGGAACGGTCTTCACACTGCTCCTGATGCTGGCGTGTGCCGTCAGCCGCTCGATACGCTCGGTGGAGCTCCGCATTCCGCACGGATATTTCGCGGATGTCGAGAGCTGGCGCATCGGGCCGGAGCTGACCGGTAAAAAGGTGCACTTGGTTCCGATCTCGAGCTCCTCGGCAGAGGCTCGCCGCAGGACGAAGGCTGAGATCCTGCGGCACTACAACGTGCGCGGACCGTTCTTTTTTCTTCACGTCAATCTGCTCGACAATCGCAGTGAGTTCTCCGCGCCACTCGAGCTAAGCCTGCAAAAGGAGGGCAACGACTATGTCGGGGAGGTCTCTGGGGCCGTCGCCGTTGCCAACACCATTGCGTTCGTCAGCGAACATATTGACCCAATATCAATCTTCATTGGCCTTACGCGGCGTGGCCTGATGACGCAGGCCGTCCGATACCTCCTGTTTGGTGAGGGCGAGACTGGGCTGATGGTCTACGCGGTACTCCTGCGCTACTGGAAGTGGACTGCCGATGAGGACGTGCGCCCCGTCATCTTCCTGAAGTCTGAGTAGGCCGCACGCGTCGATGGCCGCCCGGACAAGATTGCAGCCGAGCGCTGCGCGAAGCATAGCGTGAACCTGTTCCTGATGCGATCTAGCAGCATGGAAAGAGCAGGTCACGGCAAAGGCGAGGCGGGTGCGGGCATCTACTCATCCACAGAGTGCAGGGAGGTGTTCCAAAAAAGGATTGTTCGCTCGATTCAATTCAACAGTTAGCCGGTTGCCGCTGAAGAGCGACCGAGGGCCTTAACGGCTGCCGCCTCGTCACCTTGATTTCGAAGACGGTATACAGTTTTGTTATTTGCATTAGGTCATAGGCATTCTTTCTGAGGTTGAGCAGTTTTAAATCTCCCTGCTTCTTCGTCGCGCTTGCGAAAGCACTGATTAGATGGCCCAAGCCTGAGCTGTCGACGTAGTCGACATCGCGCATATTAAACAGAATCTTCCTATGCCCCTCCTTTAACAGGTCGAACACCAAGTCGCGCAGTGCAGCGCTCTCTTCGCCAAGAATAATCCGACCTTTCATGTCAACGATGGTGACGCTATCTACTTGTCGAGTGCTCATCATCAAGTTCATTGGCAACCTCGCCAGAATCTCGAATGCCCGACGACTTCGTTCCTTAACCAGCTCCGCTCGTCCGCCTTTCAGTCAGCCGAATGAGCAATTGGCGGCTGCAACGCCTTCCTTCCACGGGGCTTTGTAGCTTGGGGTCGTGTTCGATCCCACCGCCCCTTACCAACCCACGCTACAGGGAGATCGTCTGGACGCTTGGAAACACGCCGTAAGGGGCGCCCTGCCGTTTCCCTGAGGTCGCAGGCACTCTCGGTCGATTTTCGATGCGCCAGCGCCTTGTCCGTTTCACGTAAAGCATGTGGGCTCCAAATCGACGACGAGCTTGACCGGCAACCCTGACGAAACCTGGGGACGCGTCATCATTTTTGGCGTGCGTTCAGCTCGTCGAGCTTGCGCTTTAACTGTTCAAGCTTCTGCCCAGCCTCGCCGAGCTTGCCTTCGGCTGTCAGTCGCTGGTAGTCGGCGAGGTCTTTAGCGGCTCCCGCAATGAGCGCGTTCAGATCCGACGTAGGCTTTTTCGCGGCAGCCGATGCCGGGGCGTTTCTTTCCGCTTCCAACGGAGCTGCGGCAGACAGCGACGAGGTCTCTCCTTCAAAGAGAGCCCTCATGGCCGAGTCGACGGTCGGTCCGTAGGCGAGCCGGTCTTGCAACGCGAGCACCACTAGGCGTAACTCTGGCATGGGGCTACGTTCGGCCTGCAGGTAGATCGGCTCCGCATATAACAACGCGCGCCCGCAAGGAATAACCAGCAAAGTGCCGCGTCGGACATGGGAACCCTGTTGATTCCACAACGTCAATTGTCCCGACAGTTGGGCGTTCTGATCGATACGCGCTTCGACCTGCAGAGGGCCGTCTACCAGCTTGGTTTTCGGAAAGTCGTAGACTATCGATGTACCATAATGGGCTCCGTCGCTGCGTCCAGCAATCCAGCCAATCAGGTTGTTCCGATTGGCCGGCGTGAAAGGGAGAATTTCGACGAACTCGACGTTGGTTTCGCCGGGCAGTTTCATAAGCACGAAATTCGGTTCCATCGCCAGGGTTTTCTGCTGACCGGACTCGTCCATGCCGACCTCTGAGGCGACGGTCCATAGATCCTCCCGGTTATAAAACACTTGGGGATCCGTCATGTGATAAACGGCGTAAGCGGCCGCCTGCAGCCTAAGCAAGAGTTCAGGATAGCGCACGTGTTTGCGCAGCGCTGGTGGCATGGCCGCCGCGTCCTTAAACAAGACCGGAAAAATCTGCCGATATGCCGTGATGACAGGGTCTTGTGTATCAAACACGTACAAGGTGGTGGTTCCATCGTAGGCATCGATGACTGCCTTAACGCTGTTCCGCATGTAGTTGATCGTGGTACTGCGGAGAGTGTAATGCGTTGAATAGGGGTAGCTGTCCGAGGTCGTGAACGCGTCGATAATCCAGGAGAGCCGGCCGTCCTCGCCGATCACGATATACGGATCGGAATCGTAAGTCAGGAATGGCGCTAGCGCAGCCACGCGTTCACGCACATTCCGCCTCATCAGCAACCGGCTCTGTTTCGTAACATCATCGCTAAACGGAAGCTTGGTTATGTCGCCCCGGTCCAATGCGATGAGGACGCGTCGGAGGAAGCCGCCGATCTGGACTCCGCCGGCACCCTCGTAAGACGTCAGGCTGTTCGTTTGGCCCTGCGGGTAGTTGAATTCTTGTTGCCGCGTCTTTACATACACCTCGGTGTTGGTCAGTTCGCCGAAATAAATCTCGGGGCGCTTTACAACGACGCTGGGCACGGTACTTTGGATGGGCATGTTACTCAGAATCAGCGTCGGCAGGCCTTCCGGGGTGAATCCATTCACAGGGTTCATGGTGATACCGTAGCCGTGCGTGTAGATAAGCTTTTCGTTGATCCAATTGCGACTGCTCTCCGGGAGCTTATCGATATTGAGCTCGCGTGCGGCCAGCATTACTTCGCGCATGGGGCCGTTGATCTCATACCGATCGATGTCGATGTCGGGAAAATCGTAGTAGGTGCGGATTTCCTGAATCTGGCGTAGTGTGTCCTGGAGTGCGCGCCAGTCCCACAGACGGATATTCTGGAGGGTAGCTTGATTGTTCGCCGGGTCAGCCGCCTCGACGGTAGTCTCCGCGGGAAATTCGCGCTGCAAGAGGTGGTTCAATCCATAGGCTTGCCGCGTGAAGTCGATGTTGTAAGCGATGTAAGGCCGCTCGCGAGCCAGCTCGTTTGGCTTGACGATAAAGCTGCCTACGTACCAGCCCAGGATCTGCATGGCCAGGTAACAGACTACCGCTGGAGCCGCTGCTCCGAGCAGCCAGCGCACGGACACAACACCGATCGAGACAATCGCGGCGCCCAGAACGAGCGCGGCACACACCACGAGCATGCCCGTCAGCGTGACGTGGACGTCCGTGTAGGTCACACCATCAAAAATCGTATGATTGTCCAATATCTGTTCGAACCGGCTAATGTAGGCACGTATCGCGAGCGCCAGCAGAAAGAATCCAAACGCGAGGGAGACTCCGCGCCCCGGCAAGGGGATGTATCTTCCTCGGCCCCCCGCGAGCATCCTGGTTCTGCCGCTGACAAAAATAAAGGAAACGGCGACTAGACAGGCAATGACAGCCAGCGTCACCAGCCAGCTCGCGACGAACTGCCATGCGGGAAGTGTGAACAGGTAGAAGTTAATCGGCTTCTCAAAGATGGGATCCAGCACGCCGCCGGTTGTGCGCGGCGCGTACCAATACAGTGCAAAGGTTGGCCACTCCGCCATGTAGCTGGTACCGGTTATCACGGCGATGAGGAGCGAAGCCAAGAGCCCGATGAAGCCCAAGATGCGCTCGACGGGCAGTCTGAACGGTTGCCCGCCGATGAAGATTGTGCTGCCACTCGGCAAGTCGCGCGCGTATACCCGCCGCAACGCTAGGAACCAACCGTACAGAACGAGAAATGTGACCGCGGAGAATGCCAGAAATACAGTCCACTGAAGGGCCAATGCTTTCCGGAACACGTCTTGGTAACCGAGCGATGCGAACCAGAGCGCCTCGACATAATAGGACAATACGGTCCGGCTACTAAAGATGAGAGCGAGAGCGACAGCGAGCGTCAAGAAAAACAGGCGGCGTCGCCGAGGCCGTAGTTGCTGCCAGTCGACGATCTCAGGCATAACGGGACATCCTTTCGCGGGCGCTTCCGGAGCCGTTCCAATGAGCGCAATTGTACGCTTTCTCGGGAGTGTTCTGCCGAGATGCGTTGGGGAGTGTCGGCTTGCCAATTGCCTGGGTTCTGGCGATCACGTCAGCACTAGACCACGGGGCTTCGGCGCATTGACAGGAAACACGGTTTAACTTCACCACACCAGGTCCTTTATAGCGTTTAAACGCTCCGCCCATCCTAACAACGCGGTGATGCCGAGAACACCCAATATGGCCAACGCTGCAAATACTCGGCATATCCCACGGGCCAGCGAGGGTGGTAACCGACGAATGCCTAAGAGGCTCATTCTTCTGACTGGCCGTGGCCCCCTCGGGTCATGAGGATTGCAGCCTTTCTCTGTAGTTGAAAGTTAAGGAAGGCGAATCAACCAGGGCAGGGCGCGTTGGCGAAATGTATACTCGATAAGAGAGAAGCGCCAAAGGGAACCCTTTCGCATGGTTCCTCGACGCTGCAACCCGGAGAGGCCGATGGGCGTGGAGCATTTCGACGTATTGATCATGGGCGCGGGCCTGTCCGGCATCGACGCGGCTTATCACCTACAGAAATACTGCCCGAATAAAAGATTGGTCATCCTAGAGCAGCGAGAACGCATCGGCGGAACCTGGGATTTGTTTCGCTACCCGGGCGTCCGCTCGGACTCAGATATGTTCACCATGGGCTTTTCATTCCGGCCGTGGACGAGCCGCAAGGCGATTGCCCCAGGCGAAGATATCCGCAACTACGTCACTCGAACCGCGCAGGACGAAGGCATCGACCAACACATTCGGTTCCGCCACAGGGTGGAGCGCGCAGCGTGGTCATCCCGAGATGCGACTTGGACGGTGAGTGCAGTGCGGCAGGAACCCGACGGGCGCGAAGAGCCGGTAACGCTGACCTGCAACTTTTTGTTCTCGTGCGCGGGTTATTACCGCTATCGCTCGGGTTACCTTCCGGAGTTTCCAGACATTGGCCGCTTCACCGGCCGCATCGTTCATCCACAAGCGTGGCCCGAGGATTTGGACTATACCGGCAAGCGCGTGATCATCATCGGCAGCGGCGCGACTGCCGTAACGCTTATGCCCGCGATGGCCAAGACCGCCGGTCACGTGACGATGCTGCAACGCTCGCCGACATATATCGTTTCCATGCCCGAACAAGACGCCATCGCCAATTTCCTGGTGCGCCTCATGCCAGCGGCATGGGCCTACAGAATCTGCCGGTGGAAGAACGCCGCCTACATGACATATGTCTATCAACTGGCGCAGCGCTTTCCGAATTTTGTAAAGACCGGAATCATCAAGAAGATCCGCAAGGAGTTAGGTCCGGAGTATGATGTCGGAACGCACTTTACACCCCGCTACAGTCCGTGGCAACAGCGGCTGTGCCTGGTCCCGGACGGAGACCTGTTCGAGGCCATCAGGGCCGGACGAGCGAGCGTGGTTACTGGCCGCATCGAACGCTTCACCGAAAAAGGCATTCGCTTGCAATCGGGAGATGAGCTCGAAGCCGATATGGTGGTAACGGCGACAGGCCTTGTGCTGCAGGCGTTCGGCGGAGCGAACCTTGAGGTCGACGGACACAAGGTGGACTTTGGCAAGACGCTGGCCTACAAAGGCGTGATGTTCTCGGGCGTGCCGAACGCGGCCTCGGTGTTCGGCTACATCAATGCTTCCTGGACCCTTAAAGCCGACTTGATCTGCGCCTATGTTTGCCGGTTATTGAATCTGATGGACCGGAAAGGTTCACGCCAGGTCACGCCCCGGAACGGCCAGGAGGCGCCGGTGGCGCCTTTTGTACAAAACTTCACTTCGGGATATGTGCAAAGAGCGATCACAAGTTGGCCCCAGCAAGGCTCGAAGGCGCCTTGGCGTGTTTATCAGAACTACTTCCGCGACGTTTGGAGCCTGAAGTGGAGCCCTGTAGATAACAAGGCCTTGGAGTTCTCGAGCCCAACGGCAGCTCCGTCAAAGCCCGTGGGGGAAATGGCCCCTCAGCAACTCGCTTGACGCGCGCTTTGCGGATCTCGTTGCACGGATGCCGAAGGAAGGCCTGTGGAGAGAGTATGATATTGGTCGTCTAGGCAGGGAGGGACTCCGGTGACCCCCAACGATTTTCGCCGCTTGGCCCTCAGCTTCCCCGAAGCCGCCGAGCGCGCCCACATGAACCATCCCGACTTCCGCGTGCGTGGCAAGATCTTCGCGACACTCCACTATCCCGATAAGTCCTGGGGCATGGTCAAACTGAGTCCGATCGAGCAAGAAATGTTTGTGCGTGCTGAACCTGCTATCTTCATCCCCGTGAAAGGAGCTTGGGGTCGGAAAGGCTGCACCAGTGTCTGTCTAAAGCCCGCCAAGAAGTCCACGGTACGCCGCGCTCTGGCCGCCGCTTGGTCCCTCGCGGCACCCGAGGATCTGTCCGGTGCGTCCAATGCCAACTCCCATCTTGCCGCCGTTCTCCCCCCGGCGAATGCCAGGCGCTCACGCCGAAGGAAAGTGTGACTTGAATGGTCGTCTCGTCCGGCAACATTTCATAGCTCAAGATCGTTGATTCATCAGGGGACTGATCATGCGGCGGCATACGCCTTGCTCTTCGACGCCGCCCTCAGGTGGCCTGCGGTCGGCTCCACAGTGCAATGGATTTGCTCATTTCTTGCCGTGCACGCCCCTCGCTTAGCGCCTCAGTCAGAATCAGTTAGTTTTTGGGAAACTATTTTCTGTTTTTCTCGTTTCAATGAATGTCACCGCCTTGGCGGCCGGTCCAGCAGCCGCGGGAGTTCATGTTTATGAGAAACCTGTTATCCGACTTGCGTTTTTCTTTGCGCACCCTGCGCCTCAACCCGGCGTTCTCGGCAGCGGCCATTGTGGTTCTCGCTCTCGGCATTGGTGCCAACACCGCAATCTTCTCCGTCGTCAATGCCGTCATCCTGCGTCCGCTACCCTTTGACGATCCTTCCCGCATCATGCAGGTCTGGCACGTTCCTCCGGCCAAGAGCTTCCCCGGCTTGACCATGTTCTCGGTTTCTCCCGCCAATTACCTGGACTGGCGGAGTCAAAGCTCCTCATTTGAGCAAATGGCCGCTTACGGATTCCGCTCTTTTACGATCGCTGGGAAAGAACGGCCCGAAGCCATCCGGGCCGCCGCCGTCGCCTCTGATTTCTTTGCGATCCTCCGCGTCGCGCCCCTTCTGGGCCGCGCTTTCACGCCTGATGAAGATCGCCCCGGCGAGGGTCATGTTGTCGTGCTTGGTTACAATTTCTGGCGCGATCATTTTGCCTCGGACCGCCACGTCGTTAGCCGCAATATTCTTCTCGATGGTGAAACCTATTCCGTCGTCGGCGTCATGCCGGAAACGTTTCGCTTTCCGGTCTGGGCCAAGATCTGGATTCCACTCGCGTGGACCGATGAAACCCGCGCCGTTCGGGGCAATCACAACTACCTCGTCATCGCCCGGCTGAAGAAAGGCGTGGACATCCGCCAGGCGCAAGCCGAATTAAGCGCAATTTCCACGCGCCTCGAACAGCTCTATCCCGAAGACGACAAGGGCTGGGGTGCTGTCATCCTGCCTTTGCGGGAAGAGCTTGTCGGCGATGTGCGTCCGGCCCTTCTCGTTCTTTTTGGGGCGGTCGCCTTCGTTCTGCTGATTGCTTGTGCGAATGTCGCCAATCTCGTGCTCGCGAAAACTCTCGCGCGGCGTAAGGAGATCGCCATTCGAACCGCGCTTGGCGCCAGTCGCCTTGTCGTCCTGCGTCAGATCCTCGCGGAAACCGTGCTTCTCTCCGTTGTCGGCGGGGCACTCGGTCTGTTTCTCGCCCGTTTCGGCATTAGCCTCATCGTGAAAGTCCTCGGCGATCGCATTCCCCCGTTCATGCAAGTCACGCTGGATGTGCCGGTGCTGACTTTTACTCTTTTGCTTTCTGTTGTCGCCGGTGTCCTGGCAGGTCTTATTCCATCCGTGCGCTTTACGAGAGCCGATGTCAACGAAGCCCTCAAACAAGGACAAAGCCGCGGCAGTTCCGACGCGCGCGGCGGTGGAACGCGCCGCTTGCTCGTCGTTTCCGAAGTCGCGCTTTCCCTAGTCCTGCTCATTGGCGCCGGCCTCATGATCCGCAGTCTTTGGGAGCTTCGCAAAGTCCAGCCGGGCTTCGATTCGCAGAACGTGCTCACCATGACCGTGCCGCTTCCTGCAAACCGATATTCGTCTCCTGCCGGTCAAATTCATTTCTTCCAGGGTGTCCTTGCACAGATCCGGGCTCTTCCCGGTATCGATTCCGCGGGCGTGATTGATAGCTTGCCGCTGAGCGGCCATGGCGGCTCGCATCAACCCTTTTCGATCGAAGGCCGTCCAGTTCAGCAAATGTCCGACCAACCCGAAGTGGATGTTCGCCTGATTAGTCCCGGCTACCTCCGCGCGATGCACATTCCCGTCTTGAGAGGACGCGACCTGACAGACACCGATGCGGCGGGCGGGCCCGGTGGGGCGCTCATCAGCGATTCCCTCGCACGGCGTTTCTGGCTCAAGGAAGATCCAATTGGCAGGCATATTACGCTGACCTTTTTCCCAGGCGTCGTTCGCGAAATCGTCGGCGTTGTCGGCGACGTGAAGCTCGACTCACTGGACGAAACGCGCCCCGTGGCTACGATTTACATCCCGCTGGCGCAGCTAACCGTGCCGGCTCAGCAGACCTGGCATTCTTTCGGCATGACCTTTGCCGTGCGCACGAATTCCGATCCCAGGAATTCTGTTTCCGCCGTGACTAAGGCGATCCACGAGGTTGGCCCGGATCTTCCCGTCGTCGACGTGATGAGTATGAGCGACGTGATTGCGCAGTCCGTTTCTCCCCAGCGGTTCAATATGCTTCTGCTCGCCAGCTTCGCTGGGCTCGCACTGATGCTAGCCGGCGTCGGCATCTACGGCATGCTTTCCTACACCGTTCGCCGCCGCGTTCGCGAAATCGGGATTCGCATAGCGCTTGGCGCCTCCAACACTGACGTCATTCGAATGGTTTTGGCCGACGGGTTGAAGCCCATCCTTGTCGGTGTCGCCCTTGGTGTCGCCGCCGCGCTGGCGCTTAGCCGCGTCGTATCTTCTCTCATCTTTGGAGTGCGCGCGACGGACCCGCTCACGTTTGCCGCTGTTGCTCTGCTTGTTTTGCTCGTCGGCATCTTTGCAACAATCACTCCGGCCTGTCGCGCCACGCGCATCGACCCCGTTCGCATCCTTCACGAAGAGTGAGGGGCGATGTAACCGGTTGTAGTGAAATTTGGCTTGCTTAGTTTGCGAAATTGGGGCCACGACCGCAAATTCCATTCCTTTCTTACTGCCAACAATCGGGAATCTGCCGACAACGGACGACTCGTTAGGAATTCGCCGTGGACAAGTTTACCTGCTGAAGCTCTCTGTAGCATTTCTTTCCCACCTGTGGGATGACCTGAAGCTAGCGCCGCATGCAAATCCAGCATCGTAATAACTGAATATTTGATTTCGAGCCGCCGGTGCGCCGAGGCTAGCGGGTAGACCAACGCTTATTATGGTTTCAGACCTGCGTCATTCGGGATGCGCGTAGACTGGCAAATTCGGTGTGGGACTCTCATAGTCCTGGCCGTATTTATTCTTGTGACTTAGCAGCGCGCTGCGCTGCTCAGCGAGGCGTAGAACTCCTAAGGAGTGAGCTGACTCCGAAATTTCGAAAGTGCGCGTGAGGGTGCTTAAATCTTCCGGTAATGCGCGTTCATCCCACACGTGCATTTCATAGCGCCCGGGGGGCATGTTGGAAATCGTGATCACACCTTTGCGATCAGAGATTCCGTAATAGGGAGTTCTAAGAGCCACGACCACAGCGCTCATCTCTGGGTGAATGTTGCAAAAAATGTAGCTGATGCCGGGCCGGTCAAATACGACGGTCCGGCTGGTTCCGGCCTCATACAATCCCAGGTCAAATCGCTTTCCCTCGAATAGCGAGAACACGTTATGAAAGAAGGGGTCACTGTTCGGGAACTCAACCGGTTGTCCAACTTGAACCACAAGCACGTGCGGCGAAAAACTTTTGTTTTTTTGCACGAGTCGCAATCGACGCTGACTGCGAGGAGGTTGTACCTCGGTCGCATCGCCGAGTCGGTTGAGCCAGACAACTGCGTCGGATACATCCGCTGTCCGTGGCGAAGGAGCGCCCGTAAGCTCCACTCTTCCAATTGCAGTAACGGATTGCGCCAACGAAACGGAAGGCACACGTAGCATAACCAAAAGCAGCAGGCAAGCGAAAACGCGCGTATGGGTGCAGTTGGTCCGCGGCGGGAGAGTACTCTCCATGGTTAGGAATGCCATGCTTTCAAAAGAGCACTCCAATGCTCAGGTTGACTTGGCCGGCGGCATCGGAGTTCCCAAGGATCGAGAAGGTCCGTAAGCGGCGATATTCTGCGGAAAAGAGCAGGTTGGACCGCGGTCGGTAAATGAAATTCAAAAGTGAGCTACGGTTGCGCGCCAGAGAGGGATCGAAGTAACTCTGCAGCGCAGCGGGGAAAAAGCGAAGGTCCCGCGCTAGAGCATTGTCCTCTCCAAAGGCTCCATTCCATTCGAACTTCTCGGTCTGCCGGAATTTTAGCTGTGCCCAGCCTCCGGTTGCATTCAAGCCTCTTACTTGAGTAGCCGGATTCGTGATTGGGCCGCTGAATAAGACGCTTCGTCCGATTCCACCGCCCAGTCCGCCCAGCGCCCGGCCCCGATAGAATTCTCCCGAGAGTTCCCACCGGTTGCTTAGGGGGACGGTCCAGTCTGTAGTGCCTGCCCAGCCGTCCACCATTCGATGGAAGCCCCAGTTTTGACGGCTATAAAAGCCTCCGATTCCGAGCGTGAGATCGCGCCCGAAGACACGGTGACTCCAGGCCATGCGCGTGCCGTAGGCGGGCTGCTTGGATGCTTCTCCTGCCTGTGGCGCCCGCAAAAATTGCGAAGAAGGAGGTTCACCTGTTAAGGGATCCAAGATTCCTCCTTGAAGCAGGATACTGGAGTTTTCCGAAATGTTAAGCCGATGCTCAATGCGGACTTGAGGTGTCCAGTTCCACAGATTGCCCGCGTAGGAGAATGCCGGAACGGCAAGAGATGCCAAAGAACTCGGGGAAAGCGGAGAAAAAAAAGGGACATCCTGACCTGCCATAAGGGTTGTGTTAGGCCATGCCATGCGCACCGTTCCGGTGCGAAGTCGGGCTAAACCGAAACTCACACCATTGAGGGCATTCGGAAATCCACCTGCAAAATCAAATTGCACGTCGGCGCTGACCTTGGCTCCCCTGACTTCCGGGCCAAATACTTCGAAACTCAACAGCGACTGTCGCAAACTCCCGCCAAAGCTGCCGCCGGACTCGATTGGATGATCCGGAGGGACAAGGGCAGGGAAGTCTAGGTTGTCCACTTCACCGCGGTTGGCAAAGAGGTTTAGAAGCACAATCCCGGAAAGCCGGACGCGGTATTTGGAGGCGCTTGCGACCCTTGTTTGATATAGCTCACCGAGCTTTGCATTCGTCAGCTGCTGATCTTCTTCCAGCTTCTTGAGGGCTTCTTCGGTGCCCTGACTCGCCGATGCCGCTGCGCCGGCGTCTACTCGGGCCTGCTCTCCAACTGTAGCCGGAGCGGCTTTCGGTTGCGTTGCGACCGCGGCGACTTGGCGACGAGTCGCCTCTAAGTCCTTGCGCAGCTCAAGCATTTCCGTACGGGACTGGACCAGCTCCCGGCGCATTTCCTCCAAGGAGGACTTCAGTTCGAGCATTTGGTTCTGCAAGTCGCGCACGCTGTTATCGGTAGTCTCCAAGCCTGTTGGCGGAGTTGGCTTCCCCGCTTCCTGGCCCCTCCCTCGCGGAGAGCCGATGCAGAGAACTAGAATCACGGCGCACAGCTTTGCCGTTCCTGGGATTAAATTCACAAGACGCACGGAGCACCCCCGAAAAAGCCGGTGTAGAAAGAGGTCGTTCAGGCGGCGATGCTAAGTCGCTAGCACTCCATCCTCGGGGACGCCAACGGGTAGCACGAGTTTGAAAACTGTCTTTCCGGCTCCGGTGCTCTCCAGACAAGCGCTGCCCCCATGATCCCGAAAAATCTTCTGGCAAATCGCAAGCCCCAGTCCAATTCCATTGCGCTTTCCATAGCTGGTGAACGGTTGGAACAACTTGGCCCGAACCGGCTCGGCGATGCCAGGCCCGTTATCCTCAATACGAATCTCGATGGCGTATTCGCTCTCACAAAGGCTAACCTCGATTTTTCCGGAGTCTGGCGGCACCACCTCGCAAGCATTCAGCAGCATGTTCGCAAAGACCCGCTCAATTTTCTTTTGGTCAAACCAGGTTTCGCATCGCCCCTCGCGGCACACGGAGATATTTACGCATTGAAACTCGGGCCGCGCACGCACGGTATGGATAGCCCGTTCCACCGCAACCTCGACAGGGCCGAACACACGTCGCAAGGACTCCCGTGCCTGGGAGAATTCGAGAAGGGAGTCAACAAGGTCAGTAAGCTGATCAACCGCCACGCGAATTTCCCTGTACAGCTCTTCGCGCTGGCGGGGATCAAGATGTTTTTCGCACAAGAACTCAGCGTTGGCGACGACAGCGGTTAGCGGATGTCGCAGATCGTGAGAAATGGAGCTGGCCATTCGACCGATGGTGGCAAGGCGCTCCGCCCCTAGCAGTTCTTGCTGCGTACGCTGGAGACTGGCGCGCATTCTTTCAAAAGCGGCAGTCAGTTCCGCCACTTCGTCACCGCTGCGATTCGCGACGGGATAGGCAAAGTCCCCCTTCTCGAGCGCACGCACTCCTGCTACTAAATTCGCCAACGGCTTCGTAAACGTTCTCGAGATAAGAAAGACGAGAACGCCTCCCCCCAAAATCGCAATTGCACCAAGCGCCAGAAGCAGACGATTCAAAGCATCTAGAAAAACGGCGGCTTTGTCGAACGACTTCAGCACGGTAAGACGTACAAATGGAGCAACGCTCGGGGCTAACTCAACCGTCGTAGCGAGAAACTCCTCCTCCCCTAACCCAACCTCCTTGGGACCCGACAGCGAGGGGCCCGATGGATTCGGCATGAAGCGCGCCAAGTCAGATTCCTGCTCTCGCTGTAACGTGCTCACCACTAGAACATTGCCGTAATAGAATGCCACTTGGCTTGACGCGATGCGGCTGAGGTCAGCAGCAACCGCGTCCGAGATTTCATAGCCCACGCCGAGCACCCCGAGCACGTTGCGGTCTTTCGGCGATCCGAAATAAATGGGTTGCAGGAACACTTCATAGAGACGCCCCGCCCCATACCACCAAAAGCTTCGTTGATCGCCGCCTAGAGAATTCCTAAGCAAGTCTTGGGCGGCGCCGCGCGTGATTCCGGGAAATGCCGTGTGAATTGCCAACACTTTGCCGGTCGGGCTGGCAAGGAGAAACAGGTCGCTCGGTGCAAGACGCCAAATGTCTGCCGATGCATCTTGGATTGTTGCTGGATCCTGGGTGGTCATCAGGGCCCTGAGGCTTGGGAGGTTCGCCAGCAGTTCCGCGGAGTGGGTTAGGTTGACTTCTCGCTGGCGCTGTACGTTGCGAAATATGGCCACCGAACTGCGAAGGTCTTCCGCAATTTCCTTGCGTAATTGGATGCGAACGCTTCGTCGAACCATCCAAAGCGTTGCACAGGTAAGGCCAGAGGACACAAGAGCGAGTGAGAATAGAAGTTTTGTCCGCAGCTGGAGCCTAATAACTCTTCCTCGGCGGTTCTTTTCCGCGAGCATCGCTTCAGCCTAAGGTACGAACTTGTACCCCGAGCCGTGGACGGTCTGGAAGTGGACGGGGTCGCTGGGGTGGTCTTCCAGTTTTAGCCGAAGCCGCCAGATATGATTGTCGACCGTCCGGGTGGAAGGGTAATTCTCGTATCCCCAGACCTCATTTAGGAGCTCCGAACGGGAGATAACGCGCCCAGGATTCTGCGAAAAGAATTTCAGCACTTTGAATTCTTGCGTGGTCATCGGAACTTGCTGCCCGTCCCGCGTCAGCTCCATCTTTGCAAAGTCCACGGAGATGCGGTCGAAGACAAACACCCCCTCGCCATCCACGCGGCTAGCCCGGCGTACTACTGCGTGCACGCGGGCAAGCAGTTCCCGCGGACTGAAGGGTTTGGTGACATAATCGTCTGCGCCGGTTTCTAGGAGTAGCACCTTATCCGCCACATCGGTCTTCGCGCTCAAGACAATCACTGGCAGCGAAGGGGCCTTCTTCTTGATCTCGCGGCACACGTCGCTGCCGGGGATTCCCGGCAATCGAAGGTCCAGAACAACCACTGACGGAGGGGAAGAATGAAATGCGTCAAGACCCGCCTTTCCGTTTGGTGTGAGCTCCACGAGGTAATTCTCTGACTCAAAGAGCCTCTTTAGCGCCCTTTGAACGGCGCGATCATCTTCGACGATCAAAACCTTCTCCATCGCTAAACCCACGATCCCACCAATGTCCCGCACGCGTTCCTGGTTCGCCTGGCCTCTTACAGGTTCCGAGGTCACGGCCACGCTTCTCAAACTACCAAAGCCTGGGCCAGAAATAAATCACCTGCGAGCCCCCCGTTGGACATTTCATGTTAAAACCGAGAGACACTCAGGAGACAATTCCGTGACAATTCCCGTTAGGCTGGATATACCGTCGCCTGTTTGGGCGGAAGTTCAAGACGGAAAATGGACGTAGCGCAGAAAAATTCCGGGACAACCCCAGTCCCTTCATTCGCTTAGCTTCCGTTCTCAATAAGGATTGCGTTGTTGCAGTCCCCGCGACGCAGTTCCTCTCGACGAGAACAACAACTCATCAAGGTCAGCCACACCATGCCCGGCGGCATCGCAGCAAGCTATGGCACCATGTTGTCTTAGAGCCGACTCGAGGTGCAATCCGCGTTGGTTACCCCTAAAGCCCTGTCGCCAGCTGGCTACCTAAAGACGAACTCTACATTCTTCTCTTCCTTGGGGCCGATCGTCACTTTCTGAGTTGACGTGCCGAGCTTTTCCTGCCACGCCGTGATTGTGTAGGTGCCCGGGGGAATGCCCTTTATGACAAACTCTCCGTCCTTGCCGGTGACGGCGAAGTACGGATGCTTGAACACGGCAATATAGCCCTTCATCCACGGATGTATGTTGCACTTCACGGGGATAGCAATTTCCTCTCTGCCGAAAGTTGCTTCTATCGCGACCCCCTGTGGCTGAGACCGGTTCCACTCGCGATTATTGGCTGGGATCGGGTGAATATTGTGTGAGGTCGAGTCGCTGTTCTCTACTCGAAGCTTCTGGCCAGCTTCGATTGCAACTACGTGCCCCTGATACTGACATCCCTTTTGTTCCATCACTACCGGTTCTTTTGGCGGATCAAAGCTTTGCGTTCCGAGCCCTTCGGATATGTAGATGATTACATTTGCCAATGCGTTTGCCGCCCCCACCACAACCTCCTCGCTGGTGACTGGTCCAGCATGTGACTTCGCGCACTCCGGGTCTGCGGCCATGTTGATGGTATGATTTCTTGGCGCTTGGCCGGCAAGGGTAACCGTTCCGAGCAATTCACCTTCCGTCGCTGCGTCGCCCGAAGAAGATTTGGCTCGGCCCAATGGTGGCTCTGAAGCTTTTGCCGTGAGGTCCTGCTGTTCAAAATGCGCCGCTGAATGAATTAGGGCTGCGGCTGTTGCAATAACTAGATACGTCGATCTCATACGTATTCCCCTTCCGCCACACTGCTGAAAATTTGCTAGGCAGTTCCGAATAGGTTATGCCCAGAAAAAGGTCTTGCCCTGCTTCTTGCTTTTTGTGACCACCCTTCTTTGTGTGTGAATTTTTGACCTTCGTGCCAGAATCCATTCCGAAGGTGCGGACGTAGCGGAGCTGGCCCCGGGCCGGCTCCGGATTTGGCGAATTTGAGAATGACGCCATCGGTGACACTCTGAGTCGCGTCACGAGAACCCTGTTATCCACGCCTGAAAAATCAAAACCATGCGCCGTGATCGTCTTCTCGGTGGGTGGGCTGCTGGCGTTGCCGGGACTTGAACGACTTGTCCACAATTGTTGGGCTTAGGCCAGGCCTCGTGGCACGCCGAGCAGGGAAGGTCGTAGTTTCGAGCGAATGCCAGACCGGGTTGCCCAGAGCCGTCAAGCGCAGCGAAGAACACGATTCCCCAACCCGCGAGTGCTGCGCCTAGGCCTAAAATAGATGCCCTTCGCGTGAATAAGCTCAGGAAGTTCATGACCTCCCCGTGTTCCTCGGAAGAAAATCAGTCAGAAAACGCCCGAAAATGATCCCTAAACTCGCTTCATTCGTGCGCTTTTTTTTTCGTGCGAATTCGCTTGGTTGCCTTGCTTGGTCAGGAAGCGCGCACTACACCAGGCTAACTGAGAGGTACTTCTGTCGTTGTCACGCGAATGTCAGCCAATCGTAATTTTTCCGTCTATCCGACTTGGTCAACTGTTCCGTAGTTCGGTTGAAGGAGCAAATAGGCCGCCCTCTATCGATGAATGCGAGAAGAAAGGTGACCGGTTCGATCTCCGCTTTGGAGGTGGGCATTATGGATCAAAAGGGTTGTCGTCTTCGCTGGCCGACTGCACAATCACCCCCCCTGGTTCGCGGGACGGCCCTAATGATTTTCGGGACGGGAGCTGTCCCGGGTGGGGCACTGGCTGGTTTTGCGGCGGCCTTCCGGTGTCCTGGTTTTGCAGGCTACTTGCGGTGGCGCATGGACAGGCAGGAGCCAATGGCGTATCTACGACCTACGGGCAGAGGCATGGAATCGGAGGGGTCGAATGGTCCATGAAATTGAGCACTTGCGCGACGAGGTGCGTTGCCGCATTGGGATCGACTTGGCCGAACTTGCAAACGACCACAGCGTGACGCGCGATGGATGGATTCGCTGTATCCGTGCCGCCAGCGATTTTGAGGACGCGGTCCATGCGATCCTGAACGAAGCATGGATACCCAACACCTTGCCGCAGCTTACCGCGTCCCTTATTCGCATCACGGACAACATCCGCAAAACGCGGGCCGATGCCGATTTCACACGCGATCTTGCTCTAGCAGGCGCTTCTGATACGTGGTTCTGCGTGTATATGGCCCTCAATTTTGAAAGGCTGCTCGAAATGCAGCGTGAGGTTCTGATGGATACGGTAATTAAGCTCTCGCCGCGAGCTAGGTGGGCGAACTAATGGAATCGGGCACAAGCAGAGCTACACAAGGAACTCGCGCGAAGGCCGAAGCCCTGCCGCTTGGTCAGGAGCTTGAACTGCGCGAGCGTGCTTGGGTTTGGTTCTTCCCGAAACACGCCTGAATCCATCACGGTCTCTGCCGGAATTCCCATCCGATGCTTGTACGGACCTTGGCCAAGGTTCTCCGGCTCGAGCGGTGTGAACCCCCTATGCTCGTGTTTAGCGGCGAATGGCTTTCCCATTCCTACTACTGGATGCGCATCGCAGCAAAGGCCAAGCGCCAGGTGCGGTGTTGGATCTCAAACGCGATGCCAGTGACTGGCCCACGACATAGCCCTTCAACTATCTCCTATCCAAATTCCGGTCCCAGAATCGCGCAGACCAGCTCAGGCCGTCCCGGATACTCATTTCGCCCGCGAAACATTCTCGCGAGCGGTCGCGAGTACTCGAACCCTCGAGCCTGTACAATCCTCCTTATGAACGGGTTTGCCTTACTGCAATCCGTCAGCACAATTCCTCTAGAGGATTGCGCAAGAAATCTGTCGAGAATTCTTTGGCCCGTCCCCTCATCCATTGCGATCCACGGCCCAAGGTGATCCGCAAACGAACCGCGCCTTCCGAACGCGTAGCCTTCTATACGGCCCATATTCCACACGCTATCCGTGAAATGCGGCCGAGCGCGATCGACCGCTCTCAATATTGCGCTTCGGTCGGCGCCAAACGCTTCGCGATCGGCCTGCAAAACGCGTTCTAGCAGAGGCGCGGGCATGGACTCGTCCGGATCCATTTGACGTCGATCTGGTAAATCGTCTTTCCTTCTCTTCAACGTCCACCTCTCGAGTTCATATTCGCTTGTAAAGCCGAGCTTTTCATAAATTGGTTTTCCGAGCGGGGTCGCGTCCAGTTTGATGCACGGCACTCGAATGGAATCGAGATACTCAATGCATTTGTTCAAAAGCGTTGTTCCGATCCCCTGGCCTCGATATTCCGGATCCACCAGTACCATGCCCACCCACGCAAAACGACCTCCATATACGATCGTCGCCGCCGTTCCGCGCACGATGCCATCTACTTCTGCCACAAAACATCCATTGCGGCCAGCGTTCAGAAATATCCGCCAGTCCGCCTCTGTCTGGTTCCATCCTGCGATGTCCTTCAATCGCATTCCCGCAGGAATATCCGTCTCCGTCATGGTCCGAATCTGCATCAGCCGCTGCCTGCCTTAACGCGACGCAGTTTCACAAAAGTCGCGGCAAAGCGAGAAAAGGATTTTGCTGCATTCCGGCAAATGCCGCTAATGTTTCTTTGTCCATTCGAGTACAATTCCGCCGCGGAATGCTTGCAGGCGGGAAACGCGCGTGATTTCACACAGCGAAAAGCCAATCGCCGGCGTTGACGAGCTCGAGCTTCTCCTCAGCAACCCCTCTGAGTCCACCGTCCGCGCGCTCGCCCTGCTCCCCGGGGACGTTCTCGTTCTTGGTGCGGGCGGCAAGATGGGACCAACTCTCGCGCGCATGGCCAAAAGCGCCTCGGACCTGGCGGCCACTCCTCGACGTGTCATCGCCGTTTCTCGCTTTTCCTCTTCGCAGCTTCCACGGCGTTTGCAGTCCTGGGACATTGAAACCATCAGCTGCGATCTGCTCGATCCGGCATCGCTCGCCAATCTACCCGATGCGCCGAATGTCATGTACATGGCCGGAATGAAATTCGGCTGTACCGGCAACGAATCGCTCACTTGGGCTATGAATTCCCTGTTGCCCGGGCTTGTCGCCGACCGGTTCCGCCATAGCCGGATTGCTGCGTTTTCCACCGGGAACATTTACGGACTGACTCCCGTTTCTCGCGGCGGCTCGCTCGAAACTGATGCGCCGAATCCCGTCGGCGAATACGCCATGAGTTGTCTCGGCCGCGAACGCATCTTGGAGCATTTCAGCCGCACTGCAAAAACCAAAGTCTCCATCCTCCGCCTCAACTATGCCACGGAGCTTCGCTACGGTGTTCTCGTGGATATCGCCCAGCGGGTTTATTCCGGCAAGCCAGTCGCGATTTCCATGGGCTATCTCAACGCCATCTGGCAGGCCGACGCTTCGGCCGTCGCACTGGCATCGTTGCTGCATGCCTCCTCACCCGCATTTGTTGTCAACATCACCGGCCCAGAAGTGCTCAGCGTACGCCGGGTAGCCGAAGATTTTGGCAAGCGCTTCGGCACGCGCGTGGAGTTCGATGGAGAGGAGGCGCCCGACGCGCTGCTCAGCAACGCGGCAAAGGCGTTTCAACTCTTCGGCAAACCACGCGTCTCATATGAACAGATGACCACTTGGATCGCAGATTGGATCGAACGCGGCGGCGAGACGCTGGCGAAGCCAACTCATTTTGAAGAGCGTCGAGGCCGTTTTTAGTTGCTTGCTCGAGTCGCGAGAAAGGTGTCATCCCGAGAGCGTTGTGAGATCTGTTTTTGGAAGGAATTCATTCGGAAACTATGCCTGTGCCACTACGACCCGATCTTCACGGACTCCTCGGCCGGGGCACCGTTATCCCAGCGCATCCTCTCGCGCTTGATTCCCTTCGCCGCCTGGACGAACGCCGCCAGCGTACCCTTACTCGCTACTACATTGCGGCGGGCGCGGGCGGCCTAGCCATCGGCGTTCACACCACGCAATTCGCCATCCGCGAGCCGCGCATCGGTCTCTTCGAACCCGTCTTGAAAATCGCCGCGGAAGAAATGGATCGTGCTGATCGCCGCCGTTCTGTTCCTCTGTTGCGCATCGGTGGAATCTGCGGAGACACATCGCAAGCTACTTGCGAAGCCGGCATCCTCGCTGAACTTGGCTACCACGCAGGCCTTTTGAGCCTCGCCGCTCTCGAGGATGCGAGCGACGTACAGCTTCTCTCTCATTCCCGCGCTGTGGCGCAAATCCTGCCGGTTGTTGGTTTCTATTTGCAGCGTGCCGTCGGCGGCCGCGTGCTCTCCTACAAATTCTGGCGCCAATTCGCAGAGATCGAAAACGTCGTTGCCATCAAAATCGCACCTTTCAACCGCTACCAAACCCTCGATGTCGTGCGTGCTGTCGCCGAATCCGGTCGCGACATCGCCTTATATACCGGCAACGATGACAACATCGTGATGGATTTGCTCACTCCCTTTGTTTTCCGGTCGAACGGCCGCGTCATCGAACGCCGCATCGTCGGCGGCCTTCTCGGTCATTGGGCTATCTGGACTCGCAAGGCAGTGGAACTCCTCAACGAATGCCACAGAGCGGTCGGCGCTCAAGCCGGTATTCCACCGGAGCTTCTTCGCAGGGGTGTCGAAGTTACGGACGCAAACGCAGCGGTGTTCGACGCCGCTAATCGTTTTTCCGGCTGCACCGCCGGTCTGCACGAAGTCCTCCGCCGCCAGGGATTGCTCGAAGGCATCTGGTGCCTTGATCCCCAGGAAACCCTCAGTCGCGGGCAGTCCGAGGAAATCGCCCGGGTTTATGCCGCGTATCCTCATCTCAACGACGATAGCTTCGTCCGCGAGCATCTCGACTCCTGGCTCACTCGGTGAAGATGATGATGAACACGAGGACGGGTCAAAAGGCGTCGTTGCGACCGGTACTGTTTATGCCGTGCTCCAAATCGGTGCGAGATTTGGATCGTTTAGCCAAAGCAATTGTTGGGGTGCATCCGGCGAGGAGCATGCAACCCGACTTCCGGCCTACCATCTTGAGCCGATTTGTCTCTCCCGGCTCGCACATTGTTTCGCCAGAAGCCTGGAATCCTCTCTCATTCCTCATTGCCTTGTTTTGGGGAATCCTAGCTCGCTTTGTCACAGCTTGTCTGCTTTTTCTACTTTTGATGCCGCCCGGGGTCTTCGCCCAGGAGTGGCGAAGCTACGGAGGGGATCTCGGCGGGACGCGTTTCTCTACGCTCCGACAGATTAACCGCAGCAACATCGGCAGATTGAAAAGAGCGTGGACTTATCACATGGGAGAAATGGATCGTGGCGGCAATGAAACCGACGGGCACCACGCCGCCCCGTTCGAATCCACTCCGCTGGTGATTGATGGCGTGTTGTACTTCTCTACTCCTTCGAACCGCGTGATTGCGCTCGACGCGGAAAGTGGCACAGAGATTTGGCAGTTTGATCCTCAGGCCGGGCCTACCGGACAACGCCGGTACTTCCAGCATCGCGGGGTTGCGTACTGGCAGAACACCAGGGGAGACGATCGGAGAATCCTATTCGGTACTTTTGACGGGCGCTTGATCGCACTGGATGCAAAAACGGGAAAGCGTTGCCGCAACTTTGGAGAAAAGGGGGAGATCAATTTGCGCACGGGAGTTGCAGACGCTTTTCCCAACGCAGAATATGCCGTAACTTCGCCTCCGACAATTTATCGGGATCTGGTTATTAGCGGGGCCGCCGTTCCCGAGTATCCCTCGAAGGGCCCTAGCGGGGCGGTGCGCGCCTTCGATGTCCGCTCGGGCAAGCTGGTTTGGATTTTTCACACCATTCCGGAACCAGGAGAAGCGGGACACGAGAGTTGGAAGGAAGATGCGTGGAAGGATCGCACCGGGACAAATGTGTGGTCGCTCATGAGTGTGGACACGGAGCGCCGTCTGGTCTTTCTTCCCGTGGGGTCAGCCTCTTACGATTTCTATGGAGCAGATCGCAAAGGACTTGACCTGTTCAGCAATTCCTTAGTCGCGCTAGATGCTGCCACCGGGAAGCTCGTCTGGTACTACCAAATGGTGCACCACGACATTTGGGATTACGACATGCCGGCGCAGCCTGTATTAATCAGCTTGCGGCGCCATGGAAAGGAAATTCCTGCGGTCGCGCAAGTGACGAAGATGGGATTCGTGTTCATACTCGACCGGCTTACAGGGAAACCGCTGTTCCCGGTAGAAGAGCGCCGCGTTCCCGAGAGCAATGTCCCTGGCGAAGTGGCGTGGTCGACGCAGCCGTTTCCGGTCCAACCGCCGCCTCTTGTTCGGCAGTCGGTGGAGGAAGCGGACATCAGAACATCGGAATCGAATCGGTATTGCACGGAGCTGTTTCATGCGCTCGAGAATCATGGGATGTACACGCCTTACGGCGTCGAACTGACGTTAGTGATGCCCGGCACGCTGGGCGGAGGAAACTGGTCGGGAGGCTCGTTTGACAAGGGCTCGGGCTATTTGTTTGTGAATGCGAACGAGCTCGGGGCCGTCGGAGCGATGCGGCCGCAAGCGGATGACGCGCCGGAACGATTTCGGCGAGTCGCCAAAGGCGGCGAGTATGCGAGATTTTGGGACGAAAACGAGTGGCCGTGCCAAAAGCCACCGTGGGGAACGCTGACTGCCGTGGACGTGAACAAGGGAGAGATCGTGTGGAAGGTGGCGCTCGGGAGAGTGGATGAGTTGAAAACCACGACGGGCACACCCAATCTCGGCGGATCGATTGTCACCGCGGGCGGCGTGGTATTTATCGGAGCCACAACGGACAGCCGCTTCCGCGCGTTCGATGCAAGAACCGGAGAGCAACTCTGGGTCACCGACCTCGAAGCCAGCGCACACGCCACTCCCGTGACCTACCTGGGCAAGAAAACCGGCAAACAGTTTGTGGTGATCGCCGCCGGAGGAGGCGGATATTTTAGAGG